>Ga0335083_10002137_pt1 | contig 26377 bp, 26 predicted proteins | sample Lox_Sample_42_FD_206716 | JGI IMG/M metagenome (GOLD analysis project Ga0335083, IMG submission 206716) | Soil microbial communities from Loxahatchee National Wildlife Refuge, Florida, United States - Lox_Sample_4.2 | ecosystem: Environmental > Terrestrial > Soil > Wetlands | place: USA...
TGCGGGCAGTAGATGAGGCCTTGGCCGGGATCTCGACGAGCGGCCAGCGCTCCTCGATCAGCGCCCGGATCTCGGCCCCGCTGAGCACGTCGTCCTCGCGCCAGGACTCGTCCGCGTCGAGGGGCATAAACTCGATGAAGCGCACGACGTAGGGCTTGCGGCGCGCGAGCTCGGCCAGCGCGGGCACCTCGACCTCGGTGAAGCCGCGCATCGCGACGCAGTTGACCTTGATCGGCCGCAGCTCCGGGTAGCGCTCGGCCTCCTCGAGCCCGGCCAGCACGCGATCGAGCGCGTCGCGCCGCGTGATCTCCGCGAAGCGGACGTGCGAGAGCGAGTCGAGCGAGACGTTGAGCCGCTGCAGCCCGGCGTCGACGAGCGGCTTCGCGAGCCGGTCGAGCAGGACGCCGTTCGTCGTCAGGGAGAGGTCGTTCACGCCTTCGACATCGGAGAGCAGCTCGACCAGGACGGGCAGGTCTCGCCGGACGAGCGGCTCCCCGCCGGTCAGCCGCACCTCCTCGACTCCCATCGCCGCGAGCAGGCCTACGAGGCGGGCCACCTCCTCGAAGCTCAGCAGCTCCTCGCGCTCGAGCCACTCGAGCCCCTCGGCGGGCATGCAGTAGCGGCAGCGGAAGTTGCACCGGTCGGTGACGGAGACCCGCAGGCTCTTGATCTCCCGCCCCCAGGAATCGACCAGCGGCTCCATGCCTGCAAGCCTAGCCGCCAAGGGCGCCTGCGATCACCTGGGCGAGCCGCTCGGCCGCCCCGTCCGCGTAGCCGAGGTAGAGCGAAGGCTCCGCCAGCTCGAGCTCGAGCACGAACGGGTCGGGGTCGTGGACGAGGTCCAAGCGCGCGTAGAGCAGCTCCTCGTCGAACGGAGCGGCCGCGATGGCGGCCTCCGCCGCTGCCAGGTCGGCCGCGGTGGGCTCCGCGGCCTCGACCGCCTCCTCGAGGTACAGCTCCGGGGAGCTCGCCTGGCCCTGGCGCAGCGAGACCCGCTTGCGGACGGCGTGCGAGTACGCCCCGCCGAGGAAGATCAGCGCGATCTCGCCTGCGGTCTCGACGCCGTCCACGTGTGGCTGCACCATCGCCGCGCGCCCCTCGGCGTGCAGCTCCGCGACGTGGGCCGCCGCGGTTGCGGCGCTCTCCGGCTCGTAGCGCGCCGACGAGCGGCCACCGGCCGAGAAGACGGGCTTGACGACGAACCGCCCGGCGGGCGGCTCGAACGGCTCGCCCGGCTCGAGGAAGCGGGTGGGGACGACGGGCACTCCCGCAGCCTCGAGCTCGGCCAGGTAGCGCTTGTCGGTGCTCCAGCGCAGCACCGGGAGCGGGTTCAGGACGCGTGGCAGCCGCTCGGCCCAGGCGAGGAACTCCGCGCGTCGCTCGGCGTAGTCCCAGGCCGAGCGCACGACCACGAGGTCGAAGCGCTCCCAGTCGACGGCCGGAGAGTCCCACACGGCCGGGATTCCCCGGACGCCGCGGGCGCGCAACGCGGCGAGCAGCGCGGGCCCGTCCTCGTCGAGCTCGGGCACCTCGGCGCAGGTTGCGAGGCCCACGACGTAGTTGATATCATCAGACTTAGATTTTCTGACCATACGACTAGGAGGAAGATCCAGAGATGGCGAAGACTATTGGAATCGACCTCGGCACGACCAACTCCTGCGTGGCCGTGATCGAGGGCGGCGAGCCCGCCGTGATCCCGAACGCGGAGGGCGGGCGGACGACCCCGTCCGTCGTCGCGTTCACGAACGACGGCCAGCGGCTCGTCGGGGCGCCCGCGAAGCGCCAGCAGGTGACGAACCCGCAGAACACGATCTTCTCGATCAAGCGCTTCATGGGCCGCAAGTTCGGCGAGGTCTCCGAGGAGATGAAGATCGTCCCGTACGAGGTCGTCGAAGGCCCGAACGGCGACGTGCGCGTCAAGGCCGGCGGCAAGGAGTACGCGCCGCCGGAGATCAGCGCGATGATCCTCCAGAAGCTGAAGGCCGACGCCGAGGCATATCTCGGCGAGGCGGTCACCGACGCGGTGGTCACCGTCCCGGCTTACTTCAACAACGCGCAGCGCGAGGCGACCAAGGACGCCGGCAAGATCGCCGGGCTCAACGTCCTGCGGATCATCAACGAGCCGACCGCCGCCGCGCTTGCCTACGGCCTCGACAAGGAGGCGTCAGACCACACCATCCTCGTGTTCGACCTCGGTGGCGGAACCTTCGACGTCTCCATCCTCGAGCTCGGCGAGGGCGTGTTCGAGGTCAAGGCCACGAACGGCGACAACCACCTCGGCGGCGACAACTTCGACAAGGCCGTCGTCGACTGGATGGTCGCCGAGTTCAAGCGCGACCAGGGCATCGACCTCTCCGAGGACCGGATGGCGCTGCAGCGCCTCTACGAGGCGGCCGAGAAGGCGAAGATCGAGCTCTCCTCGACGATGACGACGCAGATCAACCTGCCGTTCGTCACCGCCACCCCGGAGGGCCCGAAGCACCTCGACCTCCAGCTCACGCGCGCCAAGCTGAACGAGCTCAGCGCCGATCTGCTCGAGCGCACGGTCGAGCCGACCAAGAAGTGCCTGGCCGACGCCGGCCTCGATGCGTCCAAGATCGACCACGTCGTCCTCGTCGGCGGCATGACCCGCATGCCGGCGGTCGTGGACAAGGTCAAGGAGCTGATCGGCAAGGAGCCGCACAAGGGCGTCAACCCGGACGAGGTCGTCGCCGTCGGCGCGGCGATCCAGGCCGGCGTGCTCAAGGGCGAGGTCAAGGACATCCTGCTCCTCGACGTCACGCCGCTGTCGCTCGGAATCGAGACGAAGGGCGGCGTCTTCACCAGGCTGATCGAGCGCAACACGACGATCCCGACCAAGAAGTCGGAGGTCTTCACGACCGCCGAGGACAACCAGCCCTCGGTCGAGGTGCACGTCCTCCAGGGCGAGTCGGAGATGGCGCTCTACAACAAGACGCTCGGCAAGTTCCAGCTCGTCGGCATCCCGCCGGCGCCGCGGGGCATGCCGCAGGTCGAGGTCACGTTCGACATCGACGCGAACGGGATCATCAACGTCTCGGCCAAGGACCTCGGCACCGGCAACGAGCAGCAGATCAAGATCGAGGGCGGCTCGGGCCTCAAGCCGGAGGAGGTCGAGCAGATGATCAAGGACGCCGAGGGACATGCGGACGAGGCTCACCGGCTGAGGGAGCTCGCAGACGCGAAGAACGACGCCGAGGCGCTCGCCTACGCGACCGACAAGAGCCTCAAGGAGCACGGCGACAAGCTCGAGGAGGCCGAGCGCTCGACGATCGAGGGCCGGGTGATGGAGCTCAGGCAGACGCTTGAGACCGACGATCTCGGCGAGATCCGCGCGAAGACGGAGGCGCTCCAGGAGGTGTCGCAGAAGCTGGCCGAGGCCGTCTACGCCAAGGCGGCGGAGGCTCAGCAGGCCTCGTCCGGGAATGGCGAGGCGGCCGATTCGGACGAGGAGGTCATCGAGGACGCCGAGATCGTCGACGAGGAGGCCAAGACCTCGTGACGACCCCGGCCAAGGCAGACCTCGAGGAGCGGCTGGCCGCGCTCGAGGGCGAGCGGGACGAGTACCTGAACGACCTCAAGCGCCTGGCTGCCGACTTCGAGAACTACCGCAAGCGGGCCGCGCGCGACCAGGAGAGCCTGGTCGCGCGGGCCCACGAGCGGCTCGTGAAGGAGCTCCTGCCCGTCCTCGACGACCTCGAGCGCGCGCTCGCGGCTGCCGAGGAGCACGAGGAGGCGAAGCTCGAAGAAGGCGTCCGGCTCGTGCACCGCGAGCTCGCCGCGGCTCTCGCGCGTGAGGGTCTCGCGGAGATCGAGACGAACGGGCGCTTCGACCCGCACGTCCACGAGGCGCTGCTCTCGCAGCCGTCCTCCGAGCAGGAGGAGGGCTCGGTGATCGAGGTCGTCCAGAAGGGCTACATGCTCGGCGACCGCGTCGTGCGCCCGGCGCGCGTCGTGGTCGCGGCAGCTCCCCAGGAGGACGATGGCGGCCGTTAGGGATCTCTACGAGACGCTGGGCGTCTCGAAGGGTGCGAGCCAGGACGAGATCAAGAAGGCCTACCGCAAGCTCGCCCGGCAGCACCACCCCGACGCGAACCCGGGCGACAGCGAGGCCGAGGAGCGCTTCAAGAAGGTCCAGCACGCCTACGACGTGCTCTCCGACCCGGAGAAGCGCAAGCAGTACGACCGCTTCGGCGCGGCCAACGGCCGGCCGGGCCCGGGCGGCTACACGTTCACCGAGGGGTTCGACCTCGGCGACCTCGGCGACCTCGGCGACATCTTCGGCGGGCTGTTCGGCTCTCGCGGCCGACAGCAGCAGCGCGGCCAGCGCGGCCGCGACCTCGAGGTCGAGGTGCGGCTTTCCTTCGAGGACTCCCTCCGAGGAGTCGAGACCAAGATCCCGGTCGAGCTCGAGACCGCCTGCCGCGAGTGCGGCGGCTCGGGCGCGAAGCCGGGGACGGCGCCCATCCTCTGCCCCGAGTGCCACGGCCGCGGGATCAAGGCCGAGAGCCAGGGTCTCTTCGCGCTCTCCCAGCCGTGCCCGCGCTGCCGCGGCAACGGGACCGTGATCGAGGATCCCTGCCCGCGCTGCCACGGGTCGGGCCGCGAGCGGCGAACGAAGCGCTACACCGTCAAGATCCCGGCCGGCGTCAAGGACGGCTCGAGGATCCGCCTGCGCGGGAAGGGCGAGGCCGGCTACGGCGGCGCCGAGGCCGGTGACCTGTTCGTCGTCACGCGCGTGGCGTCCTCGAAGCTGTACACGCGGCGCGGCGACGATCTGATCGTGGACGTTCCCGTGACCTATCCCGAGGCAGCGCTCGGCGCGACGGTCAAAGTCCCGACCCCGGACGGCCCGGTGACGGTGAAGGTCAAGCCGGGCACGACCGACGGGATGCTCCTTCGCGTCAAGGGCAAGGGTGCGCCGAAGCTCAAGGGCTCCGGCAAGGGCGACCTCCTCGCGCGCGTAAAGCTGACCGTGCCGAAGAAGCTGAGCAAGGCCGAGCGCGAGGCGGTCGAGGCGCTGCAGAAGGCCTCCCGCGAGCACCCGAGAGAGGGGCTTGGCGAATGAAGCGGCCGTTCTCGCTCGCGATCGTCTCGTTCGTGACCGGGCTCGGCCTGTACGTCGTGGCCGGGCTCGTGCAGATCAACTACTTCGATGGCGAGTCGCGGCCCTTCTGGCTGAACGGGCTCTTCCTGGTGGCCGTCGCGCTCGTGGTCGCCGGCCTGCTCGTGCTCGTCTCGGGCGCCGTGCACGCCGCGAGGGGGCGGCGGTGATGGACGAGCGGCCCCGCTACATGATCTCGGTCGCAGCCGAGCTCGTCGGGATGCACCCGCAGACGCTGCGGATGTACGAGCAGAAAGGGCTCGTCCGGCCGAAGCGCACCGCCGGCAACACGCGGCTCTACTCGGAGGCCGACCTCGAGCGGCTGCGGCTGATCCAGCGGCTGACCACCGAGCTCGGGCTCAACCTCGCCGGCGTCGAGGCGGTCCTCGACCTCGAGGAGCAGCTCCAGAGTATGCAGGCACGCATGGAGCGGCTCGAGCACGAGATGCGCGAGGCGATCTCACAGGTGCACAAGCAGTACCGCCGCGACCTCGTTCTGTACGACCCGAGCCAGCTACCGGAGAGACGATGGACTTCAACAAGCTGACGCTGAAATCGCAGGAGGCGGTCGCCGGCGCGCAGGAGCTGGCGCGCCGCATGGGCAACCCCGAGCTCTACCCGGAGCACCTGCTGCTCGCGCTGCTCGACCAGGAGCTGCCGCAGCAGCTCGTGCCCGACCCGGCCGGGCTGCGCGCGCAGGCCGAGGCCACGCTCCGCACGAAGCCCTCAACCGAGGGCGCGCAGCAGCAGCCACAGGTGAGCGCGGCCGTCTCGCGTGTCCTCGACCAGGCGTTCGACGAGGCGCGCAGGATGGAGGACGAGTTCGTCTCGACCGAGCACCTGCTGCTCGCGCTCGATGTCGTCCCGCGCGACCAGCTCGAGGCCAAGATCAAGGCCGTCCGCGGAGGCCAGCGCGTCACCAGCCAGGATCCCGAGGGCACTTACCAGGCGCTGGAGAAGTTCGGCCGCGACCTGACGGAGCTCGCCGAGGAGGGGAAGCTCGACCCGGTCATCGGCCGCGACGAGGAGATCCGCCGCGTGATCCAGGTGTTGTCGCGCAGGACGAAGAACAACCCCGTGCTGATCGGCGACCCCGGGGTCGGCAAGACCGCGATCGTCGAGGGGCTCGCGCAGCGGATCGTCGCCGGGGACGTGCCCGAAGGGCTGAAGGGCAAGCGCGTCTGGGCGCTCGACATCGGCGCGATGCTCGCCGGCTCGAAGTACCGGGGTGAGTTCGAGGAGCGGCTCAAGGCCGTCCTCACCGAGGTGCAAACAGCTGCCGGCGAGCTGATCCTGTTCATCGACGAGCTGCACACGATCGTCGGCGCGGGCGCGGCCGAGGGCGCCGTCGACGCCGCGAACATGCTCAAGCCGATGCTCGCGCGCGGCGAGCTGCGCGCGATCGGCGCGACCACGCTCGACGAGTACCGCAAGCACATCGAGAAGGACGCTGCGCTGGAGCGGCGCTTCCAGCCGGTGTTCGTCGGCGAGCCGTCGGTCGCGGACACGATCGCGATCCTGCGCGGTCTGAAGGAGCGGTACGAGGCCCACCACGGCGTGCGCATCCGCGACGCGGCGCTCGTCGCGGCGGCCGTGCTCTCCGACCGGTACATCGCGGACCGCTTCCTGCCCGACAAGGCGATCGACCTGGTCGACGAGTCGGCCTCCCGCCTGCGCATGGAGATCGACTCCTCGCCGCTCGAGCTCGACGAGGCCGAGCGGCGCGTGCGCCAGCTCGAGATCGAGCTGGCGGCGATGTCGAAGGAGTCAAAGGAGGTCCGCGAGCCCTTGGAGCGGGAGCTCGCCGAGGCGCAGGAGCGCCGCAACGAGCTGGCTGCGCGCTGGGCGAAGGAGAAGGAGCAGCTCGAGCGCGTCAAGGAGATCACGAAGCGCATCGACGAGCTGCGCATGGAGGCCGAGCGCTCGGAGCGTGTGGGAGACCTCCAGCGCGTCGCCGAGATCCGCTACGGCGAGCTGCCGGCGCTCGAGCAGGAGCTCGCCGAGCGCGAGGACGAAGAGGGCTCCGAGCCGATGGTCAAGGAGGAGGTCGACGAGGACGACGTCGCCGAGGTCGTGGCGCGCTGGACCGGGATCCCCGTCGACCGGCTGCTCGAGGGCGAGACCGAGAAGCTGATCCACATGGAGGAGCGGCTCCACGAGCGCGTCGTCGGCCAGGACGAGGCGGTCGAGGCGGTCGCGAACGCCCTACGCCGCGCGCGCTCGGGGCTCCAGGACCCGAACCGGCCGATCGGCTCGTTCGTCTTCCTCGGCCCGACCGGCGTCGGCAAGACCGAGCTTGCCCGTGCGCTGGCCGAGTTCATGTTCGACGACGAGCGCGCGATGGTCCGGCTCGACATGTCCGAGTACATGGAGAAGCACACCGTCTCTCGGTTGGTCGGCGCGCCGCCCGGCTACGTCGGCTACGACGAGGGCGGCCAGCTGACCGAGGCGGTCCGGCGGCGTCCCTACTCGGTGGTGCTCCTGGACGAGACCGAGAAGGCGCATCCGGACGTCTTCAACGTCCTGCTGCAGATCCTCGACGACGGGCGCCTGACCGACGGTCACGGCCGCACGGTCGATTTCCGTAACACCGTCCTGATCATGACCTCGAATGTGCGCTCCGCCGAGGCGATGCGCGAGGTCTTCCGGCCCGAGTTCCTGAACCGGATCGACGAGATCGTCGAGTTCGAGCCGCTGACGAAGGAGCAGATCGGCGAGATCGTCGAGCTGCAGCTGCGGCGCGTGGAGGGCCGGCTCGCCGAGCGCGGCCTGCGCCTCGAGCTGACCGACGCCGCGCGCGCGACGCTCGCCGAGGCCGGGTGGGACCCGACCTACGGCGCGAGACCGCTCAAGCGCGCGATCCAGCGTCTGCTCGAGAACCCGCTCGCGCTGCGGCTCCTGGAAGGCGATTTCGTCGAGGGCGACGTCGTCCGGGCCGACGCCCAGGACGGCGAGCTCGTGTTCGAGAAGGCTCCGGCAACCGAGCCCGCGGTCGCGTAGGCGTGGCGCGCGGAGGCACCAGGCAGCCGCTCCCTCCGCCCCTGCCGCCGGGCGAGCGAACCGTCGGGCAGCTCGTCGCGGAGACGATCAACCTCTACCGCCGCCGCTTCTGGCCCTCGCTCGCGCTCGGGCTGGGACCGGCAGCCGCAGCCGTCGGCCTGGCCGCGATCCCGGGTTGGTGGACGCTCGCGTTCCTTCCCACGGTGTGGGTCTGCCTGATGACCGCGGCCTACGTGCGTGCGGTGACGATCGCCTTCGGCGAGCCGGTCCCGCGGAGGACGATCTGGACCGCCCTCGCCGTGGGGTACGTCGTCGTCCTGCCCGCGCCGTTCCTCCTGTGGCTGTTTGTCTTGCCTGCGGTCGTGTGGATCGGGCTGGCGGGGCTCGCGGTTCCGGCTGCGGTGATCGAGAAGCGGGGATTCCGCGACTCGCTTCGGCGAGGCTTCGAGCTCGGCCGCGCTGACCCGGTTCATGCGATCGGCTCGATCGCGGCGCTCGTGATCGTGGCGTTCCTGACCTCGACCGTGCTCTTCTTCCTGCTCCGTAGCGGCAGCGAGGCGGCGCTCGCGGTCGCGGCCTTCCTGTCGCTGCTCCTGATCTCGCCCATACTGTTCCTCGGCGCTGCCTTGCTCTATTTCGACCAGGCGGCGAGGGCCACGACCAGGAGGAACGATGCCGACCTACATCATGCTCTCCAACCTGACCGCGCAGGGAGTGCAGACGCTGAAGGCGAACCCCGACCGGCTCCGGGAGGTCAACCGTGACGTCGAGGAGCTCGGCGCCACCGTGCTCCACCAGTGGGCGACGCTCGGGCCGTTCGACTTCGTCAACGTCGTCGAGGCGCCCGACGCGGAGACGATCGCGCGCGTGTCGATCGCGCTAGGCGCCCGCGGCAGCGCGAAGCTGCAGACGCTGACGGCGCTGACCATCGACGAGTTCCTCAGCGCGGTGAGCTGAACGCGCCCGCCGTGCGGGCGGCCAGCGCTGCGTTCGCGACCACGAGCTCGCGGTTCACCTCGAGCGTGCGGCCGCCGGTTCGGTCGTGCAGGAAGGCGAGGACGAACGGCGTCACGGCCTGGCCGATTACGTGCTTCTCGTGGGCGGCCTCGAGCGCCTCGGCGACGAGCGGCTCGACGTCGACCGGGCTCTCCGGCGGGTTGCCGAGCAGGAGGCCGGCGCCGCCGAGCTCCCAGTGGGCGCGGGCGATCTCCGCGGCCTCCGAGGCCGACTCGACGCGGGCCGAGACGGGCGGACCGCCCGAGGCCGCGTAGAAGAGCGGCAGCTCGTCCGTGCGGTAGCCGAGCACCGGGACGCCGAGCGTCTCGAGCGCCTCCGCCGTCGCGGGGACGTCGAGCAGGGACTTCGCGCCGGAGCCGACGACGAGCGCTGGGGTACGGGCGAGCTCGAGCAGGTCGGCCGAGACGTCGAGGCGCTCCGCGAAGCCGCGGTGGACGCCGCCGATCCCGCCCGTTCCCATGAAGCGGATCCCGCAGAGCCGGCAGGCGGCGAGCGTGCCTCCGACGGTCGTCGCCCCGATCGATCCCTTCGCCACGCAGGCCGCGACGTCGCGGGGCCCGGCCTTGAGCGCGTCGGCGCCCGCCTCGCCGAAGCGCTCGATCTCTCGGTCGTCCAGCCCGACCACGACGCTTCCGTCGAGCACCCCGACCGTGGCAGGCACGGCTCCTTCGGCCCTGACCGCCGCCTCGGCTGCGAGCCCCACCTCCACCCCCACCCCGGGAGGGAACCCGTGGGCGATCAGCGTAGTCTCGAGCGCGACCACGGGCCGGTGCTCGTGGAGAGCTTGTTGCGCCTCCGGCGCGATTCGTAGGAGATCCGTCACGGAACCGCTCCCAGCTGCGCGACGCAGCGCGCGGCCGCCTCGAGGCCGAGCTCGATCCCGCCGACGATGAAGCCCGCGGCGAGCGCATCCCCCGCGCCGGTCGTGTCGACGACGTCGCTGGAGAGCGGCGCGCGCTCCTCGACGCCGTCCGGCCCATGAACGGCGACACCGCGCGAGCCGCGCTTGACGACCGCCGTCTCCGCGAGCGCGTACGCGCCGCCGACGAGCTCCCATTCCGCCTCGTTCGCGAAGACGACATCCGGCCCGAGCTGCTCCAGCCGCTCCCTGAACCGGTCCGCTCCGAACGCGCGGATCGCGCTCCACGACGAGAGGTCGACACTCACCCGCGCGCCCTCCTCCCGCGCGTAGCCCGCCCCCGCCAGCGCTGCCTCTCCGATCGGGTCGGCCAGCAGGCTGTAGCCGGAGAGGTGGAGCCACTCGCAGCCACCGAACCAGGCCGGGTCGAGCTCGTCGGCCCGCAAATCCGGCGACACCCCGCGATCGGTCGCCATCGAGCGCTCGCCGTCGGCGCCGACGAGCGAGACGACCACGCCGGTCCTGCCGCCGCCCCGCGGCCCCGCGAGCTCGACCCCGTGCTTCTCGAGCAACGATCGCGCGAGCGTCCCGGCCTCGTCCTCCGCGTGCTTGCCCACGAAGCGCGTCGTGCCGCCGAGCGCTGCCGCCCAGGCGGCAACGTTCGCGGCCTGGCCGCCGGAGGCGATCCGTGTCTCGACAGGCGTGTCCGCGCCCACGGCCAGCGGCTGCGGTGCGCGCACGATCACGTCGAGGAGCAGGTCGCCGAGCGTGCAGATGATCACTTCGAGCCTAGAATCGCAGCATGGACGGCAAGCCGAGAGCGGAGCGTGTGCGGTCGTTCGTCATCGGCGGCCTGGTGGGCGCCTCGGCCGTCCTCGCGGCCGTTCGCCGCAAGCGGGCCCGCGCGCGCCAGACCCCGCCTGGGCTCGCCGCGTTCGAGGACGCGCCCTGCTTCCGCGAGACCCTCGAGCGCGAACGCAGGGCATAGCACCCGGCCGCACTATCCTTAGGAGCAATGCCGATCTACGAGTACCGCTGTCCGAACGGGCACCTGTTCGAGCTCTTCCAGCGCATGCACGAGGCGCCGCCGAGTGTTTGCGAGACCTGCGGCGAGGGCCCCGTCGAGCGCGTGCTCTATCCGGTCGCGGTGCACTTCAAGGGATCGGGCTTCTACTCGACGGACTACGGGCGCGGCTCGGGCGCCCGCAAGCGCGAGGAGTCGAAGGACGGCGCCGAGCCGAAGCCGAAAGACGAGAAGAAAGACAGCAAGGACAAGAAAGAGAAGGCGGCCGAGGCCTAGGGCTGAGGCAGGGGGTTCCCGAGCAGGCAGCCGGGCGGGTACGTGTCTCCGCTCGGCGCGGGCGGCTGAACCGCGGAGCGCCCGAGCACCATCAGGATCACCTTCGCGTTGTCCTCGCTCGGCGTGATGTCCCCGCCCGTGGCGATCCCGCCCAGCCGGCAGTGGATCGTGCGGTCGGCGCGGAACTTGTTCCAGCCGAGCTGGACGAACTGATTGGCCGAGAGGTCGGTCGCGAGCGGCTTCATCAGGGACCTGCCCATGAAGGGCATGCGCATGAACGTGCTGTAGCTGGCGAGCTTGCCCATCACCGCCTGGAGCACCTGCTGGTTGCGCTCGCCACGGGTGATGTCGCTCTCGGCCGGATCGAGGAGGTTCTTGCGCACGCGCGAGTAGATGAGCGCTCGGCGGCCGTCGAGATGTTGCTTGCCCCTCGCGAACCGCCAGCCGGGCCAGCGCGCACAGCGCACCGGTGACGCGTACGGGCAGTCGAACTTGGACAGGATCGGCCGTGGGACGACGACGTCGATGCCTCCGACCTTGTCGATCAGGTCGCGGAACTCCGCGAAGTTGACCACCACGACGTGGTTGACGGGGATCGTCGTGTAGTCGGAGATCGTGCGGATCGCGAGCCTCGGCCCGCCGACCTGGAACGCCGTGTTGATCTTCGCGCTCCCGTAGCCCGGGATCGACACGTCGAGGTCGCGCGGGATCGAGAGGTAGTAGAGGCGCCCGTGGTCGGGGTCGGTCCGCAGAAGCGTGATCGAGTCGGAGTGACGGTCCCCGGAGCGCGAGACCGCGAGCGAGTGGTCCGTGCCGAGGAGCAGGATCGTCGTGGGGTTCGAGAAGAGCGCGCCCTTGTCCGGCGCGAGCGCCTCTCTCGCGGTGGCGGGCAGCCGCTTGTTCGCGTCCGAGACGCCGCTCCTGAAGCTGAGGTAGCCGAGCGCGCCCCAGACGACGAAGAAGAGGATCACGACGCCGATCGCGATCCCGATCTCGCGCCCCCAACGGATTCGCCTCGGCCGGCGCGCCTTCTTCGGGCCCGGCCCCCGGAAGGGCTCCTTGCCGCCGCGGCCGTTGCGAGGCTCGCGCGGCGGGGGCTTCCTCGGCGCGACGGTCGGCACCCGCCCCTTGACGCGACCGCCGCGGTAGAGGCGATACGGCTTCTCTCCGCCGGTCGACGCCATCCGGCGGCGTATGGTAGCCATCGCGCGTGAAGCCGCTCCGGGTCATCGGCGTCGACGTGGGCGGGACGAAGATCCTCGGCGCGGTGATGACCGGCGACGGCGCGCTCGAGGCGCGGCTCGAGCGGCCGGTCGAGGCCTCGTCCGAGCAGTCGTTGCTCGTGGCGCTCGACGGCGTGGTCGAGGCGCTGCGCGCGGAGGCGGAGGTCGAGGCGCTCGGGTTCGGGATCCCCTCGCGGATCGACCAGCGGCGCGGGCGCTCGATCTCGGCCGTGAACCTGCCGCTCGAAGGGGTCGACTTCCGCGACCGGATGCGCGAGCGGCACGGGCTCCCGGTCGCGATCGACAACGACGGGAACGCGGCGGCGATCGGCGAGTGGAAGGCCGGCGCGGCCCGGGGCGCGAGCAACGTGGTCATGCTCACGCTCGGCACCGGTGTCGGCGGCGGCCTGATCCTAGACGGGAAGCCGTTTCGCGGGGCGACCGGAAGCGCCGCGGAGCTCGGCCACATCGTGATCGACGCCGACGGGCCGCCGTGCCCCTGCGGCGGTCATGGCCATCTCGAGTCGTACGCGTGCGGGCCCGTGGCGGACGCTGTTGCCCGCGGGCTGTTCGGGCCCGGCTCGGACGCCGAGGACCTCGTCGAGCGCGCCCGTGACGGCGACGAGAGAGCGGTCGAGGCGCTTGCCGGGATCGGTCGGAAGCTCGGCGCTGGGATCGCGAGCTTCGTGAACGTCTTCGAGCCCGAGCTCGTCGTCGTGGGCGGCGGCTTCGGCGAGGCGGGTGAGCTCCTGCTGGCGCCGGCCCGAGAAGTCGTGGCGCGCGAAGGGCTTCCCCCGGGGCGGGAGACGGTCCGGATCGTCGAGGCCGAGCTGGGCGTCGAGGCCGGCGTCATCGGGGCCGCGACGATCGCCCTCGAGGCGCTCGCGGAGGAGTAGCCGGTGCCTCTCACAGTCTGCGCGACGCCGATCGGCAATCTCGAGGACGTGACCCTGCGGGTGCTCCGGGAGCTCGCGGAGGCCGACGTCGTCCTCTGCGAGGACACCCGCCACACGCGGAAGCTGCTGGAGCGGCACGGGCTCAAGGCGCGCCTGCTCTCCTACCACCAGCACAACGAGGCAAAGCGAACGGACGAGCTGCTGCCGCGCCTGGAGGCCGGCGAGCGGATGGCGCTCGTCAGCGACTCCGGCCTGCCGGGGATCTCCGATCCAGGGGCACGGCTCGTCCACGCAGCGCTCGAGGCCGGCGTCGACGTGACGGTCCTGCCGGGCCCGTCGTCGGTCGAGACGGCGCTCGTCGCGAGCGGCCTCGTGTCGGGGCGCTACCAGTTCCTCGGCTACCTGCCCCGCGGAGAGCGCGCGCTGCTGGCGCTGGCCGAGGAGCTCGCGGGCTGGCCGTGGGCGGTGGTCGCGTTCGAGTCGCCGCAGCGGCTGGGCGTCTCGCTGGGTGTTCTGGCGCGTGTGATCCCGGATCGGCCCGCGGCGGTCTGCCGCGAGCTGACGAAGCGGTTCGAGGAGGTGGCGCGCGGCTCGGTGGAGGAGCTGGCGGGGCGGTTCGCTGTGGGCGCAAGGGGCGAGATCACGCTCGTGCTCGGCGCGGGGGAGCCGAGGGCGCCCGACGAGGACGCCGCCGCCTCGGCCGTGGCCGAGCTGGTCGCGGCGAACGTTCCGAGAGGTCGGGCCGCCGACGTCGTCTCGCGCCTCACGGGTGTGCCGCGGAACCGGCTCTATCGCGCGTCTCTGTAATCACAGTTGACAACGCAGACGACGCCTTGCTACGGTGGCGTGGTTTGCAAGATTGACAACGGAGGTCGGTCTGCGAGATGCGTCTGCTCGTTGCAGTGGTTGCGGTTGCCGCGCTCATCGCTCCAGCGCCCGCGCTGGGGTGGAGCTGGCCGGTCACCGGGCCCGTGCTGACGCTCTTCTCGTTCGACCCGAGTCATCCGTACGCGGCCGGGCAGCACCGCGGCATCGACATCGGCGCGCCTGCCGGCACGTCGGTCGTCGCGCCGTCCTCGGGGGCGATCTCCTTCGCCGGGACGGTCCCCGGGCAGGGGAAGACGATCACGATCCAGACCGCGGACGGCTACTCCGTCACGCTCGTGCACCTCGGCTCCTACTCGGTGCGGCGCGGCGACGCGGTCTCCGAAGGCGAGGTGGTCGGCGCGGTGGGCGCGACCGGCACGCCGGAGCTTGCGGATCCCTCGATTCACCTAGGAGTGCGGCGCACGGCCGAGCCGCAGGGGTACGTAGATCCGCTGTCGCTGCTTCCCGCGCGGGAGGCCGCTACGCCGCCACCCGTGCCGCCGCCTGCGGGCGACGACCACCCGGCAGCGCCCGTGTCGCCACGAGCGGTCGTGCCGGTTGCGCCCGTGGGCGCGCCTCCGCCCGCATCGGAAGACGCACCCGCTGCTCGACCGGGGCCGTCTCCGACCGGTAGGCACCAGAGGCCGGCGCGGACGCCGACGAGGAGTCGGCGGCCTGAGACCGCTGCGGCGACACGGGTGGAGGTGCGCCGAACCCCGCGAACGCCGCGGCGCCCACGGGTGGAGGCGACCCACAAGGTCGATGCGTCTGCTCGGCCGCTGGAACGAGCACACGCCCAGGTGCCGAGCGGTCGGCGTGTCGCGACCGGCCTGATCGCGCCTCGCCCCAGTCCACCTGCTCGGGCTCCCGCCGGCGGTGCTCCGACTCTCGTGCGCGCGCTCGCATTATTCGGCGCGGCAGCGGTGCTCGCGGCCGCCGTGGCCGCGGCGGTGCGCTGTCGGTTGCGCGCCCGGGCCCGGGTCAGGGCGGCTCGTATCATTGACGTCGATGCGCTACTACCTGACAACACCGATCTACTACGTGAACGCGACGCCGCACATCGGCCACGCGTACACGACCCTTGCGGCGGACGTGCTCATCCGGCACCACCGGCAGCGCGGCGACGAGACGTTCTTCCTCACGGGCACCGACGAGCACGCGTCGAAGGTTTTCCGGGTCGCGGAGGAGCAGGGCCTCGACGTCAAGACATACGTCGACCGGATCGCCGAGGACTGGCGGGAGCTTCCTAGACGCGTCAATGCCGACTACGACTTCTTCATCCGCACGACGGACGAGGGCCACAAGCGCTTCGTCCAGGAGTTCCTGCAGCGCATCTACGACAACGGCGACATCTACCAGGACGTCTACTCCGGCCTGTACTGCGTCGGCTGCGAGGAGTTCAAGAGCGAGGCCGACCTCGTCGACGGGCTGTGCCCCGAGCACGGGATCCCGCCCGAGCGGATCGAGGAGACGAACTACTTCTTCCGGCTGTCGGCCTATCAGGACCGGTTGCTCGAGCTCTACGACGCCCGGCCGGACTTCGTCCTCCCGCGCTTCCGCTACAACGAGGCCCGGAGCTTCATCGAAGGAGGCCTCAGGGACTTCAGCGTCAGCCGGGCGGGCCAGCCGTGGGGCGTGCCGATCCCCTGGGACGAGGGGCAGGTCACCTATGTCTGGGTAGACGCTCTCATCAACTACCTGAGCGCGCTGACGTACGCACGTGACGGCGACGACCTGCGCGAGAGGTTCTGGCCCGAGGTCCGGCACCTGCTCGGCAAGGACATTCTCCGCTTCCATTGCGTCTACTGGCCGGCGCTCCTCCTCTCCGCAGGGTACGACGTCCCGAAGCAGCTGTTCGTGCACGGGTACCTGCTGCTGGACGAGCGCAAGATCTCGAAGTCGCTCGGCAACGTGATCGACCCGCTGGACCTCGTCGACGTGTACGGCAGCGACCCGGTCCGCTTCTGGGCGCTCCGCTCGGTGTCGTTCGGCCAGGACGGGACCGCCTCGGTCGACGCGTTGCACGAGCGGTACGAGCGCGAGCTCGCAAACGACCTGGGCAACCTCGTCTCCCGGACGACCGCGATGATCGCGCGCTACCAGGACGGCCGCATCGCCCCCGGCGCACGCAGCGACGCGCTCGCCTCGGCGCTCGAGACTCTGCGCGGGGCGCTCGTGGCGCGCTTCGATGCGTTCGACCTGACCGGAGCGCTCGACGAGATCTGGGAGGTCGTCCGCCTGCTCAACCGTCACGTCGAGGAGACCGCCCCGTGGCAGCTCGCGAAGGACGAGGCGAGAGCCGACGAGCTCGGCGCGGTCCTGTATGACCTCGCCGACGGCGTCCGCGCAGTCGCGGTCGCGCTCTCGCCGTACCTGCCGCAGACGGCGCCGCGGATCCTCGGCGCGCTGCGCCAGCCGCTCGACCTCGCGCTCGACCAGGTCGCGTACGGCGCGACCGCCGTGACCGATGGGATCGAGGCCGCCCAGCCGCTCTTCCCACGCGTGGACCTGCCCACGGCGGCCGCCTGAGGGCATGACGGACACGCACGCGCACCTCGATGCGTGCGCGGACCCGGCGGAGCAGGTTGTCGCCCGGGCGAGAACGGCAGGGGTGGAGCGCATCGTCGCGGTCGGCTCCGGCCTCGAGTCCTGTCGCGAGACGCTGGCGATCGCGAACCGGGAGCCGGGTGTCTGGGCGGCACTTGGCATTCACCCGCACCAGGCCGCCGACCCGGATGCGGAGCGGCTCGACGAGCTCCGCGACCTGCTCGGCGAAGAGCGGGCCGTGGCGGTCGGCGAGACCGGCCTCGACTTCTACCGCGACCACGCCCCGCGCGACCGGCAGCGCGAGCTCTTCGCCCGCCAGCTCGAGCTGGCGGCGGAGCTCGGCAAGCCCGTGGTCGTCCACACGCGCGACGCCGAGGAAGAGACGGCCGCGGCTCTCGAGCACTTCGCGGGCACGGTCGTCCTCCACTGCTTCTCCAGCCCCGCGCTTCTCCCGGTCGCGCTCGACCGCGGCTACTACGTGTCATTCGCCGGGAACGTCACCTACCCGAAGGCCGAGGAGCTGCGCGCGGCGGCACGCGGCGTCCCCGCCGAACGGCTGCTGGCCGAGACCGACAGCCCGTACCTGAGCCCTCAGCCGCGTCGGGGGCGCCCGAACGAGCCCGCGAACGTCCTCCACACGATCGCCGTGCTCGCCGAGGCCCGGGGTGAGGACGCGGAGGCGTTCGCCGCGCAGCTCGACGCGAACGCCTCGACCGCGTTCGGCCTCGCATGACCGGCTCGGACATCGCACCGAAGAAGGAGCTGGGACAGCATTTCCTCGTCGACGAGAACCTGCTCGGCGTGATCGGTCGGCTGGCGGAGCTCGCGCCGGAGGACGTCGTCCTCGAGGTCGGGCCTGGTCTCGGAGTGCTGACCCGCTACCTGGTCGAGCGAGTCGCCACCGTTCACGCGGTCGAGGTCGACTACGCGCTCGTCTGCGTCCTCGGGGAGAGGTTCGGCGATCGAGCCAACCTCGAGCTCCGTCACGGCGACGCGCTTCGCCTCGATCTCGCCGCGCTCGAGCCGAGCCCGACGAAGCTCGTCGCGAATCTCCCGTACCACATCGCGACGCCGCTCGTCGTCGAGAGCCTCGACGGGCTTCCTACCGTCGAGCTGTGGTGCGTGATGGTGCAGCGCGAGGTCGCCGATCGCTTCTTCGCGCAGCCGTCGACGAAGGCCTACGGCGCCGTCTCCGTCCTCGTCCAGCTCGCCGCCGAGCGCACCGGCTTCCACCCGGTGTCGCGCACGGTCTTCCGCCCGCGGCCGAACGTCGACTCGGCGCTGGTCGCGTTCCGGCGGCGCGCTGCCTTCGACTTCGACGCCCACGCGCGCGTGAGCCCGGTCGTGACTGCCGCGTTCGCGCACCGGCGCAAGCGGCTCGCGAACTCGCTCGAGCTCTCCGGCGTGGCGACGCGCGACGAAGCGGCGGACGCGCTGAAGGCGATCGGGAAGGATCCCGCCGCCCGCGCGGAGGAGCTGGCCCCTCCGGAGTTCGTCGAGCTCGCCGAGGCGCTCGGCGCGTGAGCCGCGCCACCGCGCACGCCAAGATCAACCTCGCCCTCGTCGTCGGGCCGCCACGCGCCGACGGCCGGCACGAGGTGGCGACCGTGCTCCAGCGGATCGAGCTGGCCGACGAGATCGCGCTTGAGAGCGCGCCGGAGCTGTGCGTCGAGGGCTTTCCCGAGGACACGCTTGTCCGGGACGCGCTCGAGACGTTTGCGGACGCCGCGGGGATCGAGCCTCGCTGGAAGGCGGCGATCGAGAAGCGGATCCCGGTCGCGGCCGGGCTCGGCGGCGGCAGCTCCGACGCCGCAGCGGCGCTCCGGCTGGCCAACGAGACGCTCGAGGAGCCGCTCGCCGTTGCCGCCCTGCACGAGCTCGCTCGCAGCCTCGGCGCCGACGTGCCCTTCTTTCTCGCCCCTGGGCCGCAGCTCGGCGAGGGCGTGGGCGACGAGCTGAGCCCCCTGGAGCTGCCGCAGGACTACGCGGTCGTGCTCGTCCTGCCGTACGGAGCCGACAAGGGCTCGACCGCCTCCGTCTACGAGGCCTTCGACGAGCGCGGCGGCGAGCGCGGCTACGCCGAGCGGCGCCTTCGGCTTGCCGAGGCGCTGGCCGGAGTCCGCGAGTCGCGCGACCTCGCCGCGCTGCCACCGAACGACCTCGGATCCTCGCCGCTCGCGGTCGAGCTGCTCGCCCACGGCGCGTTCCGGGCCGACGTCTCCGGCGCGGGCCCAGCGGTGTACGGCCTGTTCGAGCGGCGTGAGGCGGCCCTCGCAGCCGAGCGAGAGGTCGGTCGCCACGGCCGGACCTGGGTGACGGCGACGGCTTGGTACGGTTGATGCATGGCGAGCGACACCTCGCTCGAGCCGCCCGGCACGATCGAGCACGGGACGAGCAAGACCGGGCGCTGGCTGCGCGCACGGCGCGTGCGGATCGTCCTCTGGGTCGCGATCGTCGAGGGGCTCGTCGTCTGGATCGCCCACGGCGTCGGCAAGTGGACGGTGATCATCATCGCGATCCCGTGCCTCGCGATCTACATCTTCTGGGGGCGCGACTCGCGCTCGGACACCGCGCGGCAGATCTCCTGGATCGCCGCGGCCTCGCAGGCGCTGGCCGTCGTCGTCGTGATCCTGGCCTTCCTGCTGGACTGGCTCGCGCTGCTCCTTGCAGCCATCTTCGCCGTGGTGGCGCTACTGCTCCTCTACGGGGACCGGCGCTAAGCTCCACCCGCGATGGGCGGTAGCCAAGTGGTAAGGCAGCGGGTTTTGGTCCCGCGATCCCAGGTTCGAATCCTGGCCGCCCAGCCATCTTCCGAAAGGTGACCGAGACGCCGCTTGCAGCCGTGATCCTGGCCGCCGGGCTCGGCACCCGCATGCACTCGGAGACGCCGAAGCACCTCCACCCGCTGCTCGGGCGGCGGCTCGTGGACTGGGTCGTCGAGGCGGCGCGGGAGCTCGGGCCGGAGCCGCTCGTCGTCGTCACGTCGCCCGATTACGCTGATGCCTTCGAAGGCATCGAGATCGCCGTCCAGCAGGAGCCGCGCGGCACCGGCGACGCGGCCGCCGCCGCACGTCCGAGCCTGGAGGGATTCGACGGCGCCCTGCTCGTGCTCACCGGAGACTGCGCGACGATCACGAGCGGGCTGCTCACCCGGCTCCTGGAGACGCATCGCTCCATGGACGCGGCCGCGACCGTCCTCTCCTTCGAGCCGGACGAGCCCGCCGCGTACGGGCGGATCGTCCGCAACGGCGACGGCGCGCTCGAGGCGATCGTCGAGGCCCGCGACGCGAGCGAGGCCGAGCTCGCGCTGCACGAGGTCAACTCCTCGATCTACGTCTTCGCGGCCGAGAAGCTCTGGCCCGCCCTCGAGCGCCTCCGGCCCGACAACGACCAGGGCGAGCTCTACCTGACCGACACGGTGCGCGACCTCGTGCGCGAGGGCGAGCGCGTGGCCGTCCACATGGCGCCGGACCCGCGCGAGGTCGAGGGCGTGAACACGCGTGTCGAGCTGGCCGCAGCCGCCGCCGTGCTGCGCGAGCGCATCAACACCGAGCACATGCTGGCCGGCGCGACGATCGTCGATCCGGCCAGCACCTGGATCGAGCCGGACGTCGAGCTCGAGCCCGACTGCACGATCCAGCCGTTCACCGTGCTGGGCGGTGCGACGAAGGTCGAGCGCGGCGCCCACGTCGGCCCCCACGCGGTCGCCGTCGACGCGGTGATCGGCCCGGGTGCGCTGGTCGGGCCCTTCTGTTACCTTCGCCCCGGAACGGTGCTGGGAGCCGGCGCCAAGGCGGGCACATTCGTGGAGATCAAGAACTCACGCATCGGCGAGCGCACGAAGGTGCCGCACCTCTCGTACATGGGCGACGCCGAGATCGGCGACGACACGAACGTCGCGGCGGGCAACATCACGGTGAACTTCCCGCACGAGGAGGGCAAGGAGAAGGGCCGCACGAAAATCGGCAGCAACGTCAGAACGGGCGTCCACAATGCCTTTGTTGCGCCGGTCGAGATTGGCGACGATGCTTGGATTGGGGCCGGGTCCGTCATCACGGAGGATGTTCCCCCGGAGGCCCTCGCGATCGCGCGTCAGCGCCAGGTCACGAAGGAAGGCTACGTCCGAGAGAAGCGACAACGAGATGGCTGAGGCGACGCTCCCCGGGCTGGAGACCGTCGAGGCGCCCGCGCTGCCACAGACGGAGCGCACGCCGTGGATCGAGCGCGGTCCGCAGAAGCGCCTCATGCTGTTCGCCGGCCGCTCGAACCCGCAGCTGGCCGATGGGATCGCCGAGAAGCTCGGGATCATGCTCGGCGAGGTCGAGCTGCGGACGTTCGCAAACGGCGAGACCTACGTGCGCTACGACGAGTCGATCCGCGGCAGCGACGTCTTCATCGTCCAGTCGGGGAACGCGCCCGTCAACGACCACCTGATCGAGCTGCTGATCATGATCCAGGCCGCGAAGCTCGCCTCGGCGAAGCGGATCACGGCCGTCATCCCGTGGTTCCCGTACTCGCGGCAGGACAAGAAGTCCGCGCCGCGCGAGCCGATCACCGCGAAGCTCGTCGCGGACGCGCTCGAGGTCGCAGGCGTCGACCGCGTGGTTACGATGGACCTGCACGCGGGCCAGATCCAGGGCTTCTTCACGCTCCCGGTCGACCACATGACCGCGCTGCAGCTCTTCGCGCAGTACTACCGCGACAAGGGCTTCAGCGGCGAGGGCGTCGTCGCGGTCTCGCCCGACCCGGGCCGCGCGAAGATGGCCCGCCGCTTCGGTCAGATGCTCGAGGCCGACCTCGCGATCCTGAACAAGGTGCGCCCCGAGCACGACACCGCCGAGGTGACCGAGGTGATCGGCCACGTCGAGGGCAAGGTCGCGATCATGAGTGACGACATGATCGTCACCGGCGGCACGCTGATCGCCGGCGCTACTGCGCTGCGGGAGGCGGGCGCGACCGAGGTGTACGCCTGCGCGACGCACGGGCTCTTCCCGGGCAACGCGTTCGAGAAGATCGGCTCGAGCGAGCTGCAGGTGACGGTGACCGACACGGTCCCGATCGACCCGATCAACCGCCCCGCGAGCATCGAGGTGCTCCCGGTCTCGGGGCTGCTCGCGGAGACGATCATGAACATCTTCGCCGACGACTCGGTCTCGGCCATCTTCGCGGGCGAGAACCAGCTCTTCTAGAAACGGCGCGCAACCATGCGGGTTTGCGCCGCCTTTGCTAACGGGGTGCTAACGCGCTCGGTTGTGCAGGAAGGTCCGTCGTCCTGCCTGACTACGCTTCAGGGCATGAACGAGGAGAACGAACAGCCGAACGCGGAGCGTCCTCGGCCTGCCGACGTCGAGCCCGAAGTAATCGAGCGAAGGAGCCTTGACGCCGTCTTCCAGGGCGCTCAAGCCTTTGGCGAGGCCACCGGCGGTCTCGGAGCCTTGCTGTTAGGCGTGAGCAAGGTGAAGGAAACGTTCAGAGGTGGCGATGACAGCGCCGACCCGCCGCCACCGCCGAGCGACCCTCCGGCAAGCTCGGACGACCCGAAGTAACCGCGCCCTCAGGCGATCAGGGCCGCCACCTGCTCGGCTGCCTCGACGTCCGACTGTGGCAGCAGGTGCGCATACACCCGCAGCACGGTCTCGGGACGGTCACCGATCCGAGCTGCGACGACGTGAACAGGGACACCGTTCGTCAGCGCCAGCGTGGCGTGAGTGTGGCGCAGGATGTGCAGCGTCCCGGCTAGCAGGCCGGCCGCCTTGCGCTCGCGCGTGAACGCTTCAGTCAATCGCTGCGGATAGATCGGTCTGCCGAGCTCGTCGGCGAAGACGAGGTCGTGGTCGACGTAGGCGTCACCGGCGAACGAGCGCTCGAGCAGTTGCGCTTCCCGGTGCGCCTTTAGCGCCTCGACCGTTTCGGCGTCGAGGGCGATCGTGCGCCGAGAGCGCTTCGACTTCGGCGGACCGAAGGTCACGCCGCCGCGTGTCGGGACGAGTTGCTGGTCGACGCGAAGTGTGCTGCCGTCAAGGTCGAGCGCGAACCAGGTCAAGCCGAGCAGTTCTCCCCGGCGCATCCCGGTCGTCGCCGCGAGGCGCCAGAGCGCGATCAGGCGGTCGCCGGCGATGTGCTCGAGGAAGCGCCCGAGCTCCTTTGCCGTCCAGGCCGTCGCGCGACTCTCGGCAGCCGCGGGCGGATCGGCCGCTGCGGCTGGGTTCCGAACAACGCGACCCCAGCGGACCGCATCGCGGCAGGCACGACTGAGCACGGCGTGGGTGAGGCGACGTGAGGCGGGGGACAGTCCCTCTTTCTCTTCGTCTCCCTCTTCTAGTTCACGGTAGAGCGCGTTCAGGTGAGCGCCGGTGAGCGCCTGGAGGCGGTGGTGGCCAAGTCGAGGGAGGATCCGTCCCTTCATCACTGAGCGGTACTGTGTCAGCGTCAGCGTGCGAACGGTTCCGGCGATCGCTGGCAACCATTCGTCCTCGACGAACGCGCGCAAGGTGAGCTTCGACGGCTGGACGTAGGAGCCGTCGCCGAGGCGAGAGAGAACGTCGGTCAGGAACGCCTGCGCAGCCTTGCGGGTTGCAAAGCCACCCATCCAGCGCTGTTTGCGCTTGCCGTCCTCGCCCTCGCCCTCGTGGTAGATGGCGGTCCAGGTCTTATTGACGGCGAAGCAGCGAGACAATCGCCTGCGCAAGCTCGATGGCGAGATCACGGCTGCGACCGCCGAGCTCCGTGATGCTCGCAAGCAGGCGGCGCTCGATGAGATCGAGCGCGAGTTCGCCGGTGTCTCCGGCGAGGCCGCGTAGTGAAGGAACGGCCACCGTGGGCCTAGTCCGGCCGTGTCGAGCGATGCCGTTGATGTCGGTGATCTCGAGCGAGTGGCCACTACCGGCCGGGTGCTCCTTCCGGCCGGGCTCTCGCCGAAGCGCTTTCGAGCGCGCTCCGCGTAAGCGTCCCGCCGACCCTCGCCCGCAGCGTGGCGAGCGGAGGCCGGCGGGGCGGGTTTAACCGCAAGGCAGAGCCGGAGAAGGAGTCCTAATGTGTCAGGTCGCCGGAGCGACGGTCCCCGCCGAGCGCTTCTGGACCAGGCCCGCAAGAAAGAGCACGAGGATCCCGATCCCGAGCCCGAGAAAGGTGAAGAGCACGCGCCGGCCCTCCGTCGCCAAATTCGATGGATTGGGCAGGTCCACGGCGATCAGCACCGTCGTGGCGACGGCCGCGCAGTAGATCGCGTAGTTGGCCGCGCGGAACGAGGCTGCGACCCCGGCGGCGATCACGATCACGGCCTCTAAGGCGTGGACGTTGTCGACCGTGAGGAGGAAGAGCGTTGCGACGAGGGCGCCGATCAGCGCCCCAGCGATGCGCTGCTCAGCCGCCAGGGCTGCCTGGTCGAGGCTGGTCTTCATCGCGACCAGCGTGGCGATCGGCATCCAGTCGGCGTTGGGCAGATGGAATCCGAAGGCGATCGCCACGGCGACGCCGATGGCGAAGGCCCGGATCAGCATGAACAGGATCACCGGCCTGGTCAGCGCGGTCTTTTCCGTGTCCGCGGGGATCTCCGGGAAGTTGGTGGCCCGCGCCTTGCGCCCGAGCAGCAACCAACCGACGAGCGTGACGGCGATCCAGAGGGCGGAGCCCAGGAGCCAGGCCAGCGCCTGTTGCCACCAGCCCGAGTGGGCCGGGGTCAGGTGCTCGCCGGCCGGCACCGAGATCGCGACCAGGAACCAGGAGAGAAGCATCAGCGCCGCCGTGTAGGTGTGCGCCCCGAACTTGACCATCAGGCCACTCAGGAACGTGAGCGCGACGCTGACGAGGACGACGATCCACCAAGGCCCTCCGCCGATGGCGAACCCGAGCGCGGTCAGGAGCGTGCCCACCAGCCCGACCGCGGCCATGGTCTGCAGACGGACGCGGTAGGTGCCGCCCGGATCGCTGATCCCGACGAACAACGCGCCAAAGGACAGGCTCAACCAGTACTTCTCGTGTCCGACCGCGGCGAGGACGACGAACGGGACCAGCAGGACTCCCGTGGCGACGGCCCCTCTCGGGAGGTTGATTCCCCGCCGGTCAATTTCGAAGATCTTCTCCAGGCGGCTCATCGCGACCGCTTCCCTCCGGTCACCTGGTCGAGCTTCGCTTCCATCGCCGCGAGCCGTTCGTCGATCTGGCGAAGCGCCGCCTGAGTGTCTTCGTCGCTCTCATCGCGCAACTCGTAGACCTTCGCGAGAGTCTCTTTCTGGTCGACCGAGACGAACAGCGACGTCACGGTCGCGGTCAGGAACGCAATGAACGTGACGCCGCAGACGATCACGACGCTGCCCAGGACGCGGCCCCACACCGTGTGCGGGACGATGTCGCCGTACCCGACGGTGCCCAGAGTCACGATCGCCCACCAGACGCCGTCTCCGAAGCTGTGGAAGTCCCTCCGGTCGATGAGTCTCGCAAGGACGCCGGTAGCGACTGACAGCAGCGCGATCGCCACGATCAGGAACGGGAGAACTCTCCGCTTCGCGACCGCACGCTCCACGCGCCGTCGGATGAGACGCTCCCTCGGGAAGCTCTCCGATCGGCCGGGCTCGGCGCTCAACTCCAACCACCCTCGGACATGACTTCCCGCTGAGCTTCTCATAGGCATGCGTATGAGAGTCGGTACACCTCCGCGGAGCCCGCTCGAGGCGTAGGTTTGGCCCGGGCAGGAGGTCGGGGCGAGAGGAGGCGCTGATCGTATGGACAACACGGAGAGCCCCGCGTCGCGAGGTCGAGTCAAGGCGGTGCTGGACTGGCTCGGCCGCCGCGCCGACACGCGTCTGGGTCGGCTCGCCCTGCAGTGGTTCCGCGCCTACTTCGCCGCGAGCCACAACTCGGGCTGCGCGGCGACCGTCTACTCGACGTTGTCGGTCCTGCCGGCCGTGCTGGTGGCGATCGCGATCTTCCACCCGTCGAGTGGCAACACGAACTTCTTCGCGGAGCGCCTCATTGACCACCAGAACCTGACCGGGTCCACCGCCAGCCTCGTCCGCGACACGTTCGGCAGCGCCTCCTCGAACGCGCTCGCGGCATCGATCGGCGTCGTGTTCAGCTTCCTCCTCTGGGGGATCGGGATCGGGCAGATCTACCAGGACGTGTACGCGCGCGCCTGGGGGATCAAGGTCGGATCGGTAGCCGACCAGTGGCTGTTCGCGATCTTCTTCTTCGTCTACGCCGGAGCGATCGCGCTGCTGGTCGTCTCCGCCACCTCGCTCCGCAATGCGGGCTGGCTCGTGCTCGTGCCGGTCTGGCTCGTGGCCTCGACGGCGTTCTGGCTCTGGGTGCCGCGCTTCCTCCTCCACCGCAAAGTCGGGCTCCGAGCCCTGCTCCCCGGCGCCCTGCTCGCCGGGCTGGTGCTCGGCGGCGCCATTGCAACCTCTCCGCTCTTCCTGGCCTCGCCGTTGAACGCGAACGGCAGGACCTACGGCTCGTTCGGTGTCGTGATCACGTTCATCGGCTACGTGTTCATCATGATCACGATGTCGATGGTCTGTGGGGTCTTCTCGCCCGTGTGGGTCAGCTGGC
>Ga0335083_10002139_pt1 | contig 26370 bp, 28 predicted proteins | sample Lox_Sample_42_FD_206716 | JGI IMG/M metagenome (GOLD analysis project Ga0335083, IMG submission 206716) | Soil microbial communities from Loxahatchee National Wildlife Refuge, Florida, United States - Lox_Sample_4.2 | ecosystem: Environmental > Terrestrial > Soil > Wetlands | place: USA...
GACCATCGCCGCCTTGTTCACCTGATAGGGAATTTCCGAGATGATGATCGCTTCGCGTTCCTTGCGGATGGTCTCGAAGGCGACCTTGCCGCGCATGATGATGGAGCCGCGGCCGGTCTGGTAGGCACTGTTGATGCCGGCGCGGCCGATGATGATGCCGCCGGTCGGGAAATCCGGGCCGGGCACGATTCTGATCAGGTCGTTGATCGACAGCGCCGGGTCGTTGATCAGCGCGATCGAGGCGTCGATCACTTCGCCGAGATTGTGCGGCGGAATATTGGTCGCCATGCCGACGGCGATGCCGCCGGCGCCGTTGACCAGGAGATTGGGAAAGCGCGCCGGCAGCACCGCCGGCTCGCGGAATTCGCCGGAATAGTTGAGCGTGAAATCGACGGTGTCGAGGTCGATGTCGTCGAGCAGCGCCATCGCCGGCTTGGCAAGCCGCGCCTCGGTGTAGCGTTCGGCCGCCGCCGGATCGCCGTCCACCGAGCCGAAATTGCCCTGCCCGTCGATCAACGGCAGGCGCATGGAAAAATCCTGCGCCAGGCGCACCAGCGCGTCGTAGATCGCCTGGTTGCCGTGCGGGTGATATTTGCCCATGACGTCGCCGACGACGCGGGCGGATTTCTTGTACGGCTTGTCCGGCGTGAAGCCGTTCTCGTACATCGTGTAGAGGATGCGCCGGTGCACCGGCTTTAAACCGTCGCGCACGTCGGGCAGCGCGCGCGAGACGATCACGCTCATGGCGTAATCGAGATAGCTGCGCTTCATCTCCTCGGTGATCGAGACCGGGCGCACGTCAGAGGGGGTTCCGTCCCCCGATTTCGGAGTATCGGTATCGGACAAAGTCGGCTTCCTTAGGGGTGCTTTCGCGTGCGGCTTATCTAGCGGATTCGCGCCCGCCTGGCCAAGAAAAACCGCACCGCATACATTCTATTTTTCGTTGTCTTTTCAGTCTGTTATATAGGGATCGTGGCGCGCAACTGCAGGCCGCGAATGGCCGATTTGCGGCTGCCGTCTTGCTTGCCGATTGACCGTTCCCGAAGTGCCCGCTACGCGGGCGCCCATGCCGGTCGAGTTCCTTATCTCCGCGCTGGTGACGCTCGCCGTCGTCGTCGACCCGATCGGCCTGGTGCCGAGTTTTGTCGCCGTGACCGAGGGCCTGCCGGACGCCTCGCGCCGGGCCGTGGCCTCGCGCGCCTGCCTCATCGCCGCCGCGATCCTTGCCGGCACCGCACTGATCGGCGACTGGCTCTTGCGCACGCTGTCGATCTCGCTGCCGGCCTTCCGCATCGCCGGCGGGCTGCTGCTCTTTTCCATCGCCTCGGAAATGGTGTTCGGCCTGCGCACCACGCGGCAGTCGCGCCAGGCCGAAAACGCGCTGGAAGAGCATGTGCGCAACATCGCCGCCTTCCCGCTCGCCATTCCGCTGATGGCGGGTCCCGGCGCCATCACCGCGACGGTGCTGCTGTCGGGCCGCGCCTCCGCAGATCCGGCGCAGCTCGCGATCCTGCTTGGCGCCATCGCCGCCGTGATCGCGCTCTGCCTGGTCGTCTTCCTGCTCGCCACCGCGATCGCCAGGCGCTTCGGCACCACCGCCAATATCGTGCTCTCGCGCCTGCTCGGCGTGCTGCTCGCCGCGCTCGCCGTGCAATACGTCATCGACGGCGTGCGCCGGGCGCTGGCCGCCTAGACAGCATTAATTCCAGGTAAAATCGTAGCGGCGTTTAGGTCTTGCTAACCATAATCCGCCACGCTGACTAAGGGAGCGATGTGATCGGGACCCAGCCGTCCCGCGGAGGCACTCATGACGATCTCGGCGATTTCTTCGGCGTCCAGTAATCCGTATTACGCCGATCAAAACTCCGCCCGGCAGGCGTTTTCGCAACTGGTGTCGGCGCTGCAGTCGGGAAATCTGTCGGCGGCGCAAAGCGCCTACTCGGCCTTCACCCAGGGCGCCGGCAACCAGATCGATCCCAACAGCCCGTTTGCGCAGGCGATCAATCAGATCGGCCAGGATCTGCAGTCCGGCAATATCGACGCCGCGCAGCAGGCTCTCAGCTCGTTGCAGCAAACGCATGCACCGCACCACCGCCGCCATCATCACCTCGACGGCGCGACGCAGGCGCAGAGCCCGTCATCGACTTCCGACGATCCCACGGCCCTGTCGGCGGCCGCGAACGCGTCGAGCACAAACACGCTCGACGTAACCGCGTGACGCGCCTCTGGGAGCAACCGATGTCGATCATCGTCCGACCCGCCACCGAAGCCGACATCCCTGCCCTCGTCCGCATGAAGACCAGCCTGCTGGCGCTCGAAGATTCGTTGCATGTCGGGACCCCCAGCGAGGCCATCTGGCGGCGCGACGGCTTCGGGCCGCAGCCGAAATTCCAGTCGCTGATCGCCGAAACCGCCGGCACGGCCATCGGCATGGCGACCTACGGCACCCGCGGCTTCCCGGGCTGGGACGGCATCGCGTTTTTCCTGCACGATCTCTTTGTCGAGAAAGCTTACCGCCGCCGCGGCTGCGCGCGGGCGCTGGTGGCGCGGCTCGCCGCCGAAGCCCAGGCGCAGAACGCCGCGTTCGTCGAACTCACCGTCGATGCGAGCAACAGTGCCCGCGAATTCTACGCCCGCATGGGTTTTGCCCACGTCGGTCACTGCATGACCTACATCGCGGCGCAGCCGACGCTGCGCGCGCTCGCCGCGCCCGCGAGCAATCTTCACGCCTTTCCCACCGAGTCGATGCGCAAGCGCCGCGCCCCCCTCCCGCATAAGGCAAGGCCGGCGCCCGCGGCCCGTCGCGCGCGCGTCTAGAGCGCGGCGCGGGCGGCGCGGCAATCGCCCTTACTTCGCCAGGAACGCCGTGATCTTGTCGCCGTCCTGGGCGATGGCGAACACGCCATTGAGATGGCCGTTCGGACCGGAGAGCGTGGCGGTCTCGGCGTTTATCGCCTTTGCCGCCTCCTCCACGTAAGGCGCGTAGAAGAACAGATCCGTCGGCGTGTAGATGACCAGCGCCGGAATCCTGATCTTGGCCGGATCGGCATTGGCGAGCTGGTTTGCCTTCACCAGGTAAAGGAAGGAATTGGCGTCCGAGGTCTTGGCGCGGGCCGCGCCGACGGCATCGAGCGTCGCCTCGATCTTGAACTTGTTGTCGAAGGCCGCCGCCGGGTCCTTGGCGGGATCGGCGAAACCGGCCTGTGTCTTCGCCGCCCATTGCCAGTGCTGGGCGTGCAGCGTGAGCAGTTTCAGCGAGGCGGCGAGGCCGTCGAGCGGCGGTTCCCTGCCGTAATAGTCGCCGTGATTCCATTTCGGATCGAGCCTGATCGGCGAGGTCCAGACGTCAAGCCAGCCGATCAGATAGGGGTCGGCTCCCGGCGAAGCGATGACCGCGACGATGCGGTCGACCATGTCGGGATGGCTCGCCGCCCATTCGTAAGCCTGCAGCCCGCCCATCGAAGCGCCGACCACGGCATGCAGTTTCTTGATGCCGAGGCTTTCGATGAGCTTCGTCTGCACGTTGACGAAATCCTTGATGCTCACCACCGGAAAACTCATGCCGTACGGCTTGCCGGTGTCGGGATTGATGCTCGCCGGCCCCGTCGTCACTACATTGGGCTGGCCGGCGTTGAGATTGACCAGCGTGTCGGACGACAGCACGTAATATTTATTGGTATCGATGGCCTTGCCGGGCCCGATGATGGCGTCCCAATAGCCGGTGGCCTTGTCGCTCTCGGCGTATTTGCCGAAGGCGTGGCTGGTGGCGCTGAAAAAGTGCGTGATCAGGATGGCGTTCGACTTGTCGGCATTGAGCGTGCCCGCCGCCTCCCAGCCGATCTTGATGTCCTTGATGGTGGCGCCGGCGGCGGTGGTGTAGCTCGGCAGCGCGAAGGTCTTCTTTTCGAGGATGAGGGTTTGCGCATAAGCCGCTGACGCGGCAAAGAACGCTGCCACGATGGCAGCCAGTACCCGGATCATGGTCGCCCTCCCGTTTTGATCGATCAGATCAGAACGGGATTTCGTCGTCCATATCGTCGCGCTTGCCGCCGGCGCTGGCCATCGCCGGTTGACGGCGCGCCGGGGCGCCGCCGCTCGGTCCACTGGAGCCGAAGTCGTCGGAGCTGTCGGCGGACGCGCCGCCGCCCCCGCCGCGGGTGTCGAGCATGGTGAGCTGCGAATTGAAGCCCTGCAGAACGACCTCGGTCGAATAGCGGTCCTGGCCATCCTTGTCCTGCCATTTCCGTGTCTGCAGAGCGCCTTCCAGGTAAACCTTCGAGCCCTTCTTCAGGTACTGCTCGGCGATCTTGCACAAGCCTTCGTTGAAGATCACCACGCGGTGCCATTCGGTCTTTTCCCGCCGCTCGCCGGTGTTCTTGTCACGCCAGCTCTCCGAGGTCGCCACGCGCAAATTGGCGATCGGCCGCCCGTCCTGGGTGCGGCGAATTTCCGGGTCGGCGCCGAGATTGCCGATGAGGATCACTTTGTTGACGCTGCCTGCCATGATGCTCTCCGCGTGGCGATGTCGCGCAGTTCCGTGCGCCCGCCGTTCTGCCGGGCCGCGTGCCGTACGCGCCCGTTTGACTCTGCAAGCACCCTAGACCCCGACCGCGCCGGCGCCATAGGGGACGGCCGTTGCCACAGCCCTTTTCCACAGGGGTTCGCGCTGTCCCGCGGTCTCAGGCTTCCGGCGTGTTCCCGATATGTTCTAGTCCCTTTCCGCCACGAGCGCAACTGCTTTGCGTAACTCACCCGGCGCCGAGCGCCACCGCGGTGTTGTAGGTGATCAGCGAGGCGATATAGGCGAGCACCAGTATGTAGCCGAACGTGACCGCCATCCATTTCCAGCTTCCGGTTTCGCGCTTGATCACCGCCAGCGTGGACGCGCATTGCGGGGCAAAGATGTACCAGACCAGGATGGAGAGCGCCGTCGCCAGGCTCCATTGGCTGGCGAGCGCATGGCCGATCTGCTCCGCCGCTTCCTTGCCGCCCTCGATGGAATAGACCGTGCCCAGCGCGGCCACCGCGACCTCGCGCGCCGCCATGCCCGGGATCAGCGCAACATTGATCTGCCAGTTGAAGCCGAGCGGCGCCAGCACCGGCTCCAGCGCATGGCCGATACTGGCGGCCAGGCTGTAATCGATCGCCGGGCCTTCCGCTCCGGCCGGCGGGCGCGGAAACGAGGCGAGGAACCAGATCAGCACCATCATCGAGAAGATGGTGGTGCCGGCGCGCTGCAGAAAAGCCTTCGCCCGCATGTAGAGGCCGATGACGACGCTGCGCGGCCGCGGCAGCTTGTAGTCCGGCAGTTCGAGCATGAAGGGCGGGGTCGGCTCGTCGCGCCAGAAAAAGAACTTGGCGAGGAATGACACGCCGAGCGCGGCGACGATGCCCGCGGCATAGAGGCCGAACATCACCAGCCCCTGCAGGCTGACGAAGCCCCACACCTGCCGCTGCGGAATGAAGGCGGAGATGATCAGCGTATAGACCGGGATGCGCGCCGAGCAGGTCATCAGCGGCGCCACCATGATCGTGGTCAGCCGGTCGCGCGGATTATCGATGACGCGCGTCGCCATGATGCCGGGGATGGCGCAGGCAAAGCTCGACAGCAGCGGAATGAAGGCGCGGCCGTGCAGGCCCGCCCCACCCATGATGCGGTCCATGAGGAAGGCCGCCCGCGCCATGTAGCCGAAGTCCTCCAGCAGCAGAATGAACAGGAACAGGATCAAGATCTGCGGCAGGAAGACGATGACGCTGCCGACGCCGTTGATGACGCCGTCCTGCAAGAAGCTCTGCAGCAGGCCAGCCGGCAGCAAGTCGTGCACCGCCGCGCCGAGCGCATCGAAGCCCGCGGAAATCAGATCCATCAGCGGCTGCGCCCAGGCAAACACCGCCTGGAACATCACGAACAGGATCGCGAGCAGGATGACGAGCCCGGCGACCGGATGCAGCAGCACGGCATCCAGCCGCGTGGTCAGCGTGTCGGGCTTGGCCGGCAGGCGCACCGTGGCCTTGATGATGCGATCGGCCTCGCGCTGGGCGGCGCGCAGCTCGCTGGTCGTCGGCGCCCGCCAGTCGCTTTGGCCGCGATGCGCCGGAGTCGCCGCCGCGAGCTCATCGAGCCGGCGCATGAGATCGTCGGCGCCGCCGCGTCGCACCGCCGCCGCGGTGATGACCGGCACGCCGAGCTCGGCCGCCAAGCGGTCGAGATCGATCTCGATGGCGCGCCGGCGCGCGATGTCGATCATGTTGAGCACCAGCAGCATCGGCCGCCCAATCGTCTTGAGCTCGAGCACCAGGCGCAGGGCGAGCCGCAGATTGGTGGCATCGGCAATGCACAGCAACAGATCGGGCGGCGCTTCGCTCGCCATGTCGCCGAGGACGACATCGCGGGTCACTTTTTCGTCGGGGCTACGTGCGCGCAGCGAATAGGTGCCGGGCAGATCGATGAGATCGACGCTGAGCCCGGATGGCGTGCGCACGGCGCCGCTCTTGCGCTCGACGGTGACGCCGGGATAGTTCGCGACTTTCTGCCGGGCGCCGGTCAGCGCGTTGAACAATGCGGTTTTGCCGCTGTTCGGCGTCCCGATCAGGGCGAAACGGCGGACGCTGGATTCTGCCAGTGCGGACATGGAGAAGCTTGGCGCTGCCGGCTCAGACGACCATGATCGCCATGGCCTCGCGGCGGCGCAAGGCGACGGTTGCGGCGTTGACGCGCACGGCGATCGGATCGCGGCCGAGCGCGCCCTCGTGCAGCACCTCGACGCTTGCCCCCTCGGTGAAACCGAGTTCGATCAGCCGGCGCTCGAGTTCGCCGACCGGCAGGCTGGAGGCCCCCTGCGCAACCTCGATGGCGTGGATGTGGCCGCGGAATCCCCGCGGCGCCTGACCCAGCGGCGCCGGCGTTCTCGCCTGTGTCTCGGTCTGCACGCTCATGAAACGCTGGCCCTGCCCTTCCTTTCGGCGGCGACGCAATTGATACTGATTATGGATTTCATGTGATCCGCATCTTGCGCTAGGTCAAGTGAAAGCCCTTTTATTTTCAATATCTTGTAATCGTTCTAAGAAGCCGGCCGGCCCGCGGGACCGATTTGCGTTTTCGACCCAGGCTTTGCGTCACGCCTGCGGCGGCGTTGTCCCCAAGTCCGTGCGGGGGCGGCGCAGGAGGCACTGGCACAATGGCCCCGTTCTCACTACGTTCCTGAGGTCCGTGCTCAGCGAAAAGCCGGACACGCCGCTCGCAACCGCTTCCCGTTTTCTTTCGCCGCCGCCCGGCGAAGAGGCCGCTCGAACTTTGTAAAGCTATGCCCGCATGACGGACCTGCCCGACAAACGCCCAGCCCGCAGCGACGCCCGCGCCATCACCATCCGCGGCGCCCGCGAGCACAACCTCAAGAATATCGACGTCACGCTGCCGCGCGACCAGCTGGTCGTGTTCACCGGCCTGTCCGGCTCGGGCAAGTCGTCGCTCGCCTTCGACACCATCTACGCCGAGGGCCAGCGCCGCTACGTCGAGAGCCTGTCGGCCTACGCGCGCCAGTTCCTCGAGATGATGCAGAAGCCGGACGTCGACCAGATCGACGGCCTGTCGCCGGCCATCTCCATCGAGCAGAAGACCACGTCGAAGAATCCGCGCTCGACCGTCGGCACCGTCACCGAGATCTACGACTACATGCGCCTGTTGTGGGCGCGCGTCGGCGTGCCCTATTCGCCGGCGACCGGCCTGCCGATCGAGAGCCAGACCGTGTCGCAGATGGTCGACCGCGTGCTGGCGCTGCCGGAGGGCACGCGCATCTACGTGCTGGCGCCGGTCGTGCGCGGCCGCAAGGGCGAATACAGGAAGGAGCTCGCCGAATTTCTGCGCAAGGGCTACCAGCGCGTCAAGGTCGACGGCGAATTCCACGAGATCGGCGAGGTCAAGCCGCTCGACAAGAAGTTCACCCACGACATCGACGTGGTCGTCGACCGCCTGGTGGTGAAGAGCGACATCGCCACGCGGCTCGCCGACTCGCTGGAGCAGTGCCTCAAACTCGCCGACGGGCTGGCGGTGGTCGAATTGGCGGATGCGTCGGCCTCTCTTTCTTCACCTCCCCCTGGAGGGGGGAGGTCGACCGCGAAGCGGTCGGGAGGGGGTGAATCGCGGAGCGAGCAAGATCACCCCACCCCGGACCGCCTACGGCGGTCCGACCCTCCCCCTCCAGGGGAGGGTAAGAAAGAAACCAAGCTCGCCGCCGCCGCTGCCGCCGCCGAGCGCCGCCTCGTCTTCTCGGAGAAGTTTGCCTGCCCGGTCTCCGGCTTCACCATTCCGGAGATCGAGCCGCGGCTGTTCTCGTTCAACAATCCGTTCGGCGCCTGCCCCGAATGCGGCGGCCTCGGCGTCGAACAGCACATCGACGCCGAGCTGGTGATCCGCGACGCGACGCTGAAGAAAGGCGCCATCGCGCCCTGGGCGAAGTCGTCCTCGCCCTATTACATCCAGACGCTCGAGGCTTTGGGCAAGCACTACAAGTTCAGCCTCGAGGCCAAGTGGAAGGACCTGGCGAAGAAGACGCAGGACGCCATCCTCTACGGCTCCGGCGAGGACGAGATCAAATTCGTCTACGACGACGGCCTGCGCGGCTATACCACCAAGAAGCCGTTCGAGGGCGTCATCACCAATCTCGAGCGCCGCTTCAAGGAAACCGAGTCCGACTGGGCGCGCGAGGACCTGCTCAAATATTTCACCGACGTGCCCTGCAAGCTGTGCCACGGCGCTCGCCTCAAGCCCGAGGCGCTCTGCGTCAAGATCGGCGGCAAGAACATCGCGCAGGTCGCCGAGCTCAGCGTGAAAAAGGCCGGCGACTGGTTCACCGAGATTCCGAAGCAACTCACCGCCCAGCAGAACGAGATCGCCGTGCGCGTGCTCAAGGAAATCCGCGAGCGGCTGAAATTCCTCGTCGATGTCGGCCTCGATTATCTGACGCTGGCCCGCGCCTCGGGCACCCTCTCCGGCGGCGAGAGCCAGCGCATCCGCCTCGCCTCGCAGATCGGCTCGGGGCTGACCGGCGTGCTCTACGTGCTCGACGAGCCCTCGATCGGCCTGCACCAGCGCGACAATGCGCGCCTGCTCGAAACCTTGAAACGCCTGCGCGATCTGGGCAACACCGTGATCGTGGTCGAGCATGACGAGGATGCCATCCGCGCCGCCGACCACGTGCTCGACATCGGCCCCGGCGCCGGCATCCACGGCGGCGAGATCGTCGCCGAAGGCCAGGTCAAGGACCTCATCGCCGAACCGAAATCCTTCACCGGCCAATATCTCTCCGGCGAGCGCTTCGTGCCGATCCCGGAGCGGCGGCCGCGCTCGCGCCGCGCGCTCAGAATCGTCAACGCCCGCGGCAACAACCTGAAGAACATCACCGCCGAGATCCCGCTCGGCCTGTTCACCTGCGTCACCGGCGTCTCCGGCGGCGGCAAGTCGACGCTGCTCATCGACACGCTCTACAACGCCGTGGCGCGCAAATTGAACGGCGCTTCCCTCGCCCCCGCCCCGCACGACCGCATCGAGGGGCTGGAGCACATCGACAAGATCATCGACATCGACCAATCGCCGATCGGCCGCACGCCGCGCTCGAACCCCGCGACCTATACCGGCGCCTTCACGCCGATCCGCGAATGGTTCGCCGGCCTGCCGGAATCCAAGGCGCGCGGCTACGAGCCCGGCCGCTTCTCCTTCAACGTCAAGGGCGGCCGCTGCGAGGCCTGCCAGGGCGACGGCGTCATCAAGATCGAGATGCACTTTTTGCCGGATGTCTACGTCACCTGCGACGTCTGCAAGGGCAAGCGCTACAACCGCGAGACGCTCGAGGTCACCTTCAAGGGCAAGACCATCGCCGACGTGCTCGACATGACGGTGGAGGAGGCGCTCGAGTTCTTCAAGGCGGTGCCGCGCGTGCGCGACGTGCTGGCGCTGCTGCACCGCGTCGGCCTCGACTACATCCATGTCGGCCAGCAGGCGACGACGCTCTCCGGCGGCGAGGCGCAGCGCGTCAAGCTCGCCAAGGAGCTGTCGAAGCGCGCCACCGGCCGCACGCTCTATATTCTCGACGAGCCGACCACCGGTCTGCACTTCCATGACGTCGCGAAGCTCTTGGAGGTGCTGCACGAGCTCACCGACCAGGGCAATTCCGTCGTCGTCATCGAGCACAATCTCGAGGTGATCAAGACCGCGGACTGGATCATCGACCTCGGCCCCGAAGGCGGCGACGGCGGCGGCGAGATCGTCGCGCAAGGGACGCCGGAGGATATCGTGAAGGCTGCGGCCTCGTCGGGCCGTAGCCCGAAGGGCGAAGGCCGAAGTTACACCGGGCAGTTTCTGAAGCCGGTGCTGGCGCGGCCCGAGGCGCGCGTGCGAAAGAAGCGGATCGAGGCGGCGGAGTGAGCGATCAGGGCACAGCCTCTCCGGATGCTAGCGACACTAGCGCGCCGGAGACACCTCCTTGGCTAGCGGCCACGATCGAAGATGCCCAGGCCTCTGATTTCGAGGCACCAATCGCTGGCTCTCGCGCCGCTGATGCTCAAGAACTAAGTGACCTTTTCAAAGCAGCCGCAAATCCGGATCAGACGGCGACGCCGACAGCCAGCGCTGTTCGGATTTACAACATGCTGGCGGCTGTAGCGGGGATACATTTTAGCCCGGAAAATCGCGATGAGCCGTTTGGCCCAATGGCAGTGCTGGCAGATGGCCGGCGATCACCCATTCCCGAAGATTTCCGCGGCAATCCACAGCAAGTCCTATCCAATTTGGCGGAACACTCTTCAAATCCAGTGCTGCGCGCGCGCCTTAGTGACGTCTCATGGCTTCTTGATAGAAGACAAACGGGGCTCGGCGTCGCGGCAATCTCGTCCTATATCGAAATCATCCGAAAACTGGACAATCGCCAACTCGAATTTCGTTACAACGAGGAAATTGATATTCTCGGACATGATGTCGAAGAGTACCTCCGTCGAAGTTTGCAAATTGGCCGCGCAATAGGTTGGAACAAGCCTGAGGTCGCTACAGCGCGCGAATTGGCAGCCAACATTCGACAGCGCGCGATCAACAGCCGGTCGCTAGTGCCAACGCATCGGTTTTCCGATCTTGATTTAGATTTCGAAATATCAAATCCCACTGAAGTGGCGACGGGTATCGAAACGCTACTCAATGGCGACACCATCGAAGGTGACTTTCACATAGTGGTCGATCTATGGCGGCTGGCTTCTCGCGGATATCGGATAGCTAAAAGAGAGGGAGATGCGCACCGGTGTAAGATACGAGCAGCCGAACAGCTTGTTTTAGCCTCAGAAAGAATGCAGCACTCAGCAATGCTGGCCTCTCACCACCTCAGCGAGGCTATCGCCGAGTTACACGGAATTCCGGGCCAGAAAGATCGAAGAACAGAACTCCGACACCGCCTAGTCGATCTTCAAGCGCGAATTCCAGAAGAAATGTCAGCCTTCTCGCATGAGATGGACTTGCAGGAATTACTGGATAGCATCCAGAAAGAAATCGAAAACCTCGGCTTGCTTGATAAGCTTTTTGCGTTCGCATCAATCGCCAAATCGCCCAAGCCCGAGAGCCTGGTGAATGAGGCAATTGAATCCATTCGCAAACATCCGCTTTCTTCACTTTTTAGTACGACGCACCATGATCGCGAAGGCAAGGTGATACACCGCACAGAAGGCGGATTGTCTTTAGGCGAACCGAATGACCCGGCGGTCCAAAATAAGATTTCGCAAAACGAATCAATTCGACGCAACATTGTCGCTGCGGAGATTCGCGCGGCACGTCACACAATAGTGCGACAACACTATTTGTCTGAGGACTTTTTCAGAGGGCTACTTCAACATAGCCCATTTATTCCTCAGGATGTTCTCGCAACGTTTGCACGGGGGTTTACCCGGTTCTTTAGAGGGGATTTCGTCAGTGCGATCTATATCTTGACGCCGCTTCTAGAAAATTCGTTCCGACACGTCCTGAGGTCTCATGGACACGACGTGACAAAATTCGATGATGCGACCCAGACTCAGCAGGACCGCACAATATCTTCACTCTTTGAACAGATGCGACCAGAATTGAACGCGATCTTCTCGCCAGCAATTGTGACCGATATTGAAAACGTGTTTTTGAAGAAACCACGTCCGTATCTTCGCCACGCGCTTTCGCACGGCCTGTTGCATGATGGCGATCCTTACGGGCCGGACTCAATTTACGCTTGCTGGCTCATCATACGACTCTCGCTCTTACCTCTGCTGCCGTACAGAGATGAATTCAAGTTGCCGGACAACTTCACTTGACTCGCTCCCGGCGGCTGACTCACGCTACCTCCGCCGGCCGCACCCGCTTTGCAATCTCCCCGCCCTTCTCCCGCTCCACCACCGCGATGTCGTATTGGCTCTGCAAGTCGAGCCAGAACTGCGGCGCGTTGCCGAAATAACGGCCGAGCCGCACCGCCGTGTCGGCGGTGATCAACCGCCGCGCGTTGAGAATGTCGGTGATGCGGCCGGATGGCACGCCGATGTCGAGCGACAGCCGGTTGGCGAACAGCTTGCGCGCCGAAAGCTCGCGCTTGAGCAGTCGGCCGGGATGGGACGTCTTGATATCTCTTAAGCCAGTCGGTCCGGGGAGCGCAACCCGTCGATTAATTGCCATGTGGAATCACTCGGACGCTTGCAGTGCCAAAACCGCCAGCCGTTCCAATTCTTGCCGGTGATTTTTACGGCAGCTTCGGACGGGCTGTTTCGTGTGCTTCCATCGCTATCAACCCAGACACCATTACGGATCTCGGCGGTATAAGTCCGACCTTTGTATGTCGCGCGAAATTGAGTGCCATCTGGAAAAAACACACCCTTGAAATTTGCGCCGCGCACAACCGGCGAAACTTTTGGCGCCGGCGCTGAATCGAGTTTCAAAAGTTTACGGATAACATCATTGTAGGACACGCTCTCCGTCGCTCGCCGGTTTGTCAGCTCTTTGAATACATCGAAATCTACCTCAACCGTTGCCATGACGGCCTCCTCTTTGTATCTATTAGCACTGAGTAATTATAGGAGCAAAAAGAGAGTATCAAGTATATTTTAGTAGGACATATTTCCTACACAATCTAGGACGATATTCCTCTCCGCCCGAGCCCCGGAGGGGACGCGAACCGGTTGCGCCGTTCGTCGAGGTTCGGGCCGGCGCCCGCGGGCGTGAGCGTAGCTGGCTCACGCACCCGAGCGGCGCCGGGGCTCCGCCCGGGGACACTACGGTCCCCTGCCAGGAGCTGGCTGACGGCAGGCGCAAATGCCTCCCGAAAGCGCGGCCCGGCGCCGCAAGGAAAACGCCGAGACGGCGCGCCGAGAGGCGCCGCGCGGGGCACGCAGACAAGCTTGCGCAGTCTGCGCAAGAAGGTGTGCCTCGCGCGCCAAAGGATGGCTTCGCGCTTCACGGCGCGCCGTCCCCCTCGCCCTCGCGGCGGGGGCACATCTGCCCAAAACTCGCGCGCAATCGCGCGGCGAGAACGATGGAGTTTGCCTGCATGAAATTTTGCACGAGCGACGACGCTGATGTTCCCCTCCCCCCGCGAAGCGGTGGGGAGGGGCCAGGGGTGGGGGGAAATTCTTCGAAACAGAAAGAGCCCTCCACCCCGACCCTCCCCGCCGCTCGCAAGAGCTCGCAGGGGGAGGGCAAGAGAGCGCGCAGCCCCGATCCCACCCCGCTCTTGCGCTGGATGAGCGACATGCTCTGCCTGTGGAGCCTGTGCGCCAACGCCGCCTGCCGGCGCTCCCGCGCCTGCGCGCGCAACCCGCGCGAGTGCCTGGCGCGCTGCGCGCCGCTCACGCCGGAGGCGGCGCGCGAGGGCGCCAAGCTTATGCTCGACGGCCTCGGCCAGGGCCTCGGCTACGACGCGCTGCGCGAGAAGGCGCCCGAGGAGATCGCCGCGGTCGAGGACTGGATCGCCCGCGTCGAGGCCGCGCGCGCCGCTGCGGCAGCCGGATTCCGGCGCCCTTGACGGAATCCGCCATTTCCACCCCTGCCCCGATGTTTCCCCGATTCCCTCGGAACGCAAAACGTGTTCCAACATTGCCCCGGGATGTCAGCCAGCGAACGGAGACACCGGCATGTGGATTCCGACACTCGACGAAGCCGCGGAAATGTACGCGCGCTACTGGTCGGCGCGGTTCGGGCGCACCGCCAAAAAATCGGCCGAGGAGATGGCCGAACTGCTCGCCGCCAAGGACGATCTCGACGGCAAGGCGGCGTGGCAGAAAGTCGCCGTCGCCATTGAGCGATTCCAGCAGAACAAGACCGGCCCGATCCGCCACTGAGACCGCGCGCCGCCGCATCAACCTGCCACCGAACCGTCGCATCGGCGTCACGGCGCCGCGCTCTGCTGCCGGCACCCCGCATCAAGGAGCCGCGCCATGACCGACGAACCCGACATCATCGAGACCGACATCGAGGAACTCGAGGAAACGCTGTCGCGCGAGGACTTCGTCGCCAGGCTGCGCCAGCTCGCCGACGCGCTGGAAAAGGGCGACGGCTTCGAGGTCGATCTCGCCGGCGAAACCGTGACGCTGCCGAAGGACGCGGTCTACAGCGTCGACTATGAAGGCGAGGACGGCGAGGAGGAGATCGGCTTCCGCATCGCCTGGTCGCGGGCGGACGAGGACTGAGCCGCCGTCATTGCGGATGCGGGGCATAACGGCAAGCGCGCCCTCTTGCCCGCCGCCGGCTTCGCCATCACCATTGGCGCATGCGCCGTCTTGCTGCCGCCCTCGCCCTCGCCTTGGCCTTTGTCGCCCTCGCCGCCGCGGCGCAGGCCGCCGAGCTGCGCGTGCCCAAGAGCGGCCCTTACGCCTTCCGCGTCACCGTGCCCAAGGGCTGGCACAGCAAATACGACGCCCTCGGCGGCCTGCTCGTGGTGCCGCCGGCGGCGAGCCAGCACGCCATGCTCTATCTCGCCATCCTGACCGACGAAAAATACCGCGGCCAGCCTCCCAGCATGGTCGCCGCCGAGGTGGCCAGGCTCGCCGGCGTCGACAGCATCGAAAGCCAGAAGCCGGCGACCATTTCCGGCCGCCCAGGCACGGCCTATTTCGGCACCATCGTGAAAAAGGCGCCGCGCTACGAGCGCAAGGTCAAGATCGTGCTGCTGCGGCTCGGCCCCGCCACCTGGGCGCAGCAGTGGATCGTGACGCAGCCGGGCATGAACTATGTCGAGGCCGATGCGTTCAACAAGGCGCTCGACGGCATCACGCTCACCGGGCCATAGCGGGCGACGGGACATCACGATGAGCAACGGGCTGATCACGACCACCAGCCGCCATTCCGTCTCCGAGACGCTGGCGCGCCTGCGCGCGGCGCTCAAGCAACGCGAGCTGACCATGTTCGCACAGATCGATCACGCCGCCGGCGCGGCGAGCGTCGGCCTGGTGCTGCGGCCGACCACGGTGGTGATCTTCGGCAACCCCAAAGGCGGCACGCCGCTGATGCAGGAGGCGCAGACTGTCGGCATCGACCTGCCGCTGAAGATGCTGGTGTGGGAGGACGGCTTCGGCCGCGTGCAGCTCAGCTACAACGACGTCGCCTGGATCGCGCAGCGCCACGGTCTCGGCGCCGCCGGCGCGCCGGCGGTTGCCGCGCTCAACGCCGCGCTGGCGGCGATCGCCCGCGAGGTGACGGCGTGACCGCCGCCATCCGCGACAACCCCGCCCGCCACCGCTTCGAGATGGCGCTCGACGGCGGCACCGCGTTCGCTACCTACGGCCGCGACGGCGGCGTGCTCACGATCATGCATACCGAGGTGCCGGCCGCCATCAACGGCCGCGGCCACGGCTCGGCGCTGGTCAAGGGCGTGCTCGACATCGCCCGCGCGCAGGGCCTCAAGGTCGTGCCGGTGTGCCCCTTCGTGAAGGCCTTTATCGGCCGCCATCCCGAATACGCCGATCTGCTCAAGTGATGCCCACCGCCTAACGCAATCTTTACGCTTCGCCAAGACATTGGGCTTTTCGCGCAGCAGGAGCGTGCGGTGGACCTCTGGGCCGGCATTTCATTCTTCTTCGGCCAGATCGAAAAGCTGCTGTTCTCGCTCGGCTCGCATTTTTCCCTCACCTCGCTCGGCGTGGCGCTGCTCGTCGCGGCCGCCTGGTTCGTTCGACAGCGCTGGAAGCGCGGCCGTCGCGTGCGCCCCCGCACCATCCTGCGCGCGCTGTTCCCGCGCCGCATCCTCGCCCACCGCTCCAACCAGGCCGACATCGGCTATCTGTTCTTCAACGTCTTCGTCTTCGGCGTGGTGTTCGGCTGGGCGGTTCTGTCCTATCAGTTCGTGTCGAACGGCATCATCGGCGCGCTCGACGCAGCGTTCGGGCCCGTCGCGCCGACGCCGCCGCCGGCTTACGTGACGCGCTCGGTCATCACGGTGATGCTGTTCCTCGCCTATGAGCTCGGCTACTGGTTCAACCACTGGCTCTCGCACAAGGTGCCGCTGCTGTGGGAATTCCACAAAGTGCATCACACCGCCGAGGTGCTCACGCCGCTGACGAATTTCCGCGTGCATCCGGTCTATACCTGGGTCTTCGCCAATATCCTCGCGCTGTCGACGGGGACGGCCAACGGCGTCGGCAATTACATGTTCGGCGAGACGGCGTACCAATACGCGCTCTCCGACACCAACATCATCCTCGTGCTGTTCATCCATGCCTACGTGCATCTGCAACATTCGCACATGTGGATCTCCTTCCGCGGCGCGCTCGGCCGCGTCTTCATCTCGCCGGCGCACCACCAGGTGCATCACTCCGCCGACCCGAAGCACTTCAACAAGAATTTCGGCAGTTGCCTGGCGCTGTGGGACTGGATGTTCGGCACGCTCTACGTGCCGGCGGCCGAGCGCGAGGCGCTGCGCTTCGGCTTTGCCGACCATCCCGATGCGCACACGGTTAAGGGCGAGTTGGTGGCGCCGCTGGTCAATGCCGCCGGGCACTTGAAACCGCTGCTGCCGCGCCGCCGCCTCGTCGCCGCTCCCGAGCGGAAAACCTAGTCGGCTTCGTGGCCCATCGCTTCGACCTCGCGCAGCCACTCCTTGCGCGTATCGGCGCTCACGGCCGTGACCCTGCCGTAGATCTTCGAGCGCACCGGCTTGATGCCCATGAAATGCAGAATATTGCGGCGCAGTAGTTTCAGCGCGTGCGCGCCGTAATAGTACCGATAGAACCAGCCGGGCATGCCCATGGTCATGATCACGCGCGAGGACTTGCCCCAGAACACCTTCCAGTTGGCCTCGTCGCCGCTCTCCTGGATTTTCAGCAGTTCCGGCTGCACCAGCCGCTCGATGAAGCCCTTCATGATCGCCGGCATGTCGCCGCACCACAGCGGGAAGATGAACACCACATGGTCGCTGGCGAGAAACGCATCGCGGGCATGGGCGAGATCGGCTTCGAGCGGCTGCAGGCGGCGACAGCCTTCGCGCAGAATGGCGTCGAATTTCATCCGCCCGAGCACAAATAGCTGTGCCGAATGCTCGCCCTCCTGGGCGCCGCGCAGATAGGCTTCGCCCAGCGCCGCGCAAAAGCTGTCGCGCAACGGGTGGCCGACAAAAATGACGATCTTGGCCATGCTGTTTCTCTCGCGCGCTGTGTGTAGCAGGCGCCGGCAGTTCCACTTTGACTTGGCGCAAAATTTCGGCATGGCTTGGTCATGACCGCACGCAAACGCAGCGTCACTGTCAATGACAGGATGCAGAAGGGCTATCGCTACGCGCTGACGGCGCCGGCCGGCCGCGGCTTCGACCCCGAATTCAGGCCGCAGCTCACCCCTGCCGAAATGCTCCGCCTTGGCGTCTTCGCCGGCAAATACATGACCGACTGCCGGCGCGAGTTCCCCAAGAGCTGGTTTGCCCGCGCCAAACTTTCGCCGCAGCGGCGCGACCCGGCGCTGAACTTCTTCGGCGTCGATGCGAGCCAGCCGCTGTCGGAATGGCGACGCAAGGGCTGGATCCACCCCGACGATCCGCGCGGCTGGTTCCAATGGTACTGCCGCTATTATATGGGCCGACGCATGCCCGAAGAAGATGCCCGGCAAATCGGCCGCTGGAAGGCGATCCGCCGTCACGTCAGGCAGATCGAAAAGCATTGCGAGCGTGGCGACCTGCTGTGCCGGCGGCGCCAGCGCCAGGCGCTGCTGCACTGGGCCTATGACAGCCGCAAGATTTAGTCGCTATCGGGCGATCTTCGCCAGCAGATCCGCAAACGTTTCGGAACAGGTGACGTGCGGATTGTGGCTGGAATCGATTTCATAGGTGCCCCAGCCGTCGCGCTTCGCCCGCTCAAAGAACGGCCGGAAACGGTCGTCCGGCGAATGGCGCGTGCAGTAGATGTAATGACGCGGCAGCGTGAGCGGCCCGTTCTGCAATTTCAGCTTCTGCTCGAAGGTCCTGGTCGGTTGCGGCAGCCGCCGCGGTTCGGCCCAGACACGATAGTCAGCCGGCGTATCGGGCGGCATCGGCCCCGGCGGAATACGCCAGCCCTCGGCCGCCGATTGCCGCTGCGCCTTTACCGCCGGCGGCAAACAATCGTAAACGCTCTCGCCGTCATTGGGCACAAAGGCATCGACGTAGATGAGTTGCGCAATGCGCTTGCGCGCGCGATCGGCGGTGCCGGTCGCGACCATGCCGCCATAGGAATGGCCGATCAGCATCACATCGTTCAGATCCTCGAATTCCAGCACGGCAACGATATCGGCGATATGCGTCTCGAGATCGATGCTGGGATTGGCGAGATGGCCGCGCTCGCCGAGACCGGTGTAGGTCGGCGTGATGATGTGATGGCCGCGGGCGGCCATCAGCGCATGCATTTTCTTCCAGGCCCAGCCGGCGCTCCAGGCGCCGTGCGCAACGACGAACAGCGCCATGGGTTACTCCGCCGCCACCGCGCGCGCACGTGGCACGCGACGCGGCCAGCGCGAGCGCACGGCATCGATGGCGACGACAATGAGCCCGGCACCGAGCACTTCCCAGCCTGGCCTGATGCCGATATCGAAGTCGAAGGCGGTGTCGAGCACGCGCAGCGGCGAGACGTGAAATGCGAGGCCGATGCCGATCGCCTCGCCGGCGAAGGTGAGCAGTGACACGCCGACGCTCATAGCGAAAAGCGCGAGCGTCGACAATTCGCCGCCGCCCTGTAACCAGGCAACGACGCGATAGGCCATCAGCCACACAAACAGGCTGGCAGCGAAAGTCGGCACCGTTACGTCAGCCTTGGTCTGCTGGAAATAATGGATGAGCGCGAGCAACGCGATCGCATAGACGATTTGATGCAGCCGCCGCCAGCGCAAACCGCCGAGGCGGCGCACCATGCCGTCGGTTGAGGTCGCGGCCAGTACCGCCAATCCCAGCCAGGCGGTGCCGCCGATAATGAGGTACCAGCGGTGCGTGATCTCGTGCACGACCTTGCCCAGGTCGAAGCTCTGGTCGGCAATGTAGAGCGTAAGATGGGCGGCGATGTAGCAGAAGGCGCCGACGCCAAGCATGCGCCGGATATCGACGAGATTGCCGTAGCGCAGGATGCGGCGGAGCGGGGTGACCGCAAGCGTCACCCCGAGAAACACCAAAGCCCAGAAGCCGGCGCGGTGGATGAGATCGTTGATCGGTCGCGCCCCGTGAACGATGGTGGAGGCGTCGACAAGCGCTTTGGCGAGCGGAAACAGCAGCGCGGCGATGGCGCCCATGCGCAGCGGCGACAAGCGGCCGCGACGGTCGCGCCAGATCTGCCAGGACGGCTTCATTCCCCTCCTCCGTTAGCGGCCGCGAGGTCTGTTTCGCATCGGCTGCGCCCGCGGAATAGCTCCCATGATCCACTCAAGCGCTTCAACACAAGTCATTGTGAGCCCAACGTTATTCCAAAATTCCCGTCTCCGCCCGGGTAATACCGCACCGCACAATTTTATCCAAAGGTTACGACGAGGCGTGATATCATTTTTCTATCGAATCGCTGCAGCCTGTAGTGCAGCGGCAATACGGTTCGCGCCATTGGAACTAGTGCGGGCGGAGAATCGTTGGGAGCGAGGAGGAGCACAAAGGAAACTTCGAGTGATGCCACGCCGGGCTAATGCGAGGAGGCCTTTTGATGTCGCGAACCCTGGTCCGCTCACTGATTGTGCTCGTTTTATCTGTTTCAAGTGCCGGTGCCATTGCCCACGATGTCTGGATCAGTCGTGGTAGCTATCGAAATCCCGCGGGCGAATGGTGTTGCGGCGCCGAGGATTGCGGCGTCGTGGCGCCGAATGCCGTCAAAGGCATCACCGGTGGTTATTCGTTGCGCGGTCCCGTGACCTATGGCGAAGCCGTCACCGGCAACGCCGCGGACGGGCCGACGCATCAGGAAAACGTCAACGAGATCATTCCCTACAGTCAGTCGTTGCCCTCGCCGGACGGTGCTTATTGGCGCTGCAAGCGCCCGGACGGGACGCCGCGTTGCTTCTTCGCGCCGCCGCCGGGAAGCTGAACGCGGGCTCATCGAGACGGCAGGCGCCTAGACTCGTGGCAGCGGGCGACCGCTCTGCTGTTTGGACGGCACCTTCACCCAGGCTTCGCCATCGAGCACGATTTCGCCGTCCACCGAACAGGCGCAGGTGAGCCGGGCACGGAATTTTTCCGGCATCAGTTCGGCGACTTTCACGCTCACCTCGACGCTATCCCCGATTCGTACCGGCGCGCGGAAATTCAGCGTCTGCGAAATATAGACCGCGCCTGGCCCCGGTAGCCGCGTGCCAAGCACCGCCGAAATCAGACTGGCGGTGTAAAGGCCGTGGGCGATGCGGGTGCCGAACGGTGTCTTGGCGGCAAAATGCTCGGAGAGATGGATCGGATTGCGGTCGCCGGTAACCGCGGCAAAGCCGACGACGTCCGAAGAGTCGATCACCTTGCTCAACTTCTCGGTCATGCCGACCGAGATATCCTCGAAAAACAGCATACGTAGTTCAAGCATCGCAGCTATCCCTGCCTCGGCGGGTCACTCTATCCGATTAGCCGCACCGCTTGCGTGCTGGGGAGAGCGGACGCCGGTTTCAGTGCAACGCCAATTCGGCGACTTATCCCTACAGGGGCGGCAGCCGAGAGGTACATTCCGTCCATCTTTGGCCGGGCGCAACCCCAGCGCGAATTACCGTGCATCGATCACCGCCGCGATAGGGGTTGCGGCTCGAAAGCCAGAAGGGACCGCGCTTTCAACCTTTCCCTTTAATTTTCCGTATCTTAATCCATGCATTTTTCGCAATGCTGCGGCGCAATATTATTGCTTTTGATTGGTCCCGCAATGCCTATGTTCGTTTTCGTTGGATTGACCGGCGGAGCGCCGGAAGAAGAAAGAGGTTCGACAATGTTTGCTAGCATCGTTCGCTTGGTCCGCGATTGGCGGCGTTATAATTCCAGCGTCCGCGAACTCTCCCAATTGGGGGATCGCGAGTTGGCCGATATCGGCATCAGCCGTTCCGACATTTCGCGGGTTTCCTGGACTGCCGCGCACCAGCGCTAATTCAGGCCTGAAATTCGCTCGAAAGCGCCCGCGCCCGTCGCGGGCGTTTTCGTGTCCGGGTTGTCGCAGCCGAGGCAGCGGCCTAGGTTGCGCCGATGCGAACGAAAACAGCCCATGTCGTCGGCGGCGGCCTCGCCGGCTCCGAAGCCGCCTGGCAGCTGGCGCAAAGCGGCGTTCCCGTCACGCTGCACGAGATGCGGCCGGCATGCATGACGGCCGCCCACAAGACCGGCAGCTACGCCGAGCTGGTGTGTTCGAACTCCTTCCGCTCCGACGACCGCGAGCATAACGCCGTCGGCCTGTTGCATGCCGAAATGCGCCGGCTCGGCTCGCTGGTGATGCGCGCTGCGGACGCCAATCAGGTGCCCGCCGGCGGCGCGCTGGCCGTCGATCGCGATGGTTTTTCCGCCGCGGTGTCGGCGGCGCTCGCGGAGCATCCGCTGATCACGCTCGAACGCGGCGAGGTGGCGGTACCGCCCGATGACTGGGACAGCGTCATTGTCGCCACCGGTCCGCTGACCTCGCCCGGTCTTGCCGCCACCATCCGCGCGCTCACCGGCGAGGATGCGCTCGCCTTTTTCGACGCCATCGCGCCGATCGTGCATCGCGACAGCATCGACATGGAGACCGCCTGGTTTCAGTCGCGCTACGACAAGGCCGGTCCCGGCGGCTCCGGCGCCGACTACATCAACTGCCCGCTGACGCGCGAACAATATGGCGCGTTCGTCGACGCGCTGCTCGCCGGCGACAAGACCAGCTTCCACGACTGGGAAGCCTCGACGCCCTATTTCGACGGTTGCCTGCCGATCGAAGTGATGGCCGAGCGCGGCCGCGAAACGCTGCGGCACGGCCCGATGAAGCCGTTCGGGCTCACCAATCCGCACGCGCCCGACGCGAAGCCTTATGCGGTGGTGCAACTGCGCCAGGACAACAAGCTCGGTACGCTGTTCAACATGGTCGGCTTCCAGACCAAGCTGAAGCACGGCGAGCAAGTGCGCATCTTCCGCACCATTCCCGGCCTGGAAAATGCCGAGTTCGCCCGTCTCGGCGGCCTGCATCGCAACACCTTTCTCAATTCACCGAAACTGCTCGACGAGATGCTGCGGCTGCGCAGCGACCCGCGGCTGCGCTTTGCCGGGCAGATCACCGGCTGCGAGGGCTATGTCGAATCCGCCGCCATCGGTCTGCTCGCCGGCCGTTTTGCCGCCACCGAGCGGCGCGGCGAGACGACCGTTCCGCCGCCGCCGACCACCGCGCACGGCGCGCTGCTCGCCCATATCACCGGCGGGCACGTCGAAACCATCGACGCCGGTCCCTCCTCGTTCCAGCCGATGAATGTGAATTTCGGTCTGTTCCCGCCACTGGCCGAGCCCGTTTCGCACGATCCGCACGGCCGCAAGTTCGGCCGCGGCTCGGCGAAAAACCTGGCGCGCAAAAGTGCGCTCAGTGCCCGCGCGCTGACCGACCTCGAACGCTGGCTTGCCGGCGCGAGCGCCGTTGCCGCCGAATAGCTAGAGTTTCGGAAACCCGAACCTAGCCGCGCGCAGCAGCGCGAACTGTCGCCGCCATTGCGACGCGTCAGGACTTCGTAGCCGCAGCGGCACCAGAGACACGGCCAGAAAAGCCGGCAGGGCGCGATCCGGCAGGCTCGGCAAGAGTGCGCGAAACGCCGCATAGCCGGCACGCGCTTTATCGGCGTCGCGCGGCGCGGCGGCGAAGGTCACGGCCTGCGCCGCGGCGTCAGCCGCCGCCCCAACATCAGCGTCAACGCCAAGAAAACCCGCGGCCATCGTGAAAATAGCCGACGCGGCGCCGGCCGCCGGCCCGCCATGCAGCGCCGCCTGCCGCGCTTCGACGGCGGCGACAAGCGGCGTGAGGGCGACAGTGGTCCGCCGCGACGCATCCTGCAGCGCGATCATCACCGGACTTGCCGCCGCCTCCGTCGCACGTAGCCCGCTGAGCGCTTCGATCCACCATTGCAGGCGGATCATTCCCGCCATCGGCTCTTTCGTGACAGCCCCCACCCGGCCGATCTCGAGCGCGAAGGCGTAAAGCGCAAAGAGATACGGCCGCCGGTCCGCCGGCGCGAACAGCGCGGCGAGAAAATCGTCCTTGGCTTGCGCGCGCACGAGTTGCTCGCAATGGCTGTAAGCCTCGGCGATGCGGCCCCACTCGTCCATCGGTCACACCGCGATCAATCCCGCGCCGACGCGGCGCCCTTCCCCCAGCAGGATATTGTAGGTCTGCGTCGCCGGCCCGGTGGCGAGGCAATCGAGCGCAATCTGCGCCTCGCGGAAGCGCTGCCGCAACGGCTCCGGCAAGACGAAGGGGTCGCGTCCGCCGCCGATCAGAAACAAATCCAGCGAACCGGCGCGGGCCAGCGCCGGGGCGAGCAATGCTTCGCTCAGCTCCGCAGCCGCCGTGACCGGCCAGGCCCAGATCCCCTCGGGCAGGCACAGGATCGAGCCACGATGCGACATGCCGGCAAAGCGGAAACCACCACTGCCGTAAGCCTCGATCGGCGCCGGGCGCGGCAGATGGGGTGAGTCCGCTCCAAGCCCTTGCGCCATCGCCTAGGGCCGGCTCTTGGGCTTGTCCGCTTCCTTCTCCGGCGCTGCCGACAGCGAATCCCGCCCGGTGCCGACGCCGAGATAGATGAGGATCGGCGAGGCGATGAATACCGAGGTATAGGTGCCGACCAGCACCACGCCGAACATCATCGTCGCGGTGAAAGAGTGAATGGCCTGCCCGCCGAACAAGAGCAATGCCAGCAGCGCCAGGCTGACGGTGACGTGGGTGATCACCGAGCGCGACAGCGTCTGGTTGACCGAGGCGTTGAGCAGGTCCGGCATCGGCATCTTGCGATAGCGGCGCAGCATCTCGCGGATACGATCGTAGATGACGACGGTATCGTTAAGCGAATAGCCGAGGATGGTGAGCAGCGCGGCGATGCTGGTGAGGTCGAAGTCGATCTGCGTCACCGACATGAAGCCGATGGTCAGCACCAGATCGTGCACGTTGGCGATCATGGCGCCGAGCGCAAACTGCCACTCGAAGCGGAACCACAAATAAATGAGAATGCAGAAGATCGCGGTGATGAGACCGATGGTGCCGTAGGACAGCAGCTCGCCGGAGACGCGCGGGCCGACCACCTCGACGCGGCGATAGTCGACATCATTGCCGAGCGCGCCACGCACCTTGGCGACCGCGGCCTGCTGCGCGGCGTCACCGCCGGGCTGTTCGGCAACGCGGATGAGCACATCATCCGCTGCGCCGAATTGCTGCAATTGCACTTCACCCAGACCTAACGCGTCGAGCGACGACCGCATCTTGGCGAGATCGGCCGGACCGGATTTGGTCTGGATTTCGATCAGCGTGCCACCCTTGAAGTCGATGCCGAAATTGAGCCCGTGGAAGAAATAGAGCGAGATGGCGAGGATCGACATCAGCGCCGAAATGGGGAAGCTGATGCGCCGGAAGCGCATGAAGTCGAACTTGGTATTGTCGGGGACGATCCTGAGCAGCCGCATATTATTTTTCCTGGCGCATGATCTTGTCCGAAAACCGGTGCCCACTTTTCGGGATCATGCGCATGTGCGCCTCTAGATCGGAACGCGCTGCGGCCGCCGCCAGCGCACCCAATAGGCGACGATGAGCCGCGTCAGGGTGAAGGCGGTGAACACCGTGGTAATGATGCCGATGCCGAGGGTGACGGCAAAGCCGCGCACCGGACCGGTGCCGATATAGAACAGCACCGCGGCGGCGATGAAGGTGGTGATGTTGGAATCGAGAATGGTCGCCAGCGCGCGCGAGAAGCCCGCGTCGATAGCGTTGATCGGCGTGCGCCCGCCGCGCACCTCCTCGCGGATGCGCTCGTAGATCAGCACGTTGGAATCGACGGCGATGCCGACGGTGAGCACGATGCCGGCGATACCCGGCAGCGTCAGCGTGGCATTGAGCAGCGACAGCACGCCGAAGATCATGGCGACATTGATGGCCACCGCGATATTGGCGAACAGGCCGAATAGGCCGTAGGTCGCCAGCATGAAGATGATCACCATGGCGGCGCCGACGTAGGACGAAATCTTGCCTTTGGCGATCGAGTCGGCGCCAAGGCCGGGTCCGACCGTGCGCTCCTCGATGATGGTGAGCGGGGCCGGCAGCGCGCCGGCACGCAACAGGATGGCGAGATCGTTGGCGCTCTGCACCGTGAAGCTGCCGGAAATCTGTCCGGAGCCGCCGAGGATCGGTTCGCGGATCACCGGCGCCGAGATCACCTCGTTATCGAGCACGATGGCGAAGGGCTTGCCGACGTTTTCCTGCGTGGCCTGCGCGAATTTGCGGGCGCCCGAAGTGTTGAAACGGAACGAGACGATCGGCTCGCTGGTGCGCTGATCGAAGCCCGGCTGGGCGTCGGTCAGCTCGGCGCCGGACACCAGCACGCGCTTTTCGATCACGTAAGGCACCTTGTTGGCGCCGGTGCCGTAGAGGATTTCGTCGTCGGGCGGAATCTGCCCCGGCTTCGCCTGATCCGGCGACACGTTGCTGTCGACCATGCGGAAATCGAGCTTGGCGGTCTTGCCGAGCAATTGTTTGAGCCGGGTCGGATCCTGCAGACCCGGTACCTGGACGAGAATGCGGTCGGTGCCTTCGCGCTGGATCAGCGGCTCGACAGTGCCAAGCTCGTTGACGCGCCGCTCGATGATCTGGATCGACTGATCGACCGACTGCCGCACCCGCTCGACGATCGACGGCTCGGTCAGCGTCAGCCGCACCAGATTGCCGAGCTCGGTGGTGACGTCGAGGCTGCGCTGGCCGGTGGCGCTGAGCAGCCCGCCGAGC
>Ga0335083_10002140_pt1 | contig 26366 bp, 20 predicted proteins | sample Lox_Sample_42_FD_206716 | JGI IMG/M metagenome (GOLD analysis project Ga0335083, IMG submission 206716) | Soil microbial communities from Loxahatchee National Wildlife Refuge, Florida, United States - Lox_Sample_4.2 | ecosystem: Environmental > Terrestrial > Soil > Wetlands | place: USA...
CGTGCCGTGAATTGCAGATACGCCAACGTCTCCGCGTCCACAGGGAAGAAACCCATCGTCGCGCCGTACTCGGGAGCCATATTTGCTATCGTTGCGCGGTCTGGAATGCTCAAGCTGGAAAGGCCCGTCCCGCAAAACTCTACGAATTTCCCGACGACACCTTTCTTCCGCAACATCTCCGTAACCGTCAACACCAGGTCCGTCGCGGTCGCGCCTTCGCGAAGTTTTCCATGCAAGCGGAATCCCACCACATCTGGAATCAGCATCGAGGACGGCTGACCCAGCATCGCTGCTTCCGCTTCAATCCCGCCGACTCCCCAGCCGAACACGCCAAGCGCATTCACCATCGTCGTGTGCGAATCCGTGCCCACGACTGAATCGGGATATGCCTCGACCCTGCTTCCCGAAGGCATCGCGCAAACCACTCGCGCAAGGTATTCGAGATTCACCTGATGGCAGATACCGGTGTCAGGCGGCACGACCTTGAAATTCTGAAACGCGGTCTGTCCCCAACGCAGAAAAGCGTAGCGTTCGATATTTCGCTGGAATTCCAGTTCGGCATTCAAATCAAACGAGTTGGATTTGCCAAAGCTGTCCACCTGCACGGAATGATCGATCACTAATTCGGCCGGGAAAAGCGGATTAATCAGCCGTGGACTTCCGCCCATGCGCTTGATGGCTTCGCGCATCGTCGCCAAATCGACTACCGCAGGCACGCCGGTAAAATCCTGTAAGAGCACGCGCGCAGGCATGAATGCGATCTCTTTCTCTGCCGCTCCGGGTTTCCAGTTCGCCAACGCGCGAATGTCATCCGGCCGGACAAACCGCCCATCCTCGCAACGCAGCAGATTTTCCAGAAGGATACGCAGAGAAAACGGCAATTTCGCCAAATGGCACGGAATTTTTTTCTCAAGCAGTTCGAGCCGGTGAATATCAAACGTCTGCGCGCCAACATTTAATTTGTCGCGTGTTCCGAAGGAATTCCCTGCGGCGATGGCCATTCTCGCGGTCCTTTCCGTCAAGTCAGCGAACTTCTATGATAACCGAAAACGATTCCCAGCGGCGGACAGCCAGTTATACTGGAGCTGGCATGAATATCGTACTTATTTCCACCTACGAATTGGGCCGGCAGCCTTTTGGCCTCGCTTCTCCCGCTGCCTGGCTGCGCAAGCGCGGCCATGAAGTCGTCTGCCTCGATCTCTCTCGACAGTCTCTCGATGAAGCGGCGGTTCGCGGCGCCGGTTTGATTGCCATCTACTTGCCCATGCACACGGCCACGCGGCTTGCTGCAAAACTGATCCCCTCGCTTCGCCAACTAAATCAGTTGGCTCACTATTGTTGCTATGGCCTCTATGCCCTGATGAATGCCGAATACCTGCGAACGCTCGGCATTGCAACCATTCTTGGGGGCGAGTTCGAGCGCGCACTCGCGAAACTCGCAGAGCGCTTGCAAAGCAATGATCGCCCGGAACAAGGCATGGCTTCTCTGCCTCAGTCGCCCGTCTCGCTTGAGCGGCTTTCCTTCGAAGTTCCCGACCGCTCAGGGATGCCGCCCATCGAGAAATACGCCCATCTCATTATTCCCGGTAGCGGCTTCCGCCTCGTTGGCTCGACCGAGGCCAGTCGCGGCTGCAAACATCTCTGCCGCCATTGCCCCATCGTCCCCGTCTACAAAGGCGTATTTCGTATCGTCAACCGCGATGTCGTAATGCAGGATATTCGCCAGCAAGTCGCCGCCGGAGCCCAGCACATCTCCTTCGGCGATCCCGATTTTTTCAACGGCATCCGCCATGCGCTCGAGCTCGTCGAGGAATTTCACCGCGAATTCCCAGGCATAACTTACGATGTCACCATAAAAATCGAGCATCTCAAAAAATACGAAGTGCACGTCCCACAGCTGAAAGAAACTGGCTGCCTGTTTGTCATTAGCGCGGTCGAGTATGTCGATGATGCCGTTCTCCACGCTCTCGATAAAGGCCACACGCGCGAGGATTTTCTGCAAGTCGTCCGCCTTTTTCGCGCGCTTGGCATGACTCTTCACCCCACCTTCGTCCCATTCACGCAATGGACCACGCTCGATACCTATCTCGATCTGCTTCGCGTCATCCACGCGGAATCATTGATAGAAAATGTCGCGCCCATCCAACTTGGCATCCGCCTACTCATTCCGGAGGGCTCTCGCCTCCTCGAACTGGACGACGTGCGCGGCCACCTCCGCACATTCGATGCAGAATCCCTTTTTTATCCGTGGAAACACTCCGATCCACGCGTCGACGCGCTCAGCGAAACGGTGCAGGCCATCGCCGCCGAGGGCGATCGCAAAAAGGAATCGCGCGCAACGGTCTTCGAGCGCATTTGGAAAGCCGCGCACGCTGCCGCCGGCCTCGACGCTCCTAAAATCCAATCCCCACCCACGCCAGTGGCTGCCGTCCCGTTTCTCAGCGAACCCTGGTACTGCTGCGCCGAGCCAACACGCGAGCAATTTGTCTTCATCGGTCAAGCTTCAAAGAAAGTGGAAGAACCGCTCCCGGCCATGGGCACCTACGTCTAGCCCCAATGCCCGACAATCTTTCAAAATAAAAGCAGATGCCTCGACTTATCATCTTCACCGCCAAACTTGGCTACCAAACGCGCAGCTTCGACGCAGCCGCGCAAAAGCTAGGCATCGATGTGGTTTACGTTACGGATCGCTGCCACCAGCTCGATGATCCCTGGGGAGATCGTGCCATCCCCGTTCATTTCGAATCACCGGAAGCCGCAGCCGATGCTGTGCTGCAATCCGTCCGCGGTCAGAACGTGGACGGTGTTCTCGCCCTTGGCGATCGTCCCGCCGTCGCTGCCGCCTATACCTCGCGTGGGCTAGGCATCCCCTACAACCATCCTGCTTCTGTCGAAGCCTGCCGCAGTAAGCTCCGCATGCGCGAGGTCTTCCGCGAAGCAGGCCTCCGCGTGCCGTGGTTTCGCGCTGTCCCACTCCATCCCGCGCCGGAGCCATCGCTGCTCGGCATTTCCTACCCCTGCGTTGCAAAACCTCTCTCGCTCTCGGCCAGCCAGGGAGTAATCCGCGCCGGCTCGCACGAAGAATTCATCTCTGCCGTCGCGCGCATTGGCCGTCTACTGGAATCTCCGGAAATTCGTGCGACTCTCGAGCCCAATCTCGATCAACTTCTCGTTGAAGGATATATTCCGGGCAGGGAAGTCGCCGTCGAAGGTTTGCTTACGGAGGGCGAGCTCCGCGTCCTTGCCATTTTCGATAAACCTGATCCGCTGGAAGGTCCCTACTTCGAAGAAACTATCTACGTCACCCCTTCACGGCTGGCCGATTCGCAACAGCGCGAAATCAAACGTTGCGCAGTCGAGTCCGTCCGCGCGCTGGGCCTTTCGCACGGTCCCGTTCACGCGGAATTCCGCGTAAATGACGAGGCTGTTTGGCCGCTCGAAGTCGCTCCTCGCCCGATCGGTGGTCTTTGCGCGAGAGCGCTGCGATTTTCTCCTGCATCGATCGCTCAATCAGTCGGCCTCGAAGAACTGCTCCTTCGCCACGCCCTCAATTTGCCCGGCAGCGATTGGCCGCGCGAACAATCCGCCTCCGGCGTTCTGATGATTCCCGTTCCCCACAGTGGCATCCTCGAAAAGGTAGAAGGCGAATACGCCGCATGCAGCGTCCCCGGAATCACGGCTCTGGAAATCACCGCCCGCCTTCACGACTACATCGCCGCGTGGCCGGAAGGTTCAAGTTATCTTGGATTTTTATTTGCCAGAGCCAATACGCCTGAAGAGGTTGAAGTGGCGATTCGTACGGCTCACGGGAAACTACATTTTGATCTAGCTGCTCGGCTGCCCGTCCAGCATCCCGCGGCAGGCCGGCTCCCTGCGACAGGTAGCTAGCCCTTCGCCTTCGGCGCCACGTATCCTTCCGGCAATTTCGCCCCGGCACCAAAGAAAAACTGTTCCATTTGCTCGCTCATGATCTTCTGCGAGTTCGGATCGATCGGATTCAGCCGGTATTCATTCATCAGCATCTTCGAATGCTCAATCCACAGCTTCCATGCATCTTTCGAAACATTCTCGTAAACGCGCTTCCCCAGCTCGCCGCTCCACGGCACGCGGTCCAGCCCCGGCAGCTCCTTTCCGAATTTTACGCACATCACCATGCGCGTTCCGGCCTTCGCTGGCTCGCTCGGCGCCGGCACGGGATCACAAGATTCATTCGCCATTCGTATCACCTCATTGAGATTGCCAAATCTCAACATACTGCAACTACGCCGAATTGCCTAGTCCGCTCCGCCTCATAAAGCGCCGCCCTATTCTCAATCCAACGAACCGTCCGTGCGCGCTTCATTAACCATTCATCCTCCCCAACTGGCATTGGACGTTTGCGGCCAGTCGGACCTAATGTGACAATACAACTATGCGAAAACCACTCATGTTAGTGACAGCAGCTTTTGCGTCCGGGATGATTTTGCTCGGTACTGCTCAGGCACAACAAACTCCTCCGGCGAGTACTCCACCATCTTCGGCTGGGAAGCCCACCACTCCCCACTCGGCCAGGAAGGGGACCGCGGCGGCAAAAAAGCCCGCCGTTCTGGCCCTCCAAACGGAGAAGGACAAAGCCAGCTACGCCATAGGTCTGAACATTGGCCGAAGCATGCACAAAGATTCTGTGGACATTGATTCAAGCATTCTCGTTCGCGGCCTACGGGACGGTTTGGCCGGTGGCAAGACCCTGATGACGGACGACGAAGTGCGCGCCGCGCTTACCGCTCTCCAAACCGACTTGCGTGCCAAGCGGGAAGCAAAGCTTCAAGAGTTGGCGGCGACCAATAAAAAGGAAGGTGAAGCTTTCCTGGCTGAAAACAAAACGAAGGAAGGAGTCGTGACCCTCCCCAGCGGCCTGCAATATAAAATCTTGTCGGAAGGAACGGGCCCCAAGCCCACTGCTGCAGACTCCGTCGTCTGCAACTACAAGGGTACGCTCATTGACAATTCGGAGTTTGACAGTTCTTACAAGCGCGGCCAGCCTGCGACCTTCCCCGTTACCGGTATCATCAAAGGCTGGTCAGAGGCCCTTCAACTCATGCCAGTCGGGTCAAAGTGGCAACTCTTCATCCCTCCCGATCTTGCCTACGGCGAACGAGGTGGCCCTGGTGGCGGTATCGGTCCAAACGCGACCCTCATCTTCGAGGTTGAGCTCATGTCCATCCAGCCCAAGGCCGAAGTTCAGCCTGCAGTTCCCGCACCCAAGCCAAATCCAAACCCGAACCTGAAACAGTAGCCGGGTCTTCAATTTCCTTGGAACAGACGCCAACCGGGAAACGCCCACTTTGGTCTTATCCAAGTCGAGGTGTCTCCGAAAGTGAACCGTCGGCTCGCCCTCTCTTCCCGTCGTTTGAACCGTTTGAAACAAGCCATTAACGTGTTTTCTTGACTCAAAACGTTTATCATAGTTGACTTTGCAGCGTGAGCGGAGGGCCGTGCTTTGGCTGAGATTACGACGCTGTTCTGGGACATCGGCGGTGTCATTCTTACCAACGGCTGGGACCGTGGCTCGCGTCGAGCAGCTGCCGCCGCTTTCCGTTTCGATTACGAGGAATTTCAGGACCGCCACGACCTGTCTTTTCCTGCCTTCGATTCCGGCCTCATTACGCTCAATGAATATCTCGACCGCACTCTCTTCTATCGTGCTCGCTCTTTTACTCGCGAAGAGTTCACTGCCTTCCTGTTTGCTCAATCCAGAGAGTACCCAGACACTCGCGCCGTTCTTGTCGACGCCGCTCGCACCGGCAAGTATTTCATCGGTTCCATCAACAACGAACCTTTGGAGCTGAATCAATTCCGCATCGAAGCCTTCCAGTTGCGCCGCGATTTTCTCGTCTTCTTCAGCTCTTGTTATGTGCGCGCCCGCAAGCCCGAAGAAACCATCTTCCGGATCGCTCTCGAGGTCACCCAGCGCCCTCCGGACCAGTGCATCTTCATCGATGACAGGCCGTTGAATCTCGAATGCCCACGCCGCCTCGGTATGAACGTGATCCACCATCAGAATGCCGGACAATTGCGCGCCGAGCTGAGGAGTCATGGCGTTGAGGTATAGTTTGCTGCGCCCGGTGTTTGGAATTTTGATCACCAGGCGGGCTGAGGAGATCAATGGCCGAAGATAACAATCGTTCCGGAAGTCTTTATGGCGGCACAGCAGAGCCTTGCGCTGTCGTGCTGTTTGGCGCATCCGGCGATTTGGCCAAGCGCAAAGTGATTCCCGCGATGTACGATCTTGCTGTTCACAATTCCCTCGGTTCCCGTTATGTCATCGTAGGCTTTGCTCGTACCCCCATGACTGACGACGCTTTCCGCGCCACCGCCGGCGAAGCCGCCAAGACCATGTCTGAGCTCGGCCCTGTCGATCCCAATCAATGGAACGAGTTCGCTTCCTGTCTCTACTATAACTCTGGCGATTATTCCGATTCGCAAGCTTACGAGCAACTCGCCAGACGCCTTGCGCAACTTGAAGCCGAAAAAAAACTGGGGGGGAACCGTCTCTTCTATCTCTCCACTCCGCCGGAAGTCTACCCGCATATCGTCGAGCAGCTCGGCCGCGCTGGACTGGCCCGCCCTTCTTCGTCAAACTCCTGGGTGCGCATCATTATTGAAAAGCCCTTTGGTCGAGACCTCGCCACCGCCAAGGAACTCAACCAGACTGTTCTCAATGTCTTCGAGGAAAAACAGGTCTACCGTATCGATCACTATCTAGGCAAAGACACGGTCCAGAACTTGCTTGTTCTTCGCTTCAGCAACGGCATCTTCGAGCCTTTGTGGAACCGCAACTACGTCGACTGTGTCCAGATCACCGCTGCGGAAACTCTTGGCGTCGAGCGCCGCGGCGGCTTCTACGAAACCGCTGGCGCTCTTCGCGACATGATCCAAAGCCACGTTCTCCAGCTCACCTCGCTTGTCGCCGTTGAGCCGCCTGCCTCCTTTGACGCCACCGCCGTCCGCAACGAAAAGCTAAAAGTTCTTCAATCCATCCGTCCCTTCGATCTCGAGATGGTTGCCCAATCCGTCGTCCGGGGGCAGTACGCGCCCGGTCAGCTAGATGGAAAGCCTTTGCCTGGCTATCGTGAGGAGCATGGTGTTAGCCAGTCCTCTCGCACGGAAACATTCGTCGCTGCCCGCTTGCTTATAGACAACTGGCGCTGGGCCGGCGTCCCCTTTTATTTGCGCACCGGCAAGCGCCTCGCCAAGCGCAGCACCGAAATCATGATTCAATTCCGCTGCGCTCCCCATATCGTCTTTCGCGAACGCGACATCGCTCCAAATCGCCTCATTCTTAACATTCAGCCCGAAGAGGGCATCTCCGTTTCCTTTGGCGCCAAGCGCCCGGGCACAGAAATGCGCATCGGCAACGTAAACATGAATTTCAGTTACAAGGAAGGCTTTGGCGAACCGTCTCGCAGCGCATACGCGACGCTCGTCAACGATTGCCTGCGCGGTGACGCCACACTTTTTGATCGTGGCGACAACGTGGAAGCTGCTTGGGCGCTCGTCGATCCAATTCTCGATGTCTGGAGCGCCGCCAGAAGCGCTAAGGTCCCCGAATATCCGGCCGGAAGCTGGGGCCCGCGCGAATCGGATGCCTTACTGGAACGCGACGGCAGGCAGTGGCACAACCCGTGACCGCCCGTCCGGTTGCGGACAGCAAGAAACAGTTTAATGGGGAGAAATAGGTGATCATCGCGGGAGACGTTGGCGGTACGAAGTGCAACTTGGCGCTCTTCTCCGAAAAAAACGGCAAGCTCACTCCCGTTTTCAGGCAACGCTTTGCAAGCAAGGATTTTGCTCAGTTTGACCTGATCGTCCGCGAATTCTCTCTTCAGGCTGCGCCCCACATGACAACCGAACGTGTCCGCGCCGCCGGTTTTGGCGTTGCCGGTCCTGTCATCAACAATCGCGTACGCGCCACCAATCTCCCCTGGACCGTCGATGGCGCCACCCTCGCCAGCGAGCTCAATCTCTCCGATGTCGTTCTTTTAAATGATTTGGGCGCGACCGGTCATAGCGTCGAGTATCTCGCCCCCGAAGAATTCTGTGTCCTCAACCCCGGCAAACCCGAGCCCGGCGGCACGCGCGCACTTCTCGCTGCCGGCACTGGACTTGGCCAGTCTTTTCTCGTCTGGGACGGTGCGCGGTATCGCGTTGTCCCTTCCGAAGGCGGCCATTCCGATTTCGCGCCCCACACCGAGCAGCAGATCGAACTTCTCCGCTTCATGCGCCGCCGCTATCCGCAAGTCAGTTGGGAACTGATTCTCTCCGGCCGCGGCTTCCGCACTCTCCACGAGTTTCTCGCCCCCAATGTCATTCACCCTGCCTTCGAGGATCCAGGAACGGATCCCGCCCCGGAGATTACTCGCCTCGGCCTTTCAAAAGAGTGTCCCGTTTGTGTCGAAACTTTAAATCTCTGGACCGACATCTACGGCTCCGAGGCCGGCAATCTTGCTCTCAAAGTTCTCGCCCTCGGCGGCGTCTACGTGGCCGGGGGGATCGCCGTCAAAATCATCGACAAAATCAAGGATGGCACTTTCTTCCAAGCCTTCCAGGACAAATGGAAATTCGAAACATTGTTACGCGATATTCCCGTTTCCGTGATTCTCAACGAATCCGCCCCGCTCCTGGGTGCCGCTTACGAAGCTCTCGCCTCTCTCCCGCGTTAGCTCCCCCATTCTCTGCGGTAGGTTGTATTCATGCCCCTCTTCGAAGAGTTTCCCGATTGGAAGCCAGTCTCCCGCCTCGCCGGAATTTCTTGGCTCGTGTTCTATCTTCTCTTCCTCCTTTACGCTGCCGCTGACCATTCCGGCTTTCTTGTCATCGATTACGCCAACCTCATCATTCACGAAGGCGGTCACATGGTCTTTGCCCCCTTCGGCTACACCATTACGATTCTCGGCGGCACCCTCGGCGAACTGATTGTCCCATTCCTCTGCTTCTGCTATTTCTGGTGGAATCGTGAAACCACCGCCGTTGCCTTCTGCAGCTTCTGGTTTTTCGAAAATTTCCTCTATATCGGCGCCTACATGTCCGATGCCCGCACTTCCGCCATGCCCCTCGTCGGCTCCGAGGAAAGCGACTGGACCATCCTCTTCACCCAATGGCATGTTCTCGCCCGCGACCAACAAATCGGCCACACCATGCGCGACCTCGGCTTCCTCGGCATGTTAGCCGCCCTCTCCTGGCTCTCCTACCGTATCTACTCCGACGCCCAGCCTAAAAGTCACGCTCTGTCTTGACTGCGCTTCTCCGTTGTACCTCTGTTCCTCCGTGCCCCTGCGTCTTGCCCCCCTTTTTCTTGCTAAACTATCCCTCATCGCACTATCCCAAGGAGCACCGCCATGACCACCGCCCCACTCACCCAAGTCACCGACCTTCAGAACTACATCAACGGCTCCTGGCGCCGTTCCTCCACCACCGACTTCTTCGACGTCACCAATCCCGCCACCTCCGAACTCATCGCCCGCACTCCGATGTCTTCCTCCGCCGACGTCGATGTCGCCGTCCAAGCCGCCTCCGCGGCATTCCCATCCTGGCGCCGCACTCCTCCCGGCGAGCGCGTCCAATATCTCTTCAAACTCAAAAATCTCCTCGAAGAGCACATCGACGAGCTCTCCCGCCTCATCACCCTTGAAAACGGCAAGACGTTCTCCGAAGCCAAAGCCGAGCTCCGCCGCGGCATCGAAAACGTCGAAGTCGCCTGCGGCATCCCCATGATGATGCAGGGCTACAATCTCGAAGACGTCACTCCCGGCGTCGACGAAATGCAGATCCGCCAGCCGCTCGGCGTCGTCGCCGCCATCGTTCCTTTCAATTTTCCCGCAATGATCGCCTACTGGTTCCTCCCCTACGCCATCGCCTGCGGCAACACCTTCATCATGAAGCCTTCCGAGCGCGTCCCGCTCAGCATGGCTCGTGCCTTCGAGCTCCTCGAAAAAGTTGGCCTCCCCAAAGGCGTCGTCAATCTCGTCAACGGTGGCAAGGACGTGGTCAACGCTCTTTGCGATCATCCGCACGTCCGGGCCATCAGCTTCGTCGGCTCTACTCCCGTCGCCAAGCACGTTTACACGCGCTCCGCCGCCGCCGGCAAGCGCGCCCAATGCCAGGGTGGCGCCAAAAATCACGTCATCGTTCTTCCCGACGCCGATATGGATCTCGCCACGCAAATCATCAGCGATAGCGCTTTCGGCTGTGCAGGCCAGCGTTGCCTCGCCGTCTCCGTCGCCGTCACCATCGGCGACGCACAAAAGACTTTCCGCGATTCCATCGCTCACGCAGCTTCTTCGATCAAGGTCGGCAACGGCCTCGAACCCGGCGTTCAGATGGGTCCCGTCATTTCGCCCGATAGCAAACGCCGCATCGAATCTCTAATTTCCGCCGGCGAAGCCGAAGGCGCCAAAGCCATCCTCGACGGTCGCAGCGCCAAAATCCCCCATCACGAGTCCGGCAATTTCCTCACTCCCACCATTCTCGACGGCCTGCCCTCCAATTCTCAGCTCGCCAACACCGAAATCTTCGGCCCCGTCCTTAGCCTCGTCCACGCCAATTCCATCGACGACGCCATGGACTTCCTCCGCCGCAGCCCCTACGGCAATCAAGCCTCTCTCTTCACCACCTCGGGCTCCGCCGCCCGCCGCTTCCGCTACGAAGCTCCCGCCGGAAACATCGGCATTAATATCGGCGTCGCAGCTCCCATGGCCTATTTCCCCTTCTCCGGCTGGAAAGAAAGCTTTTTCGGCATCCTCCACGGCCAGGGCCGCGACGCCGTAGAATTCTTCACCGAATCCAAAATCGTCGTCGAGCGCTGGTCCCGCCAGGAAACCCGCAAGTTCTGATGTCCAGGGCATGTCGGCGGCGCGATGAACGAGGCTGAGAAAATCTGCATCGAAATACATACGGCGTGGCCGAAAATCAGCAGCGGAAGTTTGCGCTTTTGGGGAGTGTGGTTTGGCAGGCCTTACGACAATCTTCATCGGATTGTTGCTTGTGAACATGATCACGACGTCTTGCGGCTTCGTTTTAGCGAAGATGAGCAGTTAACGGTCCGGTTTCCGGTTGGTTTGACGTTGGATAGTTCTCAGTTTCAAATCGATGACGCCGAACAGGTTTTGTGGCAATGTTGCTCTTACGGGTGTCCGAAAACGCGGGAAAATCTCTACTTTTATGACTTTGTCAAAACTCCTGAAGTCATAGTTGCAAGTTCAAATGTCAACCGGTTCACGCCCGACTTGAAAACAGATTCTGCGCTGCCCACAGCTGAAATCCTTTCGATACGTATCAACACCAAGTCGCCCTAGATGAAGTCGAGGCGTGCATCGCAATTCTTTTCGGGACTTTCTCAATGACCACTAAGCCTTTGCACCTCAACGTCCGCAATCAAATCGAATGCGCCCACACTCTCGCCTCCGATTTCTACACTGACCCCTCAATTCTCGAAGCCGAAAAATCCCGCATCTTCCGCCGTACTTGGCAATTCGTCGGCACTCTCGCTCAACCTTGCGGCGAATCGAACGGCGTTAGGCGCACCATCTCCGACCCGGAAACTTTCTTCACTGCCGATCTCGTTGGCGAACCTGTTGTCCTAGTCCGAGATAAGCAGGGCACCCTCCGTGCCTTCAGCAACGTCTGCCGTCATCGCGCCGGACCAGTCGCGCAAGGCTGCGGTTCCAAAAATGTCCTTCGCTGCGGCTATCATGGCTGGACCTACACGCTCGATGGCCGCCTTATCGGCACTCCAGACGTTGACGGCGTCGAATTCTTCGACCGCTCCAGTATGGGCATGGTTCCTCTCCGCTGCGAAACCTGGGAACAACTTATCTTCATCAACTTCGATCTAAACGCTGAGCCGCTCTCTGCTTATCTCGGCAAGATCCCCGAGCAGTCCCGCGGCTTCCAATTCGAAGGCCTTCAATTCGTAGAACGTCGCGATTACGTTATCGATTGCAATTGGAAGGTCTACGTCGACAACTACCTCGAGGGCTACCACATCCCCATCGCGCACCCCGGCCTAATGCGCGAAATCGATTATGCCCAATATCGCACCGTCACCTACCGCTACTACTCGCAACAGTTCGCACCCATTCGCTCGATGAAGCCCGAAGAAGCCACCGGCCGCACGTATGCTCCCTCTGCTGGTCTTCCGAACGAAGCTCTCTATTTCTGGATCTTTCCCAATCTCATGCTCAACATCTATCCCGACAATCTTTCCACCAACTTGATCGTCCCGCTCTCCCACGATAAAACCCTCACGATCTTCGAATGGTTCTTTCACGACGCTCACTCCGAAAAAATTCGCGAGCGCATACAGCGCGCCATTTCCTTCAGCGACGAAGTTCAGCAGGAAGACATTGAGTTGTGCAGGCAAGTACAGCGCGGGCTAAATTCGGTAACCTACGAACGTGGCCGTTACTCCGTCAAACGCGAAAATGGCGTCCATCACTTCCATCTGCTTCTCGGAGAATTTCTCTCCCGTCCCTGAACGGGTCCGAAGAATGACTAGGCCTCAAGCTCTCGCTTCAGGTTCGCGAGCTCAACGCTCTGGCACGCCCCACCCTTGCCGTCGAGTCCCGCACCGCTAATTCCGGCTCAATGGCGATCTCCGGAACATACCCATCGCGCTCTTCGATCTGGCTCACCAGCGTTTGCGCCGCGATCTCTCCCATTCGCACGAGTGGTTGGCGCACCGTGGTCAGCGCGGGATTGGAGAACGCCGCGCCGGGGATATCATCGAATCCGATAACGGACACATCCTCCGGCACTCGCAATCCCGCTTCGCGCAGCGCCCACATCGCTCCAATCGCCGAAATGTCGTTGTACGCAAACAGGGCCGTAAAAGGTCGTTTTCTCGCCAGCAGTTCCTTTGTGACGGGGAAGCCGACTTCCGGCGTCGATATCGTGCTTTCTATTCGGATCGTCAACTCCGGCCGAATCCGAATCCCGAGCTCCTGCGCCGCTTGCGTGATCGCATTCCATCTTTCTTCAGAGTCGGAGCTGAAAACTTGTCCCTGAATAAACGCAATCTCTTCGTGTCCCAGCTCTTTCAGATGCTCGAGCGCCAGCCGCGCCGCGCGCTTGTGGTCCAGGACGATGTTCGTTACTCCTGCGATCTGACGGTGTCCCGCGACGGCCACCGTCGGCAGCGACGGTTCCGCTGCAATCGACGTGTCCACGGTGATGATGCCTTCCACGCCTCGCTCGACAAGTATCTGCGAATACGCCGCCAGCAGCTTGGGATCGTGCCGGTGCACGACGGTGAGGAAGAAATAGTTTTTCGCGCTCAGATATTTCTCGATGCCGCTGATGACCTGGGAACCATAGGCGTCGCCAATCTCTTCGGCGATGACTCCGATTGTGAACGTTCGCCTCATCCGCAGCGTTCGGGCAAAAAAATCCGGCCGGTAATTCAGTTCTTGCGCCGCGGCAAATATCCTTTTTTTTGTATGCTCGGGGATCGATCGCGCCGCCGGAGAGTTGTTCAGCGCCGCGGACACCGTCCCCGCCGCCAAACCGAGGTGCTTTGCCACGGTCTTTAGCGTGACCTTCTTGTTTTCCCGTGGGCGCCCGTTTTCTTTGTTGTGCGTCGGTGTCATCTACACGGCCTCGACATTCTCTCGTGTCTCGAAACTCGATTGCTCTTCGGGATGGCCGCGTTCCGCCAACACTCGGCAGCACCTTATGTATCGGGGAGTATAGCAAGACTAAGCCTTCACCGCCCGTTTCCCGGTGTTGATCGAATTGTTATCTGCGAGCAGGAATCTCCGTCATCGAAAGCGCAGAGAACGCTTCCCACCAATAATTCTAATTTGCCCGGATTCTCCCGCTGGCCGACAGGCGCTCAAGCCATTTCCGTGCCGTAGCCGCCTCCCGGCGGTCGGCGTGTTCCTTCACAAATTCCCGCAAGACATTCGCCGCATCTTCGTAACGCCCGGCCGCTGTCAACGATTGCGCGACAAGCAGTGCGATTTCGGGCGCCTTGCCGTTCGACTGCGCAAGCGCCGCCTGCGACATTTTTAAGGCTTCGTCGTATTGGGCGTGCTGGTAATACGCCTTCGCTAATGTCCAGCGCGTTTCCCAAGTGCTATCGGGATCCAGTTGGAGCGATTTTTCTAAAGGGACGATAGCCACGGCATATTTTGCTTGATCGCAAAGCGCCATGCCCAGGGCAGCGTAAGCCCGCGCGTAGCCCGGATCGATCTGGGTTGCTTTTTCCAGCGCGCTTTGCGCTTCCACCCATTTTCGCTGCTTCAGACGCAACACGCCTTCCACGTACAGAACGTCGGGATTCCCGGGAGCCAATCGGATTGCCTCGCCGACGTGTTTCTCCGCATCCGGGAGCTTCTCCGCACTCAACGCCCGGAGTCCCTTCTCGAGAGCTTCCTTCGCTTTTGGTGCGAGGATCGGCTTTCCGGGAACTCCCACGACACTTTCAGCGCCCAAAGCTCGCCGCAAATAAACATCAACCTGCTCCCGCCCGGCAACGCGCACCGATACATCCTTTTGTGCGTTCTCGTATCCTGCCGCTTCCACGATCACCGTGAATTCGCCCAAGCTGGTCACCACAAACGTTATGCGCCCACGCGAGGTCGCTCCTTGCCCGCTGGGGATTGTGCCGTCGCGGTAGAGTTTCACCATCGCTGCCGTGGAGACCGGCTCCCCGGAACCATCGTGCACGGTCACGGCGATTTCGGCACCGTTCCCAAACCATTCGCGTTCCGCGCTGCCGGTATCTTGGCTGAAAACAGGAATGGAAAACATTGCACACGAAGCGGTCGCCACCACGAATCGCGCGAAGCACTTGGATGCGCAGTTCCTGGCTCGCACCAGGTCGTGCACCTGACTGCGCACCCACTTCGGGGCCCCCGTGTAGGAAGAACGCATCGCCGCCCCCGACCGATTGCCGCGAGCCTAGTCCTGCGAAGTTAGCTCGTCAAGCAGAACGTTTTGTATTCGGGAGCTTTGTGAATTATGGGTTGACAGTGATTTTCTTGCCGGAGTATTCGACGGTCTTATCCACTCTCTCGGTAAGCCCGCCGCCAACGCCGTGGTTTTCGCGGACGAAGACAACGCGGAACGTGCGCTTTTCGAGCATGCCCGGAAAGGAGCCGGAGCGGTCGCCGATCGTCAAAGTTTGTGAGGCGTCGTCCCAGGAAAAGGGAATCGTCGCGTAGACACCCTTTTCGTAGTCGTAGGTGTCGTTTTCGTCCTCGTAGAGAGTAAACGCGCCATTCGCGCCGCGGTAAATACGTAACTCGATTGGGTCGGCGGATTTTTGGGCGGCGTACTCCACGTCAGGACCAAGCGGAAGAATGGAACCGGCGCGGGCATAAAGGGGCATGCGGTCGATCGTGGTTGGAGCGTTGATCGAGCGGGCGCCTTGGAGAGAAGAGCCGGTCCAAAAGTCGTACCAGGTCGCATCCGGCAGATAGAGCTGGCGGGTTGTCGCCCCCGGTTCCGTAACTGGATTTACGAGAATCGCGGGGCCAAAAAGAAACTGGTCTCCGATGTTTTGCGCGTGGACGTCCTCGCGGAAGTCCATGACGAGGGGGCGCATGATGGTGTAGTCCTCGTGGGTAGTTTTCCAGGCGAGCGAATAAATGTAGGGCATCAGGCGATAGCGAAGTTTGTCGTAGGCGATGAGAGTCTTCTCCGCCTCGGGACCATAGGACCACAGTTCGTTTTGATTTGTGGTGCGCGTGCCATGAGCGCGGAAAACGGGGCAGAAGGCGCCGAACTCAAACCAACGAATGTAAAGTTCGCGGTAGGCGGGATCGCCAGGATTGGCGGAGACAAAGCCGCCGATGTCGGTGGTCCAATAGGGGAGGCCGGAAAGAGAGTAGTTGAGGCCGGCGGGAATCTGACGGCGAAAAGTTTCCCAATTGGGATCGATGTCGCCGGACCAGACCGCGGCGGCATTGCGTTGTTCGCCAGCATAAGCGGAACGCGAAAGAATGAAGACGCGTTTTTTATTGGAAGCTTCGCGCTGCCCGTCGTACACGGCGGAAGTCGTGTAAAGAGGAAACTCGTTGGCGTAGCGCGCGCCGTTCTTGCCGCCGTCCACTTTGTTGGTAACTAGAATGTTTGTCTCGCGGGCTTCGGTTTCCGGTTCGGTGGTGTCCAGCCACCAGGCATCGACGCCGATATCGAGGAGCGCCTTGTGCATGAGGTTCCAGTAGTATTTGCGAGCCTCCGGATTGAACGCATCGTAAAGGGCTTGGCCAACCGGATGGAAACTGGGGGCGATGGTCTTGGCGATGAAGAATCCGCGCTTGTCCATGTCGTCGTAAACCGGAGAGCCGGGACCGAAGTAGGGCCACACCGAAATCATCAGGTGCACGTGATCGTTGTGCAGGGCGTCGACCATGCCTTTGGGATCGGGATAATTCTTGTTAAGGACGGGGTCGCCCATGATGTTCCACCAGAACCAGTCCTGGACGATGTTGTCGAGCGGGATGTGCTGGTCGCGATATTTCTGCGCGATGGCGATCAATTCGGCCTGCGAGTCGTAACGATTTTTGCATTGCCAATAGCCGTAGGCCCATCTGCCGAAGAGAGGAACAGCGCCGGTGAGTTCGCGATACGCGCCAATGATGTGGTCAAAATCTGGGCCGTAGAAAAAGTAGTAGTCGATGGAATCGGCGACTTCCGAGCTCAGATAGAAAGCATGGACAAACCGATTGTTGAAGCGGCTGCGCGAGCCGTTGTTCCAGAAAATGCCGTATCCCTTGCTGGAGAGAAGGAGCGGTATCGAAATATTCGTGTTGTCCTGCGAGAGGTCGACGGCTTCTCCACGATAATTCCACACGCCCCCTTGATGCTGGCCAAGCCCGTACAAAGCTTCTTGCGTGTCCCACATGTTGACGAAGCGCTCGGAGCGATACGTCTTCTCGCCGTTGACTTCCGTGGGCGTCAGCGTGTGACTGTTTTCCTGCGCGAGCTTGTGACCGGCGGAGTCGAAAAAAACGATCGAGCTGTCCGCGCGCGTCACTTCGATCTTCAGGCGAGCCGTCGTCAAGGTAATGACTTTGGGATCGTCCGAGTGAATGGAGAAGTCAGCTTTCGGCCAGGATTCCTTGACGATCATCAAGTCCGGGTGATGCGGCACGTCGCGCTCGAGGGAGTACACGACATGAACGATGGAATCCGAACAGACTTGGAACCGCAGAAAGCCAGTTTTGAGGACCATGACGGCGCCATCGGGCTGGGGTTCAACGGCGTCTACGGGGTTTAAGGGAACCCACTGAGCCATCACGGAAGGTGCGGCCAGAAAGAAAATAAGGGAGAGGAGGAGAGCTATGTGCTTCTTGGAAAGGGAACGCATCAAAATTATGGAACTCCGTGAACGATAACGATATTTTATGTCGGACGAGCACTGGCACATTGGCACCGGGGAAGTAGAGTTGTCAATGGCCATCGCAAAGGATGCCGTGGAGGCCCGGGACGCCAGGAGGAATCGGCAAGTCTAAGAAAAATAAGGAGAAAATTCGCGAAGGACAGCCCTTTTGTGATACAAGGCGAAGGACAAGGTCGAAGCAGCTTGGGGTTTTGGGCGTGGAGGAGGGTAGGAATGGTGCGCTGGGGGAGAATCTGCATGCTGGCTATCTTGATGGCTTTCAGTCCGGAGTTTGCGACATCGTCGCCTGCTGGAGAAACTCAAACGGCGGCCAAACAAGCCGCGCACGTCGTGAAGGCTGCGTTTGGCAAGCTGACTGACGGCACAGAAATCGAGTCCTACACCCTCTTCAACGCGAAAGGGGCCTCGGCAAAAGTCATCACTTACGGCGCGACACTGGCGGAGCTGCACGTTCCGGACCGGCACGGAAAAATGGGCGATATCGTCCTTGGATTTGATGATCTGCAAGGCTACCTGAGCCAGCACCCCTATTTTGGCGGAACGATCGGCCGCTACGCGAACCGCATTGCCAAGGGAAAATTCACCCTGGATGGCAAGGAATATCAACTCGCTCTTAATAATGGACCGAACAGCTTGCACGGCGGCGCGATCGGATTTAACAGGCGAGTATGGAAAGCGGAGCCGCTAGAAGTGAAAGATGGAGCGGCGGTGAAATTCAGCTACCTGAGCAAAGACGGGGAAGAGAATTATCCCGGGAACCTGCGCGTGAGCGTGACGTACACGCTGACAAATACGGACGAACTGAAACTCCAATATGCGGCGGAAACGGACAAAGACACGGTTTTGAATCTGACGAACCACAGTTATTTCAATCTTTCGGGCACGGACACGGGCGATATTCTGAAGTACATCCTCTATATCAATGCAGACAAGTACACTCCGGTGGATTCGACGTTGATCCCTACGGGCAAAATCGAGAGCGTTGCAGGCACGCCGCTGGATTTTCTGAAGCCGACGGCCATCGGGGTCCGCATCAGCGAAATCAAGGACATCGGCGGGTACGACCACAATTATGTCTTGAACGGCAAAGCCGGAACGTTGCGTCTCGCGGCGCGGGTGACCGATCCGGAATCGGGCCGGGAGATCGAGGTGTTTACGACTCAGCCGGGTGTGCAGTTCTATTCGGCGATTGGGCTGAACGGCAGCATCAAGGGCAAGGGCGGAGTGGCGTACGAAAAGTACGGCGCGATTTGCCTGGAAACGCAGCATTTTCCGGATTCGCCGAACCATCCCAACTTTCCGTCCACGGAATTAAAGCCCGGCGAACACTTCCATTCGGAAACGATTTACAAGTTTTTGACGACGAAGTAAAGCACAGCTGCCGCAGGGGATTCAGAGCCGGAACGAAGCTTTTTGTCGGGATGTGTAGGAAGCTCGCAGAGGAGAAGCGTTTAGAGAAACTATGACCACCCCTTTCGCGTTTGTCGTACCCACCCAACTTGTTCATCTCTCGGCCGTGGATGTCATCATCATCGTTTTCTATTTCGCGCTTGTTCTGGCCATCGGATTCTACCTGCGCGGGCGCGCGAACACCGGCGAAGATTTCTTCATGGCCGGCCGCGAAATGACGGCGTGGGTTGCTGGGCTCAGTTTTCTCTCGGCAAACCTCGGCGCACTCGAACTGATGGGCTGGGCAGGCTCGGCCTACCAGTACGGCATTATGGCCACGCACTGGTACTGGATTGGCGCCATCCCCGCAATGCTTTTTCTTGCGCTGGTGATGATGCCGTTCTATTACATTTCCAAAACGCACTCCGTGCCTGGTTATCTGAAATTGCGGTTTGGAGAACCCGCCCGCGCCGTCTCCGCGATTTCGTTTGCGTTCATGACCGTGCTGATGAGCGGCGTGAACATGTTCGCCATGGCAAAGGTGATGCAGATTGTCCTGGGATGGGACATTAATTTCAGTATTTGGGTTTCAGCGCTGACCGTTGCGATTTACGTTGCGCTGGGCGGTTTGAGATCGGCGATTTTCAATGAAGTGTTGCAATTCTTTTTGATTTGGGCGGGCGCACTGCTGATTCCGATCCTTGGTCTGTACGAAGCGGGCGGCTGGAGCAATTTGAAGGTGCAAATCGCGCACCGCTTTTCGGAGCAGTACGTTCATCTGTGGGCCGGGGTGGGCCACTTCAGCAGCAATCCGATGGGCATCAACTGGATCGGGATCGTGTTTGGGCTGGCCGCAGTGATCTCGATGGGTTACTGGACGACGGATTTTCTCGTCGTGCAGCGCATCCTTGCCGCCAAAGACATTCGCAGCGCTGAAATGGCTCCCATTATTGGAGCTGGCTTCAAAATGATGGTTCCGCTGATTGTCATTTTGCCGGGGCTTTTGGGGCTGGCGGTACTTCCGATGAAGCTGGTGCCCGAATCGGTGGCCGCGGCCACGGGAGCGCTTAGCTACAACGACGTGCTTCCGTTGATGCTTGCGCGCTATTGCGGCCCTGGTTTGCTCGGACTGGGGATTACCGCGTTGATCGCCGGCTTCATGTCGGGCATGGCGGGGAATGTCAGCGCCTTCACCACCGTTTGGACATACGACATTTACCGGCCGCTAATGAACAAGAATGCCAGCGACAGCCACTACGTGAGCATGGGCCGCTGGACCACGGTGATCGGCGTACTAATCAGTATCGGTACTGCCTACTTCGTAATGCAGTTCGCCAGCATCATGGACTATGTGCAAAATCTGTTCAGTTTTTTCATTGCCCCATTATTTGGCACAGTGCTCCTCGGGATGCTCTGGAAGCGTGCGACAGGCTGGGGCGGTTTCTGGGGCTTGCTGTGTGGCATCGTGTCCTCCGTCAGTTTGTGGGCGTGGGTTAAGATCGACCCCTACGCATTGCGTTACGTGGCCCTGTCGCCGGATGCCAAAACGCTGGCTCAGGATATGTTTCAAGCGCTGTGGTCGTTCCTCGTGTGCGTGCTTGTTACGGTTGTGGTGAGTTTGGCAACGAAGCCGAAGACGGACGCTGAATTGACGGGCTTGGTCTACGGACAGACGGAGATACCGGCGGTTGGGAATGTTCCGTGGTATCAGAAGCCGCTTTTCTGGGCCGGAGTGGTGGTGGTCGTCTTCTTAGCTCTGAACATCTATTTCTGGTAGTTCTTGCGGCCGGAGGGTGAACGCATGATTTCGATCTGGTTTTTTATTGGGTTGTCGCTGCTCGTCAACGGCGTGCTGATTTTGTTCGCGGGAGTTTACGAGATTTGGCATCCGCCAGCGCATGAGGTTGTGTTGTACAGCTTGCACGCGAGCGTTTGGTGGGGCGCCCTGATGACGGTGATTGGAGCGTGGTATTGCTACCACTTCAAGCCTGGACAGAAAAAGGCTTGAGCGGAGAGAACGGCCGCTTCGGCTGATTCCGTTTTGATTTTTCGCTCAGCGCGCGGAGGAAGACTGATTTTCCGCGAAGATGGAATGTAGTGCCGGATAAATCCGGCGAAAGGTTTGATAGCCGCGCTGCATGACGGCGCTCGTTTCGCGGCCTGGGCTTACGCGCTTCGCGACGCGCACGGTTGCATCGCACGCCTCGTCCACGCTCTTCCAGCATCCCGCGCCCACGCCCGCGAGAATGGCGGCGCCATAAGCCGCACCTTCTTCCGCCTGCAAAATCTCGATTTCGTGCGCATAAACGTCTGCCTGAATTTGCTGCCAGACTAGCGAGCGAGCGCCTCCGCCGCCGAGGCGGATGCGTTCCACGGGAACGTGAATCTCCTCAAAAATGCTGAACGTATCCTTCAAGCTGTAAGTGACGCCTTCCAGAACCGCGCGGATCAAGTGCGCGCGCGTATGCGAGGCGGAAAGTCCAACGAAGGCACCGCGGGCGAAGGGGTCGAGATGTGGAGTGCGCTCTCCCATGAGATATGGGGCCCAGAACGCGCCTTCGGAGCCGGCTGGAGCGCCGGCGGCTTCTGCGGAGAGGCGTTCGTAGGGATCGCGGCCGTCGTCGGGACCGGCGCCAAAACGATCGCGGAACCAACGCAGAGAAAGCCCTGCCGCTTGCGTTACGCCCATGACATGCCAGCGTCCTGGGATGGCGTGGCAAAATGTGTGCAAGCGCCCTCGCGGATCAAGGGAGGGGCGGTCGGTCGCGGCAAAAACCACTCCGGAAGTTCCAATCGTAGCGCTGACGACTCCCGCGCGCGTGATACCCATTCCAACCGCTCCTGCAGCCTGATCGCCGGCGCCGGCGACAACGGGAGTTCCGGTGCGGAGACCGGTTGCGTTCGCTCCCGCTTCGGAGAGCTTGCCGCAGATTTCCTGCGATTCGAAAAGTTGTGGAAGTAGTTTGACATCGATGCCGGATTTGGAGAGAACTTCGCTTGACCAGGTTCGATGTGTGACGTCCAGCATCAGCGTTCCGGAAGCGTCGGCAACGTCAATCGCGGATTCGCCAGTTAGGCGGAGGCGAACGTAGTCCTTCGGAAGCATGATTTTGCGGACGCGCTGCCAACTTGTCGGCTCGTGCTCGCGGACCCAAAGAAGTTTGGTGAGCGTGAAATTCGTCAGCGGGGGATTGCAGGTCAACTGGATGAGGCGATCGAGGCCGATGGTGCGCTCGAGTTCCTTCGATTGAGCTTCCGTGCGCTGGTCGCACCAGATGAGGGCGGGGCGGATGACTTCGTCGTTCTCATCGAGCAGGACGGCGCCGTGCATTTGGCCGGAAAAGCCGACGGCGGCAATGGAATCGGCTTTGAGGCCGGAAAGTTGCAGCGCTTGGCGAACGGCGAGCGCGGCGGCGCGCCACCAGTCGCGGGGATCCTGTTCTGCCCAGCCGGGCTCGGGGCTGGCAAAGTTGGAGTGCTCTTCCGTGCCGGAGGCCAGGACCGCGCCGTGTTCATTGAGGATGACGGCGCGGGTGCCACTGGTCCCAACGTCGATGCCAAGGATAGGAATGAGGCCTCCTAGCGGAGCCTGAGATCGAGAGTTAGCCGCTGAAAGAAAGTCCCGTGAACGTTCACGGCGCCCATTTAAGACTACACGCAATCTCTTGTCAACGCAGCGAATTGCGGGAGCTGGGAAATTCCGGAGGACAGTTAATCCTGGGGCACTCTGGGATTGTCTATCACAAATAGCCAGCGTCCGTCCGTTTGCTGGCGAACGGTTTCTGTATTCCGGCCCTCCCTGCGAATCTGGCAGCCATCCTGGTCCGTCCCGTGTAATACCCACTTCCCGTGCAGCATGGCGAGATTTCCAGCAAGGTTCACGCTCAGGGTCTGAACGTTTATCGTCGGGTGTATCGCGAGAATATCACGATACCTTTCTCGAATGGCGTCTGCGCCACGGACAGTTCCTTCCGAGCTGACTAGAACAGCGCCGGGCTCATAGAGAGCGACAATGGATTCCAAATCGTGCTTGTTGAAGGCGTCCTGGAAGGCTTTATGTAGTTGTTCGGGTGATTGATTCATGCTGGCTATCCATTTGGCGTTGAGCAGCGGTAGGATATCACTCATCTCGCACGGCCAGTGGTGGCATGGATATCCATCGCGGGAGTGCGGCGCCATGTCCGATCGACGCTGCTGTTGATTTCGATGAATTGTCCGGAGCCTACGCAGTCGAATGGAGCAAACCATGAGCGATTCGACCGAAAACATGGATCGCAGAAAATTTTTGGTGAAATCGGCAGCTTTGGTAGCTGGAGGAGCGACGCTACCAAGTACGGCGGTCTCCTACAGCAGGATTGCGGGGGCCAACGACCGTCTCTCGCTGGCGCACATTGGCACGGGCAGCCGCGGCCGCGATTTGGATTGGATTGCCTCGCAATTGAAAACGAGCCACAACGCCGAAATGACCGTGGTGTGCGATTTGTGGACGCTAAATCGCGAAAAAGCGACCGCGTCGAACACGAAGTACTACGGCCGCGCGCCGCGCTCGTTCGAATATCTTGAGGACGTCCTGGCTTTGAAAGATGTCGATGCCGTTTTGATTTCGACGCCGGAACACGCGCATTCGCCGATTTTGAAAATGGCAGTGGAAGCCGGCAAAGACGCTTACGTCGAAAAGCCGATGGGCAATGTGCTGGCGGAAGCAAAGGCGGCGCGCGATGCAGTGTTGAAAAGCGACCGAATCGTGCAGGTCGGGACGCAGCATCGCAGCGAGCCGTATCCAAGAGCGGCGCACGATTTGGTGCAGACCGGAGTGCTCGGAGACGTCAGCAAAGTGGAAATCGTTTGGAATTATCATGGGCCGCGGTGGCGCGGACGCGAGGAAACAAAACTGATTCGCGAGCAAGACACGGATTGGCGCAAGTGGCTGCTGACCAAGCCCTATAGGCCCTTCGACTCGAAGATTTATTGTGAGTTCCGTTTGTACAAGGAATTTTCGAGCGGCATCCCCGATCAATGGATGAGTCATGCGATTGATCTGGTGCACTGGTTCATGAACGACAACTTTCCGCGCTCGGTGGTGTCGCACGGCGGAATATTCGCGTGGCACGATGGACGCGAAAACGCTGATACGTTTCATACGCTACTCGAATATCCGAAGGGCTTTCTCGTAAGCTACTCGACGAGTTTTGGAAATGACTCGCCAAGCTCGACGTGCTACATGGGGAAAAAGGCTACGCTCACCAACATCGGAGGCGAGGGCAGCCCGCGCTATGAACTCGTCGAAGAGAAAGGAACGCATGAGGACGATCCAGACATCGACAAGAAGCGTGCGTCGAGATTCGTTCTTTTGCCGGGCGAGACCGGGCTTCCCCCAATGGGCATAGACGACCTGACGCTTGGCCACATGGCCAACTGGTTCGAATGCATGCGTTCGCGGCAGCAACCACATTGCACCGTGCAGAATGGCTTCGCGCATTCCGTGGCGAACATGATGGCGACGGAAGCCTATTGGTCCGGCAAGAAGCAGTATTGGGATTCGACCAGCGAAACTTTCTCGGATCGCGCGCCGGGGAGTTGAGCAAAGCGAGCGCCGAAAGCGGAATTCGACGCTACGATAGATATTTTATCGTTTGTTCGATGAGCTTTGTTGTGGGGAGGTAAGGTTCGCCGGGCTGGTCGTATTCCATCGAGCAGTAGCCTTGATAGCCGCTAGCCATCAGAATATCGAACGATTTCTTCAGGTCTACGCTGAATAGCTTGCCGTTGTCGTCAGTCTCGCCATCTTTCACGTGACAGATATTATAAGCATGCTGAAACATGGTCTGGAGCGCGCGGTAGTCGAATTCGGGATCGCCCTTCAGCATGGAATTGGCAAAATCGGGAAGGGCGCGAAGATGCGGATTGTTCACCGCTTCAATTACCTTCACGATGAAAAATGCATCTTCACTGATGAGATCGTCGTTCTCGAGCGTAACGACGATGTTTTTCTCGGCGGCGTAGTTGGAGACATCGCCCAAGCTTGCCGCAGCGCGGTCGACATTTGGTGAAGAGTTCTTCGCGGCCGCAATGTGCGTGCGTATGCCGGGTGCGCCGATGCGCACGGCGACGTCCACCCATTTCTTTGCATAAGCGACAGCCAAATCACGTGCGGAGTCGCTGGAATCATAGAAGCTGTTGGCCGCGCCGACGGCGATGTTGACGGGACGCACCCTGACCTTCAGCATGATTTGGCGGAAATCATCGAGGTAGTCAGGCGCCAACGACGTGAAGTGGTCGCTGAGTGGCTCAATATTATGAACGTCGAACTTCTCGACCACATGCGCGGGGAAGTCAAGGAGGTTCATTGAAGGGAGATCGTCATCGCGCTCGCGGTTTCCCGGGCTAACAATGTACGCGCGAAATGGATAGGAAGGGATCGCGATGCGATCGCGCGGGCGGGTGGGAAACGAGACGTGCGGCTCGGACATGGATTGAGCGAGTGCAGTGGGGACGCTGCTCGCGAGGATTCCTCCGGCCGTATAAGCGGAGACCTTTTCGAGAAATGAGCGGCGCGTTAGCAAGTCCATTAGGCTGTACCCTACTACATTTTCCTCGTGGTTTGCGAATCGGACAATTTCATCGCACGATGGATTGAAGGCTTAGCTCTTTACGAATGGGGATCATATAGGCACAAGAGATCATTTCAAGCGCGGTTCATGGAGGCCCCGGCAAAGCGAGGCCCGCAATTTGTGCGGTGTTCGAACACGCTCGCAGCATGCTTTCTGCCCTTGCTCGCTTGATGCAAACCGAGAAGGTGACTAGCCTTTGGCTCGGATGCAAAACGAGGTGAATCATCAGCGCTCCAGGAACTGACGGAACGGTGAATCGTTTGGAGAACGCCAAACCGGAGACGCTTGGTGTGCGCGAAGGCGAGTTGCTTTGGACGCCGAGCGCAGCGCGAGTGGAGGACGCGAACGTGGCACGGTTCGCGAAGTGGCTTGCGCGCGAGCGGGGATTGCAATTCGAGAACTATGACGCGATGTGGAGATGGTCCGTCGGCAACATCGAAGAGTTCTGGCAGGCAATTTGGGATTATTTCGGCGTGGAATCGTCGGCCCCACATACGCGCGTGCTTGGAAAGAGAACCATGCCGGGTGCGGAATGGTTTCCCGGGGCGCGGCTAAACTACGCGCAGCACGTGCTTCGGCGTGAGCGAACCGGGGGCGACGCCGTTTTGTTCATGAGCGAGACGGCGCCGTTGGCAGGCGTGCCCTGGGAAAAATATGCGGGGCAGGTGCGCATTCTTGCCACCCGGCTGCGCGAAATGGGTGTGCGGCCGGGCGAGCGCGTGGTGGCGTACCTGCCGAATATCCCGGAGACGATGATCGCTATGCTGGCGACAGCGGCGATTGGAGCGATCTGGGCGTGTTGTTCGCCGGATTTTGGTTCGCGCGGCGTGATTGACAGGATTCAGCAACTTTCGCCGAAAGTCCTTTTTTGTGTGGACGGCTACCGCTATGGCGGCAAAGCTTTCGAGCGAAAGGGCGAAGTCGCAACAATTATCGCGTCGCTGGATGGCCTCGATCATGTTGTGTATGTGCCGTATTTA
>Ga0335083_10002141_pt1 | contig 26363 bp, 17 predicted proteins | sample Lox_Sample_42_FD_206716 | JGI IMG/M metagenome (GOLD analysis project Ga0335083, IMG submission 206716) | Soil microbial communities from Loxahatchee National Wildlife Refuge, Florida, United States - Lox_Sample_4.2 | ecosystem: Environmental > Terrestrial > Soil > Wetlands | place: USA...
GCCACCGGCCGCTACCCCTTCCGCGCGCAGATCCCCGCAGGCCAAGCCGGCTACCCCTACAGCGCGGGCACCAGCAACACCGAGGAGATCCAAAGCGGCTGAGGACCCAGACGCGGCTAGCAGACGCCCGCAGCGGCATCAGGTCCACTAGAACCCAATCACCGCCGAGAACTTCGCGGTGCCGTCGAGCCTCAGCTGCCCGCTGCCACACAAATTCGGGACGCTCGCAGTCCCCTGGTAGACCAGCGGGCTGTTCGGGTCGGCCGACGGGACCCAGTGGCCGGCTGGCGTGTAGGTCTCGGTAGGGATCGTCACCGTGAACGTGTGCGCCGAGGACCTGCCGGCGAACACGCAGTCGACGCCGAACACCACCTGCGCAGCGCTCACCGTCACCGCGGATGGTGCGCTCGCGCCGAGCAGCCTCAGGTCATAGCCAGCCTTCACCTGCCCGCCCGCAGCAAGCAGGAGCCCGCCCGCGGGCACCTGCCCTGAGAGGAGCACCGAACCGCCTTCACACCTCGTGGACGCGGCGGGCCTCCAGCCCGCGGGAAGGCCGTGGAGGGCGTAATGCCAGCGGGCATCGACGCGAACGCCAGCGGGGCACGGACCCGTGACCGGATAGGTGATCGTGATCTGGGGTGCCGCTTCCGGCGCGGCGAGCTGCGCGCTGGCACCCGGCGGGAGCAGACTCGAGCCGCCCCCGCCACCACCACCGGCGAACGTGTTAGCGCCACCGCCGCCGCCGCCGCCGTACAGGCCGCCCCCACCGCCTCCGCCGGGGAAGTCTTCCAACGAGGCCAGGCAGCGCCCCCCGGCGCCACCGCTCGAGAGCGAGCCTTCGTCGCCGTTGCTGCCGCTCACACAGTTGCCTTCACCGCCCGCCCCGCCACCGCCACCCGCGCCGCCGCCGCCGCCGTTGTTCTGGTTGGCGCCCGCGGCGCCGGCTTCGCCCGCGTCGCCGCCATCACCACCGCCCGCCGCCCCCGAAGCGCCGCCGCCACCACCGCCACCGGCCACCAGCAAGCGGCTGTCAGGAGCCAGCCCCGCCGCCCGTGGGGAGCTGCGCACGTCCGAAGCACCACCTCCCCCACCGGCGCCTTCGCCACCGCCATTGAAACCTCCGAGGCTGAACAGTTCGCCTTCGCCGCCGTCGCCGCCAACCTCCACATACAGCGTCTCGCCAGGCGTCACGCCCAGCACGCCGCTCACCTGCGCGGCCCGCCCACCCGCTCCACCCGGTAGCGCCGCGCCGCCGTACCCGCCGACAGCGAGCACCTGCACGCTCGTGATCCCTTCCGGCACCACGAACGACTGCTCGGCACCGGTGTACGCGAACGTCGCACTCGCCGCCCGCGCCGCCGTCGCCTCCACCAGCAGCGCGATCAACGCGACCATCATCACCAGCGACGCCGCACACGTGAGCACTCGGCGCGATCCTCCCACGCCACGGTCCGCCAGCGGCACGGCGAACACCCTCCCGGCGGGCGACGGGTCAAGGTGAGTCATCAGCACACTCCTCCTTTGATCGCTGGCGGCCGGACACCGCGAGAGCGCCGGTCCGATGCCCGACGCCGCGACAGTGACTGGTGCTCCCCCGCGACGTCGATGAAACCCCCACTGTCGGAAGACGGGGAGCGAGCTTCAACAGGTCATCACCAGAAACGGAAACGACAGCGGTAGCTATATCCGTCGGGCGCCGCCGTGTCAAGACTAGTGGTTCTTGCCAGAACGCGGACCGAAATGTACGTCCGTGGTATTCCTACAGCCCCTACCGCCGTCCACCGCCGGCACTCGCACGCATCCCGCGCCGCGCAAGCACCGAGAGGATTGCCCGGGTGATGGCACCGCCGGCATCATGCCCGCGAGCTTCATTCACTCCTCGCCTGGAGAATCCCCGGGGCCCGCTCACGGCGCCCCATCCTTCGTTCGCGGCGATTCGGGCCGCAACGACGCGATCTCACACGACCCCCAGGAGCGCTCAGGGGATCTGCAGGCCGCTGATCGCGCGGGCGATCACCAGCTGCTGGATCTCGGCGGTGCCCTCAAAGATGTCGTAGATCTTGGCGTCGCGGTGCCAGCGCTCAACAGGGTACTCACGGGTGTAGCCATTGCCGCCGAGTATCTGGATCGCCCGCTCGGTCGCCCACACCGCCACCTCGCCCGCCTTGAGCTTGCTCATCGAGCCCTCGGCGTTCTCGAAGCGATGGCCGTTGCGGCCCATCCACGAGGCGCGCCACACCAGTAGGCGCGCGGCATCGATCTCGAGCTTCATGCGCGCGAGCGTGAACGCGATCGCCTGGTTCTCGATGATCTTGCGCCCGAACTGCTCACGCTCCGCGGCGTACTGGAGCGCGTACTCATAGGCCGCCCGCGCGATCCCCAGCGCCTGCGCACCGACCGTCGGACGCGAAGCCTCGAACGTCTGCATCGCCGCCTGCGAGCTGCTGGGCCTACCCTCCCGGACGCGGGCGATCCGCTCTTCCAGCCGGTCCCTGCCGCCGAGCACATAGTCAATCGGGACGCGACAGTCGTCGAGGTGGACGTCCGCGGTGTGGGACGCGCGCAGGCCGTGCTTTGACACCTTCGAGCCTTCGGATATCCCCCTGGCTTCGCTCATCGGCACCACGAACGCCGCGTGTCCGCGCGAACCGAGTGGCCGGTCGACCGATGCGATCACAACGTGCACGTCGGAGATGCCGCCGTTGGTGGCCCACGCCTTCTGACCGTTGAGCACCCACTCGCCCGCGGCTTCGTCGAATTTGGCGGTCGTCCTGATCGCGCTCACATCGGAGCCAGCGTCGGGCTCCGACGAGCAGAACGCCGCAACCTTCACGTCGTCGGGTGTGCCGAAGCAGCGCGGGATCCACTGGCCGATCTGCTCCGGCGTCCCCTGTCCGAAGATCGCGGCCACCGCCAACGCGGTGCCCATGATCGACATGCCGATCCCGGCGTCGCCCCAGAACAGCTCCTCGTTGACGATCGGCAACGTCAGGCCCGTCGGGTCGCCAAAGAACTGCGCGAGGCCTTCGAAGCCATACAGGCCGATCTTGGCGGCCTCCTGGATGACGGGCCACGGTGTCTGCTCGCGCTCGTCCCACTCGTGGGCGGCGGGTCTGACGACGTTGGCGGCGAACCCGTGCACCCAGTCGCGGACGTCCTGCTGGTCCTCGTTGAGCGACATCGAGAACACGTCCTCCCGCGGGCTCGAGCGCGTGACCTCCTCGAGCGCACCCGCAAGCCCCGCGATCGACTCAGACGCCTCTGGTGAAGATGAACTCAGAACGACCCCCTGACTGTTAACAAACGTCGAGTGGCTAAACGCTTGCGTCATCTAAACATTCACGGCTCGGGAAGTCAACTCGTCCTGCAAGCCGGCCGACATCCTCCCCGGCCCAGGCCCGCACGTAACTGTACGGTCTGACTTGACGGGCCCTATGCGGTCCACCTACCTAAGAGGGGACCCAGGGGACGCGCCAGTCGTCCGCGCCGGCAGGCACAGCGGGCGGCGACGGACGTGCGGGGCGATCAGGCGAACGCGTAGCTCAGAGATCGCGAGCACGGGCCTGCGCCGCTGCGAATCACAACAGCATCCTAGATATGGCACAACGTCGAGCGTGCCACAGCGGGACAGATCGCGAACCACCAGGCGCACCCAAACGACACTGGTCGCCGTATGCGGTAGATGCTCGACGCCGACGGGAAAGACCGATCATCACACTGAACTGGCGCTCCGCGCGAGCAACGGGCCCCGTAGCCCCTCGGAGCCCACACCACTCTGAAACGACGTGGTAGCGGTTGGCGCTGGGTCATGTATCGTCTAGGCCACCTACATGGCACGAGCGGCCCAAAAACGCACACGTACCGTCACTCCCTCGACCACCGACGGCGCGTCGCCCAACGGCGCCAAGCCGGCGCAGCGCGAGCGGCTGCTGCGCTCGATGATGGAGCTCGCCTCGCGTCACGGCTACCCGAACGTCAGCATCGCCGAGATCTCCACGCACGCCGGGGTCTCGAGCGCCACCTTCTACGAGCAGTTCACCGACAAGGAGGACTGCCTGCTGGCCGCCTACCAGCAGGCCGCCGCCGGCGTGCTGGCGCGGATGGCGCCGCTCGACGCCTCCGCCGACTGGGGACACGCCTCGCGCAAGCTCGTAGGAGATCTGATGGACGCGCTGGCGGACGACCCGGATGCCGGGCGCGTGCTGCTCGTGGAGGCCCTCGCCGGCGGAGCACGCGTGCGCTCACAGCGCGAACGGACGCTCACCGCCTTCCAGGTGCTCGCGCAGGAATTCCTCGACGCCGCACCACGCGACGGCAAAGCCCTCGACCTTCCCCCGGACATGCTGCTCGGGGCGATCCGGAGTATCGCCTCGCATAACCTGCGCACCCACAGCGAGGACCGAGCGGGGCTCCTCGTCGACGACGTGATGGCATGGATCGAGTCCTACGCGGTGCCCGCCGAGCAGAAAAGGTGGAGCACCGGAGCCGGCACGCTACTGCCCGCCCGCGTCGCCAGGCAATGGCTCGCGGCGGCCACACCTGCGCCCGTCCCGCAGCGGCTTCCGCGGGGACGGCACCGGCTTCCCCAGGCGGCGGTCGAACGCAGCCAACGCACGCGCATGATCCACGGAACCAGCGACGTCATGGTCGCAAGGGGGTACGCGGCCGCGACCGTCACCGACATCGTCTCAGCCGCGGGGGTGTCGCGGGACGTGTTCTACAGCCACTTCGCGAACAAGTACGAGGCCTACCTGGCGGCCCAGGAGTACGGAACCCAGAACCTGCTGGAGGCCTGCGCCGCCGCCTACTTCACCGGCGACAGCTACCCCGAGCGTGTGTGGCTCGCGCTTCAGGTGCTCGTGCTAGCGGTCGCCGGCAACCCGGGACTCACCCACCTGCGGGTCGTCGAGTGCTACGCCGCCGGGACCGCGGCGATCGAGCAGACCGAGCAGCTCAAGCGGGCCGCCGTGATCTTCCTGCAGGAGGGCTTCACCACGAGCCCCGCGGCCGCACGGATGCCGCGGCTGGCGGCGCACGCGATCACCGGGGCCGTGTTCGAAAGCTTCTACGGGCAGGCCTCCCGCGACGAACTCGCCGAGCTCCCACGCCAACTGCCGCTGCTCACCTACCTCGCCACGGCGCCGTTCATCGGACCCAAGCCCGCGATCACGGCCGTCGAGAAACTCAGCGCCCAGGCGATCCGCAGCGTCCCCGCGTAAGGCCCGCTCTCCTAGAGCGCACAAGTGACGCTGGTCCCCGCGAGCTCAGCTCGGCCGACAGCCCGCGTGCTCGTGCTCGCCGCCTGCCCGCAGCGCTCGCGTGGACCGCGCCGCGGGCTGCGGGCAGAGCACCGGACCTGCGGACGCGCACCAAGCCGCGCCCGCAATATCAAACGGCGCTAACTATACATACCGGACTATTACAAGCCGCCGAGGATCACCACCACTTGACAAGGGTTTGCCGAGTCGCTACAACAGACCATGGTCGTTCTACATCCAGGGAACGGCTTTTCGAAGTTGGCCTCCTAATTCTCCTTGGACCAGTCAGCTTCTCTCATCCGGGGGCCACGGCGATCGGCTTGCTGCGTCGCCGTGGCCCCCACCCCGGTCCAAGTGTGATCACGATGACCAGCGACACGCCCGGCACCGATCGAGAGCCAGCGCCCTCGCTGCCGCCGGGTCCAAAGCTTCCCCTCGCCGCCCAGACGCTCAGGGCCTGGAGGGCGACGCTGCCGTTCTTCGAGGCCGCCACCCGACGCTACGGGCCGATGTTCACGATCCGTGCGCTGCCCTGGGGCAGCGCCGTGGTGGTCAACGACGTGCAGCTCGTCAAGGAGGTGTTCGCCGGTGACCCGGCGGTCTACCACGCGGGCGAGGGCAACTCGATCCTCGCGCCCATCGTCGGCTCGCGCTCGGTGCTGGTACTCGACGAGGACGAGCACCTCAGCGCCCGCAAGCGGCTTCTGCCGCCCTTCCACGGGCAGGCGGTGCGGGCATACGAGGAGGTGGTGGAGGAGATCGTGAGCGCCGAGGTCAAGCGCTGGCCGCTGCTAGATGCCTTCCCGCTGCACCCCCGGTTCCGCGCTATCACGCTCGAGGTCATCCTCCGCGCCGTGATCGGGGTCACGGACCCGCAGCGCCTTAGGGCACTGCGCGAGCTGCTGCCCGCCTGCCTGCAGATCGGGCCCACGATCATGGCGATGTGGGCCGTACCGACGCTCGCACGCGTCGGGCGCTGGCGGCGCTTCACAGCGACGCTGGCAGACGCAAACCGCCTGCTGGTGCAGGAGATACGCGAGCGCCGCCTCGACCCGCGGCTCGAGCAGCGCGAGGACGTGCTCTCGCGGCTGATCGTGGGTGGCGAGAGCGACGATGAGGAACTACGCGACCAGATCATGACACTGTTGGTCGCCGGCCACGAGACGAGCTCCACCGGGCTGGCGTGGACGTTCGAGCGACTGCTGCGCCATCCCGCCGCACTCGCCCGCGCCCGCGACGGCGAGGACAGCTATCTCGACGCCGTCGTCCAGGAGAGCCTGCGCGTGCGCCCCGTGCTCCCCGTCGTGCTGCGCCAGCTGCGCGCCCCGGTAAGCCTCGGAGGCTACGAGCTGCCCGCGGGAACGACCGTGATGCCCGCGATCACGCTGATGCACGAAAATCCCGAGCTGTTCAGCGAACCCCGCCGGTTCAGGCCCGAGCGCTTCGTGGACGGGGACGAGGGCGGCACGTACGCCTGGATCCCCTTCGGAGGCGGACGCAGACGCTGCCTCGGCGCCGCCTTCGCGAGCCTGGAGATGCGCGTCGTCCTTAGGACGATCCTTCATTGCACCGAGCTGCAAGCCGATACTCCGGCGGACGAGCCGGTCCGCAACCATCACATCACGCTCGTCCCCGCGCGCGGCGCGCGGGCGCTGCGAACCGGCTGGCGCGGGCTGGCACCGTGGCCGGGTACCCGCAGACTGACGGCGCACGCCAGGTACCGGCCAGCCACCGGTGCTGCGACTACCTAGCCGACGCCCAGTCCGCCATCCGCGCGAGCCCGATGCCAGAGACCGGCCCCAGCATACGCACGGGAACCCTCGGCAGCGTCTACGACCGCTGCGTGGGGCGGCCGTGTCTGATGGGCTGGGTCGCCCGCCTCGTGTGGGGGATCGAAGCTTCCGTGCTCTACCGGAGCATCGCCCAGCTCAACTCGGCCGAGCAGATCACGATCCTCGACGCACCCTGCGGCGCAGGCGTCGCGCTACGGGCGCTGAAGCCCGACCAGGACGTCCGCTTCATCGCGGCGGACATATCCCCGAAAATGATCGCGCGTGCCCAACGGCACGCACGCAGACGCGCGCTCGAGCAGGTCGAGTTCGTTGTCGCGGACATGAGGCGGCTACCGCTGCGCAGCGGCGAGGCCGACGTCGTGGTCTGCAACAGCGGCCTGCACGTGCTCACCGACCCACGCGAAGCGCTCACCGAATTCGCTCGCTGCCTGCGGCCCGGGGGTCTGCTGACCGGCACGACGTTCCTGCGCGAGGACCTCAGCGGGCGCGCTCGACGGCTGTTCGAGCTGGGCGCCCGCCGCGGACGCCCGATGCCCCCCCGACGAGACGAGCTGTTCTCCTGCCTACGGGATAGCGGATTCTCCGAACCCACGATCGGCCCCCAGCAGGGCTTCGCCGCGTTCAGCGCCCGCAGGGACACACCCGAGCCCTCGCCGGACTGAGCGGCCCCCCCGGCCCGCCCGCGATCAGGCTCGCCGTCGGTCCCTACGCGTCCGGCGCAGGAAGCCACTCGAGCTGGGCCAGCAGCTCGGACAGATCGGCCACCCGCGCGGGGGCGTGACAGTGCGCCGCCTGCGCGAGGCGTTCCGCCAGCTCGTCGATCAGGGCCGGGACGATGCCGAGCGGCACGGCCAGTGCCAGGGCCCGCTGATCCAGGCGCCGCCTCAGCGCCCTGGCTTCCGTCAGCTGATCCAGCGACGCGTCGACTTCCTCAGGACGCAGGCCGTCGCGCTGGCTGCGGCGCTCGAGATCGATCAGCCAGTCGCAGGCATCGCTGAGCACCTGACGCTGGTGTGCACACCGGATGCCGATGAAGCCATCCGCGCCGGCGATCCGCGACGACCGCTCATCGCCCATGGGCCCTCCGCCGCCGCCAGCCCACGCTGGCGGCGCGAGCCTCGCGCCGCCAGCTAACAGCGACCCGAGACGCGCCCAGCACACACGCGAGCAGCAACGCGATCACGCCGAACAAAGCTGACGCAGCGAAGGCCGCGGACAGACCAAGCCTCGTCCTCACAGGGCCCCCCTCAGCACGCAGGCCTCGGAGGTGCACACCACGACGGACGAAGACCTATCCAAGGGCTGCGTCGTGTCGTCGTCATCGTCGGCGCCCAATTAGAGGGGCGCCGCGGCAGGAGCTAACCACCGCGGCGCCCTTTGAAGCTGGCTCCAGAGGGAAAATAGGAGCTGTCTTCATCGTCGTTCCACTGAGGGGAGAAACGACAGCGGTAGTTATATCTCACCGTTAGTATCTCTGTCAAATAGTAAGCAGTACTTTAGTTTGCATCCGCCATATCGATCAAGAATGTAAGACGACAGTACTCTTATAGGCTTGGCCTCAGCGGTGCGCGGCGGCCCTCCGGTCTGGGGCGGTGGCGGTCGGGGCGTCGAGCTGTCGCTCGACCAGGGCCCGGGCAGCGACGGGGCCGATGAACGGGGCAAGCGCCGTGTAGACGACGCTCGGCACGAGCGCTCCCAGCTCGGCGGCACGTCCGCTTCGGACATGGTGGGCGGCGGCTTCCATGACCGCGAGCACGATCGCCTCCGAGGTGATGCGCGAGCAGTCCACGGGTTCGGGCAGGGCGCGGTAGCCGTCCTCGAGGAACAGGCCGAACGCGAGCAGCGTCTCATCGACGCGGCGCACACCCGTCGCGCCGATGCCGTAGGCGGCGACGAACGCGAAATGGGCGAAGCTCGGGTTGGCGGCGAACAGTCCGGCGGAGGCGGCGGTCGCGTTCCACACGCGCTCCGCCCACGGCGTGTCGGGGACGAAGAACGCGCTGCTGGCGACGGCGATCAGCTGCTCGAAGATCAGCTGCTGGGTGGCGAGGAACGCCTGCTCCTTGTCGGCGAAATGGGCGTAGAAGACCTCGCGGGAGACGCCCGCGGCAGCGACGATGTCCGCCACCGCAACACCGGTGCCGCCGTGGCCCATGACGGCCTCGGCGGCCGCATGGGCGATCCGCTCGCGCTGGATCGTCGCGACCACGTCCCTGGGCAGGCGGTGGCGCCCGCGAGGCAAAACACGGGGCGCGCACCGGCGCGCCGGCAGCGGCGTCGGAGCGCCGGTGAGCGGCCGCTCTGCGGCTGTCCAGCCGTCACGGTCGCGCACGGCTCGGTATGCGTCGGCCCAGCGCAACAGCGCGGGCAGCGTCTCAGGGCCAGCGCGGCCTCCTCGGCGCAGCTGCAGGCAGCAGAGGCGCGCCGCGCCGCCGAGCAGGAGAGCCACCGGGATCGCGGGCGCAGCCTCACCCGCACTCGTTCGCGCCAGGCGCGCCTCGACGGTCTCCCGCAGCGAGGCCATCATGCATTCGTAGCCGCTGATCGCCTCGGGGCCGGCGAGCAGCGCCTCGTGGGTGAGAAAGGCGAGCACCCGCGGCTGGCGCTCGGCGAGCCGGGCGATCGCGGCCAGCGCGGCGTGCGCGGCATCGGGCGGCTCGGCCGCGGCGACCGCCGCCGCGAACTCGTCGAGCAGAGCGCCGGCGAGCCGCCGATGGGCGGCCATGAAGCACGCCTGCTTGTCGTCGAAGAGCTCATAGAAGGTCGACCTCGACACGCCCGCCCGGGCCGCGATGTCTCCGATCCTCGCGCCCGCGTACCCATGCGAGCAGACAACCGCGACGATCGAGTCGAGCAGCCGCGAGCGCTGGTCAGCGCCCGAGCGCGTAGAGGGCGCGGGCGCCGCGGCAGGCGCCGGCGAGAGCCGCTCGCAAGGATGGACCTCGGGGCCGCTCACGAGCGCAGCGCGCGCTTCTGGCGCAGTACCTGGCCGCGGAGGAACTCGATCGCCGCCGGGGCACCCATGAACGGCGCGAGGCACACGTACGCGAGTCTCGGCAGCAGCGAGGGCATCAGCTCCATCTCCGCGCGCGCGACGTGGCGCTGGATCAGCTCGAACGACGCCCCGGCGATCGCCTGGGTGGTGAGCCGCGGCAGCTCCCGGGCCTGCGCACCGTAGGTGTAGCCCTCCTCGTAGAAGATCGTGAAGGAGCGGGTGATTTCCTCCGCGCGGCGGATCGCCAGCGGGCCCGCCGCGTAGCACTCGACCAGACGCAGGTGCGAGATCGCCGGGTTCTCGGCGATCATCCGCAGCAGCACCTCGAGCATGCTCCAAACCCGCTCGGGCCACGTTGGAGCAGCGAAGTACGCCGCGGCGCAGCGCTCGAGAATGTGCTGCGTGGGATGGTTCTGGGCCTCCAGGAACGCGTCCTGCTTGTCGGAGAAGTGCTCGTAGAACACGTCCCGGGACACCCCCGCGGCGGCGACGATGTCGGCCACCGTCGTATCGGCATAACCCTTGGCCTGCGTCGCCTCGGCGGTCGCGTACAGGATCCGGGTGCGATGGCTGCGCGCCACCAGACCCGGAGGAAGGCTGTGCCGGCCCCGCGGAAGACGCCGCGGAGAACGCCCAGGCCTGACGGTCGGCGCGAGCGCCGCGCCGCGCGCGAGCAGCGAGCCGGGGCTGGTGCTCCAGCGCCGCGAACCCGCCGGCACCCGGTAGGAGAGCACCCATGCGACGGCGTCGTCGACGAGCCCCGGCAGCTCGCTCTCCCCGTGCGTCCGCAGATAGCGCGCGATGATGCCGCGCGCCGCGCCCACCAGCGCGGGGGCGGGGACGTCGATCACCGCACCGTGCGCCGGTGTGCTCTCGAGGAACTGCTGAGCGCGAGCGTCGAACGCCCGGATCGCCGTCCCGCGCGCCTCGCGCACACGCGGAGCACCCGGCGCCGTATCGAGGAACAGCAGCCGCCCGGCATCCGGGTCGTGCGCCAGCGCTAGCGCGAACTCGCGCAGGGTCCTGCGCGCCTCCTCGGCCCAGTCGCCGTGGGTGGCGGCTGGCGAGCTCACCACCAGCAGCCGCTCGGTGGCAGCACGGTAGGCGGCCAGCAGACAGTGTTCCTTGTTCTCAAACTGCTCGTAGAAGGTGGCGCTCGAGACCCCCGCCTGCGAGCTGATCTGAGCGACCGTCACCGAGTTAGAGCCCTGCTTCGCCGACAGGGCGATCATCGCGTCGAGCAAACGCTCACGCTGGTTGCGAGCACCGCGCGCACGGCTCTCGGACCGGGCACGTCCGCCCGGCGGAGCTGAGCTGGATCCGGTCGATTGTGCCATGAGCCCCCAAAGACAGAATACCGGACGCTGGAAGACCATCTGCATACACGCCCGCAGCACGCCCGATTGTTTGCGGCGGGCTGAGCGCCATTCTCTCGATGACACTGTCGTTCAAGAGCGGGCGCTGACGGTCGGATGTACGACCAGATGCCCCGACCGTCCCGTCGGCGTTGGGCCACCCCATCAGCAGGCGGGTGTGACGTGAGCCAACCCAGCGAGACCCCGCCGGCTCGTTCGTTGGGCGCCGCGACGGAGATGCATATGCCGCCGCGGCGCCCGGCGTACCAAACCAGTCGCTCCCATCTGCAGCCAAGAACGACCGCGGTAGATATATCGTGCGTCGCCTTCTGCCGTCAACCAAACCCATATCGAAAGCCTCGGAGTTTGCCATGTAACGCATCGGTATTCCTATTGGTTTGGCGTCGGACAGCGCCGCGGGGGGTCTGCGCCGCTCCTCGGCTGGGGAATGCCCTCTTGCCCGGGTGCGGCAGCGGTCGCGAGCATCCATGCGCTCCCGACGACCATGGAACCGCATGCCGGCCGGCATGTGCGCGAGGTGAGCGTGACCGAGGGCTGAGCTGCGAGCGGAGCCTGGCACCCGACATCGCTTCACAGCCGGGACGGCCGGCGGCCCGGATCAAACCCGGCGAGCGCCATGGCCTCACCGGGAGCGTGCGGGTCGCAGACGACTTCGGGAGGCCGCGAACACCGCGTAGCGACCCGAGCTGAGACGGTCGGCGGCGCGAAGCGGTCGCGCGCGCTCGGTCGCCGTAGCGGCCGCACACCACTGCGAGGCGGCGATCGAGGGGCGCCGCCAGAACTCGTGCCGTAGCGCGAGTAGACGCCGCACGCTGCGCGCGGTCAAGCCGTCGAGCTCGGGCGGCACCCCGAGACGGTTCGGCCTGGACATCTCCAAGAGGCCGCCGCAGGCGTCGGTCTAAGGAGACTCGAACGACGAGTGGCGCGCTCTGGACATGCGCGGCGATCGTCCACGCGTCACACCTATGTTCGACAGCACAGCCGGGCCAGGGAGACGCCCCTCTCGCCGCGCACGCGCAAACCACCATCCACGGCAAATGGGATTCGGCAGCTCAAAGGCTGCGGGCTTGCTACGGCGGCAGCCCGATGGTTTCAAGTACCTGATACCAGTCTTTCTGGCCGACCATGAATTCGAATTCGGCAAGCTTGGTTTCCGCGCGTTTGATGTACGCCAGCCGCGTCGTGTCGGCTGCGCGCATATAGGGGGCAAGGAGCTTCCAGGGGATTTCGGGGACTTCGAGCGGTTCGACATGCCGGTCGAGTTCGATGACCTGTCGGGGCACGGTCGCGAAGGCGCCCGCCGCCCAGGCGCGCACATCGCCACACAGGTCAGGCAGCGGTATCGTCGCCAGCGCGATCAGGTTGGCGGTCAGTCTGTGGGCCGCCTGGTTGACCCGCGCGCTCGTCCAGTGCAGGGAGCCGAGCGCCCTCGCGAAGGCCTCAATCGGGTGGGCGAGCGAGCCGTAGGCAATCGACCAGAGCGCTGCGGCAACCTCCTGGCTCATCGGCTGTGAGGCTTCGCTCTCCGGCGTGCCGGCACCGGCGCCCGGACATTCTGTCGCGAGCCTGTGCTTGAAGCTCTCGATCTTGGATTGCGCGACGCTGATGTTCGCGATGCTCGCACGCGCGAACATGTAGCTCGCGGTTACGGCGGCGTGCGTAGCAGCCACATCCCGCGGGCCAGCGAGCGCCCGGCTGGGCGTTACTGCACAAGCGAACACGACGATGAGCACCAGCGACCTGCGGCGGCAGATCAGCCTGGCCGGTGGAGAGGCATCGACGCGTCGGATCGCGGGACCCGGCATCGTGTCTAGGTGAGCGGCGGTGAGCCGCGCAACGGTGCGCATCGCCCGTCGGCGACGCGTTTGAGACGAAAGCAATAAACACAGTCGAGCAGACATAGAACAGCTCTCGCCTCTAGCAAACTGGCGGGTGCCCCTCCAGCGGTGAAGAGGCATCGTAAACGGATGTACTGACATATAGTATGGCTGTCCGCGTGGGTGGGCGGGCGCGGCGGCAGCCGCAACGCTGTCCAGGCCGCTTATCCCACCACGGGCCTCCCGCACCCGGGAAGCGCTTCCCCGGGTGCACAGCTGGGCGCCGCGTCCTCAGCCCCCCGACGCGGCGCCCAGCGATTTGAACCGTCTCCCGGCAAGGCGCCCGGTGACCGCGCGTGGCGCCCGCCTGGGCGGCGTCGGCCGCCGTTCCGGCCCCAGAGCCGGCCCGGCGAGCAAGCGCCAACGGCGAGCTCCGCGGGCCGATCCGCAACCGCCCCGGGCCCATGAGATTGCCTGCTGGATGTCGTTTAGCATGCGAGGCCCCGCCTTGGGATGCGTCGTTCCATATGCCTATGGTGAGAGGCTAGCCGCGCCGTCTGGCATCGCCGATATAAAATGCCCGATAACGTTTTTGTGGTCGCTCAACGTAGGTGCGGAGGCCTAGTCGCGGGTCAGCCAGGCGGGAACCGGGATGGACTCTTGAACAGGTGCTGGATCCGTGTGTCGCTGGGCTCCCGCTCGATTTCCCCTTCGCCACCTGTGCGTGTCGCGGTCAGGCGCCACGGACACAGCCCTCGGGACAGGTGAGCACAGCACGGCGCAGCCAACGGGAGCGGCTGATCGACGCCATGATCGACCTGGCCGCAGCACACGGGTACGAGTTCGCGAGCGTCGCGCGTGTGTCCCGAGCCGCCGGCGTGTCCACGCAGACCTTCTACGAGCTGTTCGCGGACCGCGAAGCCTGCCTCCTGGCTGCCTACCGTACGGTCGAGAGGCGGGTCCGCGAGCGTGCTCGACCGCCCAACGACCCCCTGCCGAGCGACATGCGTCAGTGGACGCAGCTGCTGCGAGAAGCACTCGAGGGCGCGCTCGGCGCGCTCGCCGTCGACCCCGACGGGGCGCGCGTGCTGCTGCTCGAGGCGCTCGCGGCCGAGAACGCCGTCGCCGCGCAGCGGATGGCGACCCAGCAACGGTTCGAGCAGTACGCGCACGAGCTGCTCGCGAGCACCCCAAGCGACGGGCCGGTGCTGGACCTGCCGGGACAGGCGCTCGTCGGTGCGCTCCGGGGCGTGGCGGCGCGGCGACTGCTCGAGCACCGCGAGTGGGAGCTGACCGGGCTCGCCGGCAAGCTGCACACCTGGGTACGCTGCTACACGAGGGCAGACGGCGTGCGCTTCAGCACCGGCCAGGCGGCACGGCTGGCACCGAGCACGATCGCGAGCCGCCGCACGGCGCCGGACACGCCCGAGCGGCTCCCGAAGGGCCCCCACGGCCTATCGGCCGCCGCCGTGGAGCGAAACCACCGCCTGCGGATCGTCAAAGCGACCGCGACGGTGATCGAGCGCGACGGATACGGGAAGACGTCGGTGAGCGGGATCGTGGCGGAGGCGAGGATCTCGCGGTCCGTGTTCTATGCGCACTTCGCGAGCAAGCAGCAGGCGGTGCTCGGAGCACAGGAACTGACGCAACGGCGGCTGCTCGGCGCCTGCGAGCGCGAGTTCGCCGCCGCGACGCCGTGGAGCACCCGCATCTGGCGGGTACTGCACGTGCTGCTCGACGCCGCCGCGGCCGACCCGCCGCTGGCGCGGCTGTGCGTGGCCGGCTGCTATGCGGCCGGACCGGAGGCGACCCGCCACGCGGAGCAGATGACCCGCCCGTACGCCCGCCTACTGGACGAGGGCTACGGCCAACGTCCAGCCGCCGCCAAGCTACCCGCGCTGTGCTCGGAGGCCGTGACGGCGGCGATCCTCGCGATCATACGAAGCGAACTGGAGGCCGGCGGGGCCGCAGCGCTGCCACGCCGCCTGCCGCAGCTCGCCCACATCGCGATCGCACCCTTCACCGGCCCGGTGCACGCAACGAAGAGGATCGAATGCCTGATCGACGCCGAGGAGCCAGGAGTTTGAGGAGCGCCGGACGCGAGGCCCCAGCAATCGGACACCCGGGAGACCGTCGGTCGATCTGAGGCTGGTGCGCGCGCGTGCCGGGTGAGCACAGGCTCACGGGGCGGTCAGCTGCACGTCGGCCGAGACCCGCCAAAAGAACACGGACACCACCCGGTGGGGTATCGGCCCGATGTAGTGCGAGACACAGCCCTGACCGGGACTCGACCACCGCAGACGGTGCTGGGTCGGTTTCAATCGGCCGTCTAAACTTGGTCCCAGCTTGGATCAGTTGTTTGGCGTGATCTGGGAGTTCCTGAGCGGCCTGTTCATGCAGATATTCGGCCCGGGCCACCGCCGCTAGGAGAGTCTGGCGAACTCGCTAGCCCTGTAGTCGGGCGGGACTCTGCCATCACTCGCATCGGAACCCCCGAGGGTCAGGGTGAGGGTGTCGTGACGAAACGCGCTGCGACACCCGGCCCCAGTCCCGAGCAGCGAAGGCATACCGAGCAGGACGACGGTGGGCACGCATAAACGGTGGCAATACCACCACGAGACGGCCCGCGCTTGCAAGGATGCGGGCCCATCGTGCCCGTGCGGGGCGGCTCGCGCGCGACGGCCGAATGCGAGCCGACATGGCTTGAGGATTGGGGTTATAGTTTCGGCCTCGACCTATGGCGTGCGGGCGATGTGGCAGACGCAGGCTGCAGGCGTCCACCCGCGAGGTCGGCACAGATAAACGTGACCAGGAGGTTTGGGTGGCTTGCGGGCCGCCAGCGGACGGCTCTGGCGGATCGTCGTCGGTGATTGCGCCGGCGGCGGCTCAGGTACCGTCCCGGCGCATGCCGACGCGCCGCGAGCAGGGCAGCACGCCCCAGCAGGAGAAGTCCGGGCGCTCCCGCAAGCAGACGCAGCGGGAGCGGATCGTCGCGGGCATGATCGCGGCGGCGAACCGTGCGGGCTACGGGGCGGCGACCGTCTCCAGCGTGATCGCGAACGCCGGCGTCTCGCGGCCGACGTTCTACGACTACTTCAGCGACCGCGACGACTGCTTCCGAGCGAGCGTCGCTGACGTGGCGCAGCAGCTCGGGAGCGTCGTCGGGGAGGCGCTGCAGGCGCGCCCGCCGGAGCAGGCGAGCGCGGCTGCGATCGAGGCGGTGCTGAGGTTCGCCCGCGAGCAGCCCGCCGCCGCGCGCTTTCTGACCGCCGAGGCGACGGCCGGCGGCGCCGGAGCGCTCGACATCCGCGACCAGGGGATCCGAGAGGCCGCAGCGGCGATCGAGCGCCGCCAGGCGCAGGCGCAGGCAAGCGCGACGGTCCCCGACCTGGACCAACGCGTGCTGCTCGGCGCCGTGCACCGCCTGCTCGCGAGCCGCCTTCGGCGCGGCGTGCGGGCGCTGGCACCGCTCGCCGGAGAGCTGCAGGATTGGGCGGCCTCCTATCAGCGCCCCCGCGCTCGTCGGCGCTGGCAGAGCCTGCACCCCGGTCCGGAGCTGGCGCGCTCGGAGCACGTGCCGAAGGTGCCAATCCAGCGGATGCCGGGAGTGCTGCCGCCCGGGCGTCCGCGCATCTCAGAGCAGGAGATCGCCGAAAACCACCGGCTGCGGATCCTCTACGCGACCGCACGCCTGGCCGAGGAAAAAGGCTACACCGCCACGACTGTGGCTGAGATCACGAGGCTCGCAAGCGTTGACGGGCGCAACTTCTACCGGCACTTCGCGGACAAGCAGGACGCCTTCGCGGCCGTGCACGAGCTCGGGTTCCAGCAGCTGATGGACGTGACCGGCAGAGCCTACTTCTCGGTCGAGGGCTGGCCGGCGCGCTGCTGGGAGGCGGGGCGGGCGCTGACGCAGCTGCTGGCGGAGAACCCGCTGGTGGCGCACGTCGGCTTCGTGGAGGCCTACGCGGTCGGCCCCGGAGCGGTGCAGCGGGTCGAGGACAGCCACACCGCGTTCATGTTCTTCCTGCAGGAAGGCCTCGTGCAGCCGGATGCGGCGACACCCACGCGCGTGGCGATGGAAGCGATCATCCACGCCGTGTTCGAGATCATCTACCTGCAGACGCGCGCAGGCCAGGAGGCACAGCTCGGACGGATGCTGCCAGATATCGCGCACATCTGGCTGACCCCGTTCCTCGGCGCCGAGCGCGCGGACGCGTTCATCGACTCGCAGCTCAAGAAGACGGACAAAGCGAGCCCTCGCCGCAAACCGCGCTGACAGGCGGGCGCTCAGCGCAACGTCAGTCCTGCAGCGCCACGGCCGCCGGCACGCCCGCGGCGGCGTAGCCCGGGATCGCGAGCACCACGGCCGCAGCCGCAGTCACGACCGCGAAACTGCTCAGCGCCGGCAGCAGCGCGACGGAGTGCACGACGGGGAAGTTGATCACGTCCGCAAGGGCCCGGTCCAGCAGCTGCTGACCGTAGAGGCCGAACAGGGCACCCGTGAGGCATCCCGCGGCGAGCAGCAGCACGCTCTCGAGAAGGATCATCCGCCACAGCTCCATGCGCGCGAACCCCTCGAGCTTCAGCTTCGCAAGCCGCGGGCGGCGCTGCCAGACCATGCTGCCGATCGCCGCCGCCATCGCCAACACAGCCACGAGGAGGATCAGGGTCGCGATCTCGCTCAGGCGCTGCAGGCCCTGGCGACTGAGCGCGTTCTGTTCACCGGCGTGCGCGGCCGCACTCTGCACCACCAGCCCCGAGGTGGGCCCAAGCGCGCTCCTGATCTCGCCGGCGACGGTGGCAGACGACGCGCCGGGCGCCAACAGGACGTTGTAGGCGCTCGCATCGGCGCTGCCCCAAGCGCGCGCGAACTGGGAGGCGCTCATGATGATCGCCCCGGGCGCCCAGCCGATGTTAGTCGAGAGCGCCGCGACCCTCACCGTCGTCGGGACGGGCGTCGCCAGCGTGACGCTGGCACCGATGCGCAGGTGGTGTTCTGAGGCCAGCGCCTGCGAGAGCACCACCCATCCCCCGCCTCTGACACGCGCCGTCGCCTGCGCGAGCGAGCCTTCGAGGATCTGAGTGGCCGCCAGCAGCGGCACGGCCCGCGCCGGCGGGGCGATCACCCAGACGCGGCGTTCACCCCAGTCCAGCAGGCCCCCACGGTAGACGCGGACCGAGCGTACCCCCGGCAGGCGCGCCAACGTGGACCGCTGGGTGGCGGCGAAGGGGGCGCTCCGGAGCAGGTTGTAGGCGCCCGGAGGTGAGACCCACAGGTCGGTGAACGCGTTCTCGTCACGCGCCGCGTTCTCCAGACCCCTGAGCAGATCGGCGTGGGCGCCCTGGATCGCGACCGCGCCGAAAACCGCTATCGCGCCCGTCGCCGCCACCGCCACAGCGCGGGTGCGGGCCGCGCTCAGCTCCATCGCCGCGACGTGGGCCGTCGCGCCCGTGAGCGTCCGCGCGAGGCGCGCGAGCAGGGCAACCGCGCCGCCGAGGGCAAGCGGGAGCGCCAGCAGCAGCGCGGCGATCAGCAGGATCATCCCGAGCATCGCCTCGCTCGGCGCGGCGATCAGGATCGCCGTCGCGGCGGCGAAGCAGAGCGCGCCCGCGAACAGGGTGCGCACGCCCGCGCCGCGCGGACCGCCGGCTTCGCGGGGCGTGATCGCCGCCAGCGGGTCGCGCGAGAGGATGTCGCGCAGCGGGCTGAGCACCGCGACGACCGCGGCGAGGATGCCACCGGCGAGGGCCAGGGCGACGCTGTGCCAGCCGACGACCCGCTGGGTGCCGACGGCGAAGGCCGAACCCAGATACCCGGGGTTTGCGCGGAACAGGTGCAGCGAGAGCTCATCCCCCAGGATCAGGCCAAGCGCGCTCGCGAGCAGCCCGAGCACGAGCGCGTCGAGAAGCAGAACGCCGATCACGGTCGGGGGCGTGTAGCCGTCGCGGCGCAGGTCCGCGATCAGCCGCCGGCGCTGCGGGACGGTCAGCAACATGGCGTTGAACGCGAACAGGAAACCCACCAGCGCACTGATCACCGCGAACAGCGCCGTCGAGGAGTTGCTGGCCGACGCGGCCTTCGCAAACAGTCGTTCGTCGTAGCTGGTGCTCTGCACGTTCAGCGTCGCGCCCGCGAGGTGCAGCAGCGCCGCCCGCACACGTGGCTGCGCGCCGGGGGCGGGCTCGACGAGGATGCGCGAGACGCGGCCGGCCAGGCCCGTCAGTTCCTGGGCGGAGAGGAGCGGCGCGACGACGATCGGGCTGGCCGCCAGGCCACCGATCTGCCTCGCGGTGAGCTGCTTGTAAAGGGGCGCGCGCTCGGTGCGGCCGTACAGCTCGAGCGTGACTTCCTGGCCGAAGCGCCTGACAGCGAGGTGGGCGGCGAGCGGCGCGGGCAGCAGGATCGCGCCGATCCCGGCGAAGGCTTCGAGTTCTGTGTGGCGCACGAGCTCGCCGCCCAGCCGCCGCAGGCTGGAGTCGGCGCCGACGAGCTCCACCGAGGCGCTGGCGTGCGGGCCCGAAGCGTCCGCGGGCGCTTCGAGCAGCGGCGCGGCCGCGCGGACACCCGGGATCGCGCGAACCCGGGCGAGGAGCCCTTCGGGCATGCCATGCGGGTCGCGTGCGAGCAGCTGCAGGCTGGCAGTGCCGACCACGCCGTGGGAGAGCTCGGCGACCGAGCCCTGCAGACTCTCGCTCGCGACCTGGGAGGCGAAGAGAAGCGCGACACCCGCGGCGATCCCCACGACCGCGAAACACTCCTGCCCCAGGCGGGCGCGGACACGCACGCGGTAGAGATGAAGGACGTTACCCAGCCTCACGCCGCGCTCACCTCGGCGCGGCTAGCGCGCCGCTTGCGCGACGGGCTCGCCCTCGTATGCGCCCAGCCGGCCGTCACGCAACGCGTACACCCGGTCCGCGTAAGCGGCCGCCAGCGGGTCGTGGCTGACGAGCACGACGGCGACCTGGCGTTCGCGGCAGAGCTCGCGCAGCAGCTCGAGCACTTCGCGGCTGCGCTGTGTGTCGAGGCTGCCGGTCGGCTCGTCCGCGAGCAGCAGGCTCGGCTCGGTGGAGAGGGCGCGGGCGATCATGACGCGCTGGCGCTCGCCCATCGACAGCGTCTCGGCGCGGTGCGCGAGGCGCTCCCCGAGGCCCAAGCGCTCCAGCAGCGGGGCGATCTGGCGTTGCGCCTGACGCCAGCGGACCGTCGCCAGCAGCTTCAGGATCGCGTTGTCGATCGCGCTGACGCCCGGCAGCAGATCGAAGTTCTGGCGGATGAACCCAAGCTCTGAGAGCCGGAAGCTCGACGCCTCACGCTCGGACAGGGAGGAGACGTCGCGGCCGGCGATCGACACGCTGCCGCTGGTCGGCTCCAGCAGCGTCGCGACCATCAGCAGCAGCGTCGTCTTGCCCGAGCCGCTCGGCCCATACAGCGCGACCATCTCGCCCGCCGCGACCGACATCGACACGCCGTCGACGGCGCGGACCGGCTCGCCCCCGGCCGACGAGTAGTGCTTGACGAGCTGCTGCAGCTCGAGCATCAGCGCCCGCCGGCGGGGCCCGTCGGGTGGCCCATCAGGTGTAGGAGCGCCGGGAGAGCGCGCGAACGAGCCGCCTGCAGCGAAACATGAGGATCGCGACGTCGAGCGCCGGCCCCATCGCGGCGGTGAGCGCGCGGGTGACGGTCCGGGCCTCGTCGGTGTCGCACTGCGGCGCCGAGAGGTAGTAGCTGCACATCGCGGTCACGATCACCCGGTGGGCGTGCCGGTTCGGGAGGGCGAGGATGAGACCCCTGGTGCGCTGCGCCAGCCGGGAGAGGCGGATCGCGGCATCCGTCGACGAGCGGTAGTAGTCGAGCAGGCTCGGTTGGCCCTGCTCGTGATCCTCGATGCGGTCGACGAGGCTGTCGAGCAGCGAGTGCAGCGACCCCGCCCACGGGAAGTACGCGCCGTCGAGCTGGCGCGCGTCCCTGACTTCGAGGTGAGGGTCGGCGGCGGCCGCGATCAGGGCGTGCACGGCGAGCGAGCTGCCGGCGCCGGCCGCCGTCTCCCACCAGTGCAGCCCGCTCGCCGGCGGGGTCACCTCGATGGCCCAGCGTTCGAGCGCGTCGTGGCCGCCGTGGGACTCTGAGAGGTTCAGCACCTGGAAGTCGACGATGCGTGACGCCGCTGCGCGGGCGATCGGTGCCACCGCCTGGAAGGACGGGAGTGCGCCGAAGGCTTCCCTGCACCTCGCGACGATCTCGACCAGGTATCCCCCGTCGTCGCTGTGGGCGTTGTGGCGGTAGTAGTCGCGGTGAGGCGCCTCGGGGTGCAGGGCTACGAGCAGGGCCTGGTGTAGCTGCTCGCCGTTGGTCAGCGGGTCCTCGCTGGGCAGCTCGCCGAGCGCGTCCAGATAGTTGTAGGCGCTCTGGAAGGCGACGAGCGCGCGCACCGTGACAGGACGGTGCGCGGCCGGCGCGAGCGCGGCGAACAGGGCGGCCCCCTCGATGTTCCCGCGCTTGCCGAGCGCCTGGCGCGCGCTCCTGCGCAGGGTCGGGTCGGGGATCGCGGCGGCGCGGGCGTGCCAGTGGGCCAGCTCCCTGCCGACCTGGGGCAGAATCGCCAGGAGGTAGCGGACGACGGTATCGGCGAACACATAGGAGAGGTCGAGGCTCTCCACGGCATCGAGAACGCGCGTGCTGCGCCTCGCGAGCGGCGCGGCGGCGGGCCGTGCGCTGTGCGGCGCGGGCCGGCCGTTGCTGGTGGGTGTCGCGGTGCTCATCGAGCGTGCCGGGCCGCACGGGGGTGCGGGCGCGGGCAGGGGACGGTGGTGGTGGCGCTCGCGTGGCCCCCGTCCTGGAAGGTGAAGTGGGCGGCGAACGGGAAGCCGCCCGCCGGGCAGCGTTCCGGGGCCGCGACGCCGCGCGGCTTGAACGCGACCAGGCGGCCGTGGGAGTGCCTGTAGTAGGTGAGGTGGCTGGGGCCGATCGTCGCCTGCACATGCACGATCGAGACGTCGGGGCCGCCCGGGACGCTGGTCACGAGCGGCACGTTCGCAAGCAGCTGGGAGCCGAAGGGGCCTGTGTCGGGGAGCACTTCGCCGGCGAACGTGAGCTGCGCCGCGACGGGGTACAGGCCGTTGGCGTAGAACAGCACGACGGTGTTGCCCGTCGTGGATGGCCCCGCGAGGGCCTGCACTTCGGGGATCTCGTGGCCGGCGCCGGTACCGAACGGGACTTCCACGCGCGCGCTGCCATAGCCCAGCCGGGAGTTCGCCGGACAGCCGGCCAGCCCCCTGGCGAGGAGCGCCGCCGGGTCACAGAGCGCGAGGCCGAGCGTCGTGCGCGCATAGCCCATGCCGGCGGGCATGCGAAGGTCCATCGCGGTGAGCGGCGGCGGCGCGGTGCCTTCGGCCGTCGAGAGGTCGAAGCCGAAGGTGATCGTCGTCGGCGCGCCGAGCTCGTCGGGGGCGAAGGAGGCGTGCAGGCTCGCGCGCTCGGTGGTCGCCTGGGCGTTCGGCGCGAGGACGCAGAGGGCGCTCAGCGCGAGTGCAGCGATGGCGGGAAGGCGGGGCACGGTGCCAGTCAGCGCGCGGGCGTCACGTGTACATGCTGCCGCTGAGGCGGACCGTGATCGCGTCGTTGACCCGCTGGACGGTGCCGGTGAAGCTCAGGCCGGACCCGTGGGCGTGGCTGAAGCGGCCTGTGCCATGCAGGACGCTCAAGGTGCCGGTGAAGCTCGCGACGGCGCCGGCGGAGCGGTAGGTCGCGCTGGCGCTGGCGGTGATCGACCCGCCGGAGGGGTAGATGTTCAGCTGCGCGGTGACCCGGTTGACGGAGACGACCTTCAGGTGGATGTAGATCGTCCCCGGGATCGTTCCGGAGGCGGACCCCTGCTCGCTGAGCTCCTGGTTGATCGTGATACCGCGGCCGCTGGTGCGGTGCAGGTGGCCCGTATCGGTCAGCGAGTACGTGCGGGCAGCGCGGGCCGTCGCGGCTCCGGAGGTGGGAGCGCCGCCGCAGGCGAGCACGAGCAGCGCTGCGAGCATGACGGACAAACGCGGCGCGCGGGCGCGGGGACCGAGACGGCGAGACCGTCGCCTGCAATGTGTCGCGCGACGAACGACGTGGTGTCCCATCCAGCGCACGCTCCTCTCCGAGCATCCTTTGCGGCGGTTGCCGCGCGAGCGATTATAAACATTTCCGCGCACGCTATTGCAGGTGCTCGATATCGGCGGTGCGCCATCAGCACGAGAAGTGTTCAAAGGGTTTGTAGGGGGGCTTGGGCCGCGAAGCGTGAACGCTCGACGTCGCCATAAAAGACAGCGCGCGGTTTGAGACTGGGGCGCCGGCGCGTCGGGCGGCGTGGGCTCTGCGGCGGCGAAGGCCAGCCCTCCCCATCCGCCCAACCCTCAGATGCACCGTTGCGAACATCCCCGGCGTTGAGGTCGCCGGCGCCTCGCGGCGCTGTCTGCTTGCGATGAAGCTGATGGCGATGCGCTTCGGCGAGGAGGACGAGGACATCGATGTCCTGCTGAGACCTGCGTTGGCGGTTCGTGATCTTCGGTCCGCCTGGCTTCGGTTCACCTTCGTCGCTTCGAGGTCTTTCGCGCCTTGGTGGCGTACTTCTTGCGGGCGGCCTTTTCGCACTTCTGGCGCTTGGCCTTGTTCTTGTCCTTCCGGCATGCCTTGAGGGCTGCGGCGAGCTTCTGTGCGGTGGTGGCGGGTTTTTTCTTGCCGCAGCCGGTGACGGCGATCGGGGTTTCCTGTTTGAGTTCGGCGCCGTCCTGGGCGATGAAATGCGTCGGCATCACCATCTTCTGGGAGCAGAAGCTGTAGTTGTCCTTTTCGGGGAGGTTCGCGCCGAGCGCCGAGTACGGCTGGGCGGGGAGGGTGAGTTCGAAGCTCGTGACGGGCTGGTCGGGGACGGCAGCGAACGTGGAGCTGGTGATCCCGGTCTTGTTGTTGATGAACGTTTCGCCGTGCAGGTCGATCGTGACGCCGTATCCCTGGAGGACCATGACCAGTTCGGGGAACTTCGCGGCGCCGTAGCTGACGAAGTACGCCGGGCCGGTGAGCGGGACGGGCAGGATCGGCGTGAGGGCCCTGGCGTAGCCGACGATCGAGTGTTCGGGGCAGGCGGCGGGGTTTTCGTCGAAGACCTTTGCCAGGCACGCCTGCTGCAGGGTGCGTAGCTCGGATGGCAGCTGCTTGGGGAGTTCGACCTTGACGTACCTGATGTTCGCCTGGGTGCCCTGTGGCGCCGTCGGGTAGGTCAGCTTGACCGTGAGCGCCTCGCCGTCGGCTTTGCTGCTCTTGCCGGGGATCGACGCTGCGAAATGCGGTGCGAACTTCAGGAGCGCACAGTTGGTGACCTGGAAGGCGACCGAGACCGGCGAGGAGGCGCCTTCGGCGCCTGCGATCGTGCCGGTGATGTGCGTCGGGTTGCAGTCGGTCGGGTTGAACGTGAACCCGGGCCGGTCGATGGTGACGTTCACGTTCTTCAGCTGGACCGGCACGCCGTCGATCATGCTCGGGATCGCGTGGCCTTCGCTTGGAGAGTTGGTCGTGACCGTGAGCGCCGCGGTGCGAGGGTCGACTTCGATCTTCGCCCTCACGACGACACAGTCGCAGGCGGGATCCTGGCCGGGGCTGGCGGTGTCGTGCTCGAGGTCGAACGGCCCCGTTTTGACCGGGTCGACGACCGACAGCCCGAACGGCGCGCCGTGGTACTTTTCGGTGAGGTAGACCTTGCCGCCGACAACGGTGACCGGATCGGAGCCGACGCCCGCGCTGACCGTGGTCTCGCCGATCTGACTAGCCTGCGGGCAGGTCCCTTCGTTGGCCTGCGCTTCCGGGCACAGCGTGACTCCGGACAGAGCCCCGGACAGCCCCGGCGGCATGTGCAGCTGCACGGAGCGCAGGCTCTGCTGGCCGTCTTCGCGGCCGAGCGTGGTCGTAAGGGGGCTGAAGGAGCCCGCGTCGATGTTCGTCGTGCCGCCGGTCAACGCCGGCGAGAACGGCAGCGTGGCGCCGGGACACGGGGTGCCGTGCGGGCCGCTGGTGATGTCGAAGCTCGAGGTGGCGTCGACGGGGCCGTTGCCGTCCCAGGGGGTTAGCGTGGCGTGGGTGGTGTAGGAGCCGCAGCGGGCGGGGGTCGCGAGCGGCGCGCGTTCTTCGCCGAAGAAGTGCAGTTCGGCGTCTTCGAAGGGCAGCTCGGGGCTGTTGGCGAACGTGGCCGTCAGCTGCCCCGTCGCGGGGTTCAGGGTGACTTCGCCCGGGAGCTTTACGACCGTTCCGGAGACAGGGTCGGTGGCGACCAGGTAGAGCACGAGCAGGCCGCCGAAGGGGTTCTGGTTCTGGGTCGCGACGTACACCGCGCCGGTCAGCGGGTTCGGCAGCAGGGGCGTGGTGATCCTGACCGTCGCGACCTTCGAGGCGTCAGGACAGAAGGTGACCCCCGCCTGGAGCAGTTCCGGGGTGGTAGGGGTGAACGTTGCAGTGCGGGTACCCGGTTCGAATTCTTGAAAGCCGGTGAAGCCGGCGAGATCCTGCGAGCAGGCTTCAAGGCCGCCGGCGCCCGAGGGGTTCAGAGCCATGCCTTCGGGCAACCCGACCGTGATGTCTTTGACGGCGGACTCGGCGAGGCCTTCGGCGTTGAGCACCGCCGTCTGGGGGACGTGCACGTCGGTCAACAGTCCGCTCGCACGCGACCCTTCAGAGAGGTCGGGGGCGAGCCTGATCGACGGTTCGAACTGCAGCTTCTCGCAACCGTCGACGGGGCCCATGTCGAAGCGGCGGAACAAGGGCGCCTGCAAGGGATCAGCCGGGTGCGGTTCCTGCCAGGAGTCGGCCTGCACGCTGGCGTAGATCGCCGGCGTGCACGCCGTGGGCAACGAGAGCAGCGGCGCCGGCGTGGACTGCTGCAAAGGCACACACTGGCCGGAACGTTCATGTTCGAGACAGTTCCAGCCACGCGAGGAGTCGTGCAACGGGCTGCCGGGAACCCCCCAGAAGGTGACCTTGCCCGAGATGAAGCCCGAGAGCTCGGTGATGTTGGTGATGCTCGTCGTCACGCCATAGTCGCCGCCGGCGCGCACGGAGGTGTTGATCGTGACCGAGAAGCCCTTGACTTCGAAGCCGA
>Ga0335083_10002143_pt1 | contig 26345 bp, 28 predicted proteins | sample Lox_Sample_42_FD_206716 | JGI IMG/M metagenome (GOLD analysis project Ga0335083, IMG submission 206716) | Soil microbial communities from Loxahatchee National Wildlife Refuge, Florida, United States - Lox_Sample_4.2 | ecosystem: Environmental > Terrestrial > Soil > Wetlands | place: USA...
CTCCGGCATCTTCAGCATGCGCACGAACATCGTCGGCACCCACTGGCTCGCCGACGCCTTGTACGTCTCGATCGCCTGGAGCGCGGCCTCGGCATCGAAATGCTCCATCACCACGACTGTCGCGCCGAGACGTTGCGACGTCATCGAATAGTGGAGCGGTGCCGCGTGATAGAGCGGCGCGGGCGAGAGATAGATCGAGTTCTCGCTGATGCCGTAGAGCATCGTGACGAGTCCCAGAAGCGGCGCCGGTGCATCGATCGGCTGGCCAGTCAGCGGCTGGCGCACGCCCTTCGGCCGTCCCGTCGTGCCGGAGGAATAGAGCATCGCCGCGCCCGCCTCCTGATCGGCGATCGGCGTTGCGGGCATCGCGTCCGCGGCGCTCTCGTAGCTCTCGTAGCCGGGGATCGTGCCGCCAACCATGAAGAGCTTCACGCCCGGGATCAGCGGCACGACCTCGCCCGCGACTTTCGCGAGCGTGTGTCCCGTGATGAGAACCTTCGCGCCGCAATCCTTGACGATGTACTCGACTTCGCCCGCCGTGAGGCGCGAAGAGATTGCGGTGAAATAGAGACCGGAGCGCTGCGCCGCCCAGCAGATCTCGAGGAAGCGAAGATTGTTCTCCATGAAGATGGCGATGGCGTCGCCCGTCTTCAGCCCGAGTTTGCGGAAGAGCTGCGCGCCCTGGTTCGAGCGCTCGTCCAGCTGCCGGAAGGTCAGCTTTTCGCCGCTCGCCGCCATGATGAGAGCGGCCTTGTCGGGCGTCTTCTGCGCTATGACGGACGGATGCATCGGCGTTCTACCCCGGAAAGAGTGAGTTCTGTTTTTTTGGTATGACGCCAATTCTTACGGGCCGAGCCCCCTGCCGTAAAGCGAAGTGACGCATGGCGCGGGTCCTGCCGCGGCGAAAAGCGCCAAATCCGCTATGAAGAGCCCAGGCAAGAAACCTTGAGCCCGCGCCCTTTTCCCCATGACAGAACCCGTCCGTAGACAGATCAACCGCGAGGGCGGCGCCATGTCCTACCTCGAATGGGGAAATACGCATCCCGCGCTTCACTTCGCGCACGCCACCGGTTTCAACGCCGAGACCTATTGCCAGCTCCTGGCTCCCCTGTCGGCGCGTCTGCACATTCTTGCGAGCGACTCGCGCGGGCACGGGTTCTCAACCCTTCCGGAATCGACGGCGCAGCTGAAAGGCTGGACCGTCTATCGCGACGATCTCGGCGCCCTCCTCAATGCCGTGCACCCCGGCCCGCTCATCCTGGCAGGCCACTCGAAGGGCGCGATCATCAGCATGATGCTGGCCGCGCAATTTCCCGCGCGTGTTCGCGCGCTCGTGCTTCTCGAGCCCGTGCTGGTGCCGGAACATCGCCCATCCGTGCTGCCGGCCGATGCGCCGCCCAGTCTCGCCGTGCGCGCCGCGCGGCGCCGTGCCGTGTTCCCCTCCGCCGATGCCGCATTCGAGAGCTATCGCGGGCGGGGCGCCTTCACGACATGGCCGGAGGCGATGCTGCGCGACTATCTGAAGGGCGGCCTGATCCGGACGGGAAACGGCGACGAGGTGCGGCTTGCCTGCGCACCGGCCTGGGAATCGCAAAGCTTCGATTCCACTCCGACGGGCGCTGCCAAGCTCGCTGCGAAACTGCGTTGTCCCCTGACCGTGCTGCATGCGAGCGACGGCACCGCGGGCGCCGCCCAGGTCGCGGAGCTCCTCAAGGCAAAGCCCGATGCACGCCTCGTGCACGTGCCCGGTGCGACGCACTTCCTGCCGATGGAACATCCTGAACTGGTGCGCGAGGAGATCCTGCGCATCGCGCACGCCTGAGCGACGGGCTCAGATCTTCATGTGCGAGCCGGCGCTCATCACCTTGTCGCCGAGATCCTGAAGCGGGCCCAGCGGCTGCACGCGATCACGCACCTCTTCGATGCGCGGACGGCCCGAGAGGATCTTGTAGACGACGCGCCCATCCTGGGCGAGGAAGATCACTTCTGCCGACCAACCGGTCTGTTCTGTTACCTGCTCAAAGCCGAGCAGATCGAGAACGAGACTGCCGTTCCGCTCCGCGTGGATGTGTTGCGGACGAAAGACCACAGCAGAGCAGCGTTCCTGTGCCTCGATGCAGGCCTGGACCTGCGGCGCAAGCAAATCGAATTTCGCGGAGTCGCCCGGCATGAAACGATCCATGATGCCGAGATAAGAGAGGCGTTCGACGTTCGGCGCCTTCGCCGCGTCGAAGCCGTAGCCTGCGAGATCCGAAACTTCGGTCTTGCCAGCGACGACATTGCCGTAAGCGGTCTCGACGGCCTGGTAGGAGTCGAAGTTGGGCGCCGAGATGTCGTCTTCCTCGGGAAGGAGCCCGAGCGTGCCGATGCTTTCGATGCTGGCGCATGCGCCGAGCGCCAGCACAAGCGATACGGCCGCTGCCATGCGAAAGGCACGCTTGCCGGCAAGCGGGTTTTGCGACGACATGGAGCCCCCACCCCTTTTTTTTTGATGATAGCGGGACCACTACCCGTCGCCTAGGCGCAGAGTGCTTTCTCGTTAACCCTGGGCGCAAAAGTTGGCCACGGTCACCGGACTATCACAAACGTGGTAGGCGCGAGGGCTTCAGACCGTAAGGCCGGGTACGGTGTGGCGCTCATAGCGCGCCTTCAATTCCGGCGCGAGGGCAACGGCCTTGCGGGTCTCGAGGTCGAAGCCGATCGAGACCGCCTCGATCGTCGCCGCGCAGGCGCCGCTCTCCAGATCGAACAACCAGTGGATGTGGCTGAAGGTCTTGTCGCCCACGGCGCTCAACCCGCTTCTGAGCGCGAGCAGAGCACCGACCCTGGGACGCGCGCGATAGACGAGACGGTACTCGACCGCGGCGCCGCTTCTCTTCTCGTCACGCATCGCTTCGCCCATGCGCAATTGCACGAAGAGGTGGGGCAGCGCCTTGAACACATGCGCCATGTAAGTCTGGGAAAGCAGCCGGCCGCCGGCATCGCACTCCGCGACCTGCGCGACTCCCTGGTAGGACGGGATCAGCTTGAGGCGCTCCGCCTCCGCCAGATGCGGCTCCGGTCGCGGCGCGTGCATCTTCAATCCGCGCGGCTGCGCGTGCTGAGGCACGGAGGCCGGGATGCTCACTGCCTTGAGCAGCGCCGCCTCGTCGAACTCGACAGGTCTCATGTCGCGTGCGTCGCAGAGCGCTGCGGTCGTCGTGAACGTCGCCGAGACTTCCCTTGTCGCGGTGTTCTCGAGTTCAAGAAAAACCGTGAGGACATGGCCGTCGCCCTTCACGACGCCGCCTCTGAGGGCATAGGGCGTGCCGTCGCGAAGCTCGCGCTGGAAGCGGACATGCGTCTCGGTCTCGACGAGCGCGAGATTGCGCTTCGCGAGCTCCGATGGCCCGAGCCCGATGCGCAGTCCGAGCGCAGAGAGCGCATCGCTCGCGCGCGCGACGTAGAACTGCATGTTGAGGTGGTCGTTGCGATCGCACTCCCACGGCTGCACGCTGTGGCGGGCAAGTTCGATCATCGCGGGATGTCCCTGGCGTTCAGACCCTGCCCGAGAACCGGGCATCGAGGCGGGTTAACAGCTCCTCGGCGGAAAAGCCGAGCGCCGAGAGCCTGCCTGAGCGCATGAGCAGCGCAAGCCCCGCAAGCGTCGCAGCGACCAGCACCACGTCGTGCTGGCCCTCGCGGCTCTGGGCCTTCGCACCGGCCGCGTCGGAGAGGACCCGGAGCGCGGAGATCAAACGCCCGTTGAACACGCGCGCCGCATCGGACGACCCGCTGGGGCCTTCGAGTGCGGCCTGTGCCGCGGCAAGCGTCTCCGTCGAGGAGAGGACGGAAAGCGCAGCGGCGGCCGCTGCCGCGAGTTTTCCCGTGCCCTCTTTCGGGGGCGTCTCGCGCATGGCGCGCGAAAGGTGCGCCAGATCCTCGGCTGCCAGCGCGAGGAGGAGTTCGTCCTTGTTCGCGAAGTAGCCGTAGAGCGCGGCCGGCGCGTAGCCCGCCTCGGCGGCGACGCCGCGCAGCGAGAGGTCGCGCGCGCCTTCCCGCGCGGCAACGCGCCTGGCAGCCTCAAGGATCGCTGTGCGCGTCGCGGCATGCGCGCGTGCCCTGCGCTCAGCCCGGTTCGCACTTGTCGTGTCGGCCATGGACCTATGATACGGCGATTCGTGACAAGCCTTGCCGCAACGAAAAGCGGCTGCCCACCGAATGGCAGGCAGCCGCGAATTCGACAAGACCTGAGGACAAGGCTCAGCCGTTCGGGTGCTTCGCCTTGAAGGCCAGAACGGCGCCGTTGAACTCCGTGCCCACCTTTTCCTTCATCTTCTGGTTCGCGTCGACGCGCGACTGGATGTCGGCGGTGATGGCGGGATCCAAGTCCTTCTTTGCCTTCTTGGCGGCCTCGGTCTGATCATTGAGGTCACGGAACAGGCAGGACTGGTAGTCGTCCGAGGCCTTGACGAAGTTCACGACGTCGTCATGCGCCGCATTCATCTGCGCTTCGGTGGCCGTGGCGCCATCCACAGCAGCGGGCGCGATCGGCTCGGAACAGGAGCTCGGATCGGCCAGCGCCGGCGCGGCCGTGCCGACCAGCAAAATGCAAGCAAGACCAAATTTCTTAAGCATGACTCTTCGTTACTCCCCTTGGCAGGAACCAGCCCTCGCGTTGCGGGCGAGTGAAGCACATCCAATGGGGCGGAAGAAGGGCGGCAGGGAGACCCGCCAGCGGGGCGCTTCGCCGCGCGGGTTTCCCTTAGGAAATCAGGTGAGACCCGAGTAAGGCGGCACAGGATCATACTCCATGTTCTTCTGCACCTGCCGGGCGAAGGCGGGCCCTTTCCACTGACCGACGAGCCACAAAGCCATGTCGATACCGGCTGAGACCCCTGCCGCTGTCACGAGATTGCCGTCGCGCACATAGCGGAAATTGTCGAGCACCTCCCCGGCTTCGCCGCGCTTCCTCAGCGCGTCCACGAAGGCCCAGTGCGTCGTAACAGTCTTGCCTTTCGCTGGGCCTGCCGCCGTCAGCAGCAACGCGCCCGTGCAGACGCTGGTCACCCATTGCGCATTCTTCGCGACCGTGGCGATCCAATCGAGAAGATCCTTGTTCTCGACTTCGCGCCGCGTGCCCTGCCCGCCCGGCACGAGCAGCACGTCGAGATGCGGCGCCTTCGCCGTCGTCACGTCGGGAAGGACACGCATCCCGCCGCGGCAGCGCACGGGCGCATCTTTCTCGGCCACGAGCAGCAACTCGAAGCCCTTCGGCTCCGCCTCGCGCGCCATCTTGAACACTTCCCACGGACCGACGAAGTCGAGTTCCTCGGCGTCGTCGAACAGAAGAATTCCGATCGTGAGCGTCATCTTGCCTCTCCTTCGGGCTGAAATCGTGCGCGGAACGCGGCGGGACTGACCTTCAGCTGGCGCTGAAAGGCGCGGCGCATGCGCTCCTCCGAACCGAAGCCGGAGCGCTCCGCGACGCGCGCATGCGGAAGATCGGTGCCAGTCAGGAGCCGCCGCGCCGCATCGAGGCGCGCGCGCTCGACATAGCGCGCCGGCGTCTCGCCGGTCTCGCGCGTGAAGATCCGCGCAAAGCTGCGTTCGGACATGTTGGCGCGTCGCGCCAGCGCCGGCACGTCGAGGTCGTCGCCGATATGCTCGGGTATCCAGCGCAGCAGCGGCGCGAGCCGCCCTTTCGCGAAAGCCTCGGGCTCGAGATGGGCGCTGAACTGCGACTGCCCGCCGGGACGCATGAGAAAAAGCACATGCCGGCGCGCGACCGCGAGCGCGACGTCGGCGCCGAGATCCTCGCGCACCAGCGCAAGCGCGAGATCCATGCCGGCGGTCACGCCGGCAGACGTCCAAATACGCCCGTCGCGGACATAGAGCGCGTCACGCTCGACCTGGATGTCGGGATGGCGCTGCTGCAGGAGATCTGTGGAACGCCAATGCGTGGTAGCGCGGCGGTTCTTGAGCAGCCCGGCAGCCGCCAGCAGGAAGGCCCCCGAACAAATCGAAACGATGCGCCGCGCACGCTTTGCGCCGGTGCGGATGGCGTCGAGGAGATGGCAATCGTTCAGCGCAGCTTCGACGGCGCTGCCGCCGGCAACCATGAGCGTGTCGATCTCGGAAGGAAGTGTCGCGTAGGCGCCGTTCGCGACAAGAGAAACTCCGCCAGATGTCGGGAAGGACCCTTTCTTTTCGGCAAGCAGCGTCAGGGAATAGGCCGGGCTTTGCGCCTCGCGCTCGTCATTCGCTCCCGCAAGGATCTGCAAGGGCCCGACGACGTCCAGGATCTGTGCGTTCCTGAACGCCAGCATGACGACCGAACGGGATTTGCTGCGGCTGGACATGGCCGAACCTTACGGCAGCAGCCCGCTGGCGGGAATGACAATCATCCCCCTTTTCCTGCCAAGCGGCCGTATGACGGGCCTGCTCCGCGAAGTGCGTCCGGATGCGCATTGCGAGAGCGTCGGCAAAGCGGATCAGGACCGAGGCGACAAGGAGCAGGAGCGAAAGGCCGTAGAAACCGTCGGGCCGGTGCGGACCGTAGAGATGGGCCACGTCCGCGAAGGCGAAGACCAGCCAGAAATAGGCCGTGGCCACGCGGTTCATCGTGTCGACCGTGCGATTGCCGATCACATGGGAGAAGTGCTCCGTGCCGGTGATCGCGAGCACGCACAAGATGAAGGTGTTGAAGAAACAGAAGCCAATCGTCGCCAGCGGCATGCCCGCGCTGGTCAGGAAGTAAGGGAGCGCAACGCAGACAAGAAACACCGCATAGACGGCCGCGAAAGCGAGAACGCTCATGCGCGACCAGCGCCCGGTGCGCCAGTCCTGCTGGCCGAGGATCAGTCTTCCGATCGGACCGGCTGCGATCGCAAAGGGAAAAACGAGCGTCGCGAAACGCAGCACGATTTCGCTCGCATAAGGCCAGCTGTCCGGGCCGGAACGGGCATAGGTGACGGTGGCCAGTGCCGCCGCGGCGAGGGCAAACAGCGGCGGCAGAAGATTGGCGCGATCGGTCAGGCTCCTGCGTGCATAACGGGGTTCGAGATAATCGAGCGAGACCATTGCCGGGCGTTTTCCGCGTTCAAATTCCGAAGAAAGGAACGCGGCACGCGCGAATTCGCTGCCGAATGTTAGTCGGAAAACCGCTTCAGGGCTTGCTGAGCGCGACGGCAAATCCCGCAACGGGTTCTCCCGCTTCGGTCCGCGGCACGCATTGGAGCATTCCCGCGACGCTCAAACCCGCTTTCGCGGCGACGTCGCGCAGATAGGGATCGGAATGGCGCCAGCGGCGTTTGGGGCCGAGCTCGAAGCCTTCGCCTTCCTTCGCCTCGACCGTGAACAGGAAGAAGCCGCCGCTCTTGAGCCAGGCCGCAGCCCCGACGACAACCGGGGCAAGGTCGCCCAGATAGACGAGCGTATCGGCTGCCAGGATCAGGTCATACGGGCCGGGTGGTGCGGTGCCCAGCGCACGCTCGATGTCGTCAACGGCGAGATTCGCATAGACGTTCCGCGCCCGCGCCTTGATCACCATCTGCGGCGAGAGATCGATGCCGTCGAGCCTCGCTGCGACATCCTTGAAGGCGACGCCGGAGAGGCCGGTGCCGCAGCCGAGATCGAGGACGGCAAGGCCCTTGCGGCCCGGCATCGTCATCTCCTTGAGCTCGCGCAGGATCTCGGGCGCGCGATATGTGAGCTGCCCGCGCATGCGCTCGTCGTAGTCGGCGGAGAACTGGTCGAAGAGGTGGCGCACATAGCCTGGAGCCGCGCGTGGCTTTGCGCGCAGCGCCTCGGCCTCGGCAATCCATTCCCGCATATTCGGGACGGCGCCTTGTGGAAGGGCCGCGAAGGCTTCGAGCGCCTTGTCGGGCTCGCCGGCCATCAGCCATCCCACGCCGAGGTGAAAGCGGGCCTCGACGAGATCGGGATCGAGCCTGAGCGCACGCTGGTATTCGGCGATCGCAGGCGCAGGAAGGTCGAGCGCGAGCAACGCCTCGCCGTGAACGGACGCGGCAGCCGCGGTCTCGGGATTGATCCGCGACGTTTCCTGGGCCACCGCGAGCGCCGCGGATTTCTGGCCCGCGCTGATCAGCGTGCGCACGTAGAGGATGCGCGCCAGCAGCCCGCCGCGGCCGGATTCGATCCGCCTACGGAGGAATGAGACCGCATCCGCAAGCCGCCCCTGGGCGACGAGGTCCCGGACATGGGCTTCGGTGTCCTCTGCCGTTTCTGTTTCGCGCAAGAATGAGCCTCTCTGCCGCGGCGCGGGCGCTACATAGCAAATCCGGCCTTCTTTGCGCCAACCGCAGACGTGTGGTTTGTTGCCTCTTTAATTCCTTTCGGAGAGTTCGTGGCGCAATCGCTGGAACAGGCTCCTCCGCCCCGGCGCTCGCATGGCTGCCTGTGGGGCTGCCTTGCGGTTGCCCTCCTGCTTGCCGTGGCGGGCGGCGGCGCGTTCTGGTGGGGCGACTGGTATCTGACGCAGGGCGTGAAAGCCGATCCCTTGCTGCAGAAGGCGATGAATGTCGTGCGGATGAGCGGAACGGCGCGCGACGTGCTGGGCGACAACATCCAGATCGAAAGCGTCGAAAGCGAGCACTTCGTCTCGACCCTCGGCAAGGGCAAGACCGCGACCTATACGGCGACGCTCAAGGGCACCAAGAGCGAGGCCACGCTTCATGCCACGCTGCATTCCGACGGCGCAGGCATGAAGATCGTGTCGATCATCCTGACGGGTCCGGACGGCACGCGCTACAATCTGACCGAAGACACGCAGACCCCACCGCCGAAGAGCATCTGACATATCGGAGAGCCTCATGACCCATCCCGGGATCGCCTGAAGACCATGCGAAGGGGCATCCGGATCGCAGCGGCAGCGGCCGCGCTTGTCGTACTGGTGGCGACGGCGCGCGCCGACACCGCGCCACCCCCGGTGCAGGACTGGTCGATCGAGACCGTCGTTGTTACCGCGAAGAAGCCCGGCCCCGCGTTCTGGCATGTCGTCAGCGGCAAGTCCGAAGTCTGGATACTCGGCACGCTCGGGCCGGTTCCGGAAGACCTCAACTGGGATACAGGCCGCCTCGAATATCTGCTCCAGGGTGCCAAGGTCCTGTTGCTGCCTCCGCGCGGGCAAGTCGGCCCGCTCGAAGGCATCTGGTTCCTCATCACGAGCGGCGACGTGCTGCGCCAGCCGGACGGCACGCTGCTCGAGAGCACGTTGCCCCCGCCGCTCAAGGCGCGCTTCGTCGCCATGCGCAACAGCCTGCACAAGGATTCGGACGACTATTCCGAATACAAGGCGTCGGTCGCGGGCTTCATGCTCGAGCGCGACTTCCTGCGCGCCAACGATCTCAACGGCGCCCAGCCGCTGAAGACGATCGAGGGCGTGGCCGAGCGCGCAACGGTTCCGAGCCGCCGCGTCGCCACCTATGAAGCGCTCGACGTGATCAAGGAGGTGCCATCGCTCTCGAACACGGGCAACTGGGCCTGCATGAAGGATTCGCTTGACGATATCGACGTCATGGCGCAGCACGCGCGGCTCGCCGCGCAAGCCTGGGCGACGGGCGATCTCGACGGCATCAAGGCCAACTATTCAGACCCCAAGGCGCTCGACTGTCTTGGGCAAAGCGCGTCCTTCAGCAAATTGTGGGCGCGAAGCGTCAACGACACGCTGAGTGCGGTGAATACAGCACTGAAGACGCCAGGCAAGACCGTCGCGGTGGTCGGCATCGGCGAATTGCTGCGCAAAAACGGGCTCGTCGATCGCCTGAAGGCGGAAGGCTTCGCGGTCGAAGGGCCGGGAGACTAGGCGTCAGCCGGCATGCACCGGCAGCGCGGGGGCGCTCTCGCCTTCTGACGCTTCTGCAACCGGATGATGCTGGATTGCGACCGCGGGACCGTCGCTCCACACATCGGTCAGCGGCACGCCGTGCTTCTCGATCATCTTGACCGCGTGCTCGTAACCCTCCTTGACGGCGCGGTCGAAGGCCTTCCAGTCCCTCAAGCCGATGCCGGAGAGCGGCGGCTCGAACATGTAGTCGGCCTGCTCGCGCGCGAGGCGGCGCTGCGCTTCCGAGCCAACCGTGCCCGAACGCATCAGGATGGAGACGATCGACGGCGTGCCGCTCATGCGCTGCCACAGGAGCCACCAGATCGGACGCTCGCCGAAACGGTCGTCGCGCGCCTTCAAGTCGATCTCGCCGGTGACGTCGGACGCGATGATCGGACCCGCCGCATGGCCGCGCATCACGTCGACGGGAAGGTTGTTCATCAGGCCGCCGTCGACCAGCATGTGACCGTGATGGGTGACGGGCGGAAGAATTCCCGGCAGCGCGATACTCGCGCGCAAGGCGCGCCAGACCGGCCCGGCACGGTGTTCGTGAATGCGGCCGGTGGTCAGGTCGGACGATACGCAGAAGAAGGGCTTCGCCAGTTCCTCGATACGGATGTCGCCGAAATTGGCGCGCAGCAGGTCCGACACCTTCTTGCCCCGCACCAGCGCGATGAGCGGCAGCGTGTAATCCGAGAGCGGATTGGACTCGACGAAGGCGGCCCGCATCCGCTCGCTCAATTCGTCGAGGCTCCATTCATCCGCAATGCCCGCCGCGATGATGGCGCCCATCGAGGAGCCGCCCAGATGATCGAACGGCACATTCGCTTCCGAGAGCGCCTTCAGGATGCCGATATGGGCGAAACCGCGCGCGCCGCCGCCCGCCAGCACGATGCCGACGGCGCGGCCCGAGATGAAGCGCGCAAGCCTGCGAATGTCGCTCGCACTGCCCTGGCGCACATGATGGTGGGACTCGAACACGCCAGTCCTGAGCGCGAAATGTTCGGGCAAGCCCTGCTTCTGTCCCGATGGATGCAGCAGCAGAAGCTCGGGCAGTCCACTCGCGCGCTCCTTGAAGGCGGGAAGATCGAGAGGGCGCGCGGGAAGCGGACGGTCGGAACGGGCGAGAAGAAGAATCCGGTCGGCCTGCCTCAGGCAAAGATGGGTCCAGGCGCTGTCCGGCGCATCGCCGCGATAGAACACGATGTCGTGCGCGGCCTCGAATGTATTGAACCACTCGGCCGTCTGATCCCCGGCGGAGGAATCGAGCACGGCGGCGCGCGACCCCATATCCACGAGCGCGCCTGCAAGTCGCTGGGCGATCGGGGAATCGTCGAGTCCGTCCTGCAGCGGCAGGATCGCGAACGTCTTGGGCCTCGCGCCATCCGTCGGCGTGCGGGTCGTCTCCTGAAGGCGACGCACGAGGACGCGCATCAGGTTCAGCATGACGCGCGGGTGACGCGCGATGAGCGAGTCGAAGCCTTGCGGAGAGATCCGCAGGAGTTCGGTGTCTCTCAGCGCCACGAGCTGCGCGGAATGTCCCTCGCCCGAGATCAGCGACATCTCGCCGACCGTCTCGCCGGCAGGGATGTGCGCAACGAGGCGGCGACGGTTCTGGTCGTCGGTGACGAAGACGCCGAGACACCCCGTCACCACGAGGAACAGCGCCTGGTCGTTCTCGCCGTCGCGCGTCAGCGTCATGCCGCCGGGAAGCCCGAACCAGTTCGCTTCCGCGAGCACATGTTTGAGCGCCGCCTCGCCGACATCGGCCAGCAACGGGAATGTCTTCAGCCGTTCACGCAGCGCGTCGGGATAGATCGTCTCCCGCCCCGAGCGGAATGAAGAGAGAAATGCCATGTTCATCGACAGCGCGATTCCCCTCCTTCTAGCTCACCAGGCCGTCCAGCCGCCATCGACGGCGAGCGCCGCACCCGTCACGAAACTCGAGGCGCGGGAGGCAAGAAAAAGTAGGGGGCCCGCGATCTCCTCAGATCCCCCGATACGGCCGAGCATGGTGCGGGCAGACAACCGTTCGGCGAAGGAAGGTTCCTTTTCCACCACGGCAGGGGCCGGGAATGGACCTGGGACCAGCGCGTTCACGCGGATGCGGTCCGCTCCGAACTCCGCTGCCAGATGCCGCGTAAGCTGAAGCAGCGCCGCCTTGGCCGGGCCATAGTGGAAAGGGCTCTGCTTTGCCGGAGAGTCGTAGAGACGCGCGTCGGGCGCGACGGCGCCATACATCGAGGCAATGTTAACGATGCTCGCCTCGCCGGCCTCCGCCGCAGCCCGTTTGAGTGCCGGTCTTGCAGCGCGGGCGATCTCGAAGACCGCAGTCACCTGCGAACGATAGGTCGCGCCGAAATCGTCCGGCGTGAGATCCGCCATCGGCTTCGCCGTCATGCTCACGGCATTGTTTACGACGATGTCGAGACGCTGCCGGCCGGCGAAAAATTCCCGGACCTTGGTGCTGTCCATGACATTGAAAGCTGCCCGCTCTGCGGAAAGTTTCTCAGCCGACAGCTCCCGCTCGAAATCCCTGAGCCGCCCCTCGTCCCGGCCATTCAGGATCACATGCGCGCCGGCGCGTGCCAGCGCCAGAGTCATGGCGCGGCCGAGATGCCCGGCGGCACCGGAAACAAATGCGATCCGGCCATCAAGCCGGAACGGATCGCCGGAGCTCAGCGCGGCCATTGGGAAGGATCGAGGAGGGCTTCGGGCAAATGCGGCATGCGCGCCTCGATGAGCGCGCACTGGCCCTGCGTCAGCGGCTTCTGCACGAAGAATCTGAGGTTGGTCTCGAGCTGGATCTCGGTCTCGAGACCCACGACGACTCCGTCGATCCAGGACTGCCCCCTGACATATGCAAGACAGAGATCGGCGGGACTGATACGCCCCAGATCCTCTGCGAGCTCCCTGATCAGGGTCACGATCTTCGGCGCGTCGACAAAGGCAATGGGCGGCCAGATCGAAGCATCGTTCGCGGCAAGCAGCCCTTGAAGGAAGGCGCTGCGCGCGTGAACGACGATATCGGCACGCCGGGCGATGCGATCGATTACGCCATGCGCACGCCAGCGCCAGTCGAGGAGATTGAACGGGAGCTGGATGTGCCGGACATCCTTGCAGCCGATCGCTGCGAGCGCCTCTTCCGGGTTCTGCACCGATACGCCGAGCGTGTCGATTGTGCCCTGTTCGAGGTACTGGATCAGCCGCTCCCAGATCGCGCCGCCATGACTGCTCATATGCGCCGCGCGATGCAGCAGGAGACAGTCGAGCCGGTCGCGCTTGAGAGCGGACAACGAGGCCGAGATGCTTTCTTCGACGGCCGTGCGCACCTCTGCACGCGACGCGTCCTGCGCCAGCTCGTCCAAAGGAGAGAGCTTGGTTATGGCGCGATGGGTTTTGCGCGACTTGAGAGCCTCGCCGATGCGCTCCTCGCTGTCGCCGTAGGCGCGTGCGGTGTCGAACTGCGTGATGCCGGCATCAGCTGCGCGGGCCACGAGCTTGAGCGCGGTGGCGCGCTCCGGTTTCCCCGTCCGGTTCGCGATTCCGTATGGCAGTCCCAGTTGCACGGAGCCGAGAACAAGCTCGGCCGGGCGGCGTTCGCGCATTGCCATCGCCACTGCCCCCTCGGTTTGACCGCGAAGCGTGCCAGCCCATGGTAAACAACGTGTTACGGAAGTTCCGCGCAAGACCCGGGAGAGACGCGTAGCTGCCTTAGTCCTGCCCGAGCAGCTTCCACACGCTCGAGACGGTCATGACGACCTCGTCCTTCACCTTGAAGTCGCCCCGGATGAAGACAAGCGCGCGCGTCTTGCGGGTGATGATCGGCACGACTTCGACAAGGTCGTCCTTCACCACGCCGCGCAGGAAATGGCTCTGCATGTTGAGCGTCACGGACGGCGCGCGATCGGTGGCGTCCCATGCCGCCTGTCCGAGTGCGGCGTCGGCAAACGTCATCAACATGCCGCCATGCACGACGCCGCGGCGGTTCAAGTGGCGCTCATCGGCACGGAAGGCGAAGCGCTTCGCTCCGACTCCACCCTGCTCGAACACGGGACCGACATAGATCTCGAACGGATCGACCAGCCTGGTCTCGGTATAGCCCTCGGGCATCCCGGCGTCGGCGCTCGTCGTCATCTCAACCGATCTTCCAGAGGCCGGTGGCGACGAGGATCGGCCGGTCTTTGCAGAAAATGTCCGCCGACATGAACGCGATCGTGCGCGTGCGCCGGGTCACGCGGACCTTCGCCTCGATGAGATCGCCCAGCCGCCCCGGACCGACGAAATCCGCCGTGAGGGAAACTGTGCCGCCGGCTTTGGGCTGTGTATTGCGCGGCACGCCCAGCCGCGTCGTCTGGCTCATCGCGACATCGGCAAAAGCCATCAGCATCCCCCCATGCACACTGCCGGCGCTGTTCATGTGCTTTTGCTCGGCAATGAAGCCGAAGCGCGCGCCCATGCCGTCGGAGTCCACAGAAAGGCGATAGATCGGGCCGATGTAGTGGTTGAATCCCACGATCGAGACGTTCTCGGCGCCTTCGGGAATCCTCGCAGGGGTTTCGCTCATTGCGTGCGGAAAATATGATTGCGGCTAAGGCTTTGATTACGCAGTTTCCCGCTGCACTGCAATATGACCTGCGACACGTTGGAAACACGCGCCCGCCACACTAAAGTTGCAAAATCCGTCAAGATGCGCGAAGCGAGGGGCCGCCCAAAACGCGCACCAGCCAAAAAAGAGGAAAGCATGAAGACGAAGACCATCCGGGCCGCGTTGGCCGCAGGCCTGTTTGGCGCGATCAGCCTTTTCGCAGTCAACACTTATGCCGCCTCCTCCTCGGACAATTCCGGTCCGAAAGTGAGCAAGGATGTCGGTGCTCCGCTCGGTGAAGCGCAGAAGCTGATGCAGGCCGGCGACAACCAGGGTGCGCTCGCCAAGATTCACGAGGCGCAGGCCGTCGCGAGCCGCACGCCGGACGACGACTACGTGATCAACGAATTCCTCGCGAACGCCGCGATCGGTGTGAAGGACTACAACACCGCAGCCACGGCATATGAGGCCATGGCGGATTCCCCGGTGCTGAGCGAGGATCCGAACAAGGCGCAGACGCTGCACAACGCGATCATTCTCGCGACCAACGCCAAGCATTATCAGAAGGCGATCGGCTACGGCACGCAGCTCCAGGCGCTCGGCCCGATCGACGACAAGGTCAGCGCGTCGCTGTCGGAGGCGTATTACTACACCAACGACTTCGCGCACGCGCAGGAGATGGCCCAGAAGTCCATTGACGCGGCGAAGGCCGCCGGAAGGGCACCCGACCGCGGCGCGATGCAGATCATCCTGAACAGCCAGGCGAACCAGAAAAACGAGGCGGGCGCGGAATCGACTCTCGAGCAGCTCGCGCTCAATTACGGCGATCCGCAGGACTGGGGCCAGATGATCGACATCGCCATGGGCACGAAGGGTCTTCGCGACATCGACGCGCTCTACATGAACCGCCTTCGCTTTGCGGCGGGCGCCAATGCCAAGGAAGACGACTACACGCTCGCCGCCGGCATCGCGCTGCAGCTCTATTTCCCGGGCGAAGCGCGCGCGATCCTGACCGAAGGCATGGGCAAGGGCATCGTCAAGAGCAGCAAGGCGCAAGCGATGCTCGCGCAGGCGCGCGCTAAGGCCGGCGCCGACGAGAAGAGCCTGCCCTCGCAGGAAGCATCCGCGGACAAGCAGGGCGGCGAATACAACGCCAAGCTCGCGGAAGCCGAATATGGCTACGGCCGCTACGCGCAGGCGGAAGCCGCAGCGCGTCGCGCCATCGCCAAGGGCGGCGCGAAGGACCCGAGCGAGGCGCAGATGGTGCTCGGCCAGGCGCTCGTGGGCCAGGGCAAGTACGCCGATGCCATCACCGCCTTCGCGGCCGTGTCCGGCGGCCCGGCCACGGCTAAAGCCGCCCATCTCTGGTCGGACTGGGCCAAGTACAAGTCTCAATCCGCCGCCGCGTCCGCGGGCGGCACCACCCACTGAAGAAGCAATGAGAGGCGCGCAAGAAGCGCGCCTCTCGCCGTTTCGACCGCTGACCGCAAATCTGCCTCGCTGGGGAGCGCCACGATGAGCCTCGTGCTGGGTTTTGCGCCCTTCATCCTGTTCGCGATCCTGATGCGCCTGTCGGTCGACCTGGCGTTGTGGATTTCGCTCGCGGTCGCCTTCACGATCGGGATCCGGGCTTTCCTCCACACCCGCGTGCTCAAGATGCTCGACGGCGCGAGCGTGGCGATCTTCGGCATCCTCGCGCTCTACAAGGGTTTCATTGCGCCGGCTCTCCCCGGTTCCGCCGTGCGCCTCATCGTGGATGCGAGCCTGCTTGCCATCGCTCTCGCCTCGCTGTTCGCGCGCCAGCCCTTCACGCTGCAATATGCACGCGAGGAAGTGGAGCCTGCCTTCTGGGACGATCCCGTCTTCATCCGCGCGAACTACGTCATCGCGATCGTGTGGGCGCTTGCATTCCTGGTGATGGCGCTTGCCGACGGCGCGGCCACTTTCGATCCTTCCATGCCGCTCACGGGGGCGGTGGCGGCAGGGCTGGCCGCGCTGATTGCAGCGCTTGCGTTCACCTGGCGTTATCCAGCTTATGTGCAACGGCGCATCCTGGCCGCGCACGAGAAGTAGAATATCCGGCACGAACACACTTCCGCTTTGTTCGTGAGGTTCTGTGAGACAACGAGGTCCGGGCGCGGCCGGACCAACGGTAGGGCTGCTGGTTCATGTATTTTCTGGCTGCGTTGAAGCCGATCCTGCTCGATCTGGCCGCGACCATCTTTTTTCTCGGCGTGTTCTGGGCGACCGGAAACATCTTCATTGCGACCGCGGCAGGCATCGGCGCAGGCGTTGCACGCGTCGCGCGGCTCAAGTTCAAGGGCCGCGCCATCACGCCGCTGCAGTGGCTCGGCCTCGGCCTCGTCGTGGTGTTCGGCGGCACGACCTTGCTCACGCACAATCCGCGCTTCGTGATGGTCAAGCCCACGCTCGTCTTCTTCGCCGTCGCTGCGGTGATGCTGACGACGGATTGGCTCAGGCCTTATCTTCCGAAGGATATCGCGGAAAACGTCAGCGAAGCCCATGTCACGCTCATCGCGCGGCTCTGGGGCCTGCTCGTGTTCCTGCTCGGTGCCGCCAATCTCGTCGCAGCACTCGTGCTCGATCCGAAACTTTGGGCGCTCTATGCGGCCGCCGTGCCGACAGTCTTTCAGATCGGCGGTCTTCTTGCGACCTACGCGGCCCTCCACCTGCTCGTCCGCCGGCGCCTGAAGGCACGCGCACAAACAGCCTGACAAAAGATTGCATCTCGCGTCCGGCAAGCCTTGACTATATTTCGGTATTTTCCTAAATACCGAATATGAGCGATGTTTTTGATGCCCTGGCCCACCCCGTGCGACGGAAGATCCTCAAATTCCTGCGCAAGGGACCGATGAGCGCCGGCGAGATCGCTGACAGATTCGATCTCGCGAAGCCGACGCTGTCGGGACACTTCACCGTGCTCAAGGCGGCCGATCTCGTGACCGTCGAGCGCAAAGGCACCTCGCTCATCTACCGCGTCAATCTGAGCGTGCTCGAGGAAGCCATGGCCGCGCTGATGGACATCGCAGGGGTCAAGAAGGAACAACGTGCATGAGTATCCGCGCACCGCTTCTGATAAGCGTTCTCCTGGTCGCGGCGATGGCGGCCGCCGGCTATTGGGCCTGGATGCAGCTGCCGCCGCATGCGGAGATTGCCGTCCACTGGGGCGTCAGCGGCGCACCTAACGGTTTCGCCGAGAGGACACGCGCCCTGTTCCTCCTGCCGATCATGGGCATGCTCGTCACCGCGCTCTTTTGCGTATTGCCGTCCATCGAGCCGAGGCGCGCCAATCTCGTCGCGAGCAAGAAGCTATATCGCGCAGGCTGGCTCGGCGCGCTTCTCGTGATGACGCTGGCGCAGGCTGCCATCGTGATGAACGCGCTTCATCGTCCCTTCGACGTGCGCGCGAGCATCGTGACGGGCGTCTCGCTGCTTCTCATCGTGGGCGGAAACTATTTCGGAAAATCGCGCGCGAATTTCTTCGCAGGCATCCGCACGCCGTGGACGCTCTCGAGCGATTACTCGTGGGAGAAGACGCATCGCCTCGGCGGCCGTCTGTTCGTGGCCGCGGGCATTGCGACTTTGCTTGTTCTCGCCGCAAACGGCGCGCCTGCGGGCCTGTTCGTGCTGCTCGGCACGCTGTTTGGCTCGCTCGTCGTCACGGTTGCGATGTCCTACGTCTATTGGAGGCGCGATCCCGACAAGAACGGCGCGCCGGCCATGGCCGAGTAGGCGGGCTTCCCTAAAGGCATGAGGCCGGGCTAGGTTCCCGGCCCTCACCCTTCCGGAGGCCGCAATGAAGGAAGCCGTCATCGTCTCGACCGCGCGCACGGGTCTTGCAAAGTCCATACGCGGAGGATTCAACAACACGCACGGCGCGGTGATGGGCGGACATGCCATCAAGCACGCCATCGCGAAGGCCGGGATCGAACCGGGCGAAGTCGAAGACGTCTATATGGGCTGCGCCAATCCGGAGGGCGCCACCGGTTTCGACATCGGCCGTCTCGCCGCGATCTGGGCGGGCTGCCCGGTCACGACCGGCGGCACGACGATCAACCGCTTCTGCTCTTCCGGACTCCAGGCGATCGCCATGGCGGCGCACCAGGTAATGACCGAGGACACGCCCGTCGCGATCGGCGCGGGCGTCGAGTCCATCTCGCTCGTGCAGATGGGCGGCATGAACATGAAGAACATCACCGAAGAGCATCTGATGCAGGTCAAGCCTGCGCTCTGGATGGCGATGATCGAAACGGCGGAAGTCGTCGCCGAGCGCTATCACGTGAGCCGCGAGCGACAGGATCAGTATTCGCTCGAAAGCCAGCGCCGCACCGCCGCCGCGCAGCAGGCGAACAAGTTCAAGGACGAGATCGTCCCGCTCAAGACCAAGATGAAGGTCGTCGACAAGGCCAGCGGACAGGAATCACTCGTCGAGACCACCGTCGAGCGCGACGAATGCAATCGGCCCGACACGACGCTCGAAGGTCTCGCCTCGCTCAAGCCCGTCTTCCAGGGCGGACAGGAGATCAAGGTCGGCAAATACATCACCGCGGGCAACGCCTCGCAGTTTGCCGATGGCGCGTCGGCCTGTGTCATCATGAGCGCCGATCTCGCCGCGAAAAAAGGCCTGAAGCCGCTCGGCGTCTTCAAGGGCTTCGCGGTTGCGGGCTGCGAACCCGATGAGATGGGAATCGGTCCGGTCTTCGCCGTGCCGCGCCTCCTCGAGCGCCACGGCCTCAAGGTCTCCGATATCGATCTCTGGGAGCTGAACGAGGCCTTCGCCTGCCAGGTTCTCTATTGCGCGGACAAGCTCGGCATCCCGCACGACAGGCTCAATGTCGACGGCGGCTCGATCTCCATCGGGCATCCTTATGGGATGTCGGGCGCGCGCATGACGGGACACCTGCTCCTCGAGGGCCGCCGGCGCAAGGCGAAGCTCGGCGTCGTCACGATGTGTGTCGGCAGCGGCATGGGCGCTGCCGGCCTGTTCGAGATCGTCGCCTGATCATGCTTCATCAAAGGGGGAAGGTTGCGCGCGCGACCGCAGTCGCGCTCGCCGTCACCGCGCTCGCCGCCTGCCAGACGACGACGGGAAGTCTCTTCGACAAGCCGCTTCTCTCACGGCCGCTGTTTGCCAAGGCCCCGCCGGATCCGAAGTCGCAGCTGCCAGCGCTCGAAACCCGCATCTACGAGCTCGTCTCCGCGCAGCGTCACGTCATCGATCCCGACGCGAAGGATCTCGCGCTCGATTCCGAGCTCGTCGACATCGCCCGCCAGAGAAGCCAGGACATGGCGGTGAAGAACTCCTTCGCGGACGGCGATCCGCGCGACGTCTCCGCCACGCGGCTGATGGACAAGGATGCCCAGTTCCAGGGCCTGCTCGGCGAGAACATTGCGGCGCAGCACTACAATGCGCGCGGGATCGACGTCGAAGGCTTCGCGCAGCGCTTTGTCCAGACCTGGCTTGCGAGCGCGAGCCACAAGGAGAATCTTTCCTTCGCCGACTACAACAGGACGGGCATCGGTGCGGCGATCAGCGGCGATACCGTCTATGTCACCGAGCTGTTTGCGACCGATCTCGGTCTCGGGCCGCACAAGGCCGACGCACCGGCGGCGCAGATCACTCCCTTCGCGAGCCCGACGGCTGCCAAGGCGGCCGGTCCGGGCACTGCGCTCCGGGGGACGATTGCCGGAGGCCACTCCGAGCGCTAAAGCTTGAGGGCCATGACCGACACTGCTCCGGCTCAGCGCACGATCACCACTTACGAGGCCTTCTGGCCCTATTATCTGCGCGAGCACGCAAAGCCCGAGACGCGCGCGATCCACTTCGCGGGAACGGCCATCGCCACCACCTGCATTGCGGCGCTCGCGGTGACCGGCCAAGCCTGGTTCGCGCTCGGCGCGCTCGTTGGCGGTTACGGGCTGGCCTGGATCGGCCACTTCTTCATCGAGAAGAACCGGCCTGCGACCTTCACCTATCCGCTCTGGTCGCTCGCGTCCGACTATCGCATGGCCTGGCTGTGGCTCACGGGACGGTTGCAAAAGGAACTCGCGCTGGCCGGCGTCCGGGCCCGCTAACCACCCGTTAACGCTGACGCGCGAAGTATGCTGTGCATGGTCGGCACGCTAGGCGGGCCAGCACTGGTCGGGCAGTTAACCTTTCTTTACACAACATGTTGCCGCCGGTACCTTCCCTAGCGGGTGCGGTGCGTAGTGATTCGAGATGCGGCCTGATCTTCCCTGGAACGTTGCGGGCATTCCGCCCGAAGCGCGCGAGGCGGCGCGGGCCGCCGCGCGCCGGGAAGGACTTTCCGTCGGCGAATGGCTGACGCGGCGCATCCTGAGAAGCTTTTCCGACGCGGGCGATTTCGAGGGCAATGGGGCCCGCGAACAGCCCTGGCGCGATACCGGCGGCTATCACGAAGACGTCCGTCCGAGCCGGCACGACACTGACGAGATGCTCGCGCATGTCTCGCGCAGCGAAGCCGATTCCACCGCCGCCTTCCGCCGCATCGAAGAGCAGATGCGCATCGTGGCGCGACGCCTGGATGCGACCGAGCGCAGCCAGTCCGAGAATAACCGCGCGATGAGCAAGGCGGCCGCCGAGATCAACGTGGCGACGCGCGAACAGGCACAGGCCTTCGATCAGCTGGGTTCGAGCGTGATGGGACTTGCGGAACGCATCGATCGCGTCGAGCGCATCGCGGCACATGACGGCATGAAGGACGCGGTGAAGGGTCTTCACCAGGGCCTCTCCCGCCTCGCCGACCAGATCGGACAGACGGCAAACCAGTCGGCCACGCAGTTCTCCGCTCTCGCGAACAATGTCGAAGCGGTCGCCGGAAAGCTGGGCGAAGTGCGCCGCGACGCCGATGCGGCGGCGCGCACGCTCGATCAGCGCATCGCGCAGATGGCCGAGCGGATCAGCATCGTCGAGCGCCAGGCAACTGCCAATCTCAACGAGATCGAGCGCGTGCGCGCGACGGAGACTGCGATCGGCGAATTGCGCGACAGCGTCTCGCAACTGGAATCGCGCGGTGCCGATCCCACCATCGACAAGCGCTTGCAGGGCATCGAGCGCTCGCTCGCCGATATCGCCCACCGCATGGAGTCAGCCGAGCGCAACGATTCCGCGAGCGACGTCGAAGAGAGCGTAAAAGGACTGCAGCAGCGCATCGAGGCGGCGGAGAAGCGCCATCGCGATGCGCTGAGCGAATTGCGCGAGGCGGTGACGAGTGCGTCGAGCCGGCTCGAGACCATGCCGCATCCGCTCACCGGCGGCGGTCCCAATCCTGCCTTTGCCGCAGCGCCGAATGGTGCGGCCCAGCCTGCGCCGCAGCAGCCTGTTTTCGCGCCGCAACCCGTCTTCGCACCGCAGCCGCAAACCTTCACACCGCCCGCGCCTGCCGCGCCGCCGCCTGCTTTCGACGCGCCGCCGTTTCCTGACAATGTCGCTCTGCCCCCGAACGTGCCGCCGTTCCAGAATCCGAACGAGATGCTGCCGCCGCACCCGCCGTCGTCCTTCGACACGGGCGCCATGCTCACCGGCGAGCCCTATCCGGCCATGCAGCCCGACACATTCTCGCTGCAGCCCGCCGTGCAGGCGGCCGTGCCCGGCGAATCCTTCCTCGCCGCCGCGCGCCGTTCGGCGCAGGCCGCAGCCGCGCAGGCCGAGGCCGAGCGCAGCGCGCGAGGTTTTGCGGGCTTCTCATGGGGAGCGCAGCAGCGTAGCCAGGCTGCATCGCAGCCGCGCTCACGGCTGGGGCTGATCGGCATCCTCGCGCTTCTTGCCGTGCTCGCGGTCGTCGCGGGAATTCTTCTCAATCAGAGACTGTCAGGATCGGCTACGTCGCATTCGAGCGGCCTCTCGGCGCTGTTCTCCGGCAAGGGCGAAAGCACGCCCGCGCAACCTGCGGCTCCGCGCGCCCAGACCCAGGCCACGCCGGCACAGAACGCATCTCCGCCGAACATGCGCGCAGGCCTGCACGCAGGCGCTCCCTCTTCGCCGGCACTTGCACTCTCGAAGACGCAACCTGTTCGCCCCGCGCCCATCCATCGTCTGCCGCAAGCTGGCCAGGCCATGCCGCCCGCAACAGCCGGCGCGCAGCAACAGGCGGCGCAGTCTGCGCAGAGACTTGCTACGATGCCGCCGCTCGACCGCATCTCGGCGCTCGCGAACCAGGGCAACGCCAAGGCCCAGACCATCATCGGTCTCAAATATCTCGACGGCGACGGCGTGGCCGTCAACGAAGTGGAAGCCGCGAAGTGGCTGTCGCGTGCCGCGCAGCAGGGGCAGCCCGTGGCCCAATATCGCCTTGGCACGCTGTACGAGCGCGGCCGCGGCGTGCCGCAGGACTCCGCCAAGGCGATGCACTGGTATCAGCTCGCGGCGCAGGCCGGTAACCGCAAGGCGATGCACAATCTCGCGGTTGCCTATGCGCAGGGCACCGGAGTAGCGAAAGACTTTGCCGAAGCCGCGCGCTGGTTCTCGAAGGCGGCGGCACTCGGCCTTGCGGATTCGCAGTTCAACCTCGCGGTTCTCTACGAGCGCGGCCTCGGCGTGCCGCAGAGCCTGCTCGATGCCTACAAATGGTACTCGATCGCCGCGTCGCAGGGCGACCAGGAGTCGAAGTCGCGCATCGAGGCACTCACGACACAGTTGAGCGCCGACGATCGTGCCGCCGCGCAGCGTTCGGCCGACATGTTCAAGCCGCTGCCGCTCGACCGCGCAGCGAACGTCCCGCCGGAGGCCTCCGAGCTCGCCGGCTGAGCCTTTGCGCGCAGCGCGTCTGCCTCGCTCATGCAGCGTCCGGCAAGGTTGACCCGTGCGGCTCACACACGCATTCTGCAGCCGCTCCGGGACCGTCGATTCCGGCGATCTCATCTGATCGAGAACCCGCGCCGCACGATGGAAATCTATCTCCCCATCGCCGAGATGTCGGTCCAATGGCTCGTCATCCTCGGCATGGGTGCGGCCGTGGGTTTCCTCTCGGGCATGTTCGGTGTCGGCGGCGGCTTCCTGCTGACGCCGCTTCTCGTCTTCTACGGCATTCCCTCCTCTGTCGCCGTCGCCACCACGTCGAGTCATCTGACGGCATCGTCGATGTCCGGCGCCATCACCCAATGGAGAAAGCGCGCCGTCGATTTCAAGATGGCGGGCGTGATGCTGGGCGGCGGGTTGCTCGGCTCGATCGTCGGTGTCTGGCTGTTCGCGATCCTGAGAAAAGCCGGGCAGATCGACCTCGTGGTGTCCGCGGGCTACATGATCCTGCTCAGTACGGTCGGCGGATTGATGCTGAACGAAAGTGTGCATGCGCTCCGCGCCTCGCAATCGGGCGCGAGCGCCGCGCGACGTTCCACCGGACATCACAGCTGGATCCACGGACTGCCCTTCAAGCTGCGCTTCCGGGAGTCGCGGCTCTATGTCAGCGTCATCCCGCCCGTGCTCCTGGGCTTCGCCGTCGGCGTGCTCTCGGCCATCATGGGCGTGGGCGGCGGCTTCATCCTCGTGCCGGCGATGATCTACATCCTGCGCATGCCGACCAATGTCGTCATGGGCACCTCGCTCGTGCAGATCATCGCGGTCACCGCGCTGACGACGATTCTCCAGGCGACGCGCAATTACACCGTCGATGCGATGCTGGCGATCTTCCTCATCGTGGGAGGCGTGATCGGCGCACAGTATGGCGTGCGCGTTGCCGCAAGGCTGAGGGGCGAGCAGCTGCGCCTCCTGCTGGCGCTGCTCGTGCTGGCCGTGGCGGGACGCCTCTTGTTCGGACTTGTTGCCATGCCGGACGATCCGTTCGCGGTCGCGCTCGGTAGCCCATGAGGAAGCTCTTCGCAGCCCTCGCCGCGCTTGCCGTCGTGCTCTGTGCGCCGGTCCGCGCCGAGGACCTCGTTTCCGGCATCTCCCAGGACGTGATTGAAATCACCTCGAACTACACCGGCAGCGACATCGTCGTGTTCGGTGCCATCGAGCGCCCGGTCGACAGCGGCACGCGCGATGTCGTGGTGGTCGTGCGGGGGCCGGATACCGACGTCACCGTGCGCAAGAAGGCGCGCGTGGCCGGACTCTGGATCAACAGCGACCAGGCGATCCTCAAAGGAATGCCTTCCTACTATTTCATCGCGAGCACGAGGCCCGTGGCGCAGATCGCCTCGACCTATACGCTCAAGAATTTCGGTCTCGGTCTCGCGAACCTCGAACCCAGCTCCTATCACAGCCATCACGATGTCGAGCCGTTTCGCGCGGCACTCGTCCGGCGCATGCAGCGCGAAGCGCTCTATACGGAAACCTCGACGTCGGTCGAATTCCTGAGCGAGACGCTCTTCCGCGTGCGGGTTCCGGTCCCGGCCTCCGTGGCACGCGGCAAATACGACGTCGACGTTTATCTGTTCCGGAATGGCAATGCCGTGAGCGCACAGACGACGCCTCTCTTCGTCGACCAGACAGGGCTCGAGCGGCGGCTCTTTAACTTCGCGCATGCCGAGCCGTTCATCTACGGCGTCTCGACCGTGCTCCTGGCAGTCCTGCTCGGCTGGATCTCCTCGCTCCTCTTCCGCCAGAATTTGTGAGCGTCCTTTGTCGTGGCGACCGCATAGACGCGCCGCGCGCCCAGCAAATAGGTGAGGAACGCATCCGGAAAGAGCGAGGAGATGGCGGTCTCTTCGACGTCGAGACCGCCGGTATAGGCGCCGAACGCCGGCACGACGACGCGAAATCCGTCGGACACGAAGCAGCGGCGCCGGAGCGCGCGGCCGCGCATCACGACGGTAGCGCAGGGATGAAGATGGCCGGCAACTTCGCCGCGCTGGCGTTCGGAGGACGGCTCGTGCCGGAAGACAAGACCGCCGATGGCGATCTCCTCGGTAACCAGGCCTCCGAGCCATGCAGGCGGTGCTGGATCGTGATTGCCGGCGATCCAGATCCACTCGATTCCTTCGGCGAGGCGCTTCAGTGTCGCCCGCTCCTCGTCGTCGAGACGGTCCGCCGCTTCGCGGTCATGGAAGGAGTCGCCGAGCGCAATCATGCGCGCGGGGCGGTGGCGCGCGATAAGCGCACCCACGCGCTTCAGGGTCTCGCGCGTGTCGTAGGGCGGCAGGAACTGGCCGCGCCTGGCAAACGAGGAGCCCTTCTCGAAATGCAGGTCGGCGCAGACGAGCGTGCGCTCAGCCGGCCAGTAGAACCCGCCGGAGGGATCGAGCGTCAGCTCCTCGCCGTTCACTTCGAGCGACATCTCATCCAAGACGCATTGCTTCCTCTATCAGCGCTTCCTCGGCCTCGTGCAGGATCTCTTCGCGCGCCTCGCCCGCGACCATCTCCTTGCTGATCTCGAGCAGCGCGGGAACGGCGAGTGGCGACACGCGGTCGAGCCTTCTTGTCACGATTCGACCCTTCACGCGCTTGAGCATCTCAGAAAGCCGCTCGACGTCGAGAAGTCCGGTCGCCGCATCCTCATAGGTTGCACGAAGAAGGATGTGATCGGGCTCGTGCGCACGCAGCACGTCATAGATCAGGTCGGAGGAGAAATTCACCTGTCTCCCGCTCTTCTCCTTGCCTGGATAACGCCGCTCGATCAGGCCCGCGATGATCGCGCAATTGCGAAAGGTGCGCTTGTAGAGGTTGGACTCGGCAAGCCACGCGTCGAGATCGTCTCCCAGCATGTCTTCGGAAAAGAGCGCGTCCATGTTGGCCCCGCCCATGTCGCGCAGGCCCCAGATGGCGAGTGCGTATTCGTTGGCGACGAATCCGAGTGGCCTCAGGCGCAACCTCTCGAGCCGCCGCGTGACCAGCATGCCGAGCGTCTGGTGCGCGAGGCGGCCCTCGAAGGGATAGCAGACGAGATATTCCTTGGAACCTCGCGGGAACGTCTCGACCAGGAGCTGGCCTGGCTGCGGCAGCACCGAGCGCCA
>Ga0335083_10002146_pt1 | contig 26329 bp, 25 predicted proteins | sample Lox_Sample_42_FD_206716 | JGI IMG/M metagenome (GOLD analysis project Ga0335083, IMG submission 206716) | Soil microbial communities from Loxahatchee National Wildlife Refuge, Florida, United States - Lox_Sample_4.2 | ecosystem: Environmental > Terrestrial > Soil > Wetlands | place: USA...
ACACCCGCTGGAAAGACGTGAGTGAACGCCTGACGATGTTCTTTCGTGAGACCACGGTGGCGGACCTGCTGCAGAGTGCGCCCGCCACCGTCTGACCTGAACGCGGAGGAGACACCGATGGTCGACCGGCCCCTTCCCGAAGTCCCGCCCGAAGACACCGGCCCCGTGCCTCTGGGGCAACGCCTCTTCGACAGCCCGTTTCTCTTGCTCATCGCCGGCATCGTCGTGATGGCGTTGTTCTACACGGGCTGGGGGTTGTACGAAATCCTGACCCTGAAGTCCGCCCCCCTGCCCTGACCTCGAGGACCTGACCATGCACACCGGAATTGACGCTCCGCGAGGCATCTGGTGGAAGCCCGCGCATGGAGCGGAACGCTTGTGGGTGGCCGTCGCGTTCGGCTGGTGCATCGTGCTGTTCGCGATGATGCCGTTGTGGCACCTGAAAGGGCAGCAGAACCCGTCCGGCATCCGATATCGCGTCGACCCCGCCCGATACTACCAGCGCGTCCAGGAGTTCATCGCCGCCTACAAGGTCGGTGAGGAAGCCGGGATCCCGGTCGTCGCCCCACCGCCCGGGGCGGACGTGTATCTGCTCGCCCAGATGTGGAAGTGGACGCCGGTCTTGAGGCTGCACAAGGGGGTGCAGTACACGCTGCATCTCTCGTCCCTCGACTTGAACCACGGGTTCAACCTCAATCCCGTCAACGTCAATTTCCAGGTCGTTCCGGGCTATGACTACGGTCTCAGGGTCGTGCCGACGGAAGCGGGGGACTTTCGCATCGTGTGCGACGAGTTCTGCGGCATCGGCCATCATATGATGGTCGGCAAGGTCGTCGTCGTGGACTCGGGCCCCGCTCCGGTCGCCAGTCAGGGAGGTGCCCGATGACCGCCGCCACCTTCCGGACCTGCCCCGCCACCCACCTCAAGGTGGAGAAACACGCGGACGCGTTGATCAAGGTCAACGCCGTCGCCGCGACGGTGTCCCTGCTGATCGGCGGCATCGCCGCCGTGCTCGTGCTGCTCACCCGCTGGCAGGCGGTGCACCTGCTCCCGGTGGACTGGTTCTATCGCATTCTGACGGTCCACGGGATGAGCATGCTGATCTTCTTCATCATCTTCTTCGAGATGGCGGTGCTGTACTTCGCGAGCGCGGTACTGTTGTCGAGCCGCGTCGCCACGCCGCGGCTCGCCTGGCTCGCTTTCGCCCTCATGGTGTTCGGCGCGGTCATGACCGAAGCGACGATTCTGGCCGGCAAGGCGGACGTGTTGTTCACCTCGTACGTCCCGCTCATGGCCAGTCCCTTCTATTATCTCGGCATCATCCTGTTCGCGGTCGGCGCGTTGATCGTGGTGGGCGTCTTCTACGGCACCCTCGTCGTGGCCAAACGTGAGAAGACCTATCAGGGCTCCGTCCCCCTCGTCACCTTCGGCGCCGCCACCGCGGCCGTCATCGCGGTCATCACCCTCGGCCATGGTGCCGCGATCTACATCCCCACGTTCCTGTGGTCCCTCGGCATCGGCAAAGTGGACCCGGAGATCTATCGGATGGTGTGGTGGGGGCTCGGCCATGCCTCCCAGCAGATCAACGTCGCGGCGATGGTTTCGATCTGGTACCTGCTCGGGGCCCTGACCATCGGCGCCCTGGTGCTGAACGAAAAGATCAGCCGCACCGCGTTCGTGCTGTACGTGTTGTTCATCTCGATGGCCGCCGCCCACCACCTGCTGGTGGACCCGGGGCTCTCCCCGGGGTGGAAGGTCTGGAACACGAGCTACGCCATGTACCTCGCGGTCCTCGCCTCGATGGTGCACGGCTTCACGATCCCCGCTGGGATGGAGCTGGGGCAGCGCGTGCGCGGCTTCACCAAGGGTCTGTTCGAGTGGCTGACCAAGGCGCCCTGGGGTGACCCCGGCTTCAGCGCCCTGATTCTCTCGGTCATCATCTTCGGGTTCCTGGGCGGCATCACCGGCGTCACTTTCGGGACCGAGCAGATCAACATCATCGCGCACAACACGCTGCGCATCCCCGGACACTTCCACGCGACGGTGGTGGGCGGGACGGCGCTCGCCTTCATGGGCGTCACCTACTACGTGATCCCGCTCATCTTCCGCAAGCGCGTGGCGTTCTGGCCGCTCGCCAAGATCCAGCCGTGGTTGTTCGGAATCGGGATGACGGTGTTCTCGATCGCCATGACCTTCGCGGGGACGTTCGGCGTGCCGCGGCGCCACTGGGACATCACCTTCTCGGGGGCGCCCTTCGACGTCCAGTTCAGCCCCGCCGTGGACCTCCTGATCGGTATCATGGCGATCGGCGGCCTGCTCGCGGCCGTGGGCGGTGGCATCTATCTCCTCGTCACCGTCTGGTCGGTGTTCTTCGGTGAGCCGCTGCCGGCCGACGGCACGTTTTCGGGGACGGGCCTGCCCCACGGTCTGCTGGTGCCCCCGAAGCCGATCCCGGCCAATGCCGAGCACAAGGCGACGCCCGGGACGCTGGTACTCGTGTTTGTGTTCCTGGTGGCCTTCATCGCCTATTACTTCCTCAACTGGAAACTGCTCTCGGTCGTATGGCGAATCGGATGACGGAGCGACTGGCGCCGCGCCACGTGGTCTCCCTCGTGGCGCTGGCCGCCATTCTATTGATCACCCTGTGCTGGTGGGGGCTGGCCCTCTGGCCCCTGCCCGGCACGGCCCCGCACGCGCTGCTGCGCGCGCGGGCGATCTGTTTCGGCACGACGGCGACCGGTTTGCCGGACGGGGTCGGCTGGATGACGCTGCTCGGCCAACCGTTGATGATGACCATGCTGCTCGTGTCCATAACCGGCGGCGCGACGCTACAGGAGGGGCTGTCCGGCGTAGCCCGCTCCACCGTGGGGCGTCTCAGCCTGCGCATCGCGACGCTGGTCGGCATCGCCGCGGTTGGCGCGGCCGGCTGGCGCATCGCGAGTGCGATGGGGGTCGGCGACGGAGACACGCCGACGCGAGCAGCGGTGGAGATCCCGGCTGATTACCCTCGATTGCACCAGGCGGGGCCCGCCCTTGGCCTGGTGGACCAGGGTGGCCGGGTCGTGACCCTGGATCAGTTCCGCGGGCGTCCGGTGATCGTCACTTTCGCCTATGCCCACTGCACCACGGTCTGTCCGGTGGTCGTGGAGGAGGTACTGCGCGCCCGCGAGCGGCTCGCCGCGGTTCAGCCGGCCGTGGTGGTGGTCACTCTCGACCCGTGGAGAGACACCCCCGCCCGCCTCGCCTCGATGGCGACTCAATGGAAGCTGCCACCGGATGCCCACGTGCTTTCGGGCGCGGTCGCGCAGGTCGAGGCGACGCTCGACCGCTGGAGTGTGGGGCGCGTGCGCGATCCCAACACAGGGGAAGTCACGCACACTCAATTGGTCTACATCGTGGACTCTGAGGGGCGGATTACCTACTCGACGGTGGGGGATGCGGGAGCGATCGAGGAGCTGGTGAAGCGGCTGTAGTCACGCCACCGTTCCCTCCTCCTACATCGCGGAGATCCCGGAAGCGCGGGTTCTCGCCCAGATGTTGATGGCCATCACCATCGCGGCGGCAAGCTCGGCGGCCCGGCCGTACGCGGCGACACCCCAGTCGAGCACAACACTGCCGCAGACGAGCCAGACACCTGCGTTGAGTAGGAGAAAAGCCATCCAGGCGAACCCCTCCCGCCCTCGCGCCGCCGGAGAGAGGCCGAAGCGCGGGAAGATCCAATAGGCCACGCCCATCACCAGCTGCACGAACCAGCCGACGAGCAACCATTCCATATGTACGGGGAGCCAGGTCCACACGCCCGGGATCACGCCCAGTCCCTTGCTGGCCAGGAGCAGGGCACCGAGGGTGAATCCGGCCCCGAGGTAGAGCAGCGAGCCCCGCAGCAGCCAGACGCAGACCCGCGGCACGGCTAACGCTCCTTCACGCGGGGCCAGGTGTTGGCGATGAACGCCATTCCCGCCAGCCACTGGCAGATTCCCGAAATCAGGAGCACGCGCCCGGCGCCAGGAGATGGGCGTACCGCCAGGAGCGGCTCCCCAATGAGCCGCAGCAGCAAGCCGACGTTGAGCAGCACGAAGGAGGTGACCGCGAGTCCGTCGATCCCGCGCGGCTGGTCCTTCGAGTACTTGGGGAACATCCAGTAGGCCACGCCGAAGATCATGCCGGTGATCCACCCGACGACGAGCAGATGGATGTACACCGGGGTCAACCACAGCGCCCCACCCGCCGCCTGCCACACGCCCACCGCCAACGCGGCGACGAAGTAGACCAGTGCCAGCTTCACGAACCACCGAGTCACCGGGGGCATATCGCCTCGGCTTCGATCTCGACCAACATGGCCGGGTCGATCAGGGCGGCCACCTGCACCATCGTTGTCGCGGGACGAATCGCGCCGAACACTTCGCCATGCGCCCGGCCGATCTCCTGCCAGCGCGAGATGTCGGTCACGTACATCCGGGTGCGGATCACGTCGCCCAGCGTGGCTCCCGCTTTGACCAGCGCGCGCTCGATGTTCCGGAGCGTCTGCATCGTCTGGAGGTAGGCGTCCCCGATTCCCAGGAGCTTGCCGTGCTCGTCGGTCGCAGTGGTACCCGCCACCTCGATGACGTCACCGATTCGCACGGCTCGCGAGTAGCCCACGATGGGCTCCCATGGAGTGCCGCTGGAGATGTTTTGTCGGGCGAGCATCGTTGCTCTCCTCAGTGTTGAGTGCGAAGTGCGAAGTGCGAAGTGCGAAACGCGAAGTTAGGGTGGAAGTTCGGAGCTCCCCTTGGTACTTCGCACTTCGAACTTCGCACTTCGCACTCCTAGTACGTGCCGCAAGGCGGGCTCCAGCTCCGGAAATCGGAATTCGTAACCGGCGGCCTGCAGTCTCGCCGGAACGACCTTCAAGCTACCGAGCATCATTTCTTGCGCCGGCTCGCGGCCGAAGGCGAGCCGGAGGGCGAACGGCGGCACCGGGATCAACGCGGGCCGGCCGAGCACACGCCCCAGGGTGCGAGCGAACTCCGCGTTGCGGACGGGTTGGGGCGCGACCACGTTGACGGGACCGTGCAGGTTGTCGCTCGTGAGGGCGAAGAGGATGATCTGCACAACGTCGTCCACTGTGACCCAGCTCCACCACGCCCGACCGTTGCCGATCGGCCCGCCCAGGCCCAAGCGAAACGGGAGCAACATCGGCGCGAGTACACCCCCTCGAGACGCGAGCACGAGCCCGGTACGCAAGGAGACCACCCGAATGCCCACCCGCTCGGCGGGCGCGGCGGCTGCTTCCCAATCGCGGCCGAGGTCCGCAAGAAAGCCCGTCCCTGGTTCGCTCTGCTCGGTGAGTGTCTCTTCCCCCCGGTCGCCGTAGATGCCCATCGCCGATGCGCAGATCAGCACCTGCGGTTTCGTTTCGAGGCGGGCGAGCGTTTCCGCCAGGAGCTGAGTCGTGTTCACGCGGCTTTCGCGGATGCGGCGACGCTTGTGCGGCGTCCAGCGGCCAAGGATGATCTCACCCGAGAGATTGATGACGGCGTCCGCCCCTACGACCGCGCCTGGATCGAGCCTGCCGCGCCCGGGGTCCCACGACACAGCGTCAGCCGCGCTGGAGTGGAGGCCACGCGCGAGCCGCGTGACGTGGTGACCCCCGCTTTGGAGAGCTGGAATTAGCGCAGACCCGAGGAGCCCGCTGGCTCCGGATATCACGACCCGCATCGTGGGGTCAATGCTAACTCGCTTAACCGCAGTGAGATAGGATGCGCTCTTGACAACCGGCCAGAAAAGTAACACTGTATCGTAACAATGATACAGTTGGCGGGAGCGTGTTCGAGCAGATAGACCCAAGGAGCCCCACTCCCTTGTACGCCCAGATCGCCGCCCGGCTGCGTGTCGCCGTGGCGGCCGGCGAACTACGGCCCGGTGTGGCCCTTCCCTCGGTGCGGCAGCTCGCGGCGCAGCTGCGGGTCAACCCCGCGACCGTCGTGCAGGCCTATCGCGAGCTGGAACAGGACGGTTTCGTGGAAATGCGGCAGGGAGCTGGCACTTTCGTGCGCGACCTGCAGGCGGACACGCGAGCGAGTGAGCGTGCCAAACAGGCCGCGGCCCTGGTGCGCCGCTTGGTGGCGGAGGCGAGCCGCCTGGGCCTTTCCACTGATGAGCTACTGGTGGCGATTGCCAAGGAGCTGGAGGTCACGGTCGCATGAGCAACGCCGTCGAGATCCGGGATCTGGAGTATCGTGCCGGCAAGAGCTTCGAGATCCGAGAGCTTGCGCTCAACGTGCCGAGCGGATCGATGTACGGCTTTCTCGGTCCCAACGGCGCCGGCAAGACAACCACGATCCGCCTGATGCTGGGCCTGCTTCGGCCGCGCGCCGGTCGGATCACCGTGCTCGGCGGCGAGATCCCGCGTGAGGCGCCACGCGTGCTCGCACGCACCGGCTACGTCCCCGAGCAACCGCATCTCTACCAAACGCTCACGGTGGATGAAGCGCTACGCTTCCACGCCGCGTTCTACCGCACCTGGGATTGGAAATGGGCCGACGAGCTGCTCGGTGCCTTCGGCCTCGATCGCACCCGGCTGCTCGCCCGCCTCTCCAAGGGCGAGATGGGGAAGCTCGAGATGCTGCTCGCCCTGGCTCAACGTCCCGAGCTGCTGGTGCTTGACGAGCCCACTGACGGGCTCGATCCCGTCGTCCGCCGCGATGTCCTCACGGCGCTTCTGGAATACGTCTCTCAACAGAACGCCACGGTCTTCATCTCGAGCCACCTGGTGCACGAGCTGGAGCGGATCTGCGACTGGGTAGGGGTCATGGACCGCGGCCGGCTCGTGGCCGAGCTGCCGATGCACAGCTTCAAGAGCGGGATCAAGCGGCTGCGTGTGGCGAATGCCCCCGCCCTGCCGGGGGACACCCCGTTCGTCGTCTTGTCCCGCGAGGTGTCGGCCGCCGATGCAGAGACCTGGATCGTGCGAGGGTGGCAGCCCCCGATGCGGCAGTATTTCGAGGGCGTGGGGGCGAATCTGCGGGACATCATAGACCTCGATCTGGAGGAGGGCTTCGTCGAGCTCCTCCGCACTTTCCGAGTTCCCCAGAGCTAGGGAGCGGGTCATGTTCCGGCAAATCCTGTTTACCCAATGGAAGTGGGCGCGCCTGCCGGTGCTGGCCTTCGTGCTGGCGGGGTTCGCGCTGCCGCTGTTGTCCGCCCAGGCCTTCTCGGAAAGCTACTCCCGCTTCTGGTTCGCTCCGTTGTTTCTGGGACAATTGCAGAGCCTGGGAGCGTTCTATCCCCTGCTGGCGGCCCTGATCGGCCTGATCATGGCACTCACAGCCTGGGCGGCAGACCATCGCGGACGGCATGTCTACGCCCTGTCGCTCCCGATCCCCCGCTGGCACTACACCCTGCTGCGCTTCGGCGCCGGAGCCGTCCTGATTCTGCTGCCGACGCTCGCGCTCTGGCTCTCGGCGCTGATCGCGACATCCCTGACCAAGCTGCCGATGGGGCTGCACGCCTACCCAACGACGCTCGCCGTTCGGTTCGCGCTCGCCACCCTCATCGCATTCGGGGCGCTGTTCGCCGTGTCCGCGGGTACGAGTCGCGCCGCCGGCATCGTTCTGGGCCTCTTGGCAGCCGTCGTGCTTGCCCAGCTCCTGTTCGACCTGTTCGAGATCAAGATCCAGATCATCGATGCCGTGCTGTATCGCATCTACATCTGGCCCGGACCCCTCGAGATTTTCACCGGTCACTGGATGCTGTTCGATGTGTAGACCGCTTCTCGCGGTGCTGGGAGGCGTGCTCCTGACGATCGGGGTTGTCTCCCCGGTATACGGCCAGAACGCGGCCGATTACCGGCGGCGGCTGGACAGCCTGGAGCGCCGCGGGGTGGTCGTGAACCGTCTCCTGCAGGCCCGCCGGATCTCGCTGATCGAGCGATCGCCGCGTGACACGATCCGGGCCGGCGCGCTGACCGTCGTCGTCGCGCGATCCGGCCATGACCGCGCTAAGGCCTCGGTCGACAGCGCCTGGGCCGTCATCGATTCGACGTACGGCGCTTCAGCCGCCGTGCTGCGCTCGCGCACCTTCGCCCTCAAGTTCTCCGGTGCGCTGCTGGTGCTCCTTCCGGGAGAGATCGCGGTCGACTCGGGGAACCTGCTCAACTCCGCGACGTTCCAGTTGAGCCAGCAGGTCGACAGCGGAATCACGAACTGGCTCGTGGGCGTGTTCACGCCGACCCCGCTCGATCGGATCCGCTGGGATCTGCTGTATGTCGCGCTTGCCGCGACGCCATGGAGTCGGATCGAAGGATGCTACGCCGATCGCCTGGCGAGCTGTCGCCTGGCACTCGGGTTGGATGGGCGAGCGGATCCGGTGACGCAGTGGTACAGCCCGGAGGATCGTCAGCGACTCGTCGGCGCCGCCTCGAGCGACCCGGAGGTCGAGGCCCTGCGCCGACGCTGTGTCGCGCAACGAACCGACGCCGCCTGCCGGGAGGCGTTCCTAGCCCTCAACTCGGGCTCCTTGTCACCACCGCTCGGCGCGTACTCACGGACCAGCCTGATGCAGCTGGCCCTCTCCATGGGCGGCCACAGCGCGTACGACCGCCTCATGGCAAGCCGAGATCGACCCATAGCGGACCGGCTCGCCCTCGCTGCTCAAGTGCCCAGCGACTCCCTGGTCCTCGCGTGGCGCCGGCGTGTCATGGCGGCGCAGCCTGTCACCGCCCTCCTTACGGCGTCGAGCGCCTGGATGTCGGTGGGGTGGTGCTTGATCCTCGGCTTTCTCGCCCTGCGGAGCAGTCGGTGGCGCTGACCCCGCGACGCTGGCTCATCGCCGCCGCCCTGGGCTGCGCCACCGTCCTGGTTGCCTACTGGCCGGAACCCCCCGTCCCTATGTTCGTCCCTCGGCGTCCAAGACCGTCCCAATCGGTCGTCCTCGGCGACGCGTACCAAACAGCGGGACAGCTCGCCGTGCTGGAACGCCGGGATGCCGCGTTGGCTTCACTGCGCGCAACCAGGCCTGTGACCGGAGCGAGCCCGGAGCTGCGGATCGACCTGGCCCTGCCTCAAGCGGACCGTGACGCCCTGTCCCGGTCCTGGGCCGCCCTGACGGATACATGGCGGCCGTTCGCCACGGAGCTTGCAGCCGTCCTCATCATCGCCACCGATTCGGCGCACCACGGGGAGGATGGGCGGGTCCACAGCTTCGTGAACGGGTTTTGGCATTTTCACCCGGCCGAAGGCCACGAGAACCTCTGCCTGTCGGTGGCTTTCGTTTCGCCTCCGGAGCTGCCCTGGACCGCACACAGTAGATCGCCCGACGAGGTGCGGGATTGGCTTTCGAAAGCGATGGGATCGTGCGCGTTCTATGCGATCTTCGGTAACCCCGGGCCGGCCGTCGAGAATTGGCTCCGCGGCCACAACGACGGCTTCGCTCGATCCGCCGATTGGCGTACCCAGCGCGCGCCGATCGACGCGCCCCCCGACTGGAGCGAGGTGTCCGACGCGTCGCCGATGGCAATTCTGTTCGACCTGCTCATGGGCGGTGCGATGGTCGGCCGGAACGGCTATAACGGCTACGCCCTGCGCGGCTGCGCGAGCGGGCGTCCGGATCTGTGCACGGTCATTCTGGATAGCGTGCAATTGGGCTACTACCCGGTCTTCGGCACGAACTTCGGAGTGTCCCAGACGCGGGAGTGGGTGTGGAATCAGACCGAATCGTCGCATTTCCTGTCCGATGCCGTCCATTCGGTCGGACGTGACCGCTTCGCGGCCTTCTGGCGGTCCAACACCCCGCGCGATGCGGCGTTTCAGCGGGCCATGGGTCAGGGCATTCTGACCTACACGCAAAGCTGGGCAAAATCCCGGTTTCAGCGATTCCGCGCCGGTCCCGGGCTTCCGCTCCTCATCACCCTGCTCGGCGTCGCGTTGACCGTGGTGTTCGTATCGGCAACCGCGGCCTACGCCAGCCGGCGGCAGGTGCGGTAATTCCGTCTATCGATCCTGGATCAGCGCCTGCGCCTCGACGAGAGATTGCTGCAGGATCGATACCGAACCAGTCAGCCCCAGCTTGGCGGATTGCTCGACTGCGGATCTTAGCCGCGACATCGTCGCCAGGCGGGTAGCGAGCTGGCCTTCAAGCAGCCCCCGGCGCTCCGCGATCGCCTGCACCGCGCTGAGACGACGCTCGAGCATCGCCGCTCGTTGTTCCCTTCCTGGCGACGGTGCTTCGTTTCTCGTATCCGCCAAGCGACGTGCGAGCTCCTCCGGCCCCGGCTCGAGCTGTCGTTCCAACGCGAAGAGCTGGCGCGCTTCTTCCGTGACGCGAGCGATCAGCGCGTCCACCGTTGGGAGCACCTCCCCCAGCTGCTGACGCTCCGACTTGGGCAGACCCTGAATCGCCGCGAGCATCGCACCCCGGTCACTACGCGCCTGCGCGATCGTGGCGCGGTGGGGGCCCAGCTCGGCCGAATCCAGGGGAATCGGGGATGCCACCGTCGCGGGCGCGGCACTGCCCCGACTCAGCAGAGTCCTCCAGGTGAACCCCGCGATCCACAGCCGGCCGTACTCCGTCGCGACTACGAACGCGGCGACGATCACGCTGAGAGGCCCGAGCAAAATGCGCCCGATCGCGAGATCGGTGGCGACGCAGAGCACCACCCCGCCCGCACAGGCGATCGCCACGACCCGGAACCGTTGGACGGGAGCGAATGCGGCCGCACGCGCGGCAGCGCCGGACGATCGCCGAGGACGAGGGACCGCGACGGTCGCCCCGAGGTCCGCCGTGCCGAGGGCTCGCTGCAGATCCTCGGCCGACGCCCACCGATCCTCGGGCGCCTTGGCGAGACAGCGCATCACCGCTTGGGTCAGGGACGGCGGGCAGTCCGACCGGGTCCGGCTGATCGGGGCGGGATCCGCGGTGAGATGCTGCAGCAACACAGCCGCCGCCGTCGGCGCCTTGAAAGGCACCTCCCCAGTAAGCATCTGGTAGCCGACGACACCCAGCGAATAGAGGTCGGAACGCTGGTCGATCGCCTTCTCCCCACTTGCCTGCTCCGGGCTCATGTAATGCGGCGTGCCGATCACGGCGCCGGTCTGCGTCAACGCCTGAGATTCCCGACCCACCGCCTTGGCGATACCGAAATCGGTGAGCAGCACGCGCCGTTCCGGACCGTCGAGCAGGATGTTGTCGGGTTTGATGTCCCGGTGGACGAGCCCTTCGCGGTGTGCCATGGCCAGCGCCGAGGCAGCCTCGGCGAGAACCCGCGCGGCCTCGGCGATCGGGAGGCGCGGCTCGCGCGCCAGCCAGGTACTGAGGCTGCCGCTTGCGACGAGCGGCATGATGTAGTATGCGAGCCCCTCCCCCTCACCCACCGCGTAGATCGGGATCACGTGGGGGTGGCGCAGCCGGGCCACGGCCTCCGCCTCCCGCCGGAATCGCTCCCGCACGCCGGCCGCCTCCGCCACATCTTCGCGCAGCACCTTCACTGCAACGGGTCGCTTCAGCTGGTCGTCGGTAGCCGCGTATACCACGGCGAAGCCGCCCCGGCCTAGCCGCTCGCCGACGGTGTATCCGTCGCCAAGTGCCCGCGCGACGCGGCGTCGGAATTCACCTTCCCAGCGCGCCTCAGTGCCTGTCATGGGAGAGCCAAACTAGCCGCCGCTACTCCGTGGCGCACCCTCGTCGCCCACTCCGACGTCGTTTCAACTAACCACCGCCGCCCCCTACCGTCGCAGTATCCATAGTGTTTGCCCGTCAAAACCGGATAGATGCCGCGGCTGGCGCTCGCTATGTTCTCCCCCATGAGCACCGCACTCCTGGCCCTCGAGCCTCAAGCCCCGGTCGATCCCGACCGCCGCTGGCGGATCGTGCTGGCGCGCGATCGCCGCTATGACGGGCAGTTCGTCTACGCAGTTCGCTCTACCGGAATCTACTGCCGCCCGTCGTGCCCCAGCCGCCGCCCGCGACGGACCAGGGTCGAGTTCTTCCCGATCCCCGAGGCCGCTGAGCGGGCCGGTTTTCGAGCGTGCCGCCGCTGCCGTCCCGGCGAGGCCCCGGCCCCGGACCCGCAGGCCGCCGTCGTCCGCGACCTGTGCCGGGCCATTGCGGTCGCGCCGGATCGACCCCTCGATCTCCAGGGGCTCGCCCGCCGCGCGGGACTCTCACCCGCGCGGGTGACCCGGCAGTTTCGCCGGATGCTCGGGGTGAGCCCGCGGGAGTACCACGACGCCCGCCGAGTCGAGTTTCTGAAGACGTCTCTCAAGGAGAGTCATCGCGTGAGTCCCGCCATCTATGCCGCTGGGTACGGCTCGTCGAGCCGCGTGTATGAACGGGCCGGGGAACGGTTGGGCATGACCCCGGCGCGGTACGGGCGCGGCGGGGAAGGCGCCGTGATCCGCTACGCCGTGGTACCGAGTCCTCTGGGACGCCTCCTCGTGGCGGCAACGGCCCGGGGCGTCTGCCGCGTCGCAATGGGAGACACCGCCGAGGGCCTCATCCTTGGGCTCAAGCGCGAGTTCCCAGCGGCCGTGATCGAACGGGACCCCGACAAGCTCGCGCGCGCCGTGCGGGCGATCCTGCGGCATCTCGAGGGCCGGGAGCCCCATCTCGATCTGCCGATCGACGTGCGTATGACGGCGTTTCAGCAGCGCGTGTGGAAGGCCTTGCGGCGTATCCCCGCGGGAGAAACCCGCTCCTACCAGGCCGTCGCCAAAACTGTCGGCAATCCCAAGGCATTCCGCGCCGTGGCACGAGCCTGCGCCACGAACCCCGTCGCGCTCATCGTGCCCTGCCACCGGGTGGTGCAGGCCGACGGGAGCCTGGGCGGCTATCGCTGGGGCGTCGAGCGCAAGGCGGCGCTACTGAAGAGTGAGGCGACGGTAGGGAGAAGCGACGTTAGGATGAGGCGACGTTAGGATGAGGCGAGAGAAGCACCGCAAGTGCGTAGTTCAGGATGGCGTCGCGTAGGTTTGGTACCGTGATCCCTGCCCTGGGCCACATGATTCAGTATGGGAGACTACCGGAGGCTGCGGGCATGGCACGAGGCCCGGGATCTTGTGGTGCTTTCTCAGGCCGAGATCCAGAAGCTTCCTCCTTCCGAACGCTTTGCTCTAGGCGACCAGTGGCGGCGAGCCTCGTACAGCGTGGTGCTCAATCTCGCTGAAGGGATGAGTCGACGGGGCCCAAGAGAGTTCCGCAGATACGTCGATACCGCGCGAGCCTCACTCCACGAAGTCGGTACGATCCTCGACCTCGTCGCTGACCTAAGATACATCTCAGAAGAAGAGTTGCGCCCGATCCGCCTGAAACACCTTCACTGTGCGAGACTCGTATGGGCCTTGTTCCGCAGACTCGATGCGACCTGTCGTTCCGCCTCACCCTAACGACGCCTCATCCTAACGACGTCTCACCCTAACGACGTCTCACCCTAACGCCGCCTCACCCTAGCGTCGCCTCACCCCAGCGACGCATCATCGGCCGTATCCCCCATCGGCACATCCCGCAGCTCCCGTCGCAGCAATGGATGGGCAGCGAACAGATACCACCCCATCAACACGGCGGCGAGCCCCGAGGCGACCCCCACCTGCCACCAGGTGTCCCCGCGCAGCAGCGGCAGCGCAAAGAACCCGAGCGCGGCGAAGCCGTGGAACGCGACAAAGACGAGCAGCACGAGAATGAAGTACTGAGCCGCGGGGAACCGCTCGGCGAGCCCCACCATCCAGGAGGCGAACAATCCCAGAGCGAGGAACGCCACCATGTGCACCATGTTATAGGATAGGACCGGCCCGGCCGCGATCACGACCTGCGCGGGATCGCGGAGATGATAGAACAGCGCTCCCCCGAACAGCGCCGCGGTGTAAAACGGCGACCGTCCCGTCAGCACGTTCAGGACCGCGACGACCACCACCACCGTCGCATATCCGATGACCCCAGTCCACAACGCCCCCACCAGCATCTCTCGAGTCTGCGCGCGCATGACGCCCTCCTCTTGAGTACCGCTCCCCCTGCGCCCCTCTCCGTAACCGGAGAGGGGGAACTTCGTGTTGAGTTCCCCCTCCCCGGGAGGGAGAGGGGGTCAAGGGGTGAGGTACGTAGTGACCATGGAACGCAGCGTCGCAGCCAGGACTGAATTTCTCGCGAAGGAATCTTCAGAGTGGGCCGAAGCGTGATAAGTTGAGGCCATGCTCGACATGGTTCGCCCCGCCTTCCGCGCCATCGGCGCGACGATCGTCCCCGAAGCGAGCGCGATGGACGAGCGGGCATGGAGCGATCTGGAGCAGGTCGTGGAAGACGCACTGGCGACGCGTCCGCTGCGGATGCGCCGTCAACTCGTCCTGCTGATCCGGGTCGTGCAAATTCTCCCGGTCATTCGCTACGGACGTCCATTCACCGGCCTCGACCCCGAACGGCGCACCCGCCTTCTGGACGCGCTCCAGAACGCCCCCGTGCTGCTGCTGCGGCGCGGCATCTGGGGTCTGCGCACGCTGGTGCTGATGGGCTACTACGGTCGCCCGGCGGCATGGCCGGAGATCGGTTACCGCGGGGCGGCGCGGGGGTGGGAGGCGCGCCGATGAACGAGCGACGCTACGACGTCGTGATCGTCGGGTCGGGAGCGGGAGGGGGGACCGTGGCCCAGGCCCTGGCGCCGCTTGTGCGCGCCGGGAAGCGCGTGCTGGTCCTGGAACAGGGCCCCCGCTTCGCGGACGAGGAGTTCTCCGGGCGCGAGCTCGATATGGCCCCGCAGCTCTATCGCGACGCCGGCGGATTCCTCACCGCCGACGGGACGATGACCCTGGCCTTCGCCGAAGCGTACGGCGGCTCGACGCTGGTCTATACCGGGACCTCCCTCGTCGCACCCGAGCGCGTGATCCACGGCTGGAATGTCCCCGGCCTGGAACACGGCGACATCGCCCGCCGCTCCGCGAAATACGCCGCCGAAAACCACGTCCACCCGCTGCCGCCTGAAGAGATCAACGACAACAACCGGTTGTTCGCCGAGGGCGCTCGGAAAGCGGGATTCCAGGTCGAGCAGTTCCCCGTCAACGTGAAGGGATGCAAGGGCTCGTCGCTCTGCAACCTCGGCTGCCCGAATCAAGCGAAGCAGGGCACCAATCGGGTGCAGCTGCCCAATGCCGAGCGTGGCGGCGTGGAGGTCGTCACGCGCGCGGCCGTGCTGCGGATCAACGGCGATCGTTCGCTCGATGTCCGGGTGAGTGAAAAGCCGGCCGGGGCAAAGGGTCGGCCGTCCGAATGGGACGTCGGCGACCACCGCGTTCAAGCCGACGCGATCGTGCTCGCCGCCGGAGCGATCGGGAGCCCCGCTCTGCTCCTCCGGTCCCCCCTCCCACTTCCCTCATCCCAAGTCGGTCACGGTTTCACCTGCCACCCCGCCCTGATCCTCGTCGGCGTGCACCCGCAAGCCATCACCAACGACGTCGGCCACCCCAAGAGCTTCTACGTAGACCGGGCGGTCGAAGAGCGATTCGTGCTCGAGACCTGCATGTACTTCCCCTTCACCACCGCGAAGGCGATCACGGGCTTCGGACCCTCGCACAGCGCGGTGATGCGGGTGTTCCCCCGGCTGCAGCAAATTCTCGTCCTCGCGATCGACCATTCGACCCCCGGCAATCGGGTAGCCGTGGATGGCGAAGGGCAGCCGGTCGTGCGGTACCGTTACACGGATGAGGCGCTCGATGGCCTGGTGCGGGGCAACCGCGCCGCCGCCCGGATCTTCTTCGCCGCGGGCGCCGTCCAGGTACACGCCCCGTTCGCCGATCCGCCGTTGATCGAGGCGCGAGACGCGCATCGACTCGACCAGCTGATCGACGGCCGATATTGGAAGCCGGGGAAGCAGACGATTTCCGCGGCCCACCTGATGGGCGGCTGTGGGATGGGACGAACCTCCGCGGATTCCGTGACGGACGCCTGGGGCCGGGTTCACGGTTTGCCCTGGCTGCGCGTCGCCGACGCATCGCTCTTCCCCGATGCTCTGGAGATCAATCCGTATCTCACCATCATGGCCCTGGCCGATCGCGTCGCCGAGGGTCTGCTCGCCGATCTCGCCGCCCTGGCCGCCTGAGGCCCGACCATGGAGATCCTCGATCGGGAACGAATCGATGCGGAACCACTCGAGGCTTTGGACCGCGCGGTGGCCGGTCTCCGGACCCTCGGCGATCTCCTCGATTGGAGTCGTTCGCTGCCACTACCGGTGCTCGCTCCGGATGTCGTGACTCAGGACGAGTACACGCATGATGTCCTGGTGCCCTGGCGCGCGTCCCTGGTCCTGGCGTTCGATACGACCTGACTGGGCGCCCTGACGGCGGTCGCCGTCTGGGACCACCTCCCGTCGGCCGATGAGTTGCTCGAGGCTCGGCTCGCGCGGGGGTGGCAGCCAACGGCCAGCCTCTTGAAGGAGGGGCCGCGTGTGCTGGGGCATGCCGCGTGCGTGTTCGGGGCGCCCGGGGAACATCCGCACTATAGACGCGGCTAAAGCCGCGGCTCGGCACCTGTCAGTGACTGACTAGGGCATCCCGCTTCAGCGGGAGTTGCCGAGTCGCGGCTTCAGCCGGGTTTTACGACGCACCTCCTTGTCTTCTCGTTTGCCTCATTCTCCCCTCAGGCACCCCTCTTGTAGCTTCTCTTCACCATGCCCGCCCTCGACCCCATTCTCCGTCCTCGCTCGATCGCCGTGATCGGCGCGTCCCGCTCTCCGAACACCATCGGCCACGAAATTCTGGCGAACATCATCGGCTACGGATTCACGGGCGCGGTGTTTCCGGTCAACCCCAAGGCCACCACCGTGCATTCGGTGAAGGCGTACCCCACGATCGGGGCCGTGCCCGACCCTGTGGATCTGGCGGTGATCGTAGTACCGCGCGACGCGGTGTGCGGCGTGGCGGAAGAATGCGGGGCGTCGGGGGTGCGAGGGTTGATCGTGATCTCGGCGGGATTCCGTGAAGTGGGGGGTGAGGGCGCAGCGATCGAGCAGCGGCTGGTCGAGATCGTGCGGCGCCACAAGATGCGGATGATCGGACCGAACTGCATGGGCGTGCTGAATGGCGATCCCGCGGTGTCGCTCAACGCGACCTTCGCGCCCACCATGCCCCCTTTCGGGCACGCCGCGTTTGTGTCCCAGTCCGGGGCGCTCGGACTCTCCGTGCTCGACTACGCCAAGGAGTACGGCATCGGGATCTCGCAGTTTGTCTCAGTCGGCAACAAGCCGGATGTGTCCGGCAACGATCTCCTGCTGCAATGGGAGCACGATGCGTCGGTCGGCACGATCCTCATGTACGCGGAGAACTTCGGCAACCCGGGTCGGTTCCTGGAGATCGCCTCACGAATTACCAAGCACAAACCGATCATCGCCATGAAGTCCGGGCGCTCCAAGGTGGGGGCGCGGGCCGCCTCGTCGCACACCGGCGCCCTCGCGGCGAGCGACTCCGCTGTGGACGCCTTGTTGGCCCAGGCCGGCGTGCTGCGGGCCTGGTCGATGGAGGAGCTCTTCGACATGGCGATGGCATTCGGCGGGAAGGCCCTGCCCCGCTCCCGGCGCACCGCCGTGCTGACCAATTCCGGGGGGCCCGGCATCCTCGCCGCCGACGCCCTCGAGCCGCAGGGGATGGAGCTCGTGGACCTCTCACCGGACACCGTAACCCGGCTGAAGCCGCTGTTCCCCCCCGAAGCGTCGATCCGCAATCCGCTGGACATGATCGCCTCGGCCACGCCCCAGAGTTATCAGGTGGCCCTCGACGTACTGCTCGGGGACGCCTCGGTGGACTCGGTCCTCGCGATCTTCGTTCCCCCACTCGGCGTCAGCCAGTCCGACGTCGCGGACGCCATCGTCAGCGTCGCCGCCAAGTACCCGGCCAAGCCGGTGCTCACGGTCCTGATGGGGCGTCAGGGGTTGCCGGAGGGCAAGGCGGAGCTGCACCGCGCCGGTGTCCCCGCCTACATCTTCCCGGAATCCGCGGCCCGCGCGCTCGGCGCGCTGCGCCGCCACCGCGAGTGGCGGGCCCGGCCCGAAGCACATCCGCGACCGCTCCCGGTCGATCGCGAGCGCGCCGGCCGCGTCATCAAGAAGGCCATCCGTGAACACCGCCACCGGCTCTCGGAGCTGGAAGTGCTCGGAGTGCTCTCGGCCTACGGGATCGACGCCGCCCCCGCCCGCCTCGTGCCCGGTCCGGAGGAAGCGGCGCGGGCCGCGACGGAGATCGGATATCCCGTGGCGTTGAAGATCGTGTCCGCCCAGGTGCTGCATAAGACCGAGGTCGGCGCGGTCCGGGTCGACGTCGGGACTCCGCTCGATTTGAAGACCGCCTGCGTGGAGATGCTCGACAGCGTGCACCGCAACGTGCCCGAGGCGGCCATCGAAGGGATTCTGGTGCAGAAGATGGTGCATGGCGGCCGTGAGACCATCGTGGGATTCTCACGGGAGCGAGCCTTCGGCGCGCTCGTGATGTTCGGACTGGGCGGCGTCTACGTCGAAGCGTTCAAGGACGTGATCTTCCGGGTCGCGCCGATCAGCCCACTCGACGCCCACGACATGCTGAAGGGAATCCGCGGCGTGCCGATTCTGGAGGGCGTGCGCGGGGCACCGCCCGTCGACTTCGCCGCGCTCGCCGAAGCGCTACAGCGGGTGTCTCAACTGGCCGTGGACTTCCCCGCCATCGCCGAGCTCGACATCAACCCGCTGCTGGCGTTTCCAGAAGGCGCGACGGCGGTGGATGCGCGGATCCTGCTCACCACGGTTGCTTGACGGCCGAACCAACCGGCGTAGCTTCGCGGCCTCCCCAACCCACCCATCGAGGCCGTCGTGCCGGTCCGCCTGCCGCATCACCTGGTCCTGTCCGCAGCCATGCTGCTCCTCTCCGCGTGCTCGCACGCAGCCGGCCGAGCATCTCGCACGAGCACCTACTACATCGCGGCTGATGAGGTCGAATGGGACTACGCTCCCAGCGGCAAGAATGGGATCACGGGGCAGCCGTTCTCGGGCATCGATGCGCGCTACATGGTGTCCGGACCGGCCCGCGTGGGGCGGGTCTGGCACAAGGCTATCTATCGCGAGTACACCGATTCCTCGTTCAAGACCCTGAAACCGCGCGCCGCCGAATGGGAGCACCTCGGCATTCTCGGGCCCCTGATCCGTGCCGAAGTCGGGGATACCATCCGGGTGGTGTTCCGCAACAACGCGAGCTTCCCGGCCAGCGTGCACCCGCACGGGGTGTTCTACAAGAAGGACTCTGAAGGCGCCGGGTATGCCGACGGGACCACCAACATGGACAAGGCCGACGACGCTGTCCCGACCGGCGGGACTCACGTCTACGTTTGGCTCGTGCCCGAGCGCGCCGGCCCGACGGCCAGCCAAGGGAAGAGCGCCTTCTGGATGTACCACTCGCACGTCGATGAGCAGAGCGACATTTCGGCGGGGCTGATCGGACCGATGATCATCACCGCGCGGGGCGGGAGCCGGGCGGACGGCACGCCGACCGACGTGGACCGGGAGTTCGTGGTGGCCTTTCTCGAGTTGGACGAGAACAACAGCCCGTTCTTCGACCGCAACGCCGAGCGCTACGCCCGGCCGGTGCCGAAGATGGCGCACCTGCCCGTGGACACGTCGTTCGGCATCCTGGTACGGGGCCCGGCTACCGAAACCTCGTTCCGGGAGACGGTCAACGGCCTGTCCTACGGCAATACGCCAGGACTCTCCATGCGGGTCGGCGACCGGGTGCGCTGGTACCTGATGGGTGCCACCGACTTCGAATTCCACTCTCCGCACTGGCACGGGAACGTCGTCACCATCAACGGGATGCGCACCGACGTCGCGAGCCTGACGGCGATGGAGATGGTGACCGCCGACATGATTCCCGACAACCCCGGCACATGGCTCTTCCACTGCCACGTGTCGGACCACCTGCGGATGGGGATGCAGGCGCTCTACACGGTGGCGGCCGCTCCCAGCGGGGCCCGGCCTTAGGGCTTCAGCACGACCCCCTCGATCGCGTCGAGCAGGTACCCGATCTGGCGCGCGTCGCCGATCGAGTAGCGGTAGGCGCGCGGCCCGGTCTTCTCGAGCCCCGGCCAGTGCAGCGAGTCCACGCCCGCCGCCACCGAATCCGGGTAGCTCTTGCGCAGCGTGAACACGACCTGGTAGGGCTTGGCGAGCTTGTAGGGCTTGAACTCCCCGCGCAGCGCCCGCCGCACGGCGACGGCGGCCGAGTCGGCGATCATCTGCCGCACGCGCGCGGGGCTCAGCGTCATCGCGGCGGTCCGGCCGAACGCCTGTTTGACCACCACGCCCACGATCCCCGGGCCGAGGATTTCCTTCGCCTGCGCCACCACCACCTGGTCGCCCGTGACCATCGAAACGGCGACACCGTATTCCGAGGCGACGAGCGCGTTGATCCCCACCTCGTTCAGGCGGTGGCCGTTCACGGTGAAGTCATCGAAGGCGTAGGTGTGCGACAACACCCCGTTGGACCCGGCACCGGCGTGCGCCGCCGTGAAGATCAAGGTGCCGACCGACGAGTCGATCGCCGTGGTCATGATGAGGGGACGCGGGTAGCCGCGGATCAGGATCGCGGCGGTGTCGAGCTCCCAGGGCAGGATGTTGCGGAACAGATTGCCGCCGTGACCCTCATTCACCACGAAGTCGCGAGCCCCGCCCTGCCGAGCGCCGTTGATCGCGGCGTTCACCTCGCGGGTCATGAGATCGCGATAGAAGTCCCAGTAGTCGGTGCTGGTCGAGTTCTTGTAGTTCTCCCCTTCAGTCCCCGCGATGACCTCGCGCACCCCCGAGACGCTGCCGAGCCCTTCCATATCTGACACGATGTACACGCGAAACCCCTGCGGCGGCGGGAGCCTGGGAGACTGCGGGGAGTCGGACTGAGCAGGGAGCAAGGAGCAGGGAGCAAGAAGCAGAGCCACGGCGAGTAGACTGCGACGCATCGGGCCTCCGGGATCGGTGAGCTGATAGCTGACGGCTGATAGCTGACGGCTGATACCTGAAAGCTGATACCTGATCGCCCCCTTGTCGAATCAGTGCAGATGCACGTTCAGAAGGGGAAGGACCCGCCAGATCCCTTTGTTGTTGCGCGCGTTGTTGAGGAGGCCGAGCTGGACCCCGTGGAGCGACCGAGCGTAGTTGTAGAGCCCGATCGTGAGACCATGTTGTTCGCCGTTGATGCAATTGTAGCCCCCGACCGCCACGCCGGTCAGATCGACTGCCCGGTTCCAGATGACCGACCCCGCGAACCCGCGGATCCAATGCGCGCCCTCGACGTGATAGCCCGCCAGGGCGAAACCGCGCACCCCCGGATCAGCCACCACCGCGCCGACACTCGCCCCCACCCCCACGAGGGGTCCCGTTGCGACCACGGCCAGTCCGCCGAGCCCGACTCCGTAAAGTCCGCCGTCGGCGACGATCGCCAGGCCGGCCGCGCTGACCCCATAGGCCCCACCATCGGCGACGACGGCGAGGCTGCTGAGCGTTACGCCGGCGGCGGAGCCGTTGCCGACGACGGCGAGGCCGCCCACGCTGATGCCGTGGAGGTCCCTGCTGGCCACGAGGCCAAGCCCGGCCAGGTTGATGCCGGCCATCGACCCGTTGGAGACGGCGCCGAGGCCCGCGACGGTGAGCCCGGCGAATCCGTGCTCCGCCACGGCGCCGAGCAGGCCGACGGTCGCCCCGCTGAAGCGGCCCCCGACCGGCCCGGTAACGCCGAGCGCCAATCCGTTCATCACCATCTTGCTGTTCGCCGTGGCGGGCCAGATGGTCAGGTTCACCCCGTTCACCCGCTCCACAGCGTGATCGCGGAAGTTCAGCCGCAGCCCGGTCCAGCGCGCCGAGTTCCCGATGGAAAGCCCGGCTCCGTTGAACAAATTCAGGGCCTGATGACCGGCGTGCTCGGGTGGCGTCGTGTCGGACCGGGCTTCCTGAGCCGCCAGGGGGATCGGGACGACGGCGAGACACACGGCGAACGAGACAACGGACTTCACGAGTGCCGGCCTCCGGATGGATGTGCTGCAACCTAACGGAGCCGGCGAGCGCACGGATTCACGGTCGACTAAATTGCGACCCTGCGAGCAGTGAATCCCTGCCTACTGGTTTCGGAGACCACATGACCGTCGCGACCACCCCGGACCTCTCTCTCGAAGCGCTGTGGATGCCGTTCACGGCGAACAAAGCCTTCAAGCACGAACCCCGTCTGCTCGTGTCGGCCGAGGGCATGCACTACACCGACGCCCTTGGCCGCCGGATTCTCGATGGGACGGCGGGGCTCTGGTGCGTCAACGCCGGCCACGCCCGAGCCCCGATCGTCCAGGCGATCCGGGACGCGGCCCTTCGTCTCGACTTCGCTCCCAGCTTTCAAATGGGCCATCCGTCGAGTTTCCAGCTCGCCGCCCGCCTCGCCGAGCTGCTTCCGGGAGACCTGGATCACGTGTTCTTCACCAACAGCGGGTCCGAGGCCGTCGATACCGCTCTGAAGATCGCGTTGGCGCATTTCCAGGCGCGGGGAGAGCCGCGCCGGGCCCGGTTCGTGGGCCGGCAGCGGGGCTACCATGGGGTCGGGTTCGGCGGCATCTCCGTGGGAGGGATCGAGTCGAACCGCAAAGCGTTCACCGCGCAGCTGCTGCCCCTGGTCGATCACCTGCCCCACACGCACGACCTCGCCCATAACGCGTTCACGCGCGGGCTCCCCGCCTGGGGCGCGCACCTGGCGGACGATCTGGAGCGGATCGTGGCGGAGCGCGGCGGCGATACCATCGCCGCCGTGATCGTGGAGCCCGTTGCCGGTTCCACCGGCGTGCTGTTGCCCCCTCAGGGGTACCTCGCCCGGCTGCGCGCCCTCTGCGACCAGCACGGGATCCTGCTGATTTTCGACGAAGTGATCACCGGCTTCGGTCGCCTGGGCGGGGGCTTCGCGGCCCAGGTGTTTGATGTCCAGCCGGACATGATCACCTTCGCCAAAGGAGTGACGAACGGGGCGGTTCCGATGGGCGGGGTGGCGGTGCGTCACGGGATCTACGAGAGCGTGGTCGGTCGAGCCGGCGCCGGCGTGGAGTTCTTCCACGGCTACACGTACTCGGGGCATCCCCTCGCCGCCGCTGCGGGGCTCGCCACGCTGGACCTGTATCGTCACGACGGACTGTTCGAGCGCGCCGCAGATCTGGCGGGATACTGGGAGCAGGCCGTGCATTCGTTGCGCGGCCTCCCGCATGTGATCGACCTGCGCAACACCGGCTTGATCGGCGCGATCGAGCTCGAGCCTCGCGCCGGGGCTCCTGGCGCCCGCGGCTACGAGCTGTTCGTGGACTGCTTCAAGCGGGGAGCGCTGGTCCGGGTGACGGGCGATACGATCGCGCTGTCACCTCCGCTCATCATCGAGCGGTCGCAGATCGATGAGCTGTTCGACGTGCTGCGCGCAGGACTCACAGCGCTCGCGTAGCATCCGCGGCCTGAAGGCCGCGCTCGGCGCTTACGCGACACGCCATGAATGGCGCGGATCCGCGAGTCCTTCAGGACACGTCGCCGCAGGCGCCGAGCGACGGGTTCAGCCGTCGAAAGCAGCGGCGGGTCCTGCTGGCGCTACGGCAACACCCCCACGCTGACGTGTGAGGGGTAACGCGCGCTGCGCCAGATACGATGCGTCTGCGCGCGGTAATCCGAAGCTTTGGCCTCGAAGATGTTGGGGACAAAGGTCTGCGGATTACGATCGATGATCGGGAACCAGCTGCTCTGCACCTGCACCATGATGCGGTGCCCCTTCAGGAAGCGGTAATCCTGGGTGTGCAGGTCGACCGCGAACTCTTCCACCTTCCCCGGCACGAGCGCCTCGGGGTGCTCGAAGCTCTTGCGGAACCGCCCGCGGAACACGTCGTTCGCCACCATCAGCTCGTACCCGCCCTGCTTCCAGTTCTTGGGATAGTCCTCCGGATAGACGTCGATCAGCTTCACGATCCAGTCGGCGTCGGTTCCCGTCGTCGCGGCGAAGAGGTGCGCCGTGATGTCCCCAGCCACGACGACATCGTCGGAGAGGGGGTCGGTTTCCCAGGTGAGGACGTCGGGCCGGCCCTGCACGAACCGCTGGTCCTGGAGCAGCCAGGTGTACCACCCCGACCCCTTGGGATAGTAGGTCGGCTCGACCGGGCGATTGCGGTATGGCACCGGTCGGGCCGGGTCGGAGACGTATTGATCGTAGGCCTTGCCGGTATCGCGGGGCGCCTCGAATGACAGCCGCCCGTCGGCGTGGAAGTAGAGGCTCCTGGTCTGAGTCTCGCGCGGCGGCCAGCGATCGAAGCTGCGCCAGCGGTTGGCGCCGCTCTCCCAGGTGACCGCCTCCGGTTGCTTCAGGTCCCCGCGATCCTTGAGATAGTAGGCGAAGAACGGGGCCTGAATCCGCTCGCGGAACTGCAATGACGTCGCGCTGTCGAAATCGATCGCGCCGAGCACCTTTCCCGTCGGTCCCGCCCAGCCGCCGTGGTTCCAGGGCCCGACCACGAGAAAGTTCAGGTGCTTGGGGTCGTGGCGCTCCATCGCCCGGTAGATCGTCACGGGCCCGTAGAAGTCCTCTTGATCCCACCACCCCGCCACGTTGAGGTTCGGGACCGATACGTCGCGCGTCAGATAGGGGACGATCGTCTGGCGTTTCCAGAAGTCGTCGTAGTTGGGGTGCGCGACGAAGTCGTTCCAGGTCGGGATCTTTCCGTGCAGGTAGCGGGCGTTCACGTTCGCGAGCGGGCCGAGCGCCAGATACCACTCGTAGGTGTCGAAGCGGTCGAAATCGAAGTGGAAATTCGCGGTGTCGGTGGTCTCCATCATGGCGGCGTACTCGAATCCGTAGGAGAGCCGGAACGCGCCGTTGTGGTGGAAATCGTCGCCGATGAACATGTCCGCGGGCGAGGCCTGCTCGGAGGCGGCCTTGAACGCCGGGTGCGGATCGAGCAGCGCCATCGCGGTGAGCCACCCGTCGTACGAGATGCCGAGCATGCCGACCCGGCCGTTGTTGTGGGGCAGCCGCTTGACGAGCCAATCCATCGTGTCGTACGCGTCGCTCGCCTCGTCGATCCCCTTCGGGTCCTTGGGGTCCCGCGGCATCCGCTGCATCACGAACTGCCCTTCGGACTTGAACCGGCCCCGGATGTCCTCGAAGGCGAAGATGTAGCGGTCGCGCGCGAGCTGGAACAGATAGGTCGTCAGCATCCGCTGGGCTTCGTCCACTCCATAAGGGGTCCGCAGGAGGATGATCGGCAGGGCCGAGGTGTCCTCGTGGGGCCGGTAGAGTATCGCGTGCAATTGGATGCCGTCCCGCATCGGGATCATGGCGGAATCGCGGTCGTAGAAGAGTCCCGTATCCACCTGAACCTGGGCGGAAAGCGAAGGAGCAAGGAGCAGGAGAGCAAAGAACAACGTCCGTCGCATCGAGGCTTCCGGATGAGGGCTCTCTAACCTAGCATCCGCTCCACCGCATGACGACTCCCCTCACCCGCGATCAGCGCGCCGCCGTGCTGGCCGGATTCCTCGGCTGGATGCTCGACGCGTTTGACTACTTCCTCGTCGTCATGACGCTCACGGCCATCGCCCAGGAGTTCACGCGCTCCGACGCCGACGTCGCGTCCTCCCTCACCCTCACGCTCGCATTTCGGCCGCTGGGCGCCCTGGGGTTCGGCCTCCTCGCGGACCGCTACGGGCGCCGGCGGCCGCTGATGGTCAATCTCGTGTTCTATTCGGTGGTCCAGGTCTGCTCCGGTCTCGCGCCGACGTTCGCAAGCTTCCTCGCGTTCCGCGCCCTGTTCGGCATCGGCATGGGGGGCGAATGGGGAATCGGCGCCTCACTCGTGATGGAGAAGGTGCCGGCGGAGCGCCGAGGGGTCTTCTCGGGGCTGCTCCAACAGGGCTACGCCGCGGGCTTCCTCCTCGCCGCGATCTGCTACTTCGTGGTATTCCCGCGCTGGGGGTGGCGCCCCCTTTTCTTCATCGGCGGGCTCCCGGCCCTGCTGGCGGTCTACGTGCGCTCACAGGTGCAGGAATCCGAGGTCTGGGTTCGCACCCGACACACGACCTGGAGCGGCCTGGGCCGCGCACTCGCCACGAACTGGCGAACCTTCCTCTATCTGGTGCTGCTCATGGCCCTGATGAACGCAGTGTCGCACGGCACCCAGGATCTCTACCCCACGTTCCTGCAGCGCGATTGGCACCTGGGCGCGGGGACGCGCGCCGCGATCACGGCGCTCTCGATGCTCGGCGCGCTCACGGGCGGGATCCTCTGCGGCCTCTATTCCGATCGTCTGGGGCGCCGCCGCACGATCGTCCTCGCACTCATCGGGGCCGTGCTCCTGATCCCGCTCTGGGTGT
>Ga0335083_10002149_pt1 | contig 26316 bp, 26 predicted proteins | sample Lox_Sample_42_FD_206716 | JGI IMG/M metagenome (GOLD analysis project Ga0335083, IMG submission 206716) | Soil microbial communities from Loxahatchee National Wildlife Refuge, Florida, United States - Lox_Sample_4.2 | ecosystem: Environmental > Terrestrial > Soil > Wetlands | place: USA...
TCGATCAGGACCAGCGGGAACGAATCGGGCGGGTCGCCGCCGAGTGGACCGGCCGCGACGGTGAAGGTGACGCGCTCGGCGGGATCCACCAGCAGAACCGAGGTGCCCGCCGCGAGGTGTCGGTTCTCGGTGAGGAAGAAGAGCGCGTCGCCGCGCGCGGCGAGGACGCCGAGCGACTGATCGAGCGCTGGCCGCGCGGGCGGAGCCGACGGCCGCAGGGCGCAGCCCGTGGCGCCGAGCGCTGCGAGCAGCAGCGCGGCGCCGCGCAAGAGGGCGCGCGCCGGCACGCTAGCGCCCCGTCGTGCGCAGCCAGCCCGAGGTCGCGATGCCCCAGACGGCGTCGAACACGACGACGAGAAGGGGAGTCATCGCGCCGAGCTCCAGGCCGAACGTGCCCTTGCCCGCTCGCGGGAAGAACACGAAGAGCTGCGCCAGCGCGGGCGCGAGGCCGACGACGACGCCGTGAACCACCCAGCTTCGGAAGGTCATCGGCAGGGCGAAGAGGAGCCCCCAGAGCCCTCCCCACACCAGGCGCGGATACAGCCAGCCGAGCGTGAGCGCAGGAGCGAGCGACACGCCGAGCGCGGCGGTGAGGCCCAGGTGCCCGCTGGCCCAGACGGCCAGGCTGTTCGCGCACGCGCCGAATGCGCCGGCGGCGAAGCACAGGGAGAGGAGCCGCAGCAGCGCCTTCATGCGTCGCGCGACTCTATCACGCCTCCCGCGTTCCGCTTCGTCCGACCGCGCCGCGTCGCACGGCCTCGAACGCCTGCACCAGCGCCGGGAGCTGGTAGTGTGCGTTGAGGCCGCTCGGATTCGGCAGCAACCAGAGCGCGGACGGCCCGAGTCGCTGCGGCTGTCGTCCGGGCTCGGCGTCGGGCTGCGCGAACGCGGCGCGGAAGGCGCCGATCCCGAGCACCGCGACCGCGCGCGGCGCGTGGCGCGCGACCTTGCGCGCGAGCGTCCTCCGGCCTGCGACCAGCTCGTCGTCGCCGAGCTCGTCGGCCGACGCGGTCGCGCGCGCCACCAGGTTGGTGAGGCCGCAGCCGTGCGCGAGCAGGGATCGGTCCTGCGCGGGGGCGAGCACGTGCGGCGTGAAGCCGGCGCCGTGCAGCGCGCGCCAGAAGCGGTTGCCCGGCCGCGCGAAGTGATGGCCGGCGGCGGCGGAGTAGAGACTCGGGTTGATCCCGCAGAAGAGCACGTCGAGCCCCGGCGCGATGACGTCCGGGATGCGCCGGCCCGCAGCGGTCAGGAGCTGCGGCGCCACATGAAGCCGCCGAGGAGCAGCATCCAGACCAGGAGCAGCGAGCTCGCGGGCATGTTGATCGCCATCGCGAGCCCGGAGAAGCCTGTGTAGGCGATGGCGACGCCGGCAGCCATCGTCGGGACCCCGCCGAGCACGCCCAGCGCGCCGAGCCACCGCGGGTAGCGGCGCTCGATCATCAGCGCGACGCCGGACGCGGCCGACGTGAAGCCGAGCAGCAGGCTCACCATGCTCGCGAGGCCGGCCTCGATCTGGCGCACGGCGAACGCCGCGCGGAAGGCCGCCTCTTGCTGCGATGCCGGCGCCGCGGCCCAGGTGTCGACCATCACCTTGAGGGCGACGCCATCGACGGCCTGCAGCGCCGCGGCCACCGCGAGGCTGGCGATGGCCGATCCCGATGCGATGCGGGCCCAGCCGCTGGCGGCCTCTTCGCGCCGGAACAGCAGGAGCACCGCGGCCACCATCCCGGCGACGCCCGCGAGCTGCAGCAGGTGGCTCGCCACCCACAGCCGGTCCGCGGCGTACTCGGCGAACGCAGCCTGCGCGTCGTTCGGGTCCGCTCCCATCGGGTGCAGATAGGTTCCGACGAGGAGCAGGAGGCTGCCTGCGATCGCGCACGCGGCCGCCGCCCGCCCGCTGGCGCGGGATTCCATGGACCTAGAGCCGCGCGGCCCCGGCCGCGGACTCGACCGGCACGCCGTCGCGATACACCACGGAGTGTCCACGGAGTGCGGGGACGCGCGCGCCGGGGACGACGGTGCCCACCAGATTCAGCGGGTCGGCGCCGGAGAGGCGCACGGTCTCCCCGCGGCGCGGGAGCTTGCGTGTCTGGCGCAGCGCGTCGACGGCGCCCGGCAGCGCGAACTGCTCGCCGGTGAAGCCGGTGACGAAGCGTCCTCCGCGCGCGGTGCCGCGGGCCTCCATGCGGCGCAGCGCCCAGAAGATCTCGCGCTTCGGGAGCACGAGCGGCTCGCGGCCGAGCAGGTCGTGGAAGACGACGCCCCAGCGCGCGAGGAGCTGCTCGGCGATGGCCTCGGCGAGGGTCTCTCGATCGCCGGTGCCCGCGGCCGTGGGCAGCAGCGCGAAGCGGCCGGGCGCAGCGTGCGCCTCGCGCAGCCGGCGCCGCAGCCGGCCGCGCGCGCTCGCGACCCGGGTGCGGCGCCGCTCGCGATCGACCTGGCGCCGGGCGAGCAGCGCGCGCACCGCGCCGAAGCCGTCCGCCGTGACGAGCCCGCGCGCCACCAGATCCCAGAGTGCCTCCTCGACCTCGACCGGGAGACGGCCGGTGCTCGCGAGGAGATCGCCCTCGAAGAGGGCGCCCTGGGCGGCGAGCCGCTCGAGGATGTCGCGCGCGGGCCCCGGGCCCGGGACGGGCGGCGCGGCGTCGCCGCGCGCGGCGGCGAGGAGCCAGGGGAGGTCGTCGCGGCACGCGAAGGCGAGCGGCGTGGCGCGCGAGGGCGCAACGCCGCCGCGCGTCGGCTCCTCGCCCTCGGCCGCTCCGGCCCGCACCGTGAGCCTCCCCCAGACCACCTCGCCCGAGAGACAGAGCGCGTCGAGCCAGGCCGGGTCGTACGCGGCGACGCGCGCGGGGAGCACCGACTCCTCCCAGGCGCCCGCGGCCAGCTCGAAGCCCTGGAGCTGCTCCACCACGGCCAGGAGCCCGCGCCGTCCCTCGCGCTGGGTGCCGGGCGCCGCGTGCTGCCAGCGCAGCAGGAAGCGCATGAAGTCCTGCGCGCTCACGGGCTCGATCTCGCGCCGCAGCCGCTCCTGCGTGTAGAGGTGGATCCGCGAGAGGAGGCGGCGGGCGCAGAACTCCTCGACGCCGCGCGAGGGGTCGAAGCGGCCGCGCAAGGCGAAGCCCTGCGCCTCGAGCCGCGCGAGCGCCAGCTCGATCGCGTCCGGCGCGAGGCCCGTGCGCGCAGCCACGTCGGCGACGGTGACGGGCCCGCAGCCTTCGAGATGGCCGCGCACGACGTCGACCGCCGCCATCTCGGCGTCCGGCGTCCCGGCCCGGGCGATCGCATCCGGCACGCGCACGTCGGGCGTCATGCGCGCGCGCGCGAAGAGCGCCTCGACCCAGGCACGCCGCTCGGCGGCGACCCAGAGCCGACCCGACGGAGTGTCGGCCGAGGCCGCGCGCCCGGCCGCCGCGAGCGCCTCGAACCACTCGTGCCAGGCCGGCTCCGGGCGGACCAGCACGGCGCCGAGCAGGTGGTCGTGGAGCTCCTCCGCGTCGCGCGGCGCAGGGCGTGCCTCCTCGCGCACGCGCGCGATCGCCTCGGGGTCGAGGCGCCCGAGGTCGCGCGCGTTCTCCGGAATGCCCCGGCGCAGGGCCACGGCGCGCGTGCGGCGTTCCTCGAGCGGCGCGTCGTCGAGGAAGGCATAGGGGCGCGCGTTCAGGATCTCGTGCGCCAGCAGCGAGGGCTCCGTCGTGTCGCGCAGGTGGACCGCGACGCGGCCCTCGCGCATGCCGCGGAGCAGCTCGACGAGCCCGGCCAGGTCCGCCGCCTCGTACAGGCAGTCGCGCATCGTCTGGCGCACGATCACGTTGTCGGGGATCTCGAGCGGCCCGGCCGCGTTCTCTCCGCAGGCCGCGAGCTGCGGAAACATCGCCGCCAGCAGGTCGTCGGCCTGCATGCGTTGAAGCGGCGGAGGCACGCGACGCCCACCGCGCTGGCGCAGCACGAGCAGAGCGCGGCCCAGGTTCCAGCGCCACCGCACCGCGAAGGTCGGGGCGGCGAGCATCGCCTGGGCGAGCACCTCCTCGACGGTATCGGGCGACAGGAAGCGCGGGACGTCCTCGAGCGGGAAGCTGTGCTGCGGCGAGAGCGACAGCACGACGGCGTCGTCGTTCGCCGCCGCCTGCAGCTCGAAGTCGAAGGTGCGGCAGAAGCGCTTGCGCAGCGCCAGCCCGAGGCCGCGATTCACGCGCCCCCCGAACGGCGCGTGCACCACGAGCTGCATTCCGCCCGACTCGTCGAAGAAGCGCTCGAAGACGACGTGCTCGCGCGTGGGCAGGATTCCGAGGGCGCCGCGCGCCGCGTCGAGGTAGCGGGCGATCTGCTCGGCCGCGGCGGGCTCGAGCGCAGCGTCGCCGGTGAGCCAGTCGACCGCCGCCGCGATGCCTCCGGTCTCGAGCCGCTCGCCGACACCAGCGCGCAGCGCCGACACCTCGGCCGAGAGCTCTTGCGTCCGCGCCGGCGCCTCGCCCAACCAGAACGGCACGCTCGGCGGCGCGCCCTTGGCGTCGGCGACGCGCACCACGCCGTTCTCGACGCGCCGGATCTGCCACGAGGTGCTGCCGAGCAGGAAGACGTCGCCCGCCATGCTCTCGATGGCGAAGTCCTCGTTCACGGTGCCGACGAAGGTGTCGTCGGGATCCGCCACGACCCGGTAGTCGGCGGTGTCGGGGATGGCGCCGCCCGCGGCGAGCGCCGCGATGCGCGCGCCGCGCCGGCCCCGCAGCACCCCGTTCACGCGGTCGCGGTGGAGCCAGGCGCCGCGGCGGCCGCGACCGGTCGCGATGCCCTCGGAGAGCAGCTCCACGACCGCATCGAAGTCCTCGCGGGCGAGCCCCGCGTAGGAGGCGGAGCGCCGCACCAGCGCGTAGAGGTCGTCCTCGCGCCAGGCCTCGGCCGCGCAGGCCGCGACGAGCTGCTGCGCCAGGATGTCGAGCGGCGCATCGGGGGGTGCGACGCGGTCGAGGTGGCCGGCGCGCACGCCGCGCAGCAGCGCGGCGCACTCGACCAGCTCGTCGCGCGTCGCCGGAAACAGTCGCCCCTTCGGGACGGCGCCGCGCGCGTGCCCCGAGCGGCCGACCCGCTGCAGGAAGGTCGCGAGGCTGCGCGGCGATCCGATCTGGCAGACCAGGTCGACGGGTCCGATGTCGATGCCGAGCTCGAGCGACGCGGTGGCCACGAGCGCGCGCAGGTCGCCCGCGCGGAGCCGCGCCTCGAGCGCGGCGCGCCGGTCCTTCGAGAGGCTGCCGTGGTGGGCGGCGACGCGGTCCTCTCCGAGGCGCTCCGCGAGCAGGTGCGCGGTGCGCTCGGCCAGGCGGCGGGTGTTGACGAAGACGAGCGTGGTGCGGTGCGCCTCGACCAGCCCCGCGATCCGATCGAGGATCTCGCCGAACTGCTCGTGCGAGGCGACCGCCTCGAGCTCGCTGCCAGGCACCTCGATGCCGAGATCGAGCGCCCGGCGGTGGCCGAAGTCGACGATGCGGCAGCGCGGCCTCCCGTCGGCCTGATCATCCGGCGGGCCAGGCGCTTCCCGCCCTGCGTCTTCCCTCTCCGCGCCCGCGCCGACCAGAAGCCGCGCCACGGTCTCGATCGGGCGCTGCGTGGCCGAGAGCCCGATGCGCACGGGCGGCGCGTCGCAGAGCGCGCCCAGGCGCTCGAGCGTGAGCGCCAGGTGCGAGCCGCGCTTGTCGCGCGCGACGGCGTGGATCTCGTCGACGATCACCGTGTCGACCGCGCGCAGGCGCTCCCGGCTCCGCTCGGCGGTGACCAGCAGGTAGAGCGACTCGGGGGTGGTGACGATCAGGTGCGGCGGGCGCTTGAGCATCGCCGTCCGCGCGGAGGGGGGCGTGTCGCCGCTCCGGACCAGCGCGCGGATCTCGGGCACTGCGAGCCCGAGCTCGCCGGCGACGGCGCGGATCTCGGCCAGCGGCGTCGTCAGGTTGTGCTGGATGTCGGAGGCGAGCGCCTTGAGCGGGGAGACGTAGACGACGCGCGTCTCGTCGGCGAGGCCGCCTTCGCGCTCGGCGCGCCGGATCAGCCGGTCGATGCAGACCAGGAAGGCGGCGAGCGTCTTGCCGCTCCCGGTCGGCGCGGCGATCAGTGTGTGGTTGCCGGCGGCAATCGACGGCCAACCTTCGGCCTGCGGCTCGGTGGGACCCGCCGGGAAGCGCCGCGCGAACCACGTCGAAACGGCCGGGTGGAAGAGATCGCCCAGCATGGTTGCTGAGTGTGCCTCGGAGATTCCGTTCAGGCGATCTGGCCCCTCCGGGACGGGCGGGGGGTGCCGTGGGGGAACCGGTGCGGGCCCTTGCGGCCGCCGGTGAGGGCGTCGAGCTCCTCCAGCAGAGGGGCGACGCGGGAGGCCACCGGCGAGCGGGTCGCGAGGGAGCGCTCCACGGCGCGCACCGCGTTGGCGACGGAGGGGTGGTTGCGGCGGAAGGCCTCGCCGATCCGCTGCAGTGAGGCGTCGGTGTAGCGGCTGCAGAGGTACATCGCGATCTGGCGCGGCACCAGGAAGTCGCGGCGCCGCGAGCGCGACGCCAGCAGGTCGATGCTCGTGCCGAAGTGCGCCGCGACGAGCGCGGCGACGCGCTCGGGATCGATCGCGCAGCCGGCGCACCTCGGGAGCACCTTGCGCAGCGCCGCCTCCACCAGCAGCAGGTCGATCGAGCGCCCGAGGAGCGCGGCGCTCCCGGCGAGCTGGACGACCGCCGACTCGAGGTCGCGCACGCTCGAGGGGATCGCGGTGGCGAGGCGCTCGAGGCAGTCGGGCGGGAGCGCGATCTGGGCGGCGCTCGCCTTGGCACGCAGGATGCGCCGTCGCAGCTCGAGGTCCGGCGTCTCGATCTCGGCGACGAGCCCGCTCGCCAGCCGCGAGGCCAGGCGCGCGTCGAGGTCGGGGATCTCGCGCGGCAGCCGCTCGGCCGTGAGCATCACGCGCGCCCCACGACGGGCGAGCTGCTCCAGGGTGTGGAGCAGCTCGAGCTGCGTCGACTGCTTCCCGCGCAGGAAGTGGACGTCCTCGAGCACCAGCACGTCGCATTCGCGGTAGCGGCGCTTGAACTCGGCCGTGCGCTGGGCGCGGATCGACGCGAGGAGCTCGTTCGTGAACTGCTCGCCCGAGGCGTAGACCGCGCGCTCGCCCCGCCCGGTCACCTCGGCCGCCACGGCGGAGGCGAGGTGCGTCTTGCCGAGCCCCGCGGCGGCGGCGACGTAGAGCGGGCTCACTGCGAGCTGCCGACCGCCCGCCAGCGCGCGCGCCGCCTCGAGCGCCAGCGCGTTGCTGCTCCCGGCGGCGAACTCGTCGAAGGCCGGTGCGGCGCGCGAGGGCTCGGCGCGCGGCGCCGCCTGGGGCCGCACCGGGAAGACGCGCGTCACGGGTCGGGCCGCGGTCGTCGAGGTGTCCGACGTCTCCGGTGCCGGCGTGCTCACCGCCCGCACCGCGAGCGCGACCGCGATCGACCGGCCGCACGCCTCCGCGGCGTGCTCGACGATGCGCGCGAGATAGCGCTCGCGCACGCGCTCGCAGTGGAAGGCGCTCGGGCAGACCAACCGCAGCCCCTCGTCTGCGGACTCGGGGGAGAGCGGCTTGAGCCACGCCTCGAGGGCGAGGGGCGGCAGCTCGCGGGCGAGACGGCACAGCACGCCGTCCCACAGGCTCGTCGCCTGGGCGAGCGCAGACACCGCCCGATCGACCTGGGGGGAGCAGGTCATCAATGCGATTCTCGGAGCTTTTTGGGGTTCGCCGGGAAGATTCCCGAACGAGAACCGCCGGAAGCGCGCGGAGTAGACCATAGCGCCCGCGCGTTCGCAAGAGAGGAAATGCAGCGATCGCGAAAATCGTCCGACACTAAAATGTTACAGCGCGAAACAGCGGATCACCGGCGGAGAACTTCCGTTTGCAAACGCGAAGGAGATTCCTTTCCGCGCAGTTCTGAGCCGCTCGCGAGAGGCTCCAAGATGCTCCGAACGCGCTGCCGGGCGGCGCGCGGCCGGTCGCGACCTCGATCACGGATCTACGGAATGCGAGAGATTGCTGATACCAGATCGAAATCGCTCGCGCGATCAGTGGAGCGTGCGCGAGGCGCCGAGGAGGCCGCCGCCGAGCTCGGCGAGCCGGAACTGGAGCAGTGCGACCAGCCGCTCGCAGCGCGCGAGCGGGCCCTCGGTCTCGAGCAGTCCCTGCTTGTCGGCGGGAGGCAGCTCGAGCGACTGGCACAGCAGGTCGACGAAGGTCAGGTCGTCGATGCCCGAGAAGCGGCGCGCATCGAAGTGATGGGCTGCATCCGGCTGGACGTGGCGCGCGAGCTGGCCGAGGAGGTCGATCGAGTCGGCGCGCAGGCCCTGCAGCGGAATCCCCTCCATCGCCTCGTCGAAACGCTCGTCGAGCGGCTCGACACGCGCCACGCGGTAGAGCTGCTCCGCGCCTCGCGGAATCTCTTCGACGATGCGGAAGCGGTGCGTTCCGAGCAGAACGATGTCGTAGCGCCCGTCGTCGCGCTGACCGGCCTGCTGGATCAGGCCCGCGCAGCCCACCGCGAAGACGGGAGGATCGCCCGCCATCTCCGCCTGGTGCTCGGGTCGCACCGCGACCATGCCGATGCGGCGGTCGCCCGCGAGCGCCGCAGCCGTCATCTGCCGGTAGCGCGGCTCGAAGATGTGCAGCGGGACGCGCGAGCGGGGAAACAGAACGACGTTCCCGAGCGGGAAGAGGGGAATCGTCTGGACGAGGCTCGCCTCGCGCACGCTCGAACGGTAACACCGCTCTTCAGCTTGACGCCGCTGCGGCGAGACGGGAGACTCGCAGCTCTGGCATGGATCGCGCAACGGCGCAGCAGCTGATCGCGCGCCTCGCGCTCGACGCCCAGGCGATCGCGCGCGCCTTCGGCCTCGCGTACCGCGCGATCGAGCCCGAGCGTCCCGGTGTGCGACGCCGTCTCGGCGTCTGCTACGCGGACGGCACGATTCGCATCCGTCTCTTCCACGCCAGCACGGGCCGCCCGCTCAAGTACTCGAGCCTCGTCGACACGCTGTGTCACGAGCTCGCGCACCTGCGCCACTTCAATCATGGCCTGCGCTTCCAGGCCTTCTACCGCCGCGTCCTCGAGCACGCCCGGAGCGAGGGCATCTATCGACCCGGCCGCGAGGCGCCCTCGCCGGGTCCGATCCGGCTGCGCGCCCCGCGCCGGCAGCTCGCGGCCCTCTCGGCCCGCGCCGGCCACGCCGTGCGGCGCCCGGAGCAACTCACGCTCTTCTGATCGAAGCGGCGGATCGGAAACGGATCGGAAGGGTGGGAAGCTCAGCCCTCGGGGACTGCGTCGGCCTGCTTGTCGTAGTCCTCGAGCGTATTGGGGCCCTCGATCACCTGGGCCTTGATGCCGTCGACCGCGATCGCCTTGTCGACGATTTCCTTGAGCAGGCCTTCGACCGTGAGCTCGTCGTACTCCGCCAGCGCGTCCTCGAGGCTCGATCCCGAGATCGTGAACTGCAAGACGGCCTTGATCTTGACGTCCATGCTCGCGAAACCTTCCGTGCCCCGATCGGGTCGCGGCGGCGGCGGTGAAGGGCCAGCAAACCCCGCGCGGGCGCTCGCGAAATCGCCGTGATGGCCGCGGAACATACCCGACGGAGGCCTCGCCGGCCACGGGAATTTCCACTTTTTTCGCGGACCTAGAGGTGGGGGACGCCGGCCCCAGCACCCTCGCGGGCTTCTGCCCGCGCATGGACGACCGCCAGCGCGATCGCGCCCGCAGCCGTCAGCATGAAGAGCGAGACGGACAGGAAGTGCAGCCGGGAGAAGCTCAGCGCCATCTGCGGATTCGCCCCCGCCTCGCCGAGGCGGGCGAGGCGGATCTCAGCCACGGCCGGCGTGACGCCGAAGTGGTTGACGAGGCACACGAGCGCCAGCACGAGCGGGAGGACGACCGCGATCCGACCACGGCCGAGTGCTCCCCCGAGGGCCGAGAGCGCGAATCCGATCACTGCGCCACCGAGCTGGAGAGGCCCCAGCACTCGTCCAATGAGCCGGCCCGCGAGGTCGGCGTCTGGGATCACCTCGAAGGTGGCGCGCGCGACGACCGCACCGAAGAGCAGCATGGCGCCGAGCCACGCGCCGAGCGCGATCCAAAGCGCCGGCCGGAGCACGGCCCGGGCGGAGAAGGGCACGGCAGCCGATGGTTCCCGATCGCTTCCTCGCTGTAAAGGAAATCTGGGCTTCGCTGCGCCGGCGGCTCGTCGATCGAATCGTCGACTACTTGATGGAGCCCCTGCCGAACTACGAGCGGCGGGTTCGCAACGACCTCGGCGCCCTGCTCGGCAGCGCGCGCAAGGCCGACGTCATCCTGATCGAGGGCGACCAGCGCGTCTCGGCGATCATCCGCTACCTGACGCAGAGCTCGTGGTCGCACTCCGCCCTCTACATCGGCGACGAGCTGCTGCGGCGCGGGGGCGAGCAGGCGACCTGGGCGCGCCAGCACTTCGGCGACGGCGCCCAACACCTCGTGGTCGAGGCGCTGCCGCGCGGTGTGGTGGCCTCCCCGCTCGTGAAGTACGTCGACTTCAACCTGCGCATCTGCCGCCCGCACAAGCTTCGGCCCGATCACTGCCGGGTCATCATGGACGAGGCGGTCGCGGCGATCGGCTGGCGCTACGACCTCCGCAACGTCTTCGACCTGGCGCGCTACCTGATCCCCGTCCGGCTGGTCCCGCCGCGCTGGCGCGCCGCGGCGCTCCACTTCGGGAGCGGGGAGCCGACCGAGGTGATCTGCTCGAGCCTGCTGGCGCGGCTCTTCTACCGCGTGCGCTTCCCGATCCAGCCGACGGTCGAGCGCCACGCCGCGGATCTCCCGGAGGACGGGAGCCCCGGCGCCGCGCTGGTGCGGCGCGTCTTCGGCCAGCCGAGCGCGCACTTCACGGGCCTCTTCCGCATGCGGCATCCGACCCTGATCACGCCGCGCGACTTCGACCTCTCGCCCTTCTTCGAGATCGTGAAGCTGAATCCGGTCGCCAAGGACTTCGACTACAGCCGCATGCGCTGGGTCGAGGACGCCGAGCGCGAGGACGACGCCCGCGCAATCCGCTGAGGTTCAACGACCCCGAAGCGCCCGCAGCGCGTGGTCCACTAGCGCGAGGCCGGCCTCCGGCGCCACCTCGACGCGCGCGGCGCCGAGCACGCGGCGCAGCATCTCGAGCGCGGCATAGCGCTCGGCGTCCGCGCGCCGGGTCGGCTCGGCGCCGGACGCCGCCGCGTAGGCGCGCCACGCCGCCTCGACCGCCGGGCTGGCGTCGGCCGGCTTCCCGCGCGCAACCGCTGGAATCCGCAGGTGGGCGAGGAGCGTGCCGAGATCGAAGGCGGGATCGCCGACGTGGGCGATCTCCGCGTCCAGCAGGACGGCGCCGGCCGGCCCGATCAGCACGTTGCCCGCCTGCACGTCGCCGTGGACGAGCGCGCCGCGCGGCTCGAGGTAGCGGCGGTAGGCGGCGTCGGCGATGGCAGCGGTCTCCCCGTCCCGCCAGATCTCCTCGGCGCGGGCCCGCAGCGCGGCCGGCAGCGGGAAGTCGTTCGGACGGAACGGGAGGACGAAGATGTGCTCGCCGTGCAGGCGCCGCATCTCGTCGTTCTCGAAGCGCGCGGCGAGTGCGGGGTCCGTCGTCGCGGCGTGGACCCCTCCGAGGAAGCGCGCCAGCCTCCCTGCCGCCGCCGTCCCCGCGTCAGGGCTGCGCGCCAGCAGGTGATCGAGGCGCGGGGCGCGGCCCAGGTCCTCGAGCACCAGCACGCGCGCCTCCGGGTCGAAGCGAACGACGCCGGGGCAGACGCCCTCGGCGTCGAGCGGCCGCACCTGCTCGAGCCAGCGCGCCTCGAACAGGATGCGATCGGTCGTGACGCGGTACTCGGGGAAGCGCTCGAGGGCGGGGCGCGCCTGCTTCACGATCCAGGAGCGTGCGCCGCTCCGCGCGCGTCGCACCCAGTTGATGTTCCCGTCGCCCGCCGGCTCCACGGCAACGCGCTCGCCCGGCTGCACGAGGCCGAGGCGTCGCAGGTAGTCCGGGAGCGTTGCCTCGTCGAGCCGAGCCGCCTCGCCCGTCACGGGCGCCAGCGTACCGTGCGCTAGCCTCGCCGCCCCATGTCGCTCCGCAGGGGCCTCGCGCTGGCGATCGGGATCGCCCTGGCGCTCGGCTGCGACCGCAAGATCGAGCCGTTCGTCCCGGGCGAGAAGCCCGAGCCGCCCGATCTCTCGCGCATCTTTCCCGAGGGCGCCGAGAAGGCCGCGCGGCAGGAGGCCGAGTCCGGGGCGCCGCGCGGCGGCCGGGGCGCGCCGCCCATGGCGGCTACGTCGACGGCTCAGCCGATCAGCGGGACGGTCTCGATCGCTCCCGAGCTCGCCGGCCGGATCCCGCCGGGTGCCGTGCTCTTCGTGATCGCGCGGAGCGCGGACACCGGCCCGCCGCTCGCCGTCAAGCGCATCCCCGATCCCAAGCTTCCGCTCGCGTTCTCGATCGGACCCGACGACCGCATGATCCAGGCGATGCCGTTCGCGGGGCCGATCAAGCTCTCGGCGCGCATCGACTCGGACGGCAACGCCATGACGCGCTTGCCCGGGGACCTGACCGGCGCGGCGCCCGAGCCGCATCAGCCCGGCGACAGCGGCGTCGCGCTCGTGATCGACCAGGTGCTCTAGGCGCGCGGAAGCACCTGCCGCGGGCTAGCCTCCGCCGCCATGTCGCATCCGCGCCCCTGGACCGTGGTCGAGACGCGCGAGGTGCAGGACTGCGACGTCTTCCGGGTGCAGCGCACGCTCGCGCGCTCGCCGCAGACCGGCGACGCGCATCGCTTCTGGCGCATCGAGGCCGCGGAGTGGGTGAACGTGGTCCCGCTCACCCGGCACGGCGAGATCGTGATGGTGCGGCAGTGGCGCCACGGCTCGCGCGACGTGACGCTCGAGATCCCGGGCGGCATCGTGGACCCCGGGGAGAGGCCGGACCAGGCGGCGCTCCGCGAGCTGCGCGAGGAGACCGGCTACGCGGGCGGGGAGCTCTCCGCGATCGGCGAGGTGAACCCGAACCCGGCCCTGTTCGCGAACCGCGTGCACAGCTTCTGCGCGCGCGGCGTCGAGCCGGTCGGCGCCATCGAGAACGATGCGCGCGAGGAGACGGTGGTCGAGCTCGTGCCCCTCGCCGATCTCGACCGGCGGCTTCGCGCCGGCGAGATCCGCCACGCGCTCGTGGTCGCGGCCCTGCACTGGTTCCGGCTGGCGGAGCACGCGATGTGAGGGCGGCGCGGGCCCGCTCCTCGATGCGCTCGCGCATGCCGCTCGGCGACTTCCTGGTCGCCTATCTGAAACGCGCCGGAGTCACCCACCTCTTCGGCCTGCCCGGCGACCTGGTGCTCGCGCTCTTCCACCGCTTCGGGCGTGACCGCGAGCTCGAGATCGTGACGTTCTCGCACGAGCCGGCCGTTGGCTTCGCCGCAGACGGCTACGCCCGCAGCACGCGGCGGCTCGGCGTCGTGTGCGTCACCTACGGTGCCGGCGGCCACAACGTGATCAACCCGGTGGCGGGAGCCTACGCCGAGCAGGTGCCGCTGCTGGTCGTCTCGGGCGGGCCGGGCGAGGCGGAGCAGAAGCTCTCGGGCGTGCACCACCAGGCGAAGGACGTCGAGGGGCAGTGCAGGATGTTCGCCGAGGTGACCTGCGCGGCGCGCGTGCTGCGTCATCCCGAGCGCGCGGCCGCGGAGGTGCACGAGGTGGTGCAGGCGGTCATGACGCAGCACCGACCCGGCTACCTCGAGATCCACCGCGACATGGTCGGCGTCCCGATCCCGGTGCCGCGCGCGATCCAGGCCTGGAGCGGGAGCTTCCCCGCGCCGGCCTCGGACCGGCGCAAGCTCACCGAGGCGGTCGCCGACACGATCGCCCACCTGGCCAGGGCGCGGCGTCCCGTGCTGATCGGAGGGATCGAGCTGTATCGGGCGAGCGCCGAGCGCGCGTTCCAGCGGCTGGCGGAGAAGCTCGGGGTGCCCGTGGTCACCACCGTGGACGCCAAGGGCCTCTTCCCCATGGATCACCCGCTGCACATGGGGATCCACATGGGTCCCTTCAGCCCGCCCGCGATCGAGAGGCGCGTGCGCGGCGCCGACCTGGTGCTCGCGCTCGGCACCGTCCTCACCGACATGAACCTCGGCGCCGCGCGGCCGCAGGTGCCGCGCGACCGCTCGGTGTGGGCGGTGGGCGGGCGCGTCAACGTGTCCTTCCACACCTATACCGACGTGATGCTCCGCGACTTCGTGACCGCGCTCGCCGGAGCGCGCCTGCCGCGCTTCCGCGAGACGGTGGTCTACCACGACAACCTGAAGAGGACGCGCGCGGATCGGCGCTCGGCGCACCTCTCGGTCAACGACATGCTGCTCGAGCTGAACCGCTTCCTCGACGCGCACCCCGGCTACAACGTCTTCGCGGAGTCGGGTGATGCCCTGTTCGGAGGGCTCGAGCTGCGGCTGCGCGGCGGCCTCTACTTCTCGCAGGGCTACTACGCGTCGATGGGGTTTGCGGTGCCGGCCGCGCTCGGCGCCCAGATCGGGACCGGCCGCCGCCCGCTGGTGCTGACCGGCGACGGCGCCTTCCAGATGACCGGGCCCGAGATCTCGCACGCGCCGCGCCTCGGCCTCTCGCCGATCGCCGTCCTGGTGAACAACAGCGGCTGGCAGATCTTCCGCCCGGTGTCGCCGCGCAAGGACCTGCTCGAGATCCCGCCCTGGCCCTACGCGGACCTGGCGCAGGCCTGGGGCGGGGTCGGCTTCCGGGCCGCGAATCGCGCCGAGCTGCGCGAGGCGCTTCGCGCCGCGCACGAGGTCAGCGAGTTCGCGCTGATCGAGTGCCGCGTGGCGCCCGACGACCTCTCTCCGATCACACGCCGCTACATCCGCGAGAGCGCGCGCAAGGCGGCGGCGGGACGGGTCGGACCGCGCGCGCGGACACGCTAGCTTCGCGGGATGGCGCGCTGGCGCGAGGGCAGTCGGGCCGAGTGGGAGCGCATCCGCGACCAGGGGCTCGCTCGGCATCTGTTGATGCGCGGCGTCCTCCGCGGCATCCCGATGGCCATCGCCCTGATCCTGCTGCTCGAGGTGCTGCAGGGACGGTCGATCGACCGCGAGCTGCTGCTCGACCGCGCCTTCGAGTGGCGGCTCTGGACCGCGGCGGCCCTGTTCTCGGTGGGCGGGGCGCTCTCGGCCTTCGCGCGGTGGAAGGCGCTCGACGCGTCCTTCGGCACGGGCAGCTCCGGAGAGGGGTGAGCGATGGAGAAGCAGCAACTGCGCGACCAGCTGGCGGCGCTCCACGCGGCGCTGCGCGACGCCGACACGGCAGATCCCGAGGCGCGGGAAATGCTGCAGCAGGTGATGGACGACATCCGCGGCGCGCTCGATCGCAGCGAGCGGAGCGGGCGGCACGACTCACTGACCGAGCGGATGCGCGTCGCCGTCGAACGCTTCGAGGGCAAGCACCCCGCGCTCACCGAGGCGGCCGGGCGCGTGATCGACACCCTGGCGAGCCTCGGGATCTGACGCAGGGTGGCGGACCCCCACGACATCGCCTCCAAGGCGCGCGCGCTCCTGCGGCGCGTCGACGCGGGCGTCCTGTCGACGCACTCGCTCGCGCAGCCGGGCTGGCCGTTCGGCTCGCTCGCGCCCTTCGCCCTCACGCACGAGGCGCGTCCCATCCTGCTGGTGAGCGCGCTCGCCGAGCACACCCGCAACCTGTCGGCCGACCCGCGCTGCTGCCTCACCGTCTTCGACCCGACGCCCGCCGACAAGCAGGCGGGCGGGCGCGCGAGCCTGCTCGGCGAGGCGCGGCCGCTGCCGGAGCCCGAGCGCGAGGCCGCGGCGTCGCGCTACCTCGCGCTCTACCCCGAGCAGCGCAATCTCCTCGCGATGCGCGACTTCGGCTTCTGGTCGATCGAGCCGCTGCGGGTGCGCTGGATCGGGGGCTTCGGCGAGATCCACTGGATCGAGCGCGCCGCGTGGCTGCTCGCGACGCCCGCGTGGCGCGACGGCGAGGGCTCGATCGTGTCGCACATGAACGAGGACCACGCCGACGCGCTCGCGGCGATCTCGAAGCGGTTCCTCGGCCAGGACGACGAGGAGCCTGCCCTGGTCGCCGTCGACCCGGAGGGCTTCCACGTGCGCACCGCGCGCGGGGTGCGCTGGCTGCCCTTCGCGCGCGCCTGCCACAGCGCCGGCGACGTGCGGGCGGAGATGGTGCGGCTCACCCGGGAGGCGAGGGAGGGATAGCGGCCCGGGTTGCTACCCTGCCGCGGATGCGGCGCCTCGTCCCGCTGGCCCTCGTCGCGCTCCTGGTCGGACTCTTCGCGGCCGGTCACCTGGTGCGCGGACAGCTCGGCATCGAGCTGTCGCCCGAGTCGATCCGCTCGGTGGTCACCGGCTTCGGCTGGAAGGGGCCCGCGATCTACCTCGGGCTCGTCGCGTTCCGCCAGTTCCTGCTGCTGCCCTCGGCGCTGGTGCTGTCGATCGGCGGCATCGTGTTCGGTGCGGCGATGGGCACCCTGCTCGGCAGCGTGGGCATCGGGCTCTCGGCCGCGTTCAAGTACACCGTCGCGCGCCGCCTCGGGCGCGAGTGGCTGAGCGGGCGCTTCGGCGCCGCGGTCGAGGCGTTCGAGCACCGCACCGGGGCCGCCGCGCCCGTTCTGGTCGGCCTGGTGACCGCGCATCCCGCCGGGCCGATGGCGCCCGTGCACTGGGCCGCCGGCTTCGCCGCGGTTCCTGCCCTCTCGTTCGCCGTCGCAGTCGCGCTCGCCGCGCCGCTCCGCGCCTTCGCCTACGCCTTCTTCGGCTCGACGCTGCTCGAGCCCGGCTCGGCGAGGTTCTGGCTGGCGGGCGGCGTGCTCGCTGCTGCGGTCCTCGCGCCGCTCGCGCACCGCGGCCTGCGCGAGCGGCTCTGGCGGGGGACCGGGCGCAGCGCCGGCGGCGCGTGAGACGCGCGCTCCCTCTCGCGCTCGTGCTGCTGGTGTCGATCGCTGCGATCGCGGTGCTCTACGCGCGCGCGCTCGGCTACGGGCTCGCGTGGATGGACGAGCGCGAGATCGGGCAGGGCGAGATCGTGCTCGGGGCGGACGAGCCGTGGACGGATGCGTTCACGCGGCCGCTGCACCGGAGCGAGCCCGGCATCGCGGCGGCGAACCCGTACTACCGCCCGCTGCAGATCCTGCTGGTCACGGCGATCCACCGCGTCGCGGGACCACAGCCGCCCGCGTATCGGGTGGTGTCGCTTGCGCTCGCCGTCGCCACCTGCTTCGCGTTCGGCGCGCTCGCGCTCGGGCTCTTCGGCCGGCTCGATCTCGCGCTGCTCGCCACGGCGCTCGCGGCGCTCCATCCCGTGGGCATCGAGAGCTGGGTCTGGATCTCCGGGATCGCCGAGGCGCTGTCGGCGCTCTTCACCATCGCCAGCGTCGGGCTCGGTCTGCTCGCCGCGACCGCCGCGACGCGCGGCCGGGCGCTCGTCCTGGGAGCGCTCTCGGTCGTCGCGCTCGCGCTCGCCCTGCTGGCGAAGGAGAAGGGCGTTGCGGCACCCGCGCTCCTCGCGGTCGCCCTCGCGGCGCTCCGGCTCGGGCGTCCGGAGGCGCTCGGGGCGGAGGCGTTGCGGCGGGGCGTCCGGCTCGTCGCGATCGAGGTCGCGCTGCTCGCGGCCTACGTCTTCGTGTGGAGGCCGGCGATGCTCGGGAGCGGGCTCGTCCCGGCTCCCCCGATCGGAGGGAGCCGCGCGACGCACATCCTCTCCGCGCTGGCGAGCTGGCCGGCCGATCTCGCCTGGCTCGTGCTCCCGCTGCGGTCGAGCACCAGCGACGCGGTGCGCGTGGTCCACTCGGTGGCCGATCCGGCGGTCTGGCTCGGAGCCGCGCTCGCGCTCGGCTCGCTCGCCGCCTTCGCGGCGCTGCTGCGCATCGGCCGGCCGGTCGGCGCGCTCGGCCTGGCCTGGCTCTGGATCGCCTTCCTGCCCTCCGCGAACCTGTTTCCCCAGATCCACGCGCGCGCCGAGCGCTACCTGTTCCTCTCCGTGTTCGGCGCGGCGCTCCTGGCCGTCGACCTCGCCGACCTCGCGTTCGCGCGCTGGGCGCCGCGCTGGCGGCGCATCGGGCCGGTCGCCGTGCTCGGGCTCTGCGCGCTCCTCCTGGCGGAGCGCACCTGGGTGCGCACGCCGGACTGGCGCTCGACCCGCGCGCTCTTCGAGGCGGACGTCGCACGCGATCCGGACTTCCGCGAGGGGCGCTTCCACCTCGCCCACGCGCTCTTCGACGCCCAGCGCTTCGCCGATGCCGACCTCGAGCTTCGCGAGCTGCTCCGCCCCGACGCCTCGACGGGTCCAACCTGGAGCTACGTGAACGAAGTCGGCGTGCGCCAGCTCGCCTGCGCCAACGACCTCGCGCTGCACCGCGAGGCACAGGTTGAGCGCGACGCGGAGGAGCTCGCGCGTATCGATCCGGTGCTGGCGGCGGTGCCGGGGCTGCGCGCGTGTCTCGCGCAGGCCGAGGAGGCGCTCGGGCGCCCCGCGCAGGCGCTCGCGATCTACGAGGGCGTCGCGGCCCAGCTCCCGGGGGACCCGCCGGCCACGATGTCGCTCGCGATGGCGCGGCTCTACGCGGCGACGGGCCGCCGCGACGAGGCGCAGCGCTGGCTCGAGACGGCGCGCCGCGACGGCCCGCGCGAGCCCGGCTTCGACTTCCAGCTGCGGATGGTGGAGAAGGCGTTGCGGCAGCTCAGTGCGGGAGGATGAGGCTCCAGTGCCCCGCGGTGTCGATGGCGATCTCGCGCCAGGTGCCCTCGTCGATGAAGTTCTTGCGGTAGCTCGCGACGAGCGGCGTGCCGGCGGCGCGCCCCAGCAGCGCCGCGGCGATCTCGCCGTGCGTCACCACCACCACGGCGTGTCCGGGGTGCGCCGCGGCGATCGCCGCGATGGCGTGCTCGGCGCGCGCGAGCCCGTCGGCGAGCGACTCGCCTTCCGCCGGGCGCGGGTCCTTGCCGGTGTCGAAGTTGTGTGTCCGCCAGCGCCAGTCGAGCGCGGCCTTCTCGCTGCCGGCCGAGAGCGAGGCGAAGGCGGGGTCGACATCCGGCGGCGTCGGGAGGCCGAGCGCTCGCGCGATGGCCTGCGCGGTCTGCTGCGCGCGCCGCGCCGGCGACGTATACACCGAGACGATGTCGTGGCCGACGAGCGCCTTGCCGAGGCGCTCGGCCTGCTCGAGACCCTTCGGCGTGAGCGCGTCGAGCTGGTCGTCGGTCATGCCCTTCGGACGCAGGATGCGGGGCACGTTCTTCCACGCCTGCGCGTGGCGCACGACGTAGACGCGCAGCACCGGCGCGGTAGCGGGCGGCTCCGCCGCCGCCGGCTGCACGGCCGCGAGCAGCAGTACGAGGAGCAGGGCGATTCTCTCGCGGCGCAGGCTTCCCTCTTGCATCAGAGCGCGTCGGCCACCTCCTCGAAGAACGCAACCGCGGCGGCCTCGGCGTCGGCGCCGCACGCCAGCCCTGGAGGCGCGGCGGCGCGCAGCTCGCGATAGAGCTCGATCGCGGCGCGCACCGCCCGCGCGCAGTCACCGGGGTCGTGGAGTGCCACCGTCGCGCCGAGCCGCTCGACGCACTCCGGAGCGCGCTCCTCGAGGCGGCGCACGCCGTTCGGCTGGGCGCCGCGCGCCGCGAGCAGCAGGGGACCGAAGACCCGCGCGCGCAGGAAGCCGAGGCCATCGAGCACCTCGAAGACCTCGCCGCGCGCGAGCTTCGCGGCGAGGTAGTGGACCCAGGTCCAGAAGCGATCCTCGATCCACTGCGGCTGCGGCGCGGGATAGGCAGGCGCGCTCGCGTCGAGCACGCGCGCGAGACGCCCGGCGCGATCGAAGAGCACGGCGTTCTCGTCGACCCGATGTCCCGCGTCCGGCAGCGCCAGGAACTTCAGGTCGACGTGGAGCAGGGGAGGGCCGTAGAGACAGATCAGGAGCCGCATCTCGCCCACGTGCTCGCCGACGAAGCTCGCGAGCAGGGGGCCGAGCGACCGAGCGATCGCCTGGCGCTCGTGCAGGACGGCGTCGAGGGAGTCGGGCTCGACCGCGATCACGAGGTCGAGATCGGAGTGCCGGTCCACCTCGCCGCGGGCGAACGAGCCGGCCGCCCCCACGCCCACGACCCGCGGGTCGGCGCCGAGACGCGGGAGCGCCGTCGACAGGAAGTCTGTGTGCGCCTGCGGGAGCGGCGGCCACGCGCTGCGATCGAAGGGATCGCGCAGGCTAGCGCCCCTTTGTCAGCCGATCGATGTCGATCCCGTGCCTCTGGTTCGGGTCGAGCTGCTGCATCATTCGCTCGAGTGCCGCGCCCTTCGGCTGCGCCTCGGCGACGCGCTGCAGCACGTAGGCCTGGATCAGTCGAACGTCGTCCTGCGTGAGGACGTCGCCGAACGGGGGCATGCCCTTCTCGGCCCGCGTGCCGCCGAGGACGATGTCGCTCCAGTGCGCGTGCGTGTCCGCCGACGCGAAGCGCAGGTCCGGCAGCGCGCCCCCGCCGACCGCCTTCATGCCGTGGCACACGGCGCACCACTCGTGGAAGAGGCCGCTTCCGCGGCGCAGCTCCGCCGCGCTGGCCTGGATCGAGACGGGCGCCGGCGGCGGCGTGGTCGGGAAGGGAGCGGGCGGCGGCAGCTCGGCCTTGCCGCCGAGCGCGAACGTCAGCACGCGGCCGACGCTCTGCACGCGCGGCTTGGCGGCCGCCTCGCCGAAGGCCAATGCGTAGGCGCCGCCCCAGCCCGCCATCACCGTCACGTACTGGACCCCGTCGACGAGATACGTGATCGGCGCGGCGATGACGCCGGTGCCGGCGGGCGCCTGCCACAGCAGCTTGCCGTCGGTCGCGCGGTAGGCGACGAAGCGCCCGTCCGCCGTGCCCTGGAACACGAGATTCCCCGCAGTCGTCAGCGTGCCGCCGTTCCACGCCGAGTCGTAAGGCGCTCGCCAGATCTCGCGCTGCTCGACCGGGTCCCACGCGAGCAGCCGCCCCTTCACGGCGTCGCTCCAGCCGTCGGGGAAGCTGCCGAAGGCGTCGAACGCGGTGCCCGTGTTCCAGTGGCCGGGCTTGTACTCGAACTCCTTGTCGAGGGCGTGCGCGGCCGAGATGTCCTGCGCAGGGATGTAGACGAGCCCCGTCTTCGGGTTGAACGACATCGGCTGCCAGTTGTGGCCGCCGAGCGTCGACGGCGACACCACGCGCATGCGCCTCGAGTAGTCGCCGAGCCCGGACTCGATCGGCACGCCGGTCTTCGGGTCGACGGCCTTGGCCCAGGTGACCTTCACGTAGGCCTTGGCCGAGAGGAACTCGCCGGTCGCGCGGTCGAGCACGTAGAAGAAGCCGTTCTTCGGCGCCTGCATGATCACCTTGCGCGGCTTCCCGTCGATCTCGAGGTCGGCCAGGATCAGCTGCTGCGTCGCGGTGTAGTCCCAGGAGTCGCCCGGCGTGGTCTGGTAGTACCAGACCAGCTCGCCGGTGGCGGGCCGCAGCGCCACGATCGAGGAGAGGAACAGGTTGGCGCCGCCGCCGGGGCTGCGAAGCTGGCGCGCCCACGGCGAGCCGTTGCCGGTCCCGACGTAGAGCAGCCCGAGCTCGGGGTCGTAGGCCATCGAGTCCCAGACCGTCCCGCCGCCGCCCTGCACCCACCAGCGGCCGTGCCAGGTCTTCGCGGCGCGCGCGAGCGCCTTCGATTCGAACGGCTTCGAGGGGTCGCCCGGGACCGTGTAGAAGCGCCAGACCATGGCGCCGGTCTCGGCGTCGTACGCGGAGACGTAGCCGCGCACGCCGAGCTCCGCGCCGCCGTTGCCGATCACGACCTTGCCCTCGACCACGCGCGGCGCGCCGGTGATGGTGTAGGGCCGCTCGGGGTCGACCGTCAGCGTCTCCCAGAGCTTGTGGCCGGTGGCGGCGTCGAGGGCGATGAGCCGCCCGTCGAGCGCGCCGAGGAAGACCTTGCCCTTGTAGACGGCGACACCGCGGTTCACCACGTCGCAGCAGGCCAGCCGGCCGTAGCGCCGCGGCACCTCGGGATCGAAGCTCCAGAGCAGGCGGCCGGCGCGCGCGTCGATGGCGTACACCACGCTCCACGGGCCGGTGGCGAACAGCACGCCGTCGACGGCCAGCGGGGTGGCCTCGATGCCGCGATGCGTGCCGAGGTCGATGCTCCAGGCGAGGCCGAGCTTCGCGACGTTGCTCTCGTTCACCAGGTCGAGCGGGCTCATGCGCCGCTCGTCGTAGGTGCGTCCGTGGGTCAGCCAGTCGCCGCGGTCGGCGTCGGCGGCGCGCAGCCGCGCGTCGTCGATCGCGCCCGTGGCGTGCGCGATGCGGTCGCGCAGCGCGCTCACCTGCTGCGGGGTCGGCGCGGCCGGCTTCGCCGGCGCCTTCGGGCCCGGCGCGCACGCGGCGAGCGCGAGAAGCAGGCCGATCCACGGCGTCCGGCGCATGGTCCCTCCCCCTCCGGCGCGCCGCAGCATACCTCGCCGCCCGCCGCCCCTCACGCCTCTCCGATGCGCGCCAGGATGACGTCGAGCAACGCGGGGTGTACGCCGAGCGGAGGCGACACGCGCATCGACACTCCTGGGTGTCGACTGGCGGCCTCGGCGACGAGGTCGGGCACCCCGCCCGCGGCGTGGTCGCCGGGCGCCAGGAAGTACGGGTGGACCACGATCTCGCGCGCGCCGTCGGATACGCAGGCCTCGATCCCCTCGACCAGGGTTGGCGGGGCGAGCGCGAGGTGCGCCACGCGCACGATGTCGTCCGGGAGGCGCCTCCGCAGCAGCGCCGCGACCTGCTCGAGCACGGCGTTGGCCTCGGCGCGCCGGCTGCCGTGGTCGACCAGCAGGATGGCCCGCTTCGTCACGTCCTGGCGAGCGCCCGGAGGAGGTCGTCGCACAGGTCGCCCGCGTCCTCGAGGCCGATCGAGAGCCGCACCACCGCCTCGGTCAGGCCCTTCCTGCGCTTCTCCTCGGGCGGGAAGGCCGCGTGGCTCATCGACCACGGGTAGCCGATCAGCGACTCGACGCCGCCGAGGCTCTCGCCCAGCGAGAACAGCTCCGTCGACTCGCAGAGCCGACGCGCGGCGGCCTCGCCGCCGCGCAGCTCGATCGTCACCATGCCGCCGAAGCCGCGCATCTGGCGCCGCGCCAGCGCGAAGCCCGGATGGTCGGGGAAGCCGGGCCAGTGCACGGCCGCGATCTCGGGTCTTCCGCGCAGCGTCTCGGCGACCAGGCGCGCGTTCGCCTCGTGCTGCCGCATGCGGAGCGCGAGCGTCTTGAGCCCGCGCAGGGTGAGCCACGCATCCCACGGTCCGGGAATACCTCCCGTCGCGTTCTGCGCGAACTTGAGCCGCCCGTAGAGGTCCTCGTCCCGCACCACGACGGCGCCGCCGATCACGTCGGAGTGGCCGCCGATGTACTTGGTGGTCGAGTGCACCACCACGTCGCTCCCGAGCTCGAGCGGGTTCTGCAGGTAGGGCGTCGCGAAGGTGTTGTCGACCACGAGCCAGGCGCCGTGTCGGTGCGCGATCTCGGCGCAGGCGGCCAGGTCGACGATGCGCAGCATCGGGTTCGTCGGGCTCTCGACCCAGACCATCCGCGTCGACGCCTCGATCGCCTTGGCGATCTCCTCGGGCCGCAGCGCGTCGACGTAGCTGAAGCGCACGCCGTACTCCGGCAGCAGGCGGCTGAAGAGCCGATAGGAGCCGCCATAGAGGTCGTCGGCGACGACCACGTGGTCGCCGGCCCGCACGAGCTGCATGGTGCCCGCGATGGCAGCCATGCCCGACGCGTACGCCAGCGCGAAGAGTCCGCCTTCGAGCGACGCGAGGCAGCTCTCGAGCGCGGCGCGCGTCGGGTTGCCGCTGCGCGAGTACTCGAAGCCGCGGTGCTGGCCGATCGCGTCCTGGGTGTAGGTTACGGTCTGGTAGACGGGCACGATGGTCGCGCCGGTGGCGGGATCGGCGTCCTGCCCGGCATGGATCGCGCGGGTCTCGAACTTCATGGTCCTCACCAGTAGAGCGCCGTCACCTCGACGTCACCCCGGATGCGCGCCTGGCACGCGAGGCGCAGGTCGGGCGGGAGCCGATTTCGCTGCTTGCCGCGCCTCTCGTCGGGCGACTCGGGATCGAGCTCGCTCGCGCCCGCGAGCACGCGCAGGCCGCAGCGACCGCACAGCGCCTCCGCGCCACAGGCGCGCGCGATCGGGAGCCCAGCCGCGAGCACCGCATCGAGCAACGTGCTCCCCGCGGGCACCTCGACTGACGAGCCCGAAGGCTGGAAGCCGACGCGCGCCATCGGCGCCAGCATACGCGAGGCGTCGCGCACCACCAACCGGATGGTCGAGAGCGTGACCGCGAGTCATTGCCTTGGCGACGCGGGCTCTTCTACCCTGCCGGCCATGCCGACCGCCGGCATCGTCGTCATCGGCAACGAGATCCTCTCCGGCAAGGTGGTCGACGCCAACTCGCCCTATCTGTGCCGCGAGCTCCGCGCGCTCGGCGTCGACGTCGAGCGCATCGTGACGATTCCCGACGCGGTCGACGTGATCGCCGGCGAGGTCGGCTCGATGAGCCGCAGCTACGACTGGGTGTTCACGTCGGGCGGTGTCGGGCCGACCCACGACGACCTCACCATGGACGGCATCGCGAAGGCATTCGGCGTCCCGGTCGAGGTCAACGACACGCTGGTCGCGCGCATCGAGCGGGCGCAGGGCCACGCAGCGAACGAGAGCCTGCTCAAGATGGCGGCGCTTCCGGCCGGCGCCGTGCTGATCGACGCGGGCGACCTGTGGTTCCCCGTCGTGGTGGTCGGCAACGTCCACATCTTCCCGGGCATCCCGGACCTTCTCCGGAAGAAGTTCGACTCGATCCGCTCGCGCTTCCAGGGCGTGCCGTTCGTGCTGCGGCGCGTGTACGTGCGCCGGCGCGAGAGCGACATCGCGGCCGACCTCAACCAGCTCCTGGCGAAGTTCCCCGACCTGATGCTCGGGTCGTATCCACGGACGGGCGAGGCCGATTTCCACGTGCTGCTGACGCTCGAGTCGCGCGACGGGGACTACGTCGAGCGCGCGCTCGGCGCGCTGCTCGAGCGGCTGCCCGCCGATGCGATCCACAAGGTGGAGTGACTGGACCCGGCGGCCCGCGATCCGCTGTCCCACTGGCTCGCCTACGCGCACCCGCTCTGGATGACGGCGTCGATCGCGTGCGCCGGGCTGGCGCTGCGCTCGGGGCTCGCGCTGCGGCGCGCACGGCACGGGCGCGGGCGCCGGCGGCCCGAGGACGTGCGACGGCACCTGGGGCGCGCCAAGCCCGCCGTCGTGCTCGTGGGGCTCGGCTTCATCGGGGGGCCGCTCTCGATGGCGTGGCTGCGCGGGCGGGCACCCTTCGAGAGCGCGCACGGACGCATCGGGCTCGTCGCGGCGGCTCTCTTCCTCGCGACAGCCCTCCTCGGCCGGCGCCTCGAGCGCGGCCGCGGTCGACCGCTCGACGCGCACGCGCTCCTCGCGGTGCTCGCGCTGCTGGCCGCGGGCCTCGCCGCGGCGACCGGGCTGGTGCTGCTGCCCTAGGGAGCCGGCCGGAGGTTCGCGAACAGCGAGTAGAACTGGCCGTTCCTCGACACCTCGAGCCCCTGCAGCTCGAGCCCGAAGAAGCTCGGGATCGGGAAGGCCGCCAGTCCTGCGCCGAGCGAGGGCAGCGCCTCGGCCAGCACGAACGGAAGCGCGACGCCGAGCACGTTCTCGTTGGTGTGGACCGCGTTCTCGAGGATGCCGACCGTGATGTCCGCCGGCGCCACCGAGCCGATCGAGAACGAGAGTGACCCGTCGGCGAAGCTCATGTCGAGCCCCGCGCGGAAGTCGACGGCGACGCGGAGCATCAGGAACTCGTGATTCGGGCCATCCTGACCGGTGACGTCGGCCACGAGCTGACCGACGCGCAGCTCGCCCAGCTCGCCGCCCGGGCCCGCGTTGCCCGTGAGCAGCGGCGCCAGCGTCGGCGCGAGCCGGATCACGACCGGCATCGCCGGGTCGAAGGCGGTCAGCTCGGGGATGATGAGGGCGAGCGTGCCCGCCGTGAGCGGCATGGGTCCGCCCCCGAGGTCGATCTCGGAGATGTCCATCCGCAGCAGGCCGCACTCGACCTGCGCCTTGAGCAGCTGGTTGAAGGCGGAGGTGGAGACGCTGAGCGCGAGGTCGTAGGGGACGCCGCCCACGGGCGTCGTGGTGCCGAAGCTCGGGAAGGGCTCGTCGACGCTGTACGAGGCGGTGAGGTC
>Ga0335083_10002150_pt1 | contig 26304 bp, 22 predicted proteins | sample Lox_Sample_42_FD_206716 | JGI IMG/M metagenome (GOLD analysis project Ga0335083, IMG submission 206716) | Soil microbial communities from Loxahatchee National Wildlife Refuge, Florida, United States - Lox_Sample_4.2 | ecosystem: Environmental > Terrestrial > Soil > Wetlands | place: USA...
TCGATCATCCTGCTGATTTCGGGCCTCTCGACTCGCCGTGAGATGCGGGCTTTCATCGGGGCAAATTTTCTGCTCGTGGGCTTGCTGGCCACCGGAGGAGCAGCTATTTTTCCGGTGATGCTTTATTCGACCCTTGCGCCTGAGAATTCACTGGACGCCTACGCTGTTGCGTCCAGTCCGAGCGCTTTCCGCCTCGCCTCCATTTGGTGGCCGGTGGGACTCGTGTTGACGATCATCTATTTCGTATTCATCTCGCGGCGCTATCGGGGCAAAGTCGGCGCCAAGCGGGACACTCAAGGCTTTTACTAGGCAGACTGTCATTCGCCGTTTTTTTGGCAACTCCTGCCGACGCGATCCTTCTCAAGTAGATGGCGGCTGAATAATCGCCAATTTGACAAGCCGATGATGGATGATAAGTTGTTCCTTAGGATGAAGACGCAACTCGGATTCGGATACTCGAAAAGTCGTGGCCATGACACTTGAACGCCGCGCCGCGAGTCGCGGGAGCTCAATGAGCGGAGGTATCATCATGATTCATCCCGGGACGCACTTTGGTGCAACGGAGATGCGTAAGCGCGGACTGTTCCTGTTGTTCATGCTGTCCGCGGTGTTCGCAGCCTCGATAGGCATTGGCTACTACGCCTTGCCGGCAGAAGTCGCAGGCATGTTTCAGCGAGGCAACCATGAATTCCTCTAATATATCTGGGATGAGTGACATGATCGATCCAAAAATGATCGAAAGCAGGCCCGAGGGAATTTCAAGACGCGACTTCATCAAAGGGGTCATCGCCAGCGGCGCTGTGGTTTCCTCGGCAGGCTACCTGTTTCGTGCGTCCACTTTGCTGGGCCAAACTGCTGGCAGCACAGGCGAACGGCTCATCACCATCAACGTCAACGGACAGCAGCGCCGGGTTGACGTCATGAAGCAAGAAACGCTGGCGTGCACGTTACGGTACAAGCTAGGGCTCACGGGCACGAAGCTTGGGTGCGACAGGGCCGAGTGCGGCTCGTGTACTGTCCTCATTGATGATGTGCCGCATTATTCTTGCTCAGTGCTCACGCATACCGTGCGCGGACGCAAAGTCTTGACGATCGAAGGCCTGGCGCGCTCCGACGGAAAGCTGCATCCGGTTCAGCGGGCGGTGGTGGACGAACTGGGATTCCAGTGTGCGTTTTGTATGTCCGGCTTCATCATGTCGACGGTGGGATTCCTGAAGACGAATCCCAATCCCACGAGGACTGAGTTGGCGCACGGCATCTCCGGGAATCTGTGCCGCTGCAGCGATTACAATAAGATTCTGAACACTATGATGCGTGCCGCAGAGTATGCGAGGAAGGATACTTATGCCTAACTATAAACTGATCGGACATAACTACCAGATACCCGACATCGTGGCGAAGGTGATGGGACGGGCCAAGTACGCAGAGGACTTCCGGGCGGATGGGATGCTTTTCTGCAAGCTTCTGCTCAGCCCCATGCCCCATGCCAGGGTTCGCAACATCAACGCGCGTGCGGCACTCGCCATGAAAGGCGTGGCCGCCATCCTGACCGCCGACGAGCTGCCGCCCCCGCCGCCGGGGGATGACAAGACAGGAGCCGAAGAGAGCAGCGGGAGGGAACGGGCCTTGACTAACGAGCCGGTCTATGAAGGCGAACCGATTCTCGCGGTGGCCGCCGTAGATGAGCTGACCGCCGCTGAGGCTATAGAAAAAATCAAGCTCGACCTCGAATTGCTTCCGTTCACCATCGATCCACTTGAAGGCTTGCGGCCCGGAGGAAATCACGCACGCAGAGCGGGAAACATTTTCGTGAAGGGAAGCGGCACAAAACGCAGAGAGTCAAACCTTTTCCCGGTGGGTGGCGGCATGACGACGTTAACGTGGACGTACAAGGACCTCCAAGAGGTCGTGGCCGGCCGCATGCCGTTCGATACCAAAGTGGGCGAGGAGACGGTGGTGGGTGACCTCGAAGCTGGATTCAAGCAGGCAGACTTGATCCTGGGCGAGACGCTCTTCCAGCAGACGACGGCACACCAGCCGCTTGAGACACGCTCGGCAATGGCCTACTGGCAGAATGGGAAACTTTATCTCTATGGGTCGACCCAAAGCGTGGCGCAAACGGTTCCCATGGTGGCGCAGTGGGTGGGGATTGACCCGTCGCAACTTGTCTTCATCGGCGAATACTGCGGGGGCGGATTCGGCAGCAAGGCCCACGGTGCAAACACCATGGCCATACCTGCGCTGCTTTCAAAAAAGACCGGCCGTCCTGTGATGATGCGAATCTCGCGCGAGGAAGAAACCTATATAGGCCGCATGCGGCCGGGATTCCAGGCCCACGTGAAGATTGGGTTCCGCAAGGACGGCCGCATCACCGCCATGGACCTCTTTATCGTTGAGGACAGCGGTCCTTATGTGCGGCAAGGCGATAACGAGTTAACTGCCGTGCTGGCATCGCTCCTCTATCAACCACTGGCGCTGCGCTATCGCGGCGTTTCGGTGGCCACCAACACTCCGCCTCGTAGCGCACAACGCGGCCCGGGTGGCATGCAAGGCATGTCCATGCTCGAGCCGCTGATGAGCAGGGCTGCGCGGCAGCTCGGCCTGGACCAAGTAGAGATACGGAAGATCAATGCCCCCTCGGACGGTTCCCTGTTCGGAATCACGGATACGAAGGATCACCCGCGACAGCCGGTCACAAGCGCGCGTGTGCGCGAGGCTCTCGATCGAGGCGCTGAGCTCTTCAAGTGGAAAGAGCGGCAAAAACGCAACGGTCAACGCAGAGGCAGCAAAGTGACGGGTGTGTCGGCGATTGTCGGTACGTTTGTGGCAGGTTCCATAGGGTTTGACGGTCTGATCATCATAAAACCGGACGGGAAGCTATACATCCATCAAGGGATCGGAAACTTGGGTACCCACTCCGTAATGGACACCGGGCGGGTCGCGGCTGAGGTGCTGGATATGCCATGGGACAAGTGCGAGATCGTGTGGGGCAATACCGCCAACTCCGTTCCCTGGAGCTCGGAACAGGATGGCAGCCAGACGACGCACGCGCACAGCCGAGCGAACCTTGCGGCTGGGCTGGATGCCAAACGTAAGCTCCAGGAAATTGCCGCGAAGGAACTCGGCGGGGCCCCAGAAGCATATGAGGTGGGCAACGGGCGTGTCTACCATCGCGGTAGCCCGGGACGAGGTATCAGTTTTGCGAAAGCGGCCGAACGCGCCATCGCACTCGGCGGGAAATATGACGGGCATGAAGTATCACCAAAATTGAACGGCATGACCAGGGCGGCCGTACAGGGTCTCTTGAGGCAGGGGCTGATGGGTGTCGCCAAGGATGAGTTTCCATACAAGGGCGCAACCTTCTCATTTGTGGCAGCCTTTGCCGAGGTTGAAGTGGACATCGAAACCGGACAGCACAAGATTATCGACTACCTGCCTGTGGCCGATGTCGGTACGGTACTACATCCCCGGAGCCTCGGGGCACAACTCCATGGCGGTGCGATCCAGGGGTTCGGTCATGCGGCCACCCAGAACATAATCTACGACCCGCGATACGGGAAGTTGCTCTCGACGCGCTTCTACCAAAACAGGCCCCCAACAATCCTCGATCTGCCGCTTGAGATGCAATGGGAGGCTTTAAACATTCCCGATCCGCAGAATCCGATTGGATCAAAAGGCGTTGGTGAAGTTGCCGCTCTGGCGGGTTCCGCGGCGGTATTGTGTGCGATTGAGAATGCGATAGGTAAACGTTGCGTTATTCGCACTCCGGTGACTCCTGCTCGGATCCTCGAAGCTCTTGCAACCGAGGGTAAGCGTCCAACATTATTGACGACATACGCTTAAGGAGAGAGCTATGGCTATCATACGGGACATCATGCCAGCGTTTGATCTACTCCAGCCAACCTCGATTGCCGGGGCGAGGAAACTGCTCGAGCAGCACGGACGCGACGCCTTGGTGCTTGCCGGGGGTCTCGACAGCTTCGACTGGTTGAAAGACCGTATCAAGAAGCCGAAGATGGTGGTCGACCTGGGCGGTATCGAAGAACTCAAGGGAGTTCGCACTACAAGCGACGGGATCGAGATCGGCGCGATGACCACGCTCACCGAAGTCGTGCAACATCCAGTGATAAAAGAAAAATACAGACTGCTTGCGGAGGCCGCTTCCGTCGTTGCATCGCCCCAAATCCGAAACCAGGGCACGATTGGCGGCAACATTTCTCAGGACGCGCGCTGCTGGTACTACCGCGCCGGATGGCCCTGTTACCGCGCTGCAGGAAACATTTGTTACGCCGACACGCCCGTGGGCCGTAACCACGAACATGCGATTCTGCATGCCAACCGCTGCGTGGCCGTGAATCCCTCTGACTCGGCGCCCGCGCTGATCGCTCTCGATGCCAAGTTGGTGATCAGCACGCGCAAAGGCGAGCACGTTGTAAATGCCGAGGATTATTTTGTTGGTCCCGACATTGACATCACACGGCTGAACATATTGCAGCCGGGAGATCTGCTAACGGCGATTCGAATTCCATCCGCGTTGGCTGGCGCACAATTCTATTTTGAAAAGGTGCGAGAACGAAACGTGTGGGACTTTCCGATACTGAACGTCGCATCGGCCATGGTTGTCTCAGGAGGCAACATCAAGCGAATCCGCATCGCGGTGAACGGTGTGGCTGCTCGCCCGTTGCGATTAAAGACGGTCGAACGCGCAGTCCTGGGCAAGGCGCCGAACGCGGCAACTGGGCAGATTGCCGGGAAATTAGCTGTGCAAGGCGCGGTCCCGTTGCAATTCAACGCCTACAAAATCCCGCTGATGAGAAACCTGGTGAAACGCGCCATAGGAGGCGTGGGGGAGGCAGTATGAACGCCCTACAATGGGCCATGGATCCATGGGGGAATATTGTCCCGATTCACATCGCGTGGTTTTTGATATGGGTGGCGGTTATCGCCGGATTCGTTTTCTTCATCGTTCATGCCACATACGTGCGCTACTTCGCAAAACCCAAGCAGTTTGCGGCCGAAGTTCCGCCTCCCATCGCGTCGGAAATTCCGGCGCGCGTCCCCAGGCATTCGTTGGTCGCGCGATTGTACCACTGGACTGCGGGAGCGGCCATGTTCACCCTGCTGTTCACGGCATTTCTCCCGAGAGTTGGCTTCCAGTTTACCTGGGTGACTTGGCACTGGATCGCGGGAGCCGTGCTGACCGTTTTGGTCATCTTCCATATCTTCCATGCTTCGTTCTGGAGGGACTTCTGGTCGATATGGCCCGACAGAATCGACATCACCGACGCGGATCACAGAATACGCAGGTTTTTGGGGCGACCGGCGCCACTGCCGCGGAAATCTGCCAAATATCCCCTCGACGTTAAGCTCAGCCATGGTGCCTTCATGGTGGCCGGCCTGACCATGATTGTGACGGGCTTTTTCATGATGTTCCGCGTACGTACGATCTTCTTTTCGCGCAACCCATATCTCTTCAGCGATATGACCTGGGGAATGATTTACGTGTTGCATGGCCTCGCGGGCGTCGGACTGATTACATTGGTCATGTTGCACATCTACTTTACTTTGATTCGCCCGGAGAACCGCCCCGTTCTGAAGGCGATGATCTTCGGCTGGATGAGCCGTGATTCTTATCTTGAGGAACACGATCCGAAGCGGTGGGTTGTTGAAGCAAAGATTTCATCTCAGGAATCTAGAGAACAGAAAGGATTAGGTGCAGGAAATGAAGAGTGAGATGCTGGAGCGTTGCAACACCATTGAAGAGTGCTACGAATTCATGCTCGCCTACGCCGCGAAAGGGCTGACATCCAATGAAGACAGTAAACAGGACGAACAAATCCGCGAATTCCTGCAGCGCGCCGTGAATGCGATAGTTGGAGTCGTGGAGAGCTATAGGTTGGCTGTGGAGGATGAAGGCCTCGAGCCAGCCGAAAAATATCATGCATTGATTACGGTGCTTGACCGTGATGCCCGAGACTCACTGGCAGCGATTGAACTGGTTCTGGTGCAGCCCTCCATCAGTTCACAGTTGGTCGACAATCTTAACGCGTCGATCCATCTCCGTGCGCTGCTCACAGATCTGTTTCTCATGGGAGAGGTTCTAAAACAGAGACTCGCCTCCGGGCCTCCGAACCGGATGCCAACATAAAGATCCTGGTAGCGTGCGGCTTTCATAGATGTTCGACGTTCCGAAGATTGACGGAGAATTCCCATTCATCATCAAACCTTTCGGAGGAGGCGGCGAGAAGCTAGCCTAAAGTAAAGGTCGTTAAACGCTGAGTAGGAACTTCTGTCCTCACCATTATGGAGCGCCTCCGGACATCGGTTTGGCCTGGTGCTTCAAATAAGAATAAGGAGGTATAATTATGTACAATGTCGGCACTTATCTTGCGGAGCGTTTTGTCCAAATAGGACTGAAACATCATTTTGTAGTTCCCGGCGACTACAATCTAGTCTTGCTTGATCAGCTTCTGAAAAATAAGAATCTTATACAGATAGGTTGCAGCAACGAATTGAACTGCGGTTTCAGTGCAGAAGGGTACGCCCGTGCCAATGGCGCTGGTGCTGTCGTTGTCACCTACAGCGTTGGGGCGCTCTCGGCCTTGAACGCCATCGGCGGAGCCTATGCTGAAAACCTGCCCGTCATACTGGTATCCGGTGCGCCCAACACCAACGACCGCTCAACGGAGCATCTGCTTCACCATACGCTGTGTACGCATGATTTCACGTATCAGCTTGAAATCGCCAAGAAGCTCACCTGTGCCGCAGTGTCCATAACATCCGCCGAAGATGCCCCGGATCAGATCGACCACGTTATCCGCACGGCGCTGAGAGAGAAAAAGCCGGGCTATATCGAGATCGCATGCAATATCGCTGCGGCTCCCTGTGCATCGCCCGGGCCGATCAGCGGAGTCATCAATGAGGAGCCGAGCGACTCCAAAACTCTGGAAGCAGCGGTGAGCGCAGCAGCGGAATTCCTGCGTGGCAAGCAGAAGCCGGTGCTATTGATCGGAAGCAAGCTGCGCGCTGCAGGAGCGGAGAAAGAGGCGATTGAGCTCGCCGATGCGCTCGGCTGTTCCGTCGCGGTCATGGCCGCGGCCAAGAGTTTCTTCCCGGAGGATCATCCGCAGTACGCCGGAACCTATTGGGGAGGAATCAGTTCTCCTGGCGCGCGCGAGATCGTCGATTGGTCGGACAGCGTAGTTTGCATAGGTGCGATCTTCAACGACTACTCGACAGTAGGCTGGACCGCGATGCCGAGTGGTCCCAATGTGCTGACGGCCGACAAAAACAGTGTTCAATTGGACGGGCACCATTTCAACCGGATTCATCTGCGCGACTTTCTTTCACACCTCGCACGAAAGGTTGAGAAGCGGGATGCAACGATGATCCAATTTGCGCGCGTCCGTTCCGAGCCTCCGCCTGAAGAACCCGCGAAGCCCGACGCGAAGCTTACTCGAGCTGAGATGGTCAGGCAGATTCGCCCTCTTGTAACCGCCAACACCACGATGTTCGCTGAGACCGGTGATTCCTGGTTCAACGGCATGAAGTTTAAGCTGCCGAAAGGAGCGCGCTTCGAGGTAGAGATGCAATGGGGCCACATCGGATGGTCGGTGCCGGCCGCCTTCGGCTATGCTGTGGGCGCGCCAGACCGGCGGCTCATTGCCATGATCGGTGACGGTTCTTTCCAACTCACGGCGCAGGAAGTGGCGCAGATGATTCGACATAAACTGCCGGTCATGATCTTTCTGGTGAACAATCATGGCTACACGATCGAGGTCGAGATTCACGATGGTCCGTACAACAACATTAAGAACTGGGACTATGCGGGTCTGATCAAGGCATTCAATGCCGAGGACGGGGCGGGCCGCGGCCTGCTCGCTACAAGCGCCGGCGAACTCGCTGCAGCAATCGAGGCAGCTTTAGCCAACCGTGGCGGGCCGACACTGATCGAATGCGTTATCGATCGCGACGACGCCAGCGGCGACCTGATCTCCTGGGGCAGGACTGTTGCGGCAGCGAACGCCCGTCCCCCCAGCCCGCAATAACATGGGCCGCAAAGAAGTGCCGAGAAGCCCTCCTTACTTCGATGAGGCAGGCTGCAGGAAGAATTGAAAGAAGCTTGGGTCGGCAATTACCTGTGATTAGTGATCTCTGCCTACTATACGGCCTATGCGTTTATGGCACTCGTCGACGGCCTGGAGCGCTGGCTCTCGGAAAATGCATTCGCGTCAGTGAACGAAATCCGAGGTCGTCTCGACGCAACGCATGTCGACCGGGCCGACATGTTCATGCGGACTCAATACCTGCGCAAGATGTCGGACTACGAGTTGCACCATGCCCCGGTTGGACTTGGTGAGCGTGCTCCGTTACCGCAATCCAGCAGCACGCGTGCATCGGCAGGAGAGCGTCGGTGAGCGTAGCGAGGAGAAAACATGGAATGGCTTAGCGGTCTGCTGAACTCGCAGCCCTTCATTGCCGTGTTTTTGGCGATCGGCTTAGGCTATGCGGCTGGAAATATTCGGGTTGCCGGCTTTTCCCTCGGCGTCGGCGCTGTGCTGTTCATCGGCCTTCTGATCGGCATCATCGCACCAAAGTCGGCGCCTCCCGGTTTCGTCGGCACCCTGGGCTTGGTCCTCTTCCTGTACGGCATCGGCATCCAGTACGGCGTAGATTTCTTCCGCGGCCTTACGAGCCGCGCAGGGATCAAGGCTAACCTGCTCGCGCTCGTGGCTGTGATAGTCGGCGCATTTGCCGCCATTCTGTGCGTGCACTCCATGGGCATCGGGATGGATTTCGCCCTCGGAATCTTCGCGGGGTCGATGACCAGCACCGCCACCCTCCAAGCAGCGACAACTGCCGTGGGTAACCAGAATCCCGCGATTGGGTACGCTTGCGCCTATCCGTTCGGGGTGTTCGGCCCGATCCTCTGTTTCTATCTGTTCAAGATGCTGCTGCGGCCGAAGGTCGAAGTGCCGGCGCCGAAGCGGTTGGCCACGGCCGAGATTCCTGCGGCCTTCCATAAGCTCACTGGCATGTCGATCGCGGCTGTCACGCCCAAGATACCCCAGGGAGTGGAGCTCATCGCCATTCGCCGGCAGGGCACGAACCTGCTGCCGCGGCCGGAATTCGTTTTTGCCGAACAGGATGTGCTGGTGCTCGCGGGATATCCGGAAGCGATCGCCAAACTGGAGGGGCTGAGCATTAAACGTGACGCGCTCGCCGACCGTAAGGATCTCGATTATCTGATGGTATATGTCTCGAAACCGAATATGGTGGGCATGCGTCTTGCCGAAGTGCCGCATCCGCCAGGCAGTTCGATGGAGATCATGCAAGTTCGGCGCGCCGACGCCGACGTCTTGCCGCGCCCCGACCTCATGCTGGAATATGGGGATCGGCTCGGCCTGATCATCGACCCCGAGAGCCGTGCCGCCGTCATCAAGCAGTTCGGCGATTCCGTCCTGGCCGAGGCCAGCTTCAGCTTCGTTGCCCTCGGACTGGGGATCGCGCTCGGGGCTGCCGTCGGTCTCATTCCGATTCCGATCCCCGGTGTCGGAACGGTCACCCTCGGCCTTGCCGGAGGCCCGCTCGTCGTCGCGCTCGTCCTCGGCTGGCTCGGCCGCACCGGACCCATCATCTGGCACTTGCCAGCCTCGGCGAATCAGGTGCTCCGCAACTTCGGCCTTGCCCTATTCCTAGCGCGGGTCGGGATCGATTCCGGGACCCCCTTCGTTGAACAAGTGCGCCACTCCGGCTTCGGGTTCGTCTTCGCTGGAATCATCGTTCTGGTCACCGTCGTCCTCATCATTCTGCTCGTGGGCTATTTCCTCTTGAAAATGGACTTCGACGACCTGCTCGGTATCGCTTCGGGTGCGACCGGAAACCCGGCGATCCTCGCCTATGGCAACTCGCTGGCCCCCACAGGCAAGCCGGACATCAACTACGCCATTATCTTCCCGGGCGTCGGTACGATCGTGAAGATCGTCGCTGTGCAGGTCCTAGCCGCGGCATACGGGATCGCGGCGCCTTAGCTGTGGCGGGAGTACGCAAATGCGGGTCGCAGGTATTGCCTCCGTTTCTGTCCCTCAAGGAATCGTTGTCCGCTTTTCGGTGGCGCTCGTGCTCGGTATCGGCTCCGGCGCCGCGATGATCCCCTTCTCTATGATCAAAGAGGCTAATCCCTCACAGGTGAAAGGCACAGCGTCCGGGGTAATGAACTTCATTGTATTCCTCACGACCGGAATCATGTTCCCTTTTGTTTTGCGTCTCATGGTGCCAACGACCAGTGTCACTCCCACACTACATGGATTCCAGGACGCCTTCCTGCCGCTGGTTGTAGATATCGCCGTCGCCATAGTCTTAAGCTTCATCATATGTGAAACTGGCGTGGCCGGTAAGCGAAAGGACCAGCTGGTTGGCACCCCTTCCGAAGGAGCATGCCCCATACGGTCCTACCCCCCCTCGATGGAGTTGCGTATTGGATCAATCCTTAAATACGAACGGTTTAGACTTGAAGTCGGTCCTTCAAGAAAAGCAACTTCGACAGATGGACGACTCGCCGGTGTTCAGTTGGAGGCGGGTTAAAGCACAATGTTAAAGGAGAATAAACTCATGCTTCAGACTGTACAGTTATAGGATCGATTTCCGATCTTTGATGTCGCGGCCGACGACGCGGTCGCGCTAAGGCATACTCTGTGAGCATAGGTATTTATTCCGATGCTAACGTCGAAGGTTCGACCGATGACCACCCAGGCTCTGGAGTATAACGGAAAATCTGGACCGGCCAACAAGCCGGCCTCAGGGAATGGGTCCTGATTGTTTCGCTGCCTTGGATAGAAGCAAAATGCTGGACATCAGAAAGGAGTTCACCATGAGTGCAAAGAAGATTTTAATGCTGGGCGGCGACTACGTGGAAGATTACGAAGTAATGGTGCCCTTCCAGGCACTCTTGATGGTGGGGCCGACGGGTGCGTTCTCTCCCCTTGACGCCGGATAGAATCAAAACTGCCGTGAAAAGGGAGTAATACATTGACTGACCTTGAACTGTATGAGGAAATGGTGCGGCTTACCCGCGCGGGTGAGCCATTCGTGCTGGCAACCGTAGTTGCCAGTAGCGGTTCATCGCCCCGCAAGCCAGGGGCTAAGATGCTGGTGCGCGGCGGCGGTGGCTTTCACGGTACTGTCGGTGGAGGGCGTGTCGAGAATGAATCGATTGGGGCAGCCCTGGAAGCGTTAATTGACGAGACTCCCCGGATGCTCGATTTTGTCCTGACTGAGGAATACGGGTTTGCCTGCGGCGGCAGCATGTCGGTCTACATCGAGCCCCAGGGTCACCGGCCTCTGCTGGTGATGTTCGGCGCAGGCCATGTGGGGAGGGCAGTGACCTGTCTGGCCCACGGCTGCGGCTTCCGGGTTGTGGTGGTTGATGAGCGTCCGGAATGCGCCGCCGAAGAACTGCTCCCGGGGGCCGATCAGGTTATCTGTAAGACGGTGCCGGAAGCTTTCAATGGGCTGAAACTTGGTCCGGCAGACTGCGTCATCATAGCCACACCTGGTCATCTTTCGGATTTCGACGCGGTTCGGGGGTGCCTGGACACCGGGGCAGGTTTCATTGGTTTGTTGGCGAGCAAACGCAAACGGGAGACCCTGCTGAAGACCCTTGAGGATGATGGGTTTGACACCGGCCAGCGGACAAGGATCGTCACCCCGGTAGGACTCGACATCGGCGCCCAGACCCCGGAAGAGATCGCCGTCAGCATCGTTGGCCAGTTGATAGCCGTCAGGAGGGGGAAGTGAGCGACAGCGTCGCGGCCATCGTGGCGGCAGCCGGTTTGTCCCGCCGGATGGGGAGCTGCAAGCAACTCCTTGATCTGGGGGGGAAGACGGTTATGAAGCGCTGTCTGGAAACCCTGCTGTCAGGCGGTATCCGGCAGATAGTGGTTGTTGTCGGGCCCCAGGGGGAGGATGTAGCCAGCGAGGCGGGCCGATTTAAGGTGGAGATAGCCGTCAATGAAGACCTTGCCGGGGATATGGCCTCATCGGTGCGGATTGGGAGACAGCAACTGGCCATTAATGTCACCGGAGTGATCGTTGCCCTATGCGACTACCCGTTGGTGACGTCCGACACCATCGCCCACCTTGTCGCCTGCCATACGGCGGCGCCCGGAACGATTCTGATCCCCACCCACTGCGGAAGGAAGGGACACCCGACACTCTTCCCGACCGCAGCTCTGGATGAACTGACCGAAGGTGTCACTCTTCGCGACGTGGTTCACCGCGAACCGCTTCGCATTCAGCTGATTGAAGTCGACGACCCGGGCATACTCCAGGACATGGATACCCCCGAGGATTACCATTTGCTGCGCAAACGGTTCCCCGAGTTCATGGCGCCGTCAGCCCGGCGACCGCCAGTCGAGTAGGGAAAACGGTAAAGAAACGACTAACCGAACAAGAAAGGAGAACTCTATGAAAACGATGGCGTTCACAGTTAATGGCGTTACCCGCTCGTTCGCTGGCAACTCCCAAATGCCGCTGTTATGGTAACTTCGCGATGAACTGCACTTGACCGGCACGTATCAGCGTATCCGCCAGGGGATCAAACTGGCAGCGGGGGAAAATCATAAAGAGCGTGATGCTTGTCAGCCGTCGTGGGCTCCGGAGGGAACCTGAAGTCCACGATCAGCAGCCTCATACAGGTTCACGACGTCTCCAAGGTCCCCGCAAAGTGCGCCCAGGAAATCGGAGAACACAACGAAGAGGTTCTCAAGGAACTTGGGTTCAGCGCAACTGAAATCGACGGCTTCCGTGCAAGCGGCACCATTCCGCACGTTTAAAATTCGGACGTGACAACTTTTAGGGAGGTAGAGAATGAGTGAAATAATTACTGAACGTTCTGGGAGCATCCTGCGTGTCCAATTAAATCGCCCGGCCAAGAAGAACGCCATGACTTTTAAAATGTACGTGACGATGGCGAATATCCTTAATGATGCGGCAAAGGACGATCATATTCATGTCGTGCTCTGGCATGGCGCGGGAGATTCGTTCTGCGCTGGCACAGATCTGGAAGACTTAAAGAATAACCTTCCGGATCCATATTATTTGGATTCGCAATTTGTCTTGATCAATGCACTGTTCAACTTCGGCAAGCCTCTGGTCGCAGCGGTACACGGCGCTGCCATCGGAGTGGGAACCACCATGTTGACGAACTGTGATTTCGTGTATGCAGGCGAGAGCGCGAATTTCCAAATGCAGTACATCAATCTTGCCTTAGTGCCGGTATTTGGAACTACCTTCTCGCTTCCGGCGCGTTTGGGATACTTACGTGCCGCCGAGTTGATTCTTTTGGGACAGTCTTTCGACGCAAAACGTGCTGCAGAGCTAGGATTAGTGACTCGAGTCGTGTCTGACAAAAAGCTTCTGTCAACGGCGACGGAAATAGCGCAGAAATTGGCGGAAATGCCGGCCGGTGCGTTGCAGGCCTGCAAGAGACTCATGAAACAGTCTTCACACGAGCAGGTCGAGCAGGCAATGAAAAACGAGAACGAGGAGTTATCCAAACGATTTTACTCGGCAGACGCCAAGGAAGCTCTGAACGCGTTTCTTGAAATGCGCCCGCCGAATTTCACCAGAAAAGAATGATGCAAATAATGGAGAAGACATGGCTCAAACCAAAATTGTCATCGTCGGCGGCGGGTTTGGCGGGTTGGCTGCCGCTAAGGCACTCAAAAACACGCCCGCCCAGATTATCCTGATCGACCGCACTAACCATCACCTGTTTCAGCCTCTGCTGTATCAGGTAGCGACTTCCGTACTGTCTCCAGGTCAGATTGCTTTTCCGATCCGCGGGATTCTTCGGAGTCAGAAGAACACCACGGTGATCATGGGTGAAGTCACGGGAGTTGATAAGGATAAGAAATTTATTTTGGTCAGCAACGCGGATCGCGAGGCAGTGCCGATTGCATACGATTATTTGATTCTTGCAACAGGGGTGAGTCACAGCTATTTCGGGCACGATGAATTTGCACAGTATGCGCTTGGGTTGAAAACTCTTGCAGATGCAGTAGCGATCCGTAACAAGATTTTACAAACGCTCGAACAAGCAGAAGCCGAGGAAGAACCAAGCCGTCATCGGGACCTATTGACATTTATTTTGGTTGGCGCAGGGCCAACCGGTGTGGAGATGGCCGGTGCTATCGCGTTTCTGGTGCGTAGTGCACTCAAATCGGAGTTCAGACGGATCGATCTCACGTCGGCACGGATTGTTTTGGTTGATACGGGCCATCGTGTGTTGGGAAGTTTTTCAGAAGACCTTTCCGAGGCAGCGAAGAAACATCTGGAATCGTTGGGGGTGGAGGTGCGGCTCGGACACAGCGTCGATCAGATCGACGCAGACGGCATCGTGGTGGCTGGGGAGCGCATTGAGAGCAAAGCTGTGATCTGGACAGCAGGCGTGGCTCCCTCAGCGGCAGGCAAATGGCTGCAGGTGGAGACGGACCGCGCGGGCCGGGTGCGCGTTGGGAAGGACCTCACTGTAGCCGGAAACCCCGACGTATTTGTCGTTGGCGATACCGCAACGCTCGATCAAGACGGCAAGCCGCTCCCCGGTGTGGCGCAAGTAGCTATTCAACAAGGGTGCTACGTGGGGAAGCTGATTCGCTCTCGGATCTCCGGGTCCTCAACGCCGGCTCCTTTTCGCTACTTTGACAAAGGGAACTTGGCGGTCGTGGGTAAATGTTTTGCCGTGTTGCAGAGCGGCAAAATTAGTCTCAGTGGCTACTTGGCTTGGCTTACATGGGCGTTGGTACATATCCAGTCTCTTGCCAAAGCCAATCTCCGAGTGAGTGTCTTCGTCCAATGGGTGTGGACTTATGTTACCGGGCAGGGGGGGTCGCGACTCATTGTGAAGCACTATGGTTCAAATCAAGTGAAACCGTGATGGACGCTTCTCAAAGGCCGAAGAGCTTACTTACTGTATATGCATTATCGGTGGATGTGATTTGACAGAACCTTCTTGCCGCATTTGAATAGGCAGACAAGGGAAAATACATGAAGAGAATATTTCCGAAGATTTTTTACAATCCGCTCACCCTTATCGGAGCAGTGGTTGTCCTGTTCAATATAGGGCTCATCATCTTTCTTACTATTGTTGAGGCGCTAACAAAGCATCCAAAGGCTTATGCGGATGTCATCATTTTTATCGTTTTGCCGGTGATTGTGCTTTGTGGTCTGATTCTCGCAGTCATCGGAATCGTTCGTGAAAAACGCAGGCAGGGTATTGCAGGACAGGAAAAACGCCGCCTTCCGATGATCGATTTCAATGATCCCAGGCCCCGTACTATGGCGGTTGTCCTGGGTGGAGGCTTTGTTCTCCTGTCTTTGCTGTACGCGTTTTCAAGCTACAAGGCATATGAATTTGTGGAATCCGACACATTCTGCAGCAAGGTTTGCCACAGGGTCATGGGCCCTGAGAGCACTGCCAATGAATTTTCACCGCATGCTGAGGTCGGCTGTGTGGTATGTCATGTGGGGTCCGGTGCAAAATATTTCTTCCTGTCAAAATTCAACGGTACCCGGCAGCTCTATTCCCTTGTCTTCAACAAATATCACAGGCCCATTCCTGTACCGGTAAAGAATTTAAGACCGGCACAGGATACCTGCGAGACATGCCACGGGCCACAGTATGCCCTGAGTGAAATGCTGAAATTAAAAACCCACTTCCTTTCGGACACGACGAACACCAAATGGACGATCGATCTGCTGCTAAAGATGGGAACGGGCCGCATCAAAACCGCCAATCCCCCGAGGATTCACTGGCATGCAACGGTTGCAAAGGAGATCCGCTACGCTGCTACAGACCCGAAAAGGGTAGTGATTCCCTGGATCAAGGTGGCAGGGTTCGACGGGAAGGAACGAATATATCGAAGCACTGAAAACAAGATCACCGACAAAGAGCTGGACAATGCCGAGCAACATGTCATGGACTGCATTGACTGCCATAACAGGGTTGGGCATTTCTTCCGCCCGCCCACCCAGGTGCTGAATGTTTACCTGCAAGGCGACTTGATTGATCCGTCCCTACCGCAGATAAAGAGTATAGCAGTGCAGGCACTCGAAAAAACATACGGCTCGCAGCAGGCAGCGCATGACGGTATCAAACAGATGATCATGGAATTCTATCAGAAGACCTATCCTGATGTTGCTTCTGCAAAGAAGGCCGTGATTGAGCAAGCCGTTACGACGGTACAGGACATCTATAGGCGCAACTATGACCCCGTCATGAAAGTGAGCTGGAAGAATTTCCCTGACAACGCAGGCCACATGTATTCTCTGGGATGCTTCCGCTGCCATGACGGCAAACATATGAGCAGCGACGGCAAGGTGTTGTCAAAGGAATGCAGCACATGCCATCTCCTTATCACGCACAAGGTTGACCAGTCAAAAGAACAGGCGTTGTTTGATCTGGCACCCTATCCCCATCCGGTCGATATAGGGGATGACTACAAAGAGACAAACTGCAGTGAATGTCACGGGCCGAGTTAGGATATGATCGTCACAGGCGGGGAGAAAGTTTTTTGTGGCGAGGTAGAGGCAGTCATATGGTCATCAGGCAATTCAGAAGGCGGGGGTTTTCGGTACACCGGATCGGAAATGGGGTGAACACGTGACCGCGTGTGTGGTTCTAAGACCAAGAATGTCACTTACAGCAGAGGAATTGATCGACTACTGTCGTGGAAGATTATCCAATTTCAAGATACCCCGCCAAGTTGAATATTTGGAGGCGGAACTACCCAAGAGCGGCTCAGGAAAAGTGCTGAAGCGTGTATTGCGGGAGCAGTTCAGCTTAGACAAGTCTGAGAAGAACAGACCCGTTGCTGTGACAGGATGACAGATAGGGAGGCAAGCAATAAAACGAGGGTTGCAGCATGTGGTTCAAAAGTATCTGGCGATATCTTGTAATGCTCAGCTATCTCATCAAATACACCAAAAAGCACTGATTCGACGTTTGGTGGAAGTGTCGCTTTATTGTTGGGTACAGCACTTCACTCGGCGGCCGGCTTAGTCTTCAGTATCTCAAGGAGAAGGCTTTCCCATTTCAAGAGAGCATCTTTTTTCTCGTTATCGCAGCGGTACTTGTTGTACACCCCCACAACTCCAGGCTTTATGTGGTTAACTACTTCTTCGCCAACCTCATCCGATACCCCGACTCGCGCCATATTGGTACGGGCAGTGCGACGAAGGTCATGTGGTGACCACGGCCTCATGCCGAAGTAGGGTTTCTTTCTTGCCTTGATTTTCCGGTTGCCGACGACCTTTACCACTTCATCAGACAAATACCCGCGATTAATTGCTTGGGATAGTGTGTTTCCTGAAACATGGCCTCGTTTTCCGCTCTCCGATGCAAAAATATAACCCTTCCCATCCCCTATCAACTCAAGGGCTGTGTCCGTCAGGTAGACCCGATGCTCTCGCTCATTTTTCCCCGCTACCTCAGACGGGATTGTCCACCATCTCCCTTTAATCTGATCGCGGTGCATTTGGGCTACCTCGCCGGGCCGTTGCGCTGTCACGAGTATAAGCTTCAGCGCTCGCTTTACTTCGTGAGAGCTCGATGATTTGCTTATCTCAGCCCACGCCTTGACTATCTCGTCATCATCAAGGTAGCGCTCATCGGCTTTTGGCGCAATCTTTGGCACTGATTCCGTAATCTCGATGAATGGCTGAATTTCGGCCCATTCTTGGCGACAAGCGTACTTGAACATCTGTCTGGCAAATTTCACCGCATTACGTGCTGATCCCGGCACGGTGGGAGCGATCCGCTGGATGAGCGATACAGCATGCTTATGCCTTACGGCTGATATTGCCATTTCCCCTATGCCCGGAAGGATATGGAGTCTGATGCAACTTATGGCAGTATCTTGCCAGCGCTCAGTATGGTTTTCTTTCGAGTAGTTGACGAACCAAACGCCAGCAAGCTGCTCAACTGTCCTGGGAACAAAGTTCTCTGGGACTCCCTCCTTTACGAGAGTTTCAAAAGTAAATTTCTCCAACTCACTTGCTGCATTTGCAGCAGCGTGCACTTTCTCAGTGGCTTCTCTCGCTGCCCTAACTTCTTCCTCGGCAGCATCTTTTTTCTTCCTACGGGGGTCGATGCCACGTTTCACTAGATTGTAGGCCTCATTGTATGCTATCCTTGCTTCAGCCAGCGGAGTGCTGGGGTACATGCCGAGGTGGAAGTATCCCTTCTGTTTGTTAAGCTCAAAAATGTAAATGAACGTTCTTGAGCCTGATGGAAGGACTTGGACCGCGAAGCCGCGATTCTCCCTGATAATGTACTTCTTGGACTTCGGTTTCAAAGAGCCGATGTATCTGTCGGAAACCCGATGGAACAGGCGCGCGTTTAGACGCCGATGGTCTGCTTTCCCTGGAGATGTTCTCGGATTACCTCGTCGCTGACCGGAATGTACGCCTGATGGCCACAGTCGCTGCACTTGATGCGGGGAGTTTTGCGCTTTCCGCAGAGGGTATAGTTGCCGTCATTGGCACAGGAAGGCATATACCCCTTGCGGTCCCCATTCCGGCTGATCCAGAGCTTAGGGAAGACATCCCCTCTCCCCCTGAAGAGGGAGCGGAACAGGACGATCTTTTCGGTTGAGGTCAAAGTGGAGAGTTCTTGGGGAGGAGTTGGTTCGGCATCAAATGCTGACAATTGCTCGCGTAGTCCGCCGAGTCGTCCAAGAATTACAGCGCGTTCGGCATCAAGGCGGGCAAGTCTGGCTTCTTCCTGGGTAATTGCCTCAATGAGCGTGGTTTTCTGATGCTTCATGGCCATGGAATCACTTGCTGAGCATCCCGCCCAGGGAGGCTGCTGGCACCGGTGGTGGTAGGAATACTCTTGTAAGGCCTCCTGATTATAAGAAATGACATCGAATGTAAACTCTAAGTTTACTTTTGGACATAATTTCAAACTTTCCGCCGCCGCCCTGGTCGCCGAATTCTTGGAGCAGGGTACTCGCAGGGAATGGCCGGAGGGGTCCTTTCATTGCAGAAATGGAGGGTACCCGATTTGACTTGCCGACTTCAGGATAGCAGCCATGGTGTCTTTGCTGAAACGCTGAGAGTCTGCAATGGCGGCCAGCTTTGCAGCATCCACAACAGGTATCAGGGAGGCGCACTGTTCAAGGTCCTTCTCGGCCTTCGAGGCGGTTTTCCTCCTCTGCGCGATGATGAGTTTATGGAGAAACAAGGCTTCAACGCATGGGATCCGGATGCTGAAGGCACCGAAGTCAACGGTAATAGGGTCGATGAAAAGCATCGACATGAAGGGGAGGGGGAGAGCCCGAATCTTCATCTCCTTCACCGTGACATAAGGGACATCTTTGCCCCCCTTCCGGTGGACAAGAAACTCGATCGAAAAGGTACCCTTGACGAATTTTTCCAGACCATGGATATCCAGAACCGGGAGATACCCCAACTTCTGCAGTATGTCCGGTATGTCAGCCGCGCAATGTCTGGCGGTCTCGACGGCAAAATCAATATCCTCGGTACGAAGGGCATACACGAGCTTATGGTGGAGGCGATAAACAAGCATCACCCATGAACCGCAAAGAATGCCGTCGGCAAAGAATTTCTCCGCCGCCAGCCCTTGGAGAAGATCTTTCACCTCATCCGGGAAAATCCGTATGTCCCCATTGATGACCATGCTGATTTAACCTCTCTTGTCCTGCCTGGTCCTGGGAGCCCCACCGGCAGGTTGTTCGTTATTTCGATACATGCTTTTCAGTCGAGGATGGCACTTTGATTTCTAAACCGCAACTCCTCTTGGACGGCTTTTTTTCGCCGATCAGGGGAGCCAGGTATTCAAGACGCTTTTCAAGCTTCAGGCAATTGCTCCGGTATGCTTCGCGCTGCTCGATCTTTTTCTGCAGCTCCGGAACTTCTTTTTCAGGGATGTGCCGGGACAATACCTTCTCCCCATCTCGCCATTGGAGATGGTGATATTCATAAACGCGTCCCTTCGCTTTCACCTTCTTGACGACTACACGCCCCCGAGGGTAACTGTCCATAGACTGTTTCACCTGCTCCATGAGTTCCAGGCAGCGATTGAACTCGTCCCGGAGCATCCCCTTTATTCCTTCGTCTTCTGCTTTGTTCTTTCGCATGGTTAGCGTCTCATTTATACTACACAAGGTCTATGTTCAGCATAAATGTAGGATAAATAAGTTATCCTACATTTGCAACAAAAAAATGAAAATGTAGGATAAACAGAAAACTTTCTGCTGCTTATGCCCTGGCGTTGTCTCTTCTGTACTACTGCAACAGGGAATTTTGAAGATCTATGATTTATTATCGTCGTCGGCTTTCTTACCTCGCTTTTTGCCACGGTTACTCGTGCTGGTGGCAGATTGTTTGCCCTTTAACAGTTTCTCCAGATGCTGAGACCACTTGGTGAGCCACTGCTGCTTTTCCTTGTCGTACTTGTTCCGATTGTAAATTCCGCTAACCCCTTTTTTTGCGTGGTTCAGAATTACGTCGATGATTTCGTCTGATGCCCCGATCTTGGATAGTCTGGTAGCCGCCGTGCGGCGGAGATCATGTGGCGTCCAGCGGGGGAGACCGTAATACGGTCTTTTAACTGTATCCGGAATGTCTTTTCGAACATGGTGACTCAGGGCGTTCTCAGTCATTGAGTTTTCGCCAGATGGATCGGAGAAGATGAATCCCTTGCCATCGCCGATAAGCGACATGGCCAGAGGCGAAAGGTATATACGATGATCTTCCTGCCGGCGCTTGCGGGTCTTGATACGTTCCCACGGTATCGTCCACCACTTCCCTTCAATTTCCCGCCGGTGCATCCCCACGACTTCACCCGGTCTCTGGCCGGTGATCAGGATTAATTTCAGCGCACGCTTTGTGCAGTCACTCCCTCCTCCTTCATCTATCGCGTTCCAGAGGTGTTTGATTTCTTTCTCTGAGAGTTCGCGATCCCGGGACATGGGCTGCATCTTGGGGATTGTCCTGGATATCTTGATATCGGCGAAAGGGTTGTACTCCAGCAGTTCCCTGTCGACGGCGTAGGTATACATACCCCTTGCCGCCTTCAGAACATTCCGGGCCTGGCCGGGCGCACGTTTCGCCACGAGCTCCAGAATTTCCACCGCATCCTTTCGGCGAATATCGGCAGCCAAACGGTCACCCCATGCCGGCAAAACATCGGCTTCCAAGGCTTTCTTATTATTGTAATGCCATCTTTCCGAATGGTGGATCTTCGACCACTCATCAAGATACAGGTCAACGGCGAGGCGCTGCACTGTCAGCTCAACCTGCTGGGGTGGTGGGTCTGCAGCAACGGGTTTGTCCATGGGATCTACGCCATTTTTTACGAGGGCGGCGGACTCCAGATAAACCTTGTGGGCCTCTACCAGACTCTTGTCAGGGTAGTTGCCGAGATTGAGTTGTTTGCGTTTGCCGTTGAAGGTGTAGATGTAGTACCAGGTTTTGACCCCTGTCGGTAGAACACGGATGGCAAATCCTCGTCCCTCACGTACCTGGTACATTTCGCTTTCAGGTTTGAGGCTTTTTATGAACCTGTCAGTGAAAGGACCGGGTTTACGCTGTTCACGCTTGCGCTGTCGGTTTTGGGGTGTCATCGTATCGGGCACGTGTAACCTCTGTGTAACCTCTACTGTCTTGGCAACGATCAAAAATATTTGGAAGGAATAGGAAGGAATATACAAGATAAATATTGTTAAGTTAATATGTTAGTGAGGTAATTAAGGGGGTGATGAGACACGTGGAATAATTGTTACTCACAATATGTAAATAACGTAGTTATTTGCGCACTGGAAAACTCACATGATTTTTTTTCGCGGAAATGACGCTCAATTCCTTGGTCGTCACGGGCCACGAGCGTCGGGAAGATAGTTAGTCGTCAATGATGCGAAAATGCGTACCAGACCAAGCGGCCAATCTATTTTTCAAACTAACGTAAAAGATGTTTACTTAAGTAAAATATTTTTACATGCCTTGCGAAATCCCATCCACCAGGCACTCGCCAAAATAATCCCTTTACAACGTAAATATTTTTTACGTTTGCATTTCCTTTCTTGTCCCTCGTCCAGTCCTAAACAGCTGGAATTGCAATATTGCTTTCTTTGGCACATAAATGGAATAGATAATGCGCTGTATCGTTATAGGGCAACAGAGAGAGATGATCAATCATCTACCAGAAAAATACTATTTGATTTTTAATTTGTAGTATGTAATAAATTCACTGCATTTGACCTTTCGAGATCAAATCTGTCCCCGTTGTGGCATTCCACAGCATTGAAAGAAAATAAGTCAAAAGCAACAATGATGTCCTGTGAGGGATGGATCTGCGAATTTATTGTGCTGCTCGTGATAACTTCGGAATGTAAGAGCAACGTTGAAAGTATCGATAGAGTTGCATTGCTGGATTGAATATTAAATGATGATAATTTTAATTCGGAGGGAAGTTTATGCTTCGTAAGCGCAACTATTATTTTATTTGCCTTGTTCTCTTTATTATATTCCTTACCACTATTAAAACCCCAGCAATTGTCTATGCCGATGTTGAATGCACCGATGGCTCAGATTGCTTTAGTATGGACACCGATGGGAGTTTCAGCCCAGTAGACGGTGATGAAGAAGATGATGCTGAAGATTTCCAACCAATTGGAAGTAATATTAATCCAAATGGTAATTCCACAGTATGTGTTTCTGAGGATGATTGCGACTATGATTCATTTGGTTCTGGTTGCGATGATGATGGAAGTAATGCAATCACAAATATTTTCAATAGCTTAAATTCAGACCCACTTAATCCTGACAATCTTGCCTATGGTCAATCAAATCTGTTTGCCCCTTCTGTCAACTCTTATCCGAGTAGCACCTATAATCCAGATCAAGACCTTGCCAGTCTTGGTAAAACTATAGACAATATTATAAAAGTAACTGAAGATAAAAATAGTAAATTGAGTGCACACCCGAATGGTAATACGGGAATATTGACGACTAAGAATAATAATGATGAAGAGGCACGAATACGCAATGCTATTGAACAAGCCTCAATGGACGCATTCCTCAAGGCGCAAGGAGCGGGTCGCAATGTCAACACCGGCTCATCTGCAAACATAAAAAGTGGGAATCTGTTTCATTCTCAGGATGTAGGAGGGCTCACTCTAACGTATAACAGCAAAGATGCCTATAGCGGCCCCCTCGGCCGTGGCTGGACTCACAGTTTTAATTGGTTTCTTAAACATACCGGCCAGTGTTATTATGCCAAGAGGGGAGATGGCAACAAAATCATGTTTTGTCAGGAATATGCATATAATGCTGATCCTAAAAGTGGAGACACGTCGAGACTTTTTTTCGATGAAACAGGAGAAACTATTCGACAAAGTTTGAACAATGGATTGACATATAGATATAGTAATTTTAATGTTAATAACGAGATAACCAACGGTGAGGAGTACAAACTAGACGAAATCTATCAAAATAATTTTAGTAATGGCTGGAACAATCTCATCCGACTAGTTTGGCTCACCTATGACGGTGATGATCTCACATGGATCAATGATAATACCGGTAGAGATATCGGTTTGATGTATGATAATGGTTTGATCACTGGGATTTTAGACACTAATTACAATATTTACGAAATCACCTATAATGACCAACAGCTTCTTTCATCGATAACCGACCCGCAAAATGGAACATGGCAATTTACCTATGATCTGGATGGGATGATGACGCAAAAGACGGACCCTGCCGGGAACATCACAACCTACACATATTTGCCGGACGGTAAACTCAGCACCTCCACAGACGCGGCAGGGAATTCGATTAGTCTCAATTATGATAGCGACAATTCTCTTACCTATATCACACAAAAAGATGGTGGGGTCTGGACCTATAATTACGACAACAAAACGAGCCTCCCCCTGGCCATAACCGATCCGGCCGGCAACAGGACTTCTTTAATTTATGACGACTCTCGGCGTTTGATTGGGAAAGCGCTAGCTGACGGTACCACGAGGTCAATGGTTTATGATTATTCCGGGAATCTCGCGTCGGTTACAGATCATGAGGGAAATACAACGAATTTTACCTACAACTCGCTAAACCAAATAACGGCTGTCACCGACCAACTCGGACACACCACAATGATCGAATATGATCGTGCCGGGAAAATGAAGAGTTTCTCTGACGCTAATGGGGCCTTGTACCAAATTGAAAGGGGCCCAAATGGCTTGATATCGAGCACGACGGGGCCTGATCAGCAGATACACCAATATGTGTATGATGACAACAATCGCTTAATCTCCAAGATCGATCCCACAAATGGAACCACCCAGTACGAATATGATCACGGCGGCAATATTACAAAAGTTATTGACGCACTCGGGAACCAAACTGAATTTAGCTACAACAGTCTCAACAAACTTGAAGCGGTTATTAATGCCGCAGGCGCGACGACGATATATTCCCACGATGCCGCCGGCAATCTTGTGGCAAAAACAGACCCGAACGGAAACACCACCTCCTATGACTACAACTACAATCATAAGGTTACCAAGGTGACCGACCCCTTGGGGAATGCGACGCAATTAACATACGGCAACGGCGGTTGCCCCGCTTGCGGCGCTGCCAGTGACAATCTGACGTCGATTACCGATCCTAACGGGAATACAACCAAGCTCATCTATGACCTCCAGGGGAGGATAACCCAAAGAATCGATCCTCTTGGAAACGCATCAAACTATACCTACGATGCCCTGGGGAATCTGACTGCCTTCACGGATGCCTCCGGCAACGTTACAAGAAACGAGTACGATTCGAATGGCAAGCTCCTCAGAATGACGGACCCACTGGGGAATACCACCAGCTTTATCTACGACGCCAAAGGAAACAGGGTATCCAGCACGGATGCGAACGGCAAAACCACCAGATTTTCCTACGATCCCATGGGGAGGCTTATCCAGGTAACCGACGCTTCGGGCAAGAGCACAATCTTTGGTTACAATGCCAGCGGTAAACTGATAACTGTCAGGGATGCCAACGGCAATACCACTATATACGGTTATGACCCAGCGGGAAGGGTGACGCAAACTACCGACCCCCTGGGGAAGACCACAATCTATACGTATGATGCAAAAGGGAATGCGAAAACAAGGACGGATGCCAACGGCGCCACGGTGACGTACACATACGACTCAACGGGGAGTTTAAAGGGAAAAGCCTACCCCGACAATACCTCGATCGCCTACACGTATGACGCTGCCGGAAATCTTCTCGGCGTGGCCGGACCGACTAACTCTTACACTTACGTGTATAACGCTGCCGGCCGACTGACGAATGTCACAGACAGCCGTGGCTATACTGTTTCCTATGATTACGATGCCGCCGGCAACCGCACAAAAATGACCCTCCAACCCGGAACGCCGGACCAGCGGGTCACCAACTATATTTATGACTCTGCCAATCGTCTAACACGGACCACCTCACCCGCCGGCAACTTCGCTTTCACCTATGATGCGGTTGGGAGAAGAAAAACGCTTACGTATCCGAACAATATAATGGCCTCCTACACCTACGACAAAGCAGAAAGACTCACAGGGGTTACGTATGCATCTGGCACGTCGACTGTCGCCTCTTTCAACTATACTCTCGATAGGGTGGGGAACCGGACGAAAAAGACGGCAGCCGAAGCGGAATTATACCTATATGATTCCCTTTACCAGATTCTATCAGTCACCTCTGGCAAACCGGAAACTTTCACCTACGATGCCGTTGGCAACCGCCAAAGTGGGCCTGGCGCCAAGGACAACTCCTATCTCCATAACGCCGGCAACCAGATGTTGCAGGGGCGCAAGCTCCAGTATGGCTATGACGACAACGGTAATCAGGCTACCAAGAGTATCACCGGAGTCTTCGACAAAACATGGACGCAAACCTGGGACTACGAGAACCGGCTTGTGAAAGTGGAAAAAGTTAAGGGTGCGGATAAAATCACCGTCACTTTTTCGTACGACCCGACTGGGCGGCGGATTGGCAAACAAGTCACGACCTTTTTAGACGGGGTGACGAAAACAAGCAGTTGGGCGTATGTCTATGACGGACAGGATATTATTATGGAGTTAGCCGTCAATGAAAACGGAGGTATGACCAAAACCTTTTATACCCAAGGGCCGGTGATTGACGAGCACCTGGCGTTGGAACGAAACGGCCAATACTACTATTACCATGCGGACGGACTGGGGAGTGTTGTTGCCATCACCGACATCA
>Ga0335083_10002151_pt1 | contig 26298 bp, 21 predicted proteins | sample Lox_Sample_42_FD_206716 | JGI IMG/M metagenome (GOLD analysis project Ga0335083, IMG submission 206716) | Soil microbial communities from Loxahatchee National Wildlife Refuge, Florida, United States - Lox_Sample_4.2 | ecosystem: Environmental > Terrestrial > Soil > Wetlands | place: USA...
CGCCACCGCGAACCAGGTGCCCGCAGGCAAGGCCGGTTTCTCGCTCGCGGTTCGGTTTCAGCGGGCGATCGCGGTCGAGATCGACGTGCCGGGCCCCCGGTCCCCGAACCTCGTCGTCAACGGCGCCGCACCCCAGGCCACGGCCTCGGGGGTGCAGCTCGACGTCCGTATGGCGAACACCGGGAACGCCTTTGCCCGCGGCAGCGGTGTGATCCGGGTTCCCGACACGAATACGGACTACTCGTTCCGGGTCGACACGTTCGTGCCGGGCACGGCGATCGTCTACCCGATGCCGTGGACGAAGGCGGTCGTGCCGGGCTCGCATCACGTCGAGGTCGACCTCGCCTATCAAGACGGCCGCCGCACCTCGTGGTCGGGCACGGTCGTGATCGCCGGCGACGCCCAGAACCGGCTCGAGAGCCAGCTGCGCAACGTGGCCGTGGGTCACCGCAGCTCGCGCGCTCCGCTGTTCCTCATCTTGGCGATCGCACTCTTCGTGGCGCTCGTCGCCGCCGCCATCGTGCTACGGCGCCGCCGGCGGGTGATTCCCCCGGTCAACTATCGGGCGCTTTGACCGATGAGACCCCGGCGATCGGTGCTCCGAGCACCGACGCCGAGGACACCGGACATGAGGCGAATAGCAGCGCTCCTCGCGAGCGCTTCGATTGTCATCGCCCTCGCGGCGCGGCCTGTCGCCGCGACTCCCGCCGCGCCCGAAACCGGTAGCGCTTCGAACGTCGTCCGGGTTCCGCCCGACGCGGTCGGCCTGACCCTCTCGCAAATCGTCGGGACCGGCCTCGCGGTCACGCTCGACTCCGGTGCATCCGAGGAACACGACCTCGTCGTGTCCAACCACACCTCCGACCTGCGGCTCACGATCAAGCTCACGGCGACGGACGCGACCGGCGTCCTCGGCGCCGACGCCGCGTCGTGGCTCGCGTTCGGCGACGACGAGATCGAACTCGATCCGCACGCGGCGACGATCGTGCCGATGACGATCGCCGTCCCGCACGACACGCAGCCCGGCTCCGCGCTGGCGCACGTCAACGCGGCGGTCGAGACGGCGGTCGCGGCTGCGGACGGCAGCCCCGTCAACGGGACCGCGAGCCAGAGCTTTCCCGTGTCGATCGTCGTGCAGGGCACGCCGACCGCACAGATCGCCATCGCGGACGTGCACCGTGTCGACCAGGGCTCGCAACACCAGCTCGCCATCGTGATCCGCAACTTCGGCGACGACGGCGCGAACGTCACCGGCCACGTCACCGTCGCCGGTGACAGTCCGCAGACGCTGCCGTTCCACGCCGACCTCGCGGGCAGCCGCGACACGACCGTCGACCTCGACTGGAACGCGCCGCCCGCCGGCACACCGAGCGACATCGCCGTCGAACTCGACTACGGAGGAGGAAGAACTGCACTTTGGTCGTCGCGACTCGGAGGCGCGCCGACCAAGCTCTCGACCGGGCCGCCCGACACGGACGCCACCCCCGCGACGACGCCTGCCGCGACGGACACCGCCTCGTCCTCGCCCGGCCCGGCAAAGCCGTGGTGGAAGCAACCCATCGTGACCGTTCTCGCGATCCTCGCCCTCCTCGGCGCGGCGTTGTGGTTCGTCATGGAGATGCGCTCGTCATCGCGCCGTCGGCGGACATGGGTGGCGTCGCCCGTCGCCTACGGGCCCGCGTGGGCAGGTCCGCCGAGCGAGGAGTCGGTCGACCTCGCGAAACAGCTCGTGCGGCTCACCGAAGTCGTCGTCCAGCTCGTCGCCGCGCACAGCGTCGAGGAGCTGGTCGACGGCGACGGGTCCCGCGCGCGCAGTCCGGACGTCGCCGTCGCGCCGGTTCCGGTGCCGGCGCCGGCGACGTCCGCGCGTCCGATCGAGACCGGCGACACCACGGGTGCGCGCGCCGGTCCCGAGCCGAAGGACCCGCCCGGATCCGATCCCCCCGCGGGCCTCGACGAAGAGCCCCCGGCCGCACCCGAACCGATGAGCCCATCCGAGCTCGAGAGCTCGGCGCCCACCGCGCCGAGCGTCGTCGCGCGTCCGGAACCCCCCGCCGAGGTGATCCGATCGGAACCGAGCGGAGCCGGCGACGAAGGTGAAGCGGTTGTCGCGTTCGTGCCCTTGCCCGAACCTCCCGCTCCGTTCGGGGCCGCGGAGGAGGACCCGCTCGTCGCAGTCGCGCGCGACGAGCTCGGCCAGGAACCGCAAGAGATCGCGCTGCTCGCGGCCGCTCGCGACGAGATCGCGTACGCGGCCACGGCCGACCCGGATGAGGAGACGCTGCGCCGGCTGATGGCGCTCGACCGTGAACGGCGGCAGCTGCACGACTGGATGGACGCAGAGGACGCCGCGGGCGAGCTGCTCGATCCGCCGCCCGCGCGCACGGGCCGGTAGACGCCGCGCCTACGCGGTGCCCGCCATCACTTGCAGCAGGGCGGTCGCGGCGCGCTTGTCGAGATACTCGTTCCAGTTGCCGCACTTCGGCGACTGCACGCACGACGGGCATCCGTCTTCGCACGAGCACGCGCTCACGAGGTCGAGCGTCGCCTGCACGTGCCGTTCGGCCGCATCGAACGCGAGCTCGGCGATGCCCGCTCCACCCGGGTAGCCGTCGTACACGAAGATCGTCGGCTCCAGCGTCTGCGGGTGAATCGCCATCGACACGCCGCCCACGTCCCAGCGGTCGCAGATCGTGAAGAGCGGCAGCATGCCGATCAGGCCATGCTCAGCCGCGTGTACCGCGCCGATGACCTGGGCCGCGTCGATCCCCGCGGCTGCGAGCCGCTCCGCTGCGATCGTGTACCAACACGCGCGCGTCACGAGCGCGCGCGGCGGCAGATCGAGATCGCGTACCTCGATGACCGTGTTGGTCGAGATCTGCTTGCGTTGGTACGCGACCACCTGGTTCACGACTTCCACCCCGCCGAGATTCACGACCGCGCCGCCGAGCGGCGCCGAGGCGTCGACGTGCGAGATCGTGATGTCGGTCGTGGTGCGCGCCTGTGTGTACTCGTCGGCGTCGTCGTACGGCTCGAGCATCGCGACATGGTCGACGCGATCGAGTGTTTCCACGCGGAACTGACGGCCCTGGTGCAGATACACCGCGCCGGGATGCGCGGCGGTGAACACCCGGGCGTCGTCGACGGTGCCGATCGTGCGACCGGTCTGCGCGTCGAGCAGGTGGTATTCAACGGACGATCCGCTGCGCAGCCCGACCTCGCGTGCCGGTGAGTGGCCGCCCGACCAGTACATCGCGCCGCCGCGCGGCGTGAGCAGGTCGTCGTGCACGAGCTCTCGCACCGCGTCGTCGAGTCCGGCGCCGAACCAGCGTTCGTCGTCCGGTGTGAGAGGTAGCTCGTGCGCCGCGCACGCGACCTGGGCCCGTAGGATGAACGGGTTCTGCGGATTCACGACCGCGCGTTCCGGTGCGCGGCGCGTCAATTCCTCGGGATGCGCGGCATACCACTGGTCGAGTTGGTCGTCGCCCGCCACGAGGACGGCTGCCGAACGGCGACCGGTCCGCCCGGCGCGGCCCGCCTGTTGCCACATCGACGCGAGCGTTCCCGGAAACCCGTTCAGCACCACCGCGTCAAGACCGCCGATGTCGATTCCGAGCTCGAGCGCGTTCGTCGCCGCGATACCCATCAGCCGTCCGCTCGACAGATCCAGCTCGAGTGCTCGGCGCTCCTCGGGGAGGTAGCCCGCTCGGTACGCGGCGACGCGGTCGGCGAGCTCCGGCGCGACGTTCGCGAGCCGCCGGCGCGCGTACTGCGCCACGACCTCGGCGCCGCGCCGACTGCGCGTGAACGCGAGCGTCTGGTGATCGGACCGTACGAAGCGAGAGATCAGCTCCGCGGTCTCGACGTTGGCCGACGCCCGCGCCCCGGAGTGCGCGTCGAGCAGCGGTCGCTGCCAGCACGCGAGAACACGTTCGGATCGAGGCGAGGCGTCGTCGTCGATCTGTTGGACGTCGAGGCCGCACAGCGCGCTCGCGAGCTCGCCCGGATTTCCGATCGTCGCGCTCGCGAAGAAGAACGTCGGATCGGAGCCGTAGAGCTCGCAGAGCCGGCGCAGGCGGCGCAGGACGTGCGCGACATGCGACCCGAAGATGCCGCGCAACGTGTGGAGCTCGTCGACGATGACGTACTGCAGGCGCATCAAGAACGTCGCCCACCGCTTGTGCGCCGGAAGGATGCCCATGTGCAGCATCTCGGGATTGGTCAGCACGACGTTCGCGTTCTTGCGCGCCCACGCCCGGTCGTCGCTGTTCGTGTCGCCGTCGTAGGTGACGGCCCGCAGTCCCGGAACGAGCCACGAGCGCAGTGAACGCACCTGATCCTGGGCCAGCGCCTTCGTCGGGAACAGCAGCAGCGCGGTGGCGCGCCGTTCCTCGACGACGGAGCCGACGATCGGGATCTGGTAGCAGAGCGATTTGCCCGAGGCCGTGCCCGTCGCGACCACCACGCTGCGACCGGCGTCGAGCGCGTCGATCGCATCGGCCTGGTGTGCGTAAAGCGCGGAGATACCGCGCGCTTCGAGGCGGCCCGTGACCTCGGGATGCAACGGCCGCGCCGGCACGGCGTAGCGCGCGGCGCGCGCCGGCAGGATCTCGCGGTGCACGCAGCGGCCGACCAACTCGGGATCGGCCGCGAATTCGTCGAGCGCCGTCCGGGCGTCAGCGAACCGGTCGGTACCGACGGACATCGTCCAGAGGGTATCGACCGGGTGCGACTGACGGGCGCGCCCGACCGAGCCCGTCGACGCCGGATCGCCGGTCGGACCGGGCGATCAGGTCGGTGAACGTCAGTGCGCGCCTTCGACGATGCCGTCGTCGCGGAAGTCGGCGAAGAGCGACGACGCCCCCGCGCCGAGCCCGAGGCAACCGCCGTTCGTCCACGGGATCGTGATGTTGGCGATCTGGTCGGGATTGAGCGAGAACGCGACCCGGCCGAGCCGATAGAGGTCCTTCATCCCGATGCCGTCGAGCTGCGCGTGACGGCCGAGGAGCGCGAGCAGCCGGAATTCGCCCGGCGCGTTCTGCATCTTCGCCCGCAGTTGACGCATCGCATCGAGGATGAGGATGCCCTGGTTGTGCGTCCGGACGATGTCACTCGTCGGGAAGTCGTGACGGTCGCGCGAGAACGACAGTGCCTGCCCGCCGGTCATGTGTTGCATGCCCGACGAGAAGTACGCGCCCGAATACGAGTCGTGCATCTGGGTCGGGACGTCGACGTCGACACCCCCCACACCGTCGACGAGGCCGGTGAAGCCCGCGAAGTCGACGTCGACGACGTACGAGATCGGGACGCCGAGCAGGCCGCCCACGTCGGCCGCCTGCTGGCGCGGGCCCTGCGTGTTGCCGACGTTGATCTTGTCGCCGTTCCAGCACGTGTCGCGCGGGATGTCGATCATCGACGCCTTGTGCAGCAGCGGGTTGACGCCGAGCACGTGCAGCGCGTCGCCGCGCGCACCGCCGACGCCCGGGCGAGAGTCGTTGCCGACCAGGAGGATGAAGAAGTGCGAGTCCGGTGCGCCGCCGACGGAGTCGGCCGCGCTGATCGGTGCGACCTTCGCGACCGTCAGGTACGTCGCGCCTGACGCCAGTGGCACGTGGACACCCGCGAGCCACGCTGCCGAGATGCCGACGCACGCGACGACGACCGCGGTCGTCGCACCGCCGATCGCGAGGAGGATGCGTTTCGTTCGCCGTCCGAGGCGATGCTTCGGGGTGTTGTCGTTCGTCGTGGTGCGCGTCACGCGCCTGCCCCTGACTTCGCGGTGGTCGTGGTCGTTCCTGTCGGCAGAGTGCGAGTCGTCTGTACGCGATACGCGGTGACGAGCCAGTCGTTGCCGACCGGCGCGAACGTCAACTCGACGCGGTGCTTGATCGCGACCTTGCCCGCGTCGTTCTTGCCCGTCTCGGTGACGTCGAAGTTCGTCGCCACGTACATGAGGTCGCCGAGCGTGCCGTCGAGCGCCGACAGGTACACGGGCGTCGCCTTCGTCTGGAGGTCGTCGATCTCACCGACGCCCGTATTGGTCAGCGCGGCCTGGTCGTGGCCCGTGGCCGCCGCCCTCACCAGTGCATCGAAGTGCGACGCGTATGTCGCGCCGATCCGTCCGTTCTTGAGCGGTGCGAACAGCGCGTCGTCGAGATAGCCCTGCGCCTGCGTGAGCACCGCCTTGCCGACCTTCGTGGGAATCGGCGTCTGTGGGCCTGCGCTCTCGACATCCACGGAACCGACCTTCAATACCGACGTCTTGACCGCGGCAACCTTGGGCTGGGTCGTCGTGGGGTCGCCCGAACTGTGTTTGCCGCCGCCGCATGCCGTCACCAACAACACGAACGCGAGCGCGCCCGCGCCGAGGCGAACGTTTCGAAAGGGGAAATGCACGGCGTCCATTGTCGCATCCGCGCGGCGCTAGCCTCGGAACCGACCTGGAGGGTTCGCGTGGGTATCCGGAGATTCGCCGAGAAATTTACGAAGCCGATCGACGAGCAAGATCGCGAGCAACTCCTGTCATGGTGCACGCAGCGTGGCGGAACGCCGCTCGATCAGCTGCAGTTCCGACAGCCGGTCCGGATCGCGGGCGAGATCCGATCGGTGCGGATCGTTCCCCGCGCCGGCGCGGCTTCGCTCGAAGCCACGGTGCAGGACGGGCGCGGGGCCGTCACCGCCGTTTTCCTCGGTCGCCGCAAGATTCCCGGTCTCTCGCCCGGACGTCGCGTGATGCTCCAAGGCGTCGTGACGAGTCAGGCACGCGGCGCGCCCGGAGTGATCTACAACCCCGTGTATCAGCTGGCCTGAAGCGCGCGCTCAGGTCGCGCCAAGTATCAGGATCAGCCGCCTGTGAGGATCTGACGGACATCGTCTTCCGAGTCGCTCGTCACCATCGCGAGGACTTCGTCCCCGGATTCGAAGATTGTGTCGCCCCGCGGCATCACGACGTGCTCGCCGCGAACGACCGCGACGATCGTCGCGTCGCGCGGGATGTCGAGATCGCGGATCGCCTTGTCGACGACCGGCGCGTCCTCGGCGAGGGTCACTTCGACGAGCCTGACGTTGCCGCCTTCGAACTGAAGGATCCGGACCAGACGTCCGACCGAGACGGCTTCCTCCACGAGCGCGGTGATGAGGTGCGGTGTCGAAACGGAGAGGTCGACACCCCAGTTCTCGTTGAAAAGCCACTCGTTCTTCGGGTGGTTGACGCGTGCGACGACGCGCGGCACGCCGAACTCCTGCTTCGCGAGCAGTGAGATGACGAGGTTGTCCTCGTCGTCGCCGGTCGCGGCGACCACGACATCGCAGCGCTCGAGGCCGGCGAGTCGGAGCGATGCGACCTCGCACGCGTCGGCGACGATCCACTCGACGCCGCTCGCCGACGTCGGCTGTACGCGCTGCACGACGTCGGGGTTCTGCTCGAGGAGCAGCACCTCGTGACCGGTCGAAACGAGATCGTTGGCGATGAACACGCCGACGTTGCCCGCGCCCGCAATCGCGACCCGCATCAGTCGTCGCCTCCCGCTTCGATATGGCGCTGAAGTTCCTCGAGGCCGTCCATCGCGGCGACGAACACGAGCACGTCACCCTCCTGGCCGATGAGGTCGGCCGTCACGATCTGCGCCTGGCCGAAGCGGGTCACCGCGGTGAGCCAGAAGCGTCCCGGCCGGTTGAGCTTCGCGAGCCTCTGGCCGATCGCCTTGTTCGGGATCGTCCGTTCGACGAGGCCGATGCGGCCGGTCGGGTCAACCCAGTCGTGGCTCGTCTCCCCGGGCAGCAGCCGGCGTAGCACCTGGTCGGTCGTCCACGCCACCGTTGCGACCGTGGGGATTCCGAGCCGTTGGTAGATGAGCGCGCGGCGGGGGTCGTAGATACGGGCGACGACGTGCTCGATGCCGTAAGTCTCCCGGGCGATCCGGGCGCACAGGATGTTGGAGTTGTCGCCGTTCGTCACAGAGGCGAAAGCACCCGCTTCCTCGATGCCGGCCCGTGAGAGATGGTCGCGGTCGAACCCGAACCCGACGACCGTCTTGCCGCTGAACGAGTGCGGCAGGCGGCGGAACGCCCGCTCGTTCTTGTCGACGACCGCGACCGTGTGGCCGGCGTTCTCGAGCGCGCCGGACAGTTCGCTACCGACCCGACCGCATCCGATGACGACGACGTGCAAGGCGGCCTCCCGTCCCAAGCAATGCGGGCGGATGCTATGGCGTTTGGACACACAGGGTGAACCGGGTTCTGCTCCGGCTCGAACGACGATGGCATGCTGGCGCCGACAACGCCGGGCGTAGATGGGACGACTGTGCTCGACAGCTTCAAGCGCGTGCTCGTCGGTCGCCCCCTGGCGACCTCCGAACAGGAACACCAACGGATCATCAAGACGATCGCGCTCGCGGTCTTCTCCTCCGACGCCATCTCGTCGACCGCGTACGCAACCGAGGAAATTCTCTTCGTCATCGCGGCAGGCTCGTCGAGCCTCGCGCTCGGCTTGTCGAAGCTGGTGCCGATCGCGATCGCGGTCGCGATCCTTCTCACGATCGTCGCGACGTCGTACCGGCAAACGATCTTCGCGTATCCGAGCGGCGGCGGCTCCTACATTGTCAGCCGCGAGAACCTGGGCGAGATCCCTTCACTCATAGCCGGCGCGTCACTGCTCGTCGACTACACCCTGACCGTTGCGGTCTCGATCTCGGCGGGGGTTGCCGCGATCATCTCGATCCCGCAATTCGAAGGCGCGCACAACTCGCGCGTGTTGTTGTGTCTGGTGATTCTCGCGTTCATCACGATCGCGAACCTGCGCGGCGTGAAGGAGTCGGGTCGCCTGTTCGCGTTCCCGACCTATCTCTACATCGTGATGCTGACCGCGCTCGTCTTCCTCGGGTTGACGAAGACGTACTTCGGCTGGTTCGGCGGGATCAGTCCGGTTCCGTTCGACGCGTCGAAGGCGATTCCCGGTCTCGCGCAGGCCGGTGGCACGCTCAGCATCTTCTTGCTGCTGAAGGGTTTCTCCTCAGGCGCGGTCGCGCTGACGGGTGTCGAAGCGATCTCGAACGGCGTGCCCGCGTTCCGACGGCCGGAGTCGCGCAACGCCGCGATCACGCTCGTGTGGATGGCCACGATTCTCGGCTCGCTCTTTCTCGGCGTGTCGATCCTTGCGCACCACCTCGCGCCGTACCCGAGCGAACAGGTCACGGTGTTCGCCCAGATGGGCAAACAGGTATTCGGTGACAACTTCGTGTTCTGGATCCTGCAGCTCGCCACGGCGGGGATTCTCACGCTCGCCGCGAACACCGCCTATGCCGACTTCCCCCGACTGTCGTCGATCATCGCTCGCGACGGCTATCTGCCCCGTCAACTCGCGAACCGCGGCGACCGGCTGGTGTTCTCGAACGGGGTTCTCGTGCTCGCGACCATGGCCGGCGTCCTGATCGTGGTGTTCGGCGGCAAGACCAACGCGCTGATCCCGTTGTACGCGGTCGGCGTGTTCGTCTCGTTCACGTTGTCGCAGTGGGGCATGGTGCAACACCACCGGACCGAGCACGAGCAGGGCTGGCGGCGGAACATCGTCATCAACGGCGTCGGCGCCGCGGCGACCGCGGTCGTTGCCGTCGTCATCGCGACGACGAAGTTCACCGGCGGCGCGTGGGTCCCGCTCGTCGTGATCCCGGTGATCGTCTTCGTGTTCAAGAGCATCAAGCAGCACTACGACCACGTCGCCCAAGGACTCAAGGTCGACGTCGACTACAAGCCCCGGCGCATGAACCACACCGTCGTCGTGCTCGTCGGCGGCGTGCATCGGGGGGTCATGGAGGCGATCGCGTACGCGCGGTCGCTCGCGCCGAACCGGCTCATCGCGGTCACCGTCGTCTCCGACGAGGAGGAGCAGGATCGCATCGAGTCGCAGTGGCTCGAGCGGGGGATCGACGTACCGCTCGAGATCGTCCACTCGCCGTACCGCGAGCTGTCGCGCCCGATCCTGCGCTTCATTGACGAGCTCGACGCCCGCTACGAGAACGACATCATCACGGTCGTGGTGCCGGAGTTCGTGGTGCGCTCGTGGTGGGGCCAGCTGCTCCACAACCAGAGCGCACTGTTCCTGAAGGGCCGGCTCCTTTTCCGCAAGGGGACGGTGGTCACCTCGGTGCCGTACCACCTGGAGAGCCCGTCCCGGGAGTAGCGCCCGGGGGGGCGAACACCGATCCGTTCCCGATTGACTTTTGGCTGTCCGAAACCTATTTTGTAGGGCATCGAAGCTGAAATGGACGCGCTGTCCAAAACCGATCGCGAGGCCCTGAAGGCCATCTACCGCCTGTCGCGCGACGGCGATGCGCACACCGGCGCGGTCGCCGACCGGCTCGGCCTCTCGCCCGGGACAGTCACCGCCACGATCAAACGGCTCGCCGACCGCGGCCTCGTCGACCACAAGCCGTACCGAGGCGTGGAGTTGACGCCCGACGGCCGGCGCGCGGCGATCGCGTCGATGCGACGGCACCGGATCATCGAGCGCTTCCTCGCCGACATGCTCGGCTACGCGTGGAACGAGGCCGACCGCCTCGCGACCACGTTCGAACACGAGATCCCGCAGGAGGTCGAGGACCGTCTGTTCGTCGCGCTCGACCGCCCGGCGACGTGCCCGCACGGCTTCCCGATCCCCGGCAAGGAGACGGCCGAGTTGCCGCTCATGCCGCCCCTCTACGCGCTCGAGCCCGGCGACACCGCCGTGGTCGCGGTACCCGGTTCGACCGACCCCGAGATCGTCGCCTTCCTCGACACGCTCGGGCTCCGGCCCGGAGTGAGTGTGCTCGTGAAGGAGAAGCATCCGTTCGACGGTCCGCTCGTGCTGCGAGTCGACGGCAAAGAGCGCACACTCGGCGCGACCGTTGCCAACCAGGTGTACGTCCAGAAATCCGCCTAGCCCAGAGGAAGAGAGATGACGCACGTACTGGCCGCAGAAGGCGGCTACCAGCAATTCACACTGCACGGGGGTGAGTGGCTGATCCTCATCGGGTCCGCGCTGACCGCGCTACTCGCCGTGGGAGTGGGTTTCTTCCTGATGCGGCGCGTGCTGGCCGCCGATCAGGGCACGGCAAAGATGCAGGAGATCGCGAAAGCGATTCAAGAAGGCGCGATGGCCTACCTGAAGCGGCAGTTCAAGACGATCGGCTTCATCCTCGTGCCGCTCGCCGTCGTCGTGTTCCTCACGTCGACTGCAGTGAAGAACGCGCACGGCGGAGTCGCATTGTCGTTCCCCGAGTCGGGCGGCTTCCGCACGGCCGCGTTCGTGCTCGGTTGCTTCCTCTCCGGGCTCACGGGTTTCATCGGCATGAGCCTCGCCGTGCGCGGAAACGTGCGAACCGCAGCGGCGGCCCGTAGTGGGTCGATGCCGAAGGCACTCGAAGTCGCGTTCCGCACCGGCGGTGTCGCCGGGATGTTCACGGTCGGTCTCGGCCTGTTCGGTGCGAGCGTGATCATCATGATCTTCCAGAACACGAGTTCCGCGATCCTCATCGGATTCGGTTTCGGCGGCTCGCTGCTCGCCCTGTTCTTGCGGGTCGGCGGCGGCATCTTCACGAAGGCGGCCGACGTCGGCGCCGACCTCGTCGGAAAGGTCGAAGCAGGCATTCCCGAAGACGATCCCCGCAACCCGGCGACGATCGCCGACAACGTCGGTGACAACGTCGGTGACTGCGCCGGTATGGCGGCCGACCTGTTCGAGTCTTATGAAGTGACGCTTGTCGCTTCGATCATCCTCGGGGTTCCCGCGTTCGCGGCGATCTTCCCGCACCGGCCCGAGTTGTGGGCGGCCGGTGCTTTGTTCCCGCTCGGCGCCCGCGCGATCGGTGTGCTCGCGTCGATCGTCGGTGTCTTCTCGGTGCGGGCCACCGACAAGGACAAGAGCGCGATGGCGCCGATCAACCGCGGGTTCCTCACCGCCGGCATCCTCACGATCATCGGCACGCTCGTGTTCGCGCTCGTCTACGTCGGCAACCCGGCCGGGGGAACGATCTCGAACGTCGGCTGGCGCATGTTCGGCGCGGTCGTCGGTGGTCTCGTACTCGCGCAGATCGCGTCCCGCATCACCGAGTACTTCACGTCCACGGAGACGAAGCCGGTCCGGGAGATTGCGGAGTCCGCGGCGACCGGCGGGCCTGCGACCGCGGTGCTCTCCGGCGTCAGCAGCGGTCTCGAGTCGTCGGTGTGGGCCATCGTTGCCATCGCCGGCGCGCTCGGTTTCGCAATCCTGCTCGGCGCCCACGACCTGCAGTTCTCGCTGTACCTGGTGGCACTTACCGGCATGGGCATGCTCGCCACCACTGGTGTCGTCGTATCGGAGGACACGTTCGGTCCGGTTGCCGACAACGCGGCCGGCATCGCGGAGATGTCCGGCGAGTTCGAAGGTGAGCCGCAGCGCATCATGGTGATGCTCGACGCGGTCGGCAACACCACCAAGGCGGTCACCAAGGGGTTCGCGATCGGTTCGGCCGTCATCGCGGCGGTCGCATTGTTCTCGTCGTACATCGAGACGATCAAGAACCAGCTGCCCGGCCTCGGGGGTGTCACCGGCAACGACCTCTTCACCAATCCGCACACTGCGATCAACGTCGCCGACCCGAAGGTGTTCATCGGGCTCCTCATCGGCGGATCGATCGCGTTCCTCTTCTCGTCGTTCGCGATTCGTGCGGTGAGCCGCACGGCCGCGGTCGTCGTGCAGGAGGTCCGCAGCCAGTTCTCCGACGGCAAAATCATGAAGGGCGAGAAGAAGCCCGACTACGCGCCGGTCATCGACATCTGCACCGCGGCGTCACTGCGTGAGCTCGCCACGCCTGCGTTGCTGGCGGTGCTCGCGCCCGTGATCATCGGCTTCGGCGTGAACTACTTCGCCCTGGGCGCGTTCCTCGCGGCGGTGATCCTCACCGGTCAGCTCATGGCGAACTTCTTGTCGAACTCCGGCGGCGCGTGGGACAACGCGAAGAAGTTCATCGAGGACGGCAATTACGGTGGCAAGGGGAGCGACGCCTACCGTGCCGCAGTCATCGGCGACACCGTCGGCGACCCGTTCAAGGACACGGCCGGACCGGCGCTCAACCCGCTGATCAAGGTCATCAACCTGGTCTCGTTGCTGATCCTGCCGGCGGTCATCTCGCTGCGGAACAACTCGGGCGCCCGGTTCAGCATCGCGGGGGCGGCGCTGGTCGTGCTGATCGCGGCGATCCTGTTCTCGAAGCGGGGCGGCGCGACCCTCTCGATCGAGGCCGAGGACGTACCGGCACCCGCAGTTGCCGTCGGCAACTGACACGTGGGGTACGCAGACGTCGGGGCCGTCCCTTCGGGGGCGGCCCTTCGTCGTCCCGGGCGGCGCGGGTCGGTCAGGCCTGCGCCTGCTCGGACTGCGTGAGCGCCTTCGCTTTGCGGTGCCGACGCCACTCGATGAACGGCGGGATGAGCGACAGCAGGATGATGAGCCCGACAATCGGCAGCAGGTACTTGTCGACGTTCTCGGCGCCGATCGACTTTCCGAGGAAGAAGCCGAGCACCGTGACGCCGATCGCCCAGATCGCGGCGCCGATCATGTTGGCGATCGCGTACGCGCGCTGTTGCATGCGACTCGCGCCGGCGAGCATCGGGATGATCGTGCGCACGAACGGGATGAAGCGGCCGAGCACGACCGCCCCCGCGCCCCGACGCTCGAAGAACTCCTGCGATCGTTCGAGGTACTCGGTCTTGAACAACCGCGCGTCCGGCTTGAACAGCCGAGTTCCGTATCGCTTGCCGATCCAGTACCCGACCTGCGCTCCGAGCACCGCGGCGACGAACGCGCCGATCACGACCAGCGCCAGATTGAGGTGTGGATCGCCGCTTGTCCTGTCCGTGGAGGAGAAGATGCCCGCGACGAAGAGGAGCGAGTCGCCGGGTAGAGGCGCCGGGAGCAGGCCGGACTCGACGAAGACGACCGCGAACAGTCCCCAGGGACCGTATGTGTCGATGAGATGCTTCGGATCGATGAAATCGAGGAGGCCCAGCACGGGCGGCAACGATAGACGTTCCACTCTCCGTAGCCGGGTCGACGCATAATGAGACTCTCCGTGACCCCGGATCGCGACGGGAAAGGTGACGGGCTACGGTCCGCGACCCGAATGCCGAGAAGGACGCGTTTCGGGTCGACGGCGAGAAGTGTGTGCAGGCACAGGGAGCAGCAGTGGCGAAACCGCTTGTGATCGTCGAGTCACCGGCGAAGGCGAGGACCATCGCCGGGTATCTCGGCAACGACTACACGGTGAAGGCGAGCGTCGGGCACATCCGCGATCTCCCGCGCAGCAAGGACGAGGTCCCGGATGCGAAGAAGCCGACGCACGGCAGGCTCGCGGGCATCGACCCCGACGACCACTTCGACGCCTGCTACGTCGTTCCCGCGAACAAGAAGAAGGTCGTCTCGGAGTTGAAGCAGGCGCTGAAGGGCGCCGACGAGCTGATCCTCGCGACCGACGAGGATCGCGAGGGCGAGGCGATCGGCTGGCACGTGCTGGAGGCACTCGGTCCGCGCGTTCCCGTGAAGCGCATGGTGTTCCACGAGATCACACCGCACGCGATCCGCGAAGCGCTCGACAATCCGCGTGAGCTCGACATGAAGCTGGTCGAGGCGCAGGAGGGCCGGCGCAAGCTCGACCGCATCGTCGGCTGGGAGACGTCGCCGGTGTTGTGGCGCGTGTTCGGACGCGGTCAGGCCGCGTCCGCCGGGCGCGTGCAGAGCGTCGCGGTCCGTATGGTCGTCGACCGGGAGCGGGCGCGCATGCGATTCCGTTCCGGGCAGTGGCACGACCTCGAAGGGACATTCTTCGCCGAGGAGCAGGCGTTCGGCGCTGCGCTCGTCGAGGTCGACGGCAAGCGCGTGGCCGAGGGTCGCGATTTCGACGCGGACACCGGCGCGATCGCGGCCGCCCGGGTCAACGACGTCGTACTGCTCGACGCCGCCGGGGCCGAGGGGCTCGCGTCGCGACTGCGCGACGTCGCGTATCGGGTGACGAGCACGGAATCCGATCCGTTTACCGAACGGCCGAAAGCGCCGTTCACCACGTCGACGCTGCAGCAGGAGTCGGGCCGCAAGCTCCGCTTCGCCGCAGCGCGGACGATGGCCGTCGCCCAGCGCCTCTACGAACGCGGATACATCACTTATATGCGTACCGACAGCACCAACCTGTCGGAGCAGGCGATCACGGCCGCGCGGGAGGCGATCCGCGAGCAGTACGGCGCCGAATACCTGCCGCACGCGCCGCGGACCTTCCGCAACAAGGTGAAGAACGCGCAGGAGGCGCACGAGGCGATCCGTCCCGCCGGGGATCGAATCCGCACGCCCGACGCGGTCGCGTCCGAGCTCGACGGCGACGAGCGCCGGCTCTACGAGCTGATCTGGATCCGCACCGTCGCGTGCCAGATGGCCGATGCCCGCGGCCGAAAGATGACGATCCGTCTCGGCGCCACGTCGACGCAGGGCGAGCGAGCTGTCTTCCGCGCGTCGGGCAAAGCGTATGACTTCCTGGGCTGGCGGCGCGCGTACGTCGAGGACGTCGACGCCGAGGAAGAGGTCGAGTCCGAAGCGGTCCTGCCCGCGGTCACCCAAGGCGCGCCCGTAACGTGCACGGCGCTCGCGCCGGTCGGTCACGAAACGAAGCCGCCCGCGCGTTACACAGAGGCGAGCCTCGTCAAGGAGCTCGAGGAGCGCGGCATCGGCCGTCCGTCCACGTACGCGGCAGTGATCGAGACGATCCAGGCGCGCGGCTACGTGTGGAAGAAGGGCACCGCGCTCGTTCCCGCGTGGACCGCGTTCGCGGTGACGAACCTCCTCGAGCAGCACTTCGGTCACCTCGTCGACTACTCGTTCACCGCGACGATGGAAGAAGCGCTCGACGTGATCGCGCGCGGCGAGGGCGAAGCCGAGAAGTGGCTCCACTCGTTCTATTACGGGAACGGCACGCCGGGTTTGCAGCAGCTCGTGTCGGACGAGCACCTCGCCCTGATCAACCCGCGCGGCGTGAGCACGATCCCAATCGGCGTCGATGACACCGGTCACGAGATCATCGTGCGCGTCGGTCGCTACGGGCCGTACGTGCAGCGCGAGGACGACGAGACCGCCTCGCTGCCGCCGGACATCGCGCCCGACGAGCTCAGCGTCGAGATCGCGCTCGATCTCATCGCGAGGCAGTCCGAAGGGCCGCGCAGTCTCGGTACCGATCCGGCGACCGGCCTTCCTGTTTTCGCGCTCACCGGACGGTTCGGCCCGTACGTCCAGCTCGGCGAGCAGCAGGAAGGGACAAAGAAGAAACCGAAGCGCGCGTCGCTGTTCTCGTCGATGACGCCGGACTCCGTGACGTTCGACGAGGCCTTGCAGTTGCTGACTTTGCCGCGCGCCGTCGGCACCGATGCCGAGGGGCGTGAGATCGTCGCGTCGCCCGGCCGGTTCGGCCCGTACCTGAAACGCGCGGACGGCGAGACACGCAGTCTCGCGTCCGAGGAACAGTTGTTCACGACGACGCTCGAAGAAGCCGAGGCGTTGTACGCGCAGCCGAAGATGCGACGCGGCCGGCAGCAGAAGCCGCCGCTCGCCGAACTCGGTGAGAGCCCCGACAACGGCGCGCAGGTGCGGGTGCTCGAAGGTCGCTACGGCGTATACGTCACCGACGGCAACGTGAACGCGACCGTGCCGCGAGGCATGGATCCGACCGCGCTGACACTCGACGAGGCGGTCGGCCTGCTGCGCGCCCGGGCCGAGGCCGGTCCGAAGAAGGCCAAGAAGCCCGCGAAGAAGGTCGCGAAGAAGCCCGCGAAGAAGGCGACCAAGAAGGCGACGAAGAAGACCGCGGCCAAGACCGCGGCGAAACCCGCGAAGACGGCTGTGGCAAAACGGGCGAAAAGCGCTGCCGATTCAACGTCCGGGGACGACGCTTCGCCGCAGGAGTGACCGGGTTGCCACCTAGGCTGGACGACGCGTGGAGTGGACGTCGGATGGCCCGGATCGTGAGCGGCTGAACGAGCCGTCGGTTCCGTTCATCCCGCCGTCACCGGATCACGAGCCGATCCCGCCCAAGCCGTGGCAGGTCTTTCGGACGCCGGGCTTTCCCCGGCTGTTCAGTGCGCAGATCATCTCCAGCATCGGCGACTGGACCGGTTTCTTTGCGATCCTCGCCCTCGCGGCGAACGTCTCGAACAACGCTGTCGGTTTCGTGATGACCGCCCGCATGTTGCCGGGGCTCCTGTTGGCGCCGTTCTTCGGGCCGCTCATCGACCGCTGGAATCGCAAGGTCGTGATGGTGTCGTGCGATCTCGGTCGCGCCGCACTGCTCGCAGTTCTGCCGTTCTGGGCGAACGTGTGGGGCCTCGTCGTCATCTCGTTCGCGATCGAGATTCTCACGCTCATGTGGGGTCCGGCCAAGGACGCGAGCGTGCCCAACGTCGTCCGCGACCCCGATCAACTTCCGGCCGCGAATTCGCTCGGCCTCGTCGCGGCGTTTGGCATGTTTCCCGTCGGCGCGATCTTGTTCGGTGTGCTCGCGGCCGTGTCGACCTTCCTCGGGAATTTCCACCAACTGAACGTGCTCCATCCCGATCATTCGTCGGTGGCGATCTGGGTCGACGGCCTCACCTTCGTCGGCTCCGCGATCCTCATCTCGGGCCTCGCGTTGCGCAACGGTCAGCCGGTTCCCAAGGGCGCCGCCAACCGCGGCCTCGCCGGAACGTGGCGCGACGCGGTCGAGGGCCTGAGCTTCATTCGCTCGAATGCGCTCGTGCGCGGCGTGATGATCGGTTTGGCCGGCGGACTCATCGGAGGCGGCTCGATCGTCCCGCTGGGCGCGATCTACTCGCGAGACGTCCTCAACGGCACCGCCTCCGGGTTCGCGTTCCTCACCGCGGCGTTGGGCATCGGCGCCGGCATCGGTGTCGTCACGTTGTTGTGGTTGCAGAGTCGATTACCGCGCGCCGCACTGTTCACGGCGGCGGTCACCGCGACCGGAGTCGCGATCATCCTGGTCGCGTGCGTGTCAACGTTCGCCCTGGCGATCTTGAGCGTGGCGTTCATCGGCGCGTGCGCGGGTTGCGCATACGTCACCGGGTTCACGCTCCTGCAGGAATCGGTTTCCGACGAGATGCGCGGCCGCACTTTCGCCACGCTTTACACCGTGGTTCGTCTGTGTCTGCTGCTTTCGCTCACGATCGGGCCGTTCGTTTCGGCGGCGCTGGGCGCGATATCGAACAGCGCGACGCACGGAGAGATCACGATCGGCAACGCGAGTTTGAGCCTTCCCGGCGTACGGCTCGCGTTGTGGTTGGGCGGGGTGATAACCATCATCTCCGGAATCGCGGCTCGGCGAAGGATGCGCATGGCGAAGGCGCAGGCGGCCGCGGCGTGACCTTCGTCGTCGTCGAAGGCGGCGAGGGCGTCGGGAAGTCGACGCAGGTGGCACGCTTGGCCGAAGCGCTCCGCGCGTCGGGTCGCGAAGTCGTCGTCACCTTCGAGCCCGGCGACACACAGATCGGTCGCGAGTTGCGGACCGTGTTGCTGCACGCGGACACCGACCTCGATCCCGGGGCGGAGCTGTTGCTCCTGCTCGCCGATCGTGTGCAGCACGTCGCCGAGGTGATCCGACCCGCGCTCGAGCGCGATGCCGTCGTCGTTTGCGACCGGTACACGCCGTCAACGCTCGCGTACCAGGGGATCGCGCGCGGTCTCGGCGTCGACGCGGTCGAGGAGTTGAGTGCGTGGGCGGAGGACGGTGTGCAGCCCGACGTCGTGATCGTGCTCGACCTTCCCGACGAGGTCGCCGAGGCCCGCGTCTCCCGCGACCGTGACCGGTTCGAGCGAGCGGGCGGCGGATTCCACGGCCGGGTCCGAGACGCGTACCGCCGGCTCGCCGCAGAACGCGGTTGGGCGCTCGTCGACGCGAGCGGAACGCCGGAGGACGTGGGCGGGCGCGTCCTCGCCGCGGTGGCATCGCACATTTCCTAGGCTCGCCGACGTGGAGGCCGAGGTCGTCGGACAGGAGCGGGCGCTCGCCGCGTTGCGTCATGCCGCGGCCCGGCCGGGCCACGCGTATCTGCTCGTCGGCCCGCGCGGTTCCGGTGTCGAGCACGCCGCCCGAGAGTTCGCGACGCTGCTCATCGGCGCCGAAGACGACGAACGCAGCCGCTCACTCGTGTTGCGCAGCGTTCACCCCGACGTGGTCGAGTTCGAGCCGACGGCCGCGTCGTATCGGGTCGCCCAGGATGTGCGCGAGCGCATTCTCCCCGAAGCCGCGCGGGCGCCGATCGAAGGCGACCGCAAGGTGCTGATCCTCTTCGAGGCCGAGCGGCTGCGCGGCAACCAGAACGAGTCGGCGAACGCGATGCTGAAGACGCTGGAGGAACCGCCTGCCCGCACGGTGGTGATCCTCGTGACGGCGTCGCCCGACGACCTTCTTCCCACCATCCGCTCGCGCTGTCAGCGCATCGACTTCGATCCGATCCCCGACTCGATCGTGCAGAGCGCGCTGGAGCGCGACGGGATCGCTCCCGACGACGCCGCGACGCTCGCCGCGCTCTCGGGGGGCCAGGTCGCGCGGGCTCGCGCGTTCGCGGGCCGGCTCGGACCGGTGCGCGCCGCGTTCGCGTCGGCGCCGGCGCGCGTCGACGGCTACGGCGCGTCGGCACTCGCGATCGCGCAGGAACTCGATGCCGCGGTCGAGGTGGCCCAGGCGGAGGTCGAGCGCCAGCAAAAGGAAGAGCTCGAGACGTTCGACGCGGAGATGGAGCGTCTCGGCTACTCCGACCGGGACGCACAGCGCATGCGGCGTCGCATCGACGAGCGCCAAAAACGCGAGACGCGGCGAACGCGCATCGACCTCCTGATCGAAGGCGTGACCGCGATCGAGTCCGTCTACCGCGACGCGCTCGCTGCTCCCGCCGCGGCGTTGAACCGGGACCGGCCCGCGCTGAACGTCTCGCCGCGCGGAGCCGCGGAAGCGCTTGGCGCTTGCCGCGAAGCGCGAGACGCGTTCCTGATCAACGAGAAGGGCGTGGTCCGACTAGCGGCGCTGCTGATGGCGCTCCCGCCCGCAGGAGCGCGCTAGCTCGTCAGGTACACTCTCCGCTTCCGCCGGGGTAGCTCAGTCGGTAGAGCAGCTCACTCGTAATGAGCAGGTCAGGGGTTCGAATCCCCTCTCCGGCTCCAAGCGCTCCCAGCGCACGGAGACCGTCAGACCGCGGCCGCTCTGGTTCCCTGGATCTGGCCGCCGTCGACGAGGACGTCGATGCCGCTGATGAACGACGCCGCATCGGACACGAGGAACGCGACCACCGCGGCGACCTCATCGGCCTCACCGAGGCGACCGAGCGGCGTTTGGGCGAGCATCTCCGCCATCACCGGCTGCTGCGCGAATTCCTGACGCCCCATCGGCGTGTCGATGAGCCCGGGGGCGAGTGAGTTGACCCGTCCGCCGCGCGGGCCCCACCGGACTGCGGCACGCGCCGCGGCGCGGATCACGCCGACCTTCGCGAGCGCGTACGCGAATCCGCTGTTGTCACCGACCGCCTCGACGGCACGATCGAGGAATCCGTCGCCCAGCGGATCGGCGACGAGCAATTCGAGGTCAGGGGTCATGAACGGTGCGATCGTGTAGGCCGCCGACGAAGAAAAGCACACGGCTGCCGATCCGTCCGACACGAGACCTTCGAACGCGTTGAGCAAGAGCTCCGTCCCGACGAGGTCGACGTCGATCACGCGTCGGGCATCGGCCATCGTCGGCGAGATGCCGGCCGCGTGGATCAGCGCTCGAAACGTGCCGGTGTCACCAACGCGATCGGCGAGCGCGCGGACCGCGTCTAGGTTTGCGACGTCAGTCGCGACGCCGATCGTGTCGTCGATGTCGGGTGCCGCGATGTCGACGGCGACAACGACGTCGGCGACCGATCGCGCCCGATCGACACAAGCCCGGCCCATCCCGCTGCCTGCGCCCGTCACGACCGCGACGTGCGGACGCGCCTTGCCCTCACTCATACATCCTCCTCGCGAGCCGGAGCCCACGTGTAGCACGTGGTGGCTCGGTCAGACGAGGTGCAATCGCTTCGCAGTCGCCGTATTCATGGGCGCGAACGTCGCGGCTTCGAGCATGTCCACGAGATTCTCGATGAACACGTCGGGCGGGAGGTAGCTGCGCGACGCCGCGGTCGTCGAAGGCAACTCCGGGACGCGATCGATGATCATCCCGGTCACGGTCTCCGACATCCCGACCGGCACGGCGAGCGTGACGTTCACGGTCACGCCCGGATCGGCGACCTACGGCAAGAACGCCCGAGTCGCCGGCGCCGACATCGGCGGCAAGCAGTCCGGGACGTTGACGTGGACGAGCGGAGGTACCCGTACGAAGAACGTGACGATCCCGGTGTGGCCCGACACGGTGCACGAAGGGAACGAGACGTTCACGGTGACCATCGCAACGCCGAACGGGGTCTCGATCGTCCGGGCCACCGGCACCGGCACAATCATCGACGACGATTAGTCGATAACGGCATTTCCCCATCGAGCAGTCGGCCCCGGCATGAGCCGGGGCCGACTCGCGTCCGCATCGTCCGATTTACCTGGCGTAAAGGTGCGGCACAGGGCGTTCTCGGTGCGGTCGGCGATCATCGCGGCGTGCAGACGACGACAGTGGTTCCCGCGGCGCGGCGCGCGACGCGGACCGAAGTCGCGGACCGGGCCTGGATTGTTGCCGTCGTCGTCGGGATCAACGCGCTGGTGATCGCCGGCATGTGGCTTCGGCACGGCGGCATCGCCAACGCCCAGGGTCCCGGTGCGGTGGCGACGGCTACCGGTCAGCTGACGGGACTCTTCGGCGCGTACGCGGTGCTGATCGAGTTGCTGCTGATGTCGCGTATCGGCTGGATCGAGCGCTATCTCGGGTTGGACCGCATGGCGGTCTGGCACCGGTGGAACGGCTTCGCCGCGGTGTGGCTCCTTGTCGCCCACACCGTGTTCATCACGTTGGGCTATGCCGCGAGCAACCGCGCGTCGTTCCTCGGGCAGACCGGCGATTTCATCCGGCACTACCCCGACGTCCTCATGGCGTACTTCGCGCTCGGGATGTTCATCGCGATCGCGGCTACGTCGGTCCGCCTCGCCCGTCGTGAGCTCAGGCGGGAGACCTGGCACCTCGTCCACTTGTACGCGTATCTCGCGGTCGCGCTCGGGTTCGCGCACCAGCTCGCGGTCGGAAGCGATTTCGTCACCGATCGCGCCGCGCGCGTGTACTGGATCGCGCTGTACGTCGTGGTCGCGGCGGCATTGATCGGCTGGCGCGCGGTGCGGCCCATCGCGCTGAACCTCGAGCACCGCCTGCGGGTCGAAAGTGTCGTGCCCGAGGCGCCGGGTGTGGTGTCGATCCACGTTTCCGGCCGGCGGCTCGACCGGCTCGGAGCGCAGCCGGGCCAGTTCTTCCTCTGGCGCTTCCTCACGAAGGACGGCTGGTACAAGGCGCACCCGTTCTCGTTGTCGGCGCCGCCGACGCGCGACTCCATGCGGTTCACGGTCAAGAACCTCGGCGACGAGACGGCGCGGATGCAGCAGGTGCGCCCCGGTACGCGCCTCTTCGCCGAAGGCCCCTACGGCACTTTCACCGCCGCCAGGCGGACGCGCCGCGAGGTTCTGCTGATCGCGGCCGGCATCGGCATCACGCCGCTGCGGGCGTTGGTCGAAGCTATTCCCGCCCGCCGCGGTGAGGTCATGCTGCTGTACCGGATCGTCCACCCCCGGGACGCGATCTTCGAAGACGAGTTGCGGGAGCTTGCGCGCAGCCGCGGAATCGTCGTCCACATCATCCCGGGCTCCGAGATCGGCGACGACAACACTGATCTCCTGAGCGTTCCCTCTCTCCGGGCCGGCGTGCCCAGAATCGCGTCGCGCGACTGCTACATCTGCGGACCGCCGTCGTTCGTCGACGCACTGCGGCGCCGTCTCGAGCGACTCGGCGTGCCGCGTCGCAACATCCACTTCGAACGCTTCGAGTTCTGAACGGAGCATCGTGCGCCGCCTCACCCCGGTCATCCTCGCCACCCTCGCCGGTCTCGGCATACTGGCGACGTTCAAGACGTCGCCCGCGACCACGAGCAAGCCACTCGCGCTTTCCCGCACGGCGGCGCGGACGCCGGCGAGCGGCGCTGCTCCGCCGCGCGACACGACGACGACTCCGACGACTGCCCCGCCTGCGGTGACGACGCCCCGGACGCGAACGTCGACCGCCCCTCCCGCGCCCACCACGCTTCCGGCGCCGACGACGGTTCCCGCGCCGCGCACGTTCGTGGGTGACGACTTCCCGAACCAATACGGCGACGTGCAGGTGCAGATCGTCGTGCAGGGTCATCAACTCGTAGACGTGCAACCACTCCAGATGCCGTCGAGTCATCAACGGTCGCAAGAGATCAGCCAGGAAGCGGCGCCATTGCTCCGGCAAGAGGCGCTGCAGGCGCAGAGCGCGCAGATCGACGTGCTTTCGGGCGCGACCTTCACGAGCGAGAGCTACGCCGAGTCGCTGCAGTCCGCGTTGGACCGCGCGGGGATCTAAGCGATCCGTGCGCCGCGCCGAGCCCCAGTGGGGAACAGTCATCAGCGTCGATGTGCGCGACCCGATCGGAGCAGACCCGCTCGACGATTTCTTTTCATGGTTCCGGCGCGTCGACGACCTGTTCAGCACGTGGCGGCCCGAGACAGAGATCAGCCGGATCGGGCGCGGCGACATGGAGCCGTGCGCAGCGCAACAGGAGGTCCGCGACGTCCTCGCCGCGTGCGCCGATCTCAAGCGCGAGACGAACGGCGCGTTCGACATCGGGTACGGACGAAAGCTGGAGACGTTGCAACCGGGCCAGGCCGCGATCGATCCGTCGGGCTACGTGAAGGGTTGGGCCGTCGGAGAAGCTGCTGGTCGACTGGCGGCTGCTGGGTTCGAGAACTTTTCGATCGGTGCGGGCGGTGACGTCGTCGTGCGCGGCGGACCGGATCCGGCCGACGCGCACAGTTTGTGGCGAGTCGGAGTGCGGCACCCCTGGGAGCCGAAGCACGTCTCGATGGTGCTCGGCCTCCGGGACTTCTCGTGCGCGACTTCGGGCTGCTACGAACGGGGCGAACACGTCGTCGATCCCCGCGACGGTTCCGCCGTGACGGGCCTCGTGTCGGCGACCGTCATCGGACCCGACCTCGGGATCGCCGATGCCTACGCGACCGCGCTGCTGGTTCTCGGCGAAGACGGCTTGCCATGGCTCGTCAGCCACCCCGGTTACGACGCGGTCGTGATCACGTCGGACCAACGGGTCGTGCTCACGCCGGGGCTCGAGCGGGTGCGGCTCAGCTGACGAACGCGGGGGAGACCAGCGGGCGCTGCCCTAGCCTTTCCGGCGTGGAAGGCGCGTCGGTACTCGTCGTCGAGGACGACGCCTCGATCGGCGAGGGACTCGTGGCCGTCCTGCGGGACGAGGGTTACGACGTGCGCCTGACCGCGACGGCCGCGGGCGCGCTCAAGGAGGCCGAAGCGGCGCCCCCGCAGATCGTGCTCCTCGACCTGGGTCTGCCCGATGCGGACGGTCTGAGCGTCTGCCGCCGGCTGCGCGGACGCTTTCCCGATACGAAGATCGTCGTCGTGACCGCGCGCAGCGACGAGGGCGACGTGGTGGTCGGTTTCGACACGGGTGCGAACGACTACGTCGGTAAGCCGTTCCGTTTGGCGGAGCTGCTGGCGCGAATCCGCGCCCAACTCCGTGATGCCGTGGACGGTGCCGACGCGTCAACGATCGTCGTCGGCGACGTGTCGATCGACCGACACGCGCGGCGCGTTCGCGTGAACGGCGTCGAGGTCGAATTCCGGCCGAAGGAGTTCGATCTCCTCACGCTGCTCGCGACGAGCGCGGGCACCGCGGTGTTGCGCGATCGCATCATGTCCGAGGTCTGGGACGCCGACTGGTACGGCAGCACCAAGACGCTCGACATGCACGTCTCGAGTCTGCGCAAGAAGCTCGCGGGCGCCTCGGTCCGCATCACGACGTTGCGCCACGTCGGCTACCGCCTCGACGTCTGAGATGACCCGGCGCGCGCTCTTCTCGATCGTCGGCGTCGCCGTCTGCGCCCTCGCGTTGTTCGGCATCCCGCTCGCGTTCGCAGTGCGCAGCATGACGCAGAAGAGCGAGGTACTGGAGCTGGAGCGGGTCGCGACCCGGCAAGCCGCGCGGATCTCGGCCGCGAATCTGGAGCGCACCCGGGTCGTCGACTTCATCGCGGTGGAACCGGAGATGCACGTCGGCGTGTACGACGCTGCCGCTCGGCGTGTCGGCGGGACGGGGCCCGCAGTCCTCGATTCGAGTCTCTCGAGCGCATTGCACGGCGACACCGCGAGAGCCGAGGGCGCGTCGACCGCGGTCGCGGTGCCGATCGTCTCCGACGCGCGGGTCATCGGCGTGACGCGCGCGGCCGAAGCGCGCAGCGACGTCGACCGTCAGGTCTGGAAGGCGTGGTCGTTCCTCGGACTGCTCGGACTGGCGGTGCTCGTTGTCACCGCGCTCCTTGCGTATTGGCAGTCGCGCCGGCTGACGCGCCCGCTCACGCGCCTTGCGACGGCGTCGAAGAATCTCGGCCAGGGCGACTTCACAGTGCGCAACGCGCCAAGTGGGATCACAGAGATCGACGCGGTCGGCCACGCGCTCGACGCGACTGCGTCCAGACTCGGCGACGCGCTCGAGCGCGAACGTTCCTTCAGTGCCGACGCATCACACCAGCTGCGCACGCCGCTCACGAGCCTGCGACTGACGCTGGAACGGGCCGATCTGCGCCCGAATGCCGACCACGAGCTGATGGCCGACGCGATCGCGCAAGTCGACAAGCTCGACGGCACGATCACGCAGCTGCTCTCACTCGCCCGCGACACGCATCACGACCGGGCGCTCCTCGACCCGCGTGAGCTCGTTTCCGATGTCGAGCGGCGGTGGGGAAGTGTCCTCGCGCAGGCGCACCGGACGCTCGTCGTCGCCGCGGAGGACGCCGCACCGTATGCACGGGCATCGCGTACCGCCGTTCTGCACGTGCTCGACACGCTGGTCGAGAACGCGGTGACGCACGGAACGGGCACCGTGGAAGTACTGGCCCGCCCGAGTCGTGGTGCGCTCACCATCGACGTCGCGGACGAGGGCGAGGGAATCGCCGGCGATCCCGAGCTCGTGTTCCGGCGACGGCACCGGACCAACGGAAGCGACGAGATCGCGAATGGTGATCGTGGCTCGGGCATCGGACTCGCACTT
>Ga0335083_10002152_pt1 | contig 26292 bp, 19 predicted proteins | sample Lox_Sample_42_FD_206716 | JGI IMG/M metagenome (GOLD analysis project Ga0335083, IMG submission 206716) | Soil microbial communities from Loxahatchee National Wildlife Refuge, Florida, United States - Lox_Sample_4.2 | ecosystem: Environmental > Terrestrial > Soil > Wetlands | place: USA...
CGGAGGTCGGATGCTCGGTCTGGGTGAAGGTCTTCACCTTGAACCGATCGGCCAGTTCGAGCGTGGCGTGGTTGAGCGCGATATCGTCCTTGAAGACTTCAGGGGTCGCCGGCTCCTCGAAGATCGCCTGCCACGGGCACTCTGGCTCGCACGCGCCGCAGTCGATGCATTCGTCCGGATTGATGTAGAGCATGTTGGGGAAGCGCTGTTTGTCCTCGCCCACGTACTCGTAAATGCAATCGACCGGACACACGCTGACGCATCCGGTGTCAACGCAGTCAATGCACAGTCGGGTTATGGTCCAGGGCATGTTCCGTCATCCTCTCCTGTCGGGCAGCGGCGCGTTCCAAATTATAACTGGCGGACGGTTTCGCTGAGAAGCGCCGCGCCCGCGGCCTTGGCTTTTGTTCAGGCGCAACTTCTATAGCATAGATTGAGCGGCGGCAAGAATGAACCGCGACGCGTCCACGCGGGCGTGCGCGAGCCCCGCGGACGGTTACACAAAGGGGTTGACGCGATGGAGATAAATGGGGTCGCCCACGTTATGTTGACGGTCGGCAACTACGAGGCCTGCCTGCCCTTTTACGAGAAGCTGCTGCCTTTTTTAGGCCTGACCTTCGTGGTGCGCAGGACCGCCTCCCAGTTCTATTGCATCGGCGGCCGTACCGGAATCGGCATTCACAAGGCCGACGAAAAATATCGCGGCGAACGTTTTGCCCAGGGACGCCCCGGGTTGCATCACGTCTGCCTGCGCGCGCGCGAGCGCAAAGACGTCGACGCGGTCCACGAGTTTCTGCGCGGCATCGGCGCGAACATCATTCATCCGCCCGACGAGGGCGCCTGGGCCAAGGGCTACTACTCGGTACTCTTCGAGGATCCCGATGGCATCCGGATAGAGGTCAATCATATCCCGGGCAAAGGGCTGCTGGCTGAATAGCCGCACGCGCTCGGAAGAGGCAGGCTGTCAGAGGCAGGCGCTCGGAAGAGGTAGGACACGCGCGGCCCGTGAATGATGGTTGAATTTCCGATTATGCGGCGTGTTTCGCGCGGCCGGCGCGCGCGTATGCGTTCTTGGCGCGGTATCTCAAACCAGATTACAATCGCGGCTTTAGATTCCTTCAGCAAAAGTTTCGAGGAAGGCTAGCTCATGGCAGACAAACACAACGTCCGCACCGAAAGCGACAGCATGGGCTCGATCGAAGTCCCAGCCGAGCATTACTGGGGCGCGCAGACCGAGCGCTCGCTGCATCACTTCAACATCGGACCCGACCGGATGGCGCGTCCGCTGATTCGCGCCTTCGGCCTGCTCAAGAAAGCCTCGGCCCAGGTCAACCAGGACCTGGGCAAGCTCGCCGCCGACAAGGCGCGGCTGATCGTGCAGGCGGCCGAAGAGGTCGCCTCGGGCAAGCTCGACGCCGAATTTCCGCTGCGCGTATGGCAGACCGGCAGCGGCACGCAGACCAACATGAACGCCAACGAGGTCATCTCGAACCGCGCGATCGAGCTTGCCGGCGGCAAGATGGGCAGCAAGAAGCCGATCCATCCCAACGACGACGTTAACATGTCGCAGTCCTCCAACGACACGTTTCCGACCGCGATGCACGTCGCGGCAGCCGAAGAAATCGTCCATCGGCTGATCCCCGCGCTGAAAAAGCTGCGCGGCGCGCTCGACGACAAGGCCCGCCAGTTCGCCGACATCGTCAAGATCGGCCGCACCCATCTGATGGACGCGGTGCCGCTCACCCTCGGCCAGGAATTCTCCGGCTATGTCGCGCAGCTCGACGCCGACTTGAGGCGCATTGACGCCGTCCTGCCCGACGTCTTCGAACTCGCGATCGGCGGCACCGCCGTCGGCACCGGCCTCAATACCCATCCCGAGTTCGCCGAGCGCACGGCGGCCAAGATCGCTGAGCTTACCGGGTTGCCGTTCGTCTCGGCGCCCAACAAGTTCGCGGCGCTCGCCGCGCACGACGCGCTGGTGATGGCGAGCGGCGCGCTCAGGACGCTCGCGTGCTCGCTGATGAAGATCGCCAACGACATCCGCTGGATGGGTTCCGGGCCGCGCTGCGGCCTCGGCGAATTGCGCCTGCCGGAGAACGAGCCCGGATCGTCGATCATGCCGGGCAAGGTCAACCCGACCCAGTCCGAAGCGATGACGATGGTCTGTCTGCAGGTGATCGGCAATGACACGGCGATCGCTGCGGCCGGCACCCAGGGCAATTTCGAGCTTAACGTCTTCAAGCCGCTCATCATTCACAACCTGCTGCACTCGGTAACCCTGCTCGCCAACGCCTGCGTCTCGTTCACCGAGTTCTGCGTGCTCGGCATCGAGCCCGACCGCGAGCGCATCGCCGGCTACGTCGCGAACTCGCTGATGCTGGTCACCGCGCTCAGCCCGCATATAGGCTACGACAAGGCCGCCAAGGTCGCCAAAAAGGCACACCAGGAAAACACGACGCTCCGCCAGGCCGCGATCGATCTCGGCTACCTCAAGCCCGAGGAGTTCGACCGCTACGTGCAGGCGGACAAGATGCTGGCGCCCGAAGGCTGACAGCCCGAAGGCTGAAAGACAGCCGGCTGAGCGACGCGTGCGAATCGCTTGGGCGCCGCCAATTCGACAATCGCATCGGAGGAAACGATCGATGGAAAAGCTGCCGTCCGCCTACAAGCAGGTCGGACCCAACCGCTATCGCGAAGCCTACGGGCTTTTTTATGAAGACTTCACGCCGGGCGACGTCTTCGAGCATCGCCCCGGCCGCACGCTGACCGAAACCGACAACATCTATATGACGCTGCTTGCGATGAACACGCATCCGCTGCACTTCGACTCTGCCTACGCCAACGCGACACAGTGGAAGCGCCCGCTGATGAATTCGCTGGTCACCATCTCGGTGGTCACCGGGATGAGCGTGCACAGCACGAGCCAGAACGCCGTCGCCAATCTCGGCTGGGACAAGGTGCGGCTGGTCAACCCGGTCTTCGCCGGCGACACGCTCTACGCGGAGACGACGGTCGTCTCCAAGCGCGAGTCGGAGAGCCGACCCACGCAGGGACTGGTCACGGTGCATACGGTCGGGATGAAAACCGACGGCCAAACCGGGCAATCGGGAACCGTGGTGATCGAATTCGATCGCACGTTCCTCGTTTACAAGCGCGAGCATTCGCCGCTCGGCAAGGCCAACTACTGAGCACCTCGCCGTCAGTGGAGCGGCTGATGACCGCGCGGGCGACGCGGCGCGAACGCACGCTCGGCCGCTTGCTGCCGCGCGCGCTCGCGGCCGCTCTGATGGCCGGCTTCGCGCTCACTGCAGGCCTCGCGTCGATCGCAATTCTCGCGGCTCCCGCCGCGGCCGCGCCGGCGCCGATCGCCGGCTTCCCCGCCGGGCTCGATCCCAATTCGCTGCTGTTGCCGCCGCCGACCGCGAACGGCCGGACCAAGGTGAGCGTCGCGCTGCACGTGCTCAATCTCTCGAGCATCAACGAGGTTACCGAACGCTTCCAGCTGACCGGTTACCTGCTGGCGCAATGGAGCGATCCGCGCCTAATGTATCAGCCGGCCGGCCCCCGCGACAGCTTTCGGAGGCTGACGCCGGACTCGGTATGGCGGCCGAAACTGGTCATCATCAACGTGGTCGAGCCGCGCCAGACTTATGAAACCTCGATGCGTGTCACGCCGGACGGGACCCTGTATTACATCGAGCGCTTCGACGCGCTCGTGACTTCGACGTTCCATCTCAAGCCTTTCCCTTTCGACAAGCAAAAGCTCGAGGTCCTCGTCCATCCGTTCACCGACCAGCAGCAGTACATCGACTTCGTGCCGAGTAGCCTGCCGGTATGGACCGCGACCGAGTTCAGCAGTTACTCCTCGCTCGAGTCATGGCAGTTCAGATCGCTGACCAACGAGCTCAAGCGGGCGCCGAGCCAGTACGGCGAGCAGGCCGTGGCCGAGGCGAAATTCGAGATCGCGGTCGACCGCCGCTACGGGTTTTACCTGTGGAAGGTATTTCTGCCGCTGCTGCTGATGGTGGTCGTGTCGTGGTCGGTGTTCTGGTTCGATCCGCCCGAGGTCTCAAGCCAGGTAACGATCGCGGTAACGACGATCCTGACGATCATCGCGTTCGCGCTCGCGATCTCGCTGACCCTGCCGCGGGTGCCGTACCTGACCTTCGCCGACGCGTTTTTCCTGACCTGTTACATTTTCGCGTTCGTGGCGATGCTTGAATTGACCGCGGTGCACGTCGCCTATCGCGGCGACCGGCGCAAGGCGGCGGCCAGGATCAGGCACACCGCCCGCTGGCTGGTGCCGGCCGCGTTCGTGGCGATCAACTGCGTCCTGATCGTGCATTTCCTCGCCTGATCGTTTTCCGGCCTTGATCACATCCTGAACACGCCGAACGCGGTGGCCGGCGGGACGCCCGCGTTCAGCGACGCCGCGATCCCGAGCGCCAGCATCGCGCGCGTCTCCAGCGGATCGATCACGCCGTCGTCCCACAGCCGCGCGCTCGAGTAGTAGCAACTCGACTCGTGCTCGTACTTCGCGAGCGTCGGCCGCGTGAACTCGGCCTGCTCGGCCGCGGTCATCGTCTGCCCCTGCGCCTTCAACTGGTCGAGCTTGACCGTGAGCAGGGTGTTTGCCGCCTGCTCTCCGCCCATCACCGAGATGCGCGCGTTGGGCCACATGAAAAGCATCCGCGGCGAATACGCCCGCCCGCACATCCCGTAATTCCCGGCGCCGTTGGACGCGCCGATTAGCACCGTGAACTTCGGCACCTGCGCGTTGGCGACCGCGTTGACCATCTTGGCCCCGTCCTTGGCGATTCCGCCCTGCTCGTAGCGCTTGCCGACCATGAAGCCGGTGATGTTCTGCAGAAAGACGAGCGGGATGCGGCGCGCGCAGCAGAGCGCGATAAAGTGCGTCGCCTTGAGCGCCGACTCGCTGAACAGCACGCCGTTGTTGGCGATGATTCCGACCGGGTAGCCGTAGATGCGCGCGAAGCCGGTCACCAGCGTCGCGCCGTAACGCGGCTTGAACTCGTGCATCCGGCTGCCGTCGACAAGGCGTGCAATCAGCTCGCGCACCTCGTAGGGCCGGCGCGTGTCGCCCGAGACGACCCCATAGATCTCGCGCGGATCGTAGTACGGATCCTCGGGCTCCTCCTGCTGCAGCGCGTACTCGGGGGCGACCCGCGGGCCAAGGCTCTCGAAGATCGACCGCGCTATCAAAAGCGCATGTTCGTCGTCGTCGGCCAGATGGTCGCTCACGCCGCTAAGGCGCGTGTGGACGTCGCCGCCGCCGAGTTCTTCGGCGCTGACCACCTCGCCCGTGGCCGCGCGCACCAGCGGCGGCCCGGCGAGGAAAATCGTGCCCTGCTCGCGCACGATAATATTTTCGTCGCACATCGCCGGCACGTACGCGCCGCCCGCCGTGCACGAACCCATCACCGCCGCCACCTGCGGGATGCCCGCGGCCGACATCCGCGCCATGTTGTAAAAGATGCGCCCGAAGTGCTCGCGGTCAGGGAAGACCTCCGATTGCAGCGGCAGGAAGGCGCCTCCCGAATCGACCAGGTACACGCACGGCAGATGGTTCTGCAGCGCGATCTCCTGCGCGCGCAGATGCTTCTTGACCGTCATCGGATAGTAGGTGCCGCCCTTGACGGTCGCGTCGTTCGCGACCACCACGATCTCGCGCCCCTGCAAGCGCCCGATCCCGGTCACGATCCCGGCACCCGGCGCCTCGTCGTCGTACATCCCCCACGCCGCGAGCGGCGAGAGCTCCATGAATGCGCTCTGCGGATCGAGGAGTTTCCGAATGCGATCGCGTGCCAGGAGCTTGCCGCGCTCGAGATGGCGGCGGCGCGCCTGCTCGGGGCCGCCCTCGCGCACGCGCTCGACCGCCGCGCGCAACTGTTTGACCGCCGTCTCCATCAGCGCGAAATTTTGCCGGTATTCCGGGCTCGAGGTGTTGATGCGGCTCTCGATTCGTTCCATCGCGTCCCCTCTCTCCGTCGCTCTCCGTCTTCTCTCTCGCGGTTCGATCCGCTGCGGCGAGGACCTGATACCTGCCGCGGTCGGTTTGGGCTAGATATTAGCTTGACCCAACACCAGACGGCGAAGCGGTCTTACAACGTGACCGCGAAGCGGTCTTACAACGTGACCGCAAAGCGGTCTTACAACGGGACCGCGAAGCGGTCGGGAAGGAACGAGGCGGGTGCGCGATCGCGACCTCAGAGTGCTCGAGTTCCACAAAGTGATCGGCCTGGTCGCGGCGCTCGCGGCCTCCGGGCCCGGCCGCCGCGCGGTGGAGATGCTCCGGCCCTCGGGCGACCCTGCCGAGGCCGCCGCGCGTCTTCGCGTAACGGCCGAGATGGTCGCGCTGCGCGCGCACGCCGGCGCGCTCCCGATGCAGGAGTTCGCCGACCAGCGCGAACTCCTGCTCGCCGCCGCGCGCGAGGGCGCCGTGCTCGACGGCGTCTCGCTGCTGAGCGTGCGCGATTTCGTGCTTGCCGCGCGTCACGTCGCGGCCTTCATGCGCTCGCGGGTCGAGCCCTATCCGAATCTCGCGGGCATGGCGCAGAACCTGGCGGCGCCGAAGGAACTCGCCGACGCGCTGCTCGGCGCCCTCGCCGACGACGGCGGTCTGCTGGACGAGGCAAGCCCGCAGCTTTTGCGCCTCCGGACCCGGCTTCGCGCCGAGCGGGTCGAGCTCGAAGCGCGCCTTGCGCGCTCGCTCAATGCGCCGGGGATGGATTCTTTCGTCTCCGACTACCTGGTCACCGTCCGCAACCATCGCTTCGTTCTGCCGCTCAAACTCAACTACTCCGAGCGCCTCGAGGGTATCGTGCAGGACCGCTCGGTCTCGGGCGAAACGCTGTTCGTCGAACCGATGTGGGCGGTCGAGCTCAACAACCGCCTGATGATGCTGGAACGCGAGGTCGAGGCCGAGGAACGGCGCATCCTGACCCATCTGACGGCCATGATCCGCGGCTACGGCGTCGAGCTCAGAATGACTTTCGACGCGATGGTCGCGCTCGACGCGCTCAACGCGCGCGCGATTTTCGCCGAGCGCCTTCGATGCGTCGAGCCGGTGCTCGGCAACTTCGGCGAAAGCGGCCTCGAACTGGTCGAGGCGCGCCATCCGCTGCTCGTCGCCGGCGGGCGCGATGCCGTGCCAATCGACGTGCGCATCGCGGCCGGCCTGCATGGCATCGTGATCTCCGGCCCCAACACGGGCGGCAAAACCGTCGCGCTCAAGACCATGGGGCTGCTCGCGCTGATGGCGCAGGCGGGTCTGCTTATCCCGTCGCGCGAGGGCAGCCGCATCGTCGTCTTTCGCAGTATTTTCGCCGACATCGGCGACGAACAATCGATCGAAGCGAGCCTCTCCAGTTTCGCCGCGCATATCGCCAACCTGAGCGAGATGGCCGCCGCGCTCAAGGAGCCGGCGCTGGTCATCCTCGACGAACCCGGCGAGGGCACCGACCCTGTCGAGGGCGCAGCGCTCGCGATCGGCCTGATGACCTATCTCGGCCGGCGGCAATGCCTGGTCGCGATCGCTACTCATTCGGCCGCGATCAAGCTCCATGCGTATTCGCGCGCCGGCTTCGAGGCTTCGGCGGTGGACTTCGACGCCGAGCATCTCCGGCCGCTCTATCGGCTCAAGCCGCACACGATCGGCCAGAGCTACGGGCTTGCCGTCGCCGAACGCCTCGGATTGCCGGGCGAGATCGTCGCGGCCGCGCGCGAGGCGATGCCGGCGGGGGCGGCCGAAGTCGAGCGCGTGCTCGGCCTGCTCGACGCCGAGCGCGCAGAGATTCGCGCCGAGGCGGAGCGCCTGCGCGAGGAGGAACGGCGTGCTGCTGAACGCGCTGCCGAAGCGGAAGAAACCGCGCGCCGCGCGCGCGCACGGATCGACGCCGAGCGCGAACGGGTCGTGGCCGAGGGCAAGGCGCTAATCGCGGAGATCAGGCGCGAAAGCGCGGCGCTCGCCGAGGAGGTCAGGGCCGGGCGTAAGAGTCAGCGCGAGCTTGCCTCGACGCTCGCGCGCGCGGCGGAACGAATCAGCGCGATTGCGCCGCGGGCCGGCGCCGAAGAAGAGGGCGCCGCGCGCGAGCCGCTCAAGGTCGGCGACCGCGTCGAGTTCGGCGATATCCAGGGCGACTTGATCGCGCTCGAACCGGGACGCGCGGTCGTGAGCCGCGGCGGACTCAGGATTGAGGTCGCGCCAGAGCGGCTCCGCCGCGCGCAACTTCGCGCCGGCTCCGCACAGGAACGCGCCGGTCAGGAACGGGTGCCCAAAGTCACCGTAAGCGCGGCGTCGGGCGCCGACGGCGGCGATAGCGAGCTTAACCTTATCGGGATGCGCACGGCGGAGGCGCTCCGGCGGCTCGAGGAGTTCCTCGACCAGGCCTATCTCACCAACCGGAGCGAGGTGCGGATCGTGCATGGGATCGGCTCGGGGGCGCTCAAGAAGGCGGTCCACGAATATCTCGCCGATTCGCGCTATTGCGCGAGTTTTCGCCAGGCCGAGCCCCATCGCGGCGGCGCCGGCGCCACCGTCGTGCAGCTGAATCTCTGACGTTCCGAGCGCAGCGGGAACCCGCTCCTGCGAAGAAACGAATCAAGATCAGGGATTCCTCGGTCGATGACTCCCTCGGAATGACACCTTGACGATACCTCGAGGCTGTCATTCCGAGCGCAGCGAGGAATCCCGGTCTCGGAATGACACCCTGACTCAGTGGAACAACTTGTTGAGGGCGCCGCCCAGCGGGTTGCTCCCCGACGAACCGTTCTTGCCGTTCTTACCGCCGCCGAGAAATTTGTTGAGGTACTTGTCCGCCTGTTTTTGCACCAGGTGACCGGCCGCGCGCTGCGCCAGATACTGGATATCCGGCTGCACCGACGGTTTGGGCAGCTGTCCGGTGATTCGCACCGGAATATCGACCTGCTTCTGGTCGTTCGCGAGATAAACGACGTTCTTCTTTTCTGACATCAGCTCGCGGCTCAGCTCCTGCGACAGCAGCAGATGCGCGCTCATGTCTATATTCTTGTCGAGATCGAACCATCCGTCGGCGAGCGCGCTGTAGTCCGGCGTCGCCGCCTTGATGTCGTGCGAGGTGATTCGCGCGCCCTGGATCACGAAGGTCAGGCCCAGCGCGGTGAAGCTGGTGTCGGGTGAATTGAACAGCGCCGGATGGCGCGCGACGACCGTCGGCGTAAGCAGCGTGTCGATCCCGGGGACGCCCTGCACCTTGCGCATCGCCTGTGCGCCGATATTGACTCCGATAAGCTTGCCGTCGGCGACCGCCATCTGCCCGTTGCCCGCGAGCGTGGGCTTTATCGTATCGAACGTGTCGCCGCGCCCCGCGACGCGCACCTGCCCGGTCAACTGGCCGCGCACCGTGTCCGCCGCCTTGGATTTCTGCGAGATGAGCACCTGCTGAACGTCGATTCCATGCAGATTCACCCCCACGTTGAAGGCTGGGGCGGCGCCGAGCGTCGCCCTGGCGTTGCCGTCAACCGTGCCGTTGAAGACGCCCACCTTGAACGAGTTGACCGTCGCCGAGTGCCCGTCGTAAATCGCGTCCATCGCGAGGCTCCGGTACGCGACATTCTGCGCCATGCCCGAGGGCGAGGTCGCGGTCGCGGTCACCGTGGGCGCCGAAGTGCTGCCCTTGACCGTGCCCTTGACCGCTACCTGGTCCAGATGGTCGGCCGCGGCCTCGGGCTTGGAATTAGCGGTCAGCTCGGCCGGCTTTATTACGTCGGCGCTGAAATCGTAGCTCGCGTCGATCGGCTGAATCGATTGCGCGTTGACGGTGAGCCGCGCATGCCCCGAGCCGAGGTTGAACGCGAGCGGACCGGCGGTCGCGCTCTTACCCGCCATCTTGATGTCGCCGCTTAGCCCTCCCACTATCGAGCGCTTGCCTAGTGGCGTGACCGTGACCGAGGCCAGCGTGATGACGCCGTTTACCTCGGGCTGCTTCTCTACCACTTTGACGGTGGCGTGAATCTCGGCCTTGCCCGAGGCGTCGTATTTGCTCAGTGGAACCAGCATCTTGCCCATCGAGGCGAGGTCGAACCGATTGCTGTCGAGCCGCGCGCTCAGGTTCTGGCCAAGCTGGATCTGCCCGGCCTTGAGATTAAGGTCGCCGAACACGAGGTTGGCGCTCTGGATCTCGACCTGCGCCGCCCCGCCTGCGGCTTTCCGCGAACCGGCCGCCGAGAGCTTGAGCGGTACGCCGGCTGCCTTGTCGAGCACGCCGCTGTACACGACCTGGTTGCCGGTCAGGTCGGTCGCGAGATTGAACGCGACCGACTCGGTCGTGCCTTCAACCTTGATACTGGCCGCGAAGGGATTGGTGAGCTTGAGCTGCGGCGGTAGGGCCTGGGCTACCGGCGGCACCATCCTTAGCTGCGCCATCGTGAACGGCCCGGCGTCGAGGGTTAGCGAGAGCGGAATCGCGCTGAGATCGACCGCGCCGTTGGTCATCAGCGGCCCGACCGTGCCACTAAGCTGCAGATTTTTGTCCTGACCGAGGGCGGCGAGGCTCAGCTTGATGCCGACCGGCGTGCTGACGGAGAGATTATCGACATCGAGGTTGACCGAGCGGACGATGAGCGTGGACGCACCTTTTTGCTCGTAAACGATCGTCGCGTTCTCGACGGTGAGGCTTGAGACCGAGACGCTGCCAAGCGTTCCCGCTCCTGCACCCCCCAGCGCCGGTCCCTGCGGCTGCACCTCGCTAAGCGGCGGCCCCTTGGATTGGGATGTCCCGGCCGGCGGAGGCGGCGCAGCCGCCGATGGGGCCGCGGCCTCGCCACCAGAGGGTTTTTTTCCGATAGTGCTGACGTTCAGCTCGCCTCGCTGGTTGCGGATGATGTGTACCTGGGGATCTTTGAGCGAAACCTGGTCGACATCGATGCGATGGCTCAAAAGAGGTAGCAGCGCGACCCGCGCATAAATGTCGGCCGCCTGAACGAATGGATCCTTGGAGAATGCCGGGTCGTCGGCGATCGTCACGCCGCGAAGATCGGCGATCACTCCCCATCCGAGACTCGCGTGGATATCCTGGACGTCAACCTTACGGCCGACCGCGTCGCTGGCCTTCGAGAGGATAAGGCCGCGCTGCTTCTGGATAATGCCGTTAAGGTTAAGCACGGCGTAAAACCCGACGCCGGCCACCAACACCACGATGACGCCGAGCACGATGATGACTATCCGGATAAGCTTGCGCATCACGGCCCCCCTTCTCCGCCCCAAAACTGGCTGAAGCGAACGCTATTCTCTCTCGAACGCCGCGCTATGCCAACGTACCAACCAGCTTTCTCGAACCGTTGCGAGGGTCGCCATGATGCGCGCCGCGGGCACAATCGGTAGGCTTTAATCCCCGATGGCGAAAAAGCGGAAAATCCCCTCGCGGCGTGACGAGCGCCCCGCATCGAAGCCGGAAAAGCCGGCCTTCAGCTCGCCATTCAAGGACTTGAAGAAGCTGCTCGGCGAGCGGCAAAAATCAACGGGCGCGAACCGCGCCGCAAACAAGACCGATGCCAAGGCCGTCCCGCAGCCTGCGCCGGCGGTCAAGGCCACGACCGCGACAATGGCTTTGGCCGAGCCGGAGCCGATGCTGGACGACGCCACGATGTTTCAAAGGGCGGTTGACGGTGTCCGCCGCCTCGGCGGCCAGGGCCCGGTTCGTGTCGTGCCAAGACCGGAGGTGGCGCCGCTCGAAATCGTGAGCGAGGACGCCGAGGTCCTCGCGCAGTTATCCGACCTGGTATCCGGGACGGGAAAGTTCGAGCTTAATGAGACCGAGGAATATGTCGAAGGAACCCGGCTCGGGCTCGACCCGCGCCTCCTCATCCAGCTTCGCCGCGGCGAGTTTGCCGTCCAGGCGCATATCGATCTTCACGGGATGATCCAGGCGGACGCCAAGCCTGCGCTCGAGGCTTTTATCCTGGACTCGGTGCGCAAGGGACTGCGCTCGGTGCTGGTCGTGCACGGCCGCGGACTGCGCTCGCCGGGCGGAACGCCTGTCCTCAAGCATGCGTCGGCGCAATGGCTCTCGCACGGACACATGGGCGGATATGTGCTGGCGTTCGCTACCGCGCGGCCATCCGATGGCGGCGCGGGTGCGATGTACGTGTTGCTCCGGCGCCACCGCCGACGCGCCCGCTTCGACGTGCTGCAGGGGGCGAAGCGGCGGGATTGATGCGAGCGAGACGCGGGCGATGAAATCAGGACATCGCCAATCTCAAAGAGAACGGGGCCGCTTCGAGCGGCCCCGTTTGAGTTCCAATTCGCGAAAGGCGACTCCTATTCGATAGGATTTCGCCCTGCGGTCAGATTTTGCCTTGCAGGATGAACGAGATGACCAGCGAATACAGGGTCAGCGACTCGACGAACGCGAGTCCGATGATCATCGGCACGAAGAGCTGGTTGGTGCTGTTTGGGTTGCGCCCGATCGACTCCATCGCAGAGGCCGCAAGCTTGCCCTGACCCATACCGCATCCGAGCGCCGCGATCCCGATTCCCAGACCCGCGCCGAGCCCGATCAGCCCTGCACGCATCCCGTCGCCACCCCCACCCCCGGGCGTCTGCGCCATCGCGAGCAGCGGGCTCGCCATCACCATCGCGGCTGCCATCCCGAGCCATTTGCCTAACCGTCCAATCATTTCACGTCTCCTCCTTGGTTTGCTCGCGGCCAACAGCCAAATCCATGGCTCTTTTTTCTTCCCATCTATCCTCTTCCACACCGCGAACCGGACCGAGCATGGTCGCGAATTTTGCTTATCTAAACAAAAGCCCTCAGAAACCTTCGGCACCGCTGCGATCGCTCCGAAGCGAAAATTATTCGTAATGCGAATGACTCGCCATCCGCACGTACGATACCGCCAGGATCACGAAGACCAGGGCCTGAACGATACAGACGATCGAACCAAGCGCGTAAAAGGCGAGCGGGATGACGAGCTTGGTCAGCCCGGTGAACAGCCCGAGCACCTTGTGGTCGGCGAACATATTGGCGAAGAGACGGATGCCGAGCGAAAACGGGCGAAACAGGTTGTCGGCAACCTCGATCACCACGAAAAACCACGCCAGCCACCACAGCGGGCCGAGAAAACTCCGCAGGTAGGCGATGCCCTGATGCTTGAAGCCCTGGTACAGGTAATAGACGAAGCAGATGATGGCGATCGCGAAGGTCAGGTCGGTGTCGGCGGTCGGCGGCTCCATCCCCGGGATCAACCCGAGGAAATTGGCGGTCAGGATGAACATGAAAAGCGTGCCGAAGAATGGAACGTAGCTACGCGCACCGTGGCTCTCGAGCACGCCCGCGACGAAGCCATCGAGCCATTCGGCCATCACCTCGGCAACCGAGCGAACCGTGATTGCGCTCTCGGGGACCGTCGGGTCGGGCGATTCCAACAGCGCCTTGCGGGCCTTGAGCCCGAAAACGATCAGGATTCCCATCGCGATCCAGGTGCCGACCACGACCGGCGGAAGATGCAGGAAGCTCGCGATGCCGTCGATGAAATTGACCGGGTTCAAACTATCGCCTCCGCGCTCGGCTCGGCCCCCCGGGCGGTCCGCGCCGAAACGCGCCAAGTTTCAACAAAAATCGCGCCGAGCTGCGTCAAAAGGCCGAGCACAAATCCTGGAACATTTATCGTGGTGCGGCTTAAGAGCCAGGCAACGACCGTAACAATAAACAGCAATTTGAGCGGCGCCGCAACAATTCCGAGCCGGTTTGCGCCGCCGCTTTGCGTCGCGATCGCGATTATCCATCGTCCCACGAACGCGAGCAGAAAAAGGTTCGCGATCATCACCGCGCCGCCGACCGCGCATCCGAGCGCCGCCGCCGGCGAGACGGTGGCGAGCAGAAGCAGGCTCAGCGCGGCGGTCATCACTGCCGTCGCGCCCTGGATTCCGGCGATTGTCGGAACCTGCCACGTCATGGGAGCACGCTTGCGATGAAGAATTTCTGCGGCAATCGAAAGACTCTACCCGCGCTCAAAGATTCTTGCGAAACGACCGCATCTCGACGATAAGGCGATAGAAGCCAAGGAACACCCCGCCCAGCAATCCGACCAGCGTCCAGATCGAGCCGGAGTGAAAGTAGGCGTCCATATAATATCCTGCGACCGAGCCGCCGATAATGGGCGAAAAAAGTTCAACGCCTATCGCAGCATAGCGCCATAGGTTCGGCCGTTCTTCTGCGGAAGACTCGCCGGAATCGTCGGGTGGCGGCCCTGCCATCTTTTATGACCCCTTTGGCGCTTAATTCCGCGCGAGCTCAGTGAGCGATTCGCGCGCAGCTTCGATCGTGCGGTCGATCTCGGCCTCGCGATGGGCAAGCGAAACGAACATCGCCTCGAATTGCGAGGGCGGCAGATAGATCCCGCGCTCGAGCATCGCATGAAAGAAGCGCGCGAACATCTGCGTATCCGCCCGACGCGCCTGGTCCGCATCGCGCACGGCCTCGACGCCAAGGAACGGCGTCACGAGCGATCCGACCCGGTTAACGCATCCCTTGAGATTCAAACGGCGGAGCTCGTCCGCAATGCCGTTCCCAAGGCGCGCCGACATTTCCTCCAGCCGCCCGTAGGTTCCCGGTCGGGCAAGAATTTCCAGCGTCTTTAGTCCCGCCCGTACCGCCACCGGATTACCAGAGAGCGTCCCGGCCTGGTAAACCGGCCCCGTCGGCGCCAGAAGATCCATCAGCTCGGCTCGTCCCGCGACCGCACCGATTGGCATCCCGCCACCGATCACTTTGCCCAGCATGATAAGGTCAGGCTCGGCGCCGAACATCTCGTGCGCGGTACCGTAGCGAAGGCGAAACCCGGTTATCACTTCGTCGCAGATGAGCAGGGCGCCATGGCGATGCGCAAGGTCGCCCAGGTCCTTGAGAAATCCGGGCACGGGCGCGGCGACGCCCATGTTGGCCGCAACCGGTTCGACGATGATCGCAGCAATTTCGCGGGGTTCCGCGCGAAAATAGTGCTCGACCGCGTCCAGCGAATTGTAGCGCGCAACCCGCGTCAGCGCGGCCAGCGCCTCGGGCACGCCGGCGCTGTCGGGCACGCCGAGCGTCATCGCGCCCGACCCTGCGCGAACGAGGAGCGAATCGCTATGACCGTGATAACAGCCGTCAAACTTGACGATCCGCGGGCGCCCGGTCGCAGCGCGCGCGAGGCGAATCGCCGTCATCCCGGCCTCGGTGCCGGAGCTGACCAGGCGCACTTTGCGCGCCATCGGGATCGCCGCGGCGATCCCTTCGGCGAGCGCCACTTCGAGTTCGGTCGGGGCGCCGTAGCCGAGGCCGCGCGCGGCCTCCTCTGCTATCGCGGCGACGACCTCGGGATGGGCGTGACCGAGAATCGCGGGGCCGTAGGATCCGACGTAGTCGATGAAGCGATTGCCGTCGGCGTCAACCACGGCCGGACCGTCGCCGCGCGCGATGAAAAGCGTCGCGCCGCCGACCGCTTTCCATGCGCGCACGGGCGAGTTGACGCCGCCGGGGATGACGACGGTGGCGCGGGCGAGGAGCGCGGAAGAATTTTTTGCTTCGATCATCTTTTGCACTCGGCTTTCGCTTTGCTCGCTAACACTTGCCGGGATGCCGGTCAAACGTGCGTAACCGTCTCGTGCGGCGAGAAATCGCTTCCACACAATGGCTCCCAGAGCCAGCAAGCGCGATCGATGAAAATCCGCGGCGCGCGGCGGGATCGCGAAGCGTTTTCGATTTTCACGATTCATGAAAAAAATCGCGCGCTTGTGAATCTGCGATCCGTTTTGCTTGAGCCGCCTGTGCAAAGGGTCTATCACGTTGTCTTCGCCAACACACTTAGAGAGCACATGAACGCGCGACTCGCGCGCAACTCGCCGTGGCGAACGGCGTCAGGGTCAATGTGGTCGTAGGGCGCTCGATCCGTTCTTTTGATTTTTTGAACTCGATTCCATCGCACTGGGTCGCGGCCCGCGAGGTTGATAGGCGGTTCGTGCGCGCGCGCTTCGATGTCTGCCGATGAGATAAAAGTTGCTTATCAACAGATGTTGATAAGCTTGTGCGTAATTCAGCCGACAACCTGCTCGTTTCGATAGGGGGATCGCGTGCCTTGGGTGACGGCTCACTGACTTCCGTGGGAGGGGAAAAATGGAAGGTTTGTGGCAGAGGGCTGCGGATCGGATACGAGACTCTCTGGGACAGGTAGGGTACGAAACGTGGATCGGACCGTTGAATTTTCTTGGGATGCAGGGGCGCACCGCCACCATTGAGGCCCCTAACCGTTTCTTTCGCGACTGGGTAAGCGACCGTTATCTCGAACTTTTGCGCCAATCGCTATCAGCAGAGGCCGGACAATCGGTTGACGTCAAGCTGACCTTGGGACTGGTCGGCAATGCGGCACTTCAGGAGGGTGTGCGGCGTCCGATGCCGCCGGCGCCCACGGCGCCGGCCGAGGCCGCGCCCCGCGACCGCCATCCGCAACTCAACGAGCGCTATACCTTCGGTGAGTTCGTGGTCGGCTCGGCCAACCAGTTTGCCCATGCGGCGGCGCTCGCCGTCGCCAACCAGCCGGGCGAAAAATACAATCCGCTTTTCATCTATGGCGGCGTCGGCCTGGGCAAGACGCACTTGGTGACCGCGATCGGTCATCACCTCTGGAACACCGGCAAGCGCAAAATCCTGTTCCTGCCGACCGAAGTCTTCATGAACGAGCTGATCACCTCGCTCAGACGCGACCGGATGGGCGAGTTCAAGGAGAAATTCCGTCGCGTCGACGTGCTGATCCTCGACGACGTCCAGTTTCTCGCCGGGCGCGAGCGAACCCAGGAAGAGTTTTTCCATACGTTCAACTCGCTCCATTCCGAACGGCACCAGATCGTGCTGACGTCGGACAAGGTGCCGCGCGAAATCCCCGGACTCGAAGAGCGGCTACGCAACCGGTTCGAATCGGGGTTGATCGCCGATGTCGCGCCGCCCGACCTCGAGACGCGGGTCGCAATCGTGCAAAAGAAGGCGGCGCACGATAACCAGAGCCTGCCCTCCGACGTCGCGCTCTACATTGCGCAGAACGTTTCCTCCAACGTGCGCGAGCTCGAGGGCTGCCTGACCCGGCTCGCCGCGCTGGCCTCGATGGACCGCACGCCGATTACGGTGGACTTCACCCGCCAGGCTCTGCACGATCTCATCCGCGTGCAGGATCATCGCCCGTGCATCGACGGCATCCAGAAGACGGTCTCCGATTTTTTCCATATCCGCCTGGCCGACCTGAAGTCGAAGAAGCGCACCCAGCACATTGCGTTTTGCCGCCAGGTGGCGATGTACCTGTGTCGCAAGCTCACCGACAATTCGTTTCCGGTAATCGGGGAGCATTTCGGCCGCGACCATTCGACCGTGATTCACGCTTATAACCTGATTGCGCGCCGGGTGGGCAACGATTCGGCGTTTCGCATGTCGATCGAAAAAATCGAGCGCGAGCTGAAGATCGATCAGCGTCAGCCATGAAACGGCGCTAACAACTCTGTGGAAAAGTCGTTTAGAATAGTCACAGTATCGACAGGGGACGGAGGGCGCCGCAGCGGGCGCGATCGCGGGCCGGATCCGGCCAACTGTTTGCCAACAACCGATCGCACAACAATTACGAATGGTTGCGCTGCCCATCAACAAATTCACAGGACCTACTGCTACTCTTATGATCTTTAGATCTAGATCGGATCTTTAGGATCAGAAGAGTGCAGCGGGGAGAGGATAAATGGAACTGACAATCGAGCGCGCGGTGCTGCAGAGCAGCCTGTCGCTGGTTCAGGGCATCGTGGAACGCCGCAACACGGTGCCGATACTCGGGCACGTGCTGCTCGAGCCCGACGGGGCCAATGTGCGGCTGGCCGCGACCGACCTCGAAGTCGGCATTCGCACGGAAATTCCCTGCCGGGTCGAGAAGAAAGGCAGCTTTACGCTAAACGCGCGCAAGCTCTTCGAGATCGTGCGCGAGGCCGAGGGCGGCGAAGTCGCCTTCAAGTCGCTCGACAACGATTGGGTCGAGCTCAAGTGCGGGCGGGCGAAATTCAAAATGATGGGGCTCGATCCGCGAAGCTTCCCCGCGATGCCCGCGCAGGCGCAGGCCAAGCCGCAGGGCGACGCTGCCCGCAAGGCGGCCAAGGGCGACCTCGGACTCCCGACCCGCGTCCTGGCGGAGATGATCGACAAGACGATCTTCGCGGTCAGCCCCGACGAGGCGCGCTACAACCTCGGCGGCGTGCTGGTCGAGGCTGCCGCCACGGGTGTTGCCAGGATGGTCGCGACCGACGGCCATCGGCTCGCGATGATCGAGCGCGAAGCCCCGGACTTCGAGATGCAGGGCAGCGCTATCATCCCGCGAAAGGGACTGGCCGAACTGCGCAAGCTGCTCGACCAGGAGGGCGACGAGCGAGTGCAACTGATGCTCGACGGGCAGCTCGCGTGGCTTAAGCGCGGGGCGACCGAAGTCTCGATGCGCCTGGTGGAAGGGGAATTTCCGGACTACCGCGGCGTCATCCCCAAGCATTCCAAATACTCGGTCCCAGTCGGCCGCGACGGCTTGCTGAATGCGATCAAGCGGGCCGCGATTTTCTCTAATGAGCGCTACCACGGCGTCAAGCTGGGACTCTCGAGCGGCGCGCTCACCGTGTCCTCGACCAGCCCCGAGATGGGCGAAGCCAGCGAGACCCTCGACGTCAACTTCAACGGCGAGGAGTTTTCGATCGGCTTCAACGCCGCCTACCTGATCCAGGCGCTCGGCGTGATGCCGGCCGAGAGCGACGCGAGCCTAGGGCTTAGCGACGAGGTCAGTCCCGGCGTAATCACCTCGGCGGCGGATTCGCAATTCACTTACGTCGTGATGCCGATGCGCCTTTGAGGCTGGCGCGCAAACGCATCCGCCATCCGGTCCAGGGCCCGCCCCTGGCGCCCCCGAGCGCAACGGCCAGTTAGGGAACGGTCGAGGGCGAGTTGGTTGGCGACGCGACCGTGGATGGTAGAGCGTTAGCGCCGGGAGGTTCTACAGCCACCAGGAGTTCCTTGTTGAGCACGTGCTGGCGCCCCTCGAACGGAAAGGCTTGTTCGCTGGCGGCCACCCCGCCTGCGCCGCCGAGCTGATTCAATAGGTCTTGCAGGGTTTGACGGTCGCGCCGGCGCACGATTATCCATCGGACCCTGTTTTCAAGTACGTCGCCTCGCAATTTGGCCGGATCGTCATAGTACGGCAGCGGATCCGGGAGATTGAGGTAGTAGAGCGGCCCGATGGTCTTGTACAGCACTACGCCCGTGGTGGCCGCGCCCATCTGGTGGCGGATATCCTGGGCGAATTGCTTTTCCCCGCGCCATCGATCGGCGGCCGGCATCGCAAAAATAAACAGGTAAGCTATGAAAAGTGCGCCGACGGTCATCGTTGACGCCGCCACTCGCGGAGTGTCGAACTTTCTTAGCGCGTAGATTACCGAGAGCAGCGAGACCGCCCAGCAAATCGCATAGATCACGCGATCGGGAGCTGCCGGCAGCGTCGCCATCGAGCCCTTGAATATCCAAGCAGGCGGGAGCATCACGATCGCTCCGCCCGCGACCGCTATCGCGATAACTCCGTAACCAATCCGAAGGAGCCGGCGCGGCAGCGGCGACAGAGACTCGACCGGCATCGCCAGCATTCGCGCGACGAGCAGTGCCGCGGCCGGAAGAATCGGCAGAAGGTAGTAGCTGCGGCGCGATCCGGAAAGCGTGAAGAAGACGAAGGTCGCCCAGAAATAGACCAGCGCGAAGCGATGTCCGCGCTCCACTTCAACGCCGGAATCGCTCCGGGATAGGTCAACCGGCCCGCGATGAACCGACCGGTGATGCGCCTGGGCGAGCGCGGCAGGCAGAAGCGCGGACCACGGCATCATCAGGGCGAAGATGACGTAGCAATAAAGATAGATGGGGCCGCGATGGTCGAACGGATGGAAAAACCGCACGACGTTTTCCCGATAAACCATCTCCAGCCCTTTTTCGGAGCCGGTGCGCGCGGCCGAGATCGCGAACGGCACGTAGTAAACCGCCGCCCCAAGCGGGATCGCAACCACCGATTTCCAGTTGAATAGCCATCGGCTGCGCTCGAAGAGCCATCCGATTCGGTCAGTCAGCGGGCCGCGTGCAAGGCGGCGTCCCAACTCGGCCCATCCATCGGCCAGACCCGAATACACTCCGAGCACGATCAGCGGCAGCACGAAGCCGAGCAGTCCCTTGGTGAGCGATGTCGCCGCCATCACCAGCCATAGCCCGACCACCCACCATCCGTCCTGACGCCCTTCATTGCGCAGAAAAAGCGCGAACGCGGCCAGCTCGCCGGTGACCGTTTCAACGTCGGCCGAGGCATGGCGGGAAAAGAACACGAAGCTGAAACTGGTGGCGAGAATCACGCCGGCAAGCAGCCCGACGCGGCCGTCGTAGAGGCGCCGCCCGACGATCATCACCAGCCATACGCCGAGCACTCCCGCAATGGCGCATGGCAGCCGCGCCGACGTCTCGTCGAGTCCGCCGGTCAGCCAGCTCGCGGCCAGCACCAGCCAGTATGAACCGAGCGGCTTGTCGAAATAGACCTTGCCGTTGATGGTCGGCCAGAAATAGCGCGAGGTGAGCTGCATCTCACGCGCGATTTCGGCCCATCGAAATTCAGAAGACCAGAGCGCTCGCGCGCCCAGGCGGGTAAGAAACATCACCGCCGCCAGCGTCAGGACGGCGGCCGCGGCCGCGCGCCACGAGAGGACGTATCCGAAGACCTCTATTGAAGACTTGCACGCGGCATCCCGCGGCTCCGGCGGTCCGTCGGCGGCAGAACCCGGCGATCCGGCAAGACGTTCGGCGGCGCGGCGCGGGTGAGCGGTACTTTCCATTGCGCGATCAGGTTCGCAGCCTGTTCTCGCGCGTTCAAGGGGGAGAGCGGCTTCGCGGAAGGATACCGCCCTCGGGATACCGTCATGGCGAGCGAGTCCGATCTGAAACAAAGCGCGCCGGGAAAGGCCATTCGTGGTTTCCGATCGGTCCGGCTTTCAGCGGGCCTTGTCCTCCTCGGCTGAAAGTGCGGCGAGCTCGTCCGCCAGGATCGGCACGCCAAGATTGCACGCCTGGACGCCTTGCACGACACACAACTTGAGCACCTCCATGATTTCTTCCATCGAGGCACCCAGCTTGAGAGCGGCCTTGATATGGCGGCGCGTGCCCGGGGCGTACATATGAGTGTAGGAAGCGTCGAACGCGATACTTATAAGCTCGACAACTAGCGGACTCATCAGGCCGCTGCCGTAGATGCCCGCCCCGGTAGTCATGAATTCGTCCGTCCAGACCGGGTCCAGTTCAAGGAAGGGACCCCATGCGTCGTTCCATTGGCCCATCGCGCGCATCCGGTCGCACGCGGGCGTTGGATCTTTGGCTTTCGGCACGGGTTGCGCGCCCGCCGCTTTCGCCTCCTCGAGCAGGATGGGAGCGCCGAGGCTGCACGAATGAATCGCCATCACCGACGCCATCTTCAGCACCATCAGGATTTCTTCGCGCGAAGCGCCGGCTTGCAAGGCGGCGCGAATATGGCGGCGAGTGCCATCGGGATTCAGGTTGGTGCAGGCGGCGTTGAGCGCGACGCCTATCAGTTCAATCGTCTTGCGCGGCAGGATGCCTGAGGTCCACGGGTTGGTCGTCATCCTCGCGCAGGCTTCGGCCCAGTCAGGGTCCCACGTGCGGAGTTGTTCCAAAGCAGCGTCCCAAGGCCCGCCGATTCCGGTTTGTTTTGGAGTCGTCATTTCTCTGCCTTGAAAGACAAAAGCCGGTTCAGCGGCTGCGTACAGCTCCGTTCCGGAAGCTGCACGCAGCCGGCCGGACACCTTCTATGTCGATGTCGTCGTACTACAGAATGCGAGTCGGGTTCGACGGGACGGCCGCCGCCTTGGGTATCCGCCCGTCGGTCTCGTAGGTCAGGAATCCATTGTAGCCTTCAGCGCGATTTGGCGGCAGCCCGAGGTTGAACAGCGTCTCTTCCACGGTGTCGTACCAAACGCCGACTTTCATGATCTTGCGGGCTTCCTCAGCCGTCGCCACCCTGCGGCCAAACTGCTCGCAGAGCTTCACGGCCCACTCGATCTGCTTCACGGAATCCCAACGCTGTTTCTTCGCGTCCCAGATATTGTCCTCGTTGCCGACCCGTATATGGAGGCCCAGGATCAGCGCAAGATTCTGGATAGCTATATTGCCGCGCATGCTGCTCCAGAACGTCGCGCTGCTCGACCCGTGCGGCGTGCGCCGAACCATCTCCATCCAGTCGAACGGATTGCGGCCCATCGTGCCGCCGCCGTAGCCGCAGAGGGCCACGTTGAGCGGCCCCATATAGACGCCAGTGCGGATTAGGCGTTCGATGATCTCGAGCTGGTGAACGGTGCCGGGCACGAAATACGGTTGAATCTTGTGGGCGCGAAGGCGCTTGAGATGTTCAACATAGAAGGCCGGCGTCGAATCCACGACCATGTTGGCCCACGCGGCCGCCACCTTGGGGTCATCCAGGTGCGTTCCCTTGGCGTCGCCCGGCACGAAGGCGCTGGTGATGTCCCAAAGCGTCGTGCCGGTCGTCACCGTCACGAACTCGGGCTTCGGGTTAAGCTCGGTCAGCATGTGGCGGGTGTCATAGTCGAGCCACTTGGCCTTGGCTTCCGCCGTGTGCGGGGCGAACGAAATCGATCCGCCAACCTGGAGAATCATCTTCGGCACCGCTTCCTTGAGGCGCCCGATGAAGTAGTTGTACTCGTCGAAGTTCGCGGAGCCCTGACCGGTCTTGGGATCGCGTATGTGAACGTGCAGCATCGTGGCACCGGCGTTGTAACAATCGACCGCTCGCTGAACCTGCTCGTCCCAGGTAAGCGGGATATCGCAGTCGCCGGGCAGCCATTCCGGTCCGAAGGGCGCCGCGGTGATGATCAGCGGCGCCATATTCTCCGGGAATAACGAATCGTCCGTGAAATACATGAAGGAGTCCTCCTGAAAGTCCTGATTTCTGCGTACTAAATGTCTTGCGAGACGCTCTTCTTGCCGTCAGACCTTGGTCTTGTCGAGCGCACTTCTGCTCGAGATCGTTTTGCCAAAAGCGGCTTTGCCGACGAATCCTGCTCACCCGCGAGCAGCCTGCGGATGCTGGTGAGGGAAGCGCCGCGCCCCCATTCTGCTAGCGGACGGCCTCGATCACAGGAGGCTTCCAGCTACCGTCCAGGATCGACGGCGAGTGCTCTCTGGGCCAGTACAGACGCAGCATGGGGATGAATTCGCCCTTGGGAGCAGGCAGCCAGTTCGATTCCCTGGCTTCGCCGGGCGAATCGGCCTGAAGGTACAAATCCACCGACCCGTCCGCGTTGGTCACGAATTTGTTCCGCTGGCTGAGCGTGTAGCGGTTTAACGGGTTCGGAACGAAGAAGTAGTGGCTATCGTACATCGTCAGTGACCAGAATCCGTTGACGGGCGGTAGTGCGCCCTTGGCGAAATGCATCACGTACTTCTTCGACGCGCCGTCATAGTGCTTGCCGTGCACATCCGCCCTTGAGGTCGGGTAGATCGCGTCCTGCGGACGATTCGCCCCCAAGCCGATAGCCGTTATCAGGGCGCGCTGGAGATAGTCCGTGCCATAGATTCCCGTCTTGGTTGTCACGACCCAGCCGTTTATCGGTTTCATGTGTTTGAAGTACTCGAGGATCTTGACCATCGCGAACTTCGGCACGGCTTTAACCAGCTCCTCGTCGAGCAGGCCAAGCTTGCTCGAGTCGAACTTCTGTCCCGGGACAAGACCAATCCTGGCCATCTTGGCCAGCATCGGAGCATCCGCCGCCGCCGGCGGATTGTCTTTCATCAGCTTCGCCAGGTGGTTGAAGTAGGCGTAGGTGTCCAACGAATCGACCTGGTCGCGGACCGCCTTCTTCATATCGAAGGCTGGATCGACTTGCCCCGCCGGGGGCGTGTAGGCCTTGCCATAGGAACTCAATGGAACAACCGAGAACTTGTCCTGCAGCTCGTGAACGGCTTGATAGTCTTCCGGCGTGCCGGTGCAGTAGATGCGTCCGAGCAACCAGACAATTCCGGTCGGCGATTTGAGTTCTTTCACTCCGTCAGGAAGCTTTCCCGTCCACCCGGGCCCCGTGATCGCGTACCGCTGAGCTCCGCCGCCGCTGGTGCGCTTGCCCGGGACCGCGAAAACATCGGTCCACCCGTCGAGCATCGGCAACAGATAGTAGCGATCGCCCATGTCGGGCACGCTGATAATCCACGGCTCCTTGGAAACGTCGAGCCAGACGATCGTATAGAGGGTGTCCGCGTTCGGTGCGGTGACGCTGTGGTCATCGACCGCCGGATAAGTCCGCAGCTTGAGCAGCTGACCCATGGGAGCACGGCTGGAGTCGGGCTCGGCGACGTTGGTCAGCGCTCGACGCGTCATGTCCATGGTCACCAACGGGTATCCGTAGATGTAGGCCTGGGTGGCGATGTCCATCACGTCCTCGGCATAGGCACGATGGCCGCCAGTGCTGAGGATGATCGCGGCTATCAGCGATGCAGCCATCGAATGCCAACGAGCCCGTTTCGGTCTTGCAGCGGCAGGATTCATTCTTGGACCAACTCTCTTTCGGTAAGTGAAAGCCTTCAGGCAGCAGTGATTCTCTAGCGGTCCTGCTTTCGGCGGACCTCTTCTCACCAGATATCCTGCGAGAAGTCCACGCCGGGCGGCTATCGGACCTTGGTCCGATCGAAACCCGCGCACTTGCGCTGGACACTGCATGGGCAAGGCGATTCTGGCTCCCGTACATCGCGGCGAGCGCTCCGCGCATGCAAGCGATAGAAACACCGCTTCGGCGCGTGCTACCGTCAAAGATACCCGGTTCGCGCCGCCGGGAAGCTCCCCGGGAGATTAACGATCACTATGAGCGACGAGCACGGCCAGGCGGCCTCCGGACGCAAGCCCAACCGCCTCATCAACGAGCAGAGTCCGTACCTGCGCCAGCACGCTCACAATCCGGTGGATTGGTACGCATGGGGCGACGAGGCGCTCGAGCGGGCGCGCGCCGAAAACAAGCCCATCCTGCTCTCGATCGGCTACTCGGCGTGCCACTGGTGCCACGTGATGGAGCGCGAGTCGTTCGAGAACGAACAGATCGCGCAGTTGATGAACGAGAATTTTGTTCCGATCAAGGTCGATCGCGAGGAGCGTCCCGACCTCGACCAGATTTACATGGACGCGGTCCAACTGCTGACCGGGCGCGGCGGATGGCCGCTCACCGTGTTCCTGACGCCCGCCGGCGAGCCGTTTTACGGCGGCACCTATTTTCCGCCCGAAGATCGGCAGGGGATGCCCGGGTTTCCGCGCGTGCTGACCGCGATCGCCAACGCCTATCAGACGAAGCCGGACGACATTCGCCAGAACGTCGAGCGGCTGGGCAAGGGACTTTCCGGACTAGCGGAGTTCACGCCCGACGGCGGCGAATTGAAACCCGACCTGGCGGAGAGCGGCGCGCGCGCTCTCGCCGAGCACTACGATCGGATAAACGGCGGCCTCGGGCATGCGCCGAAATTTCCCAACACGTTCGTGTTCTCGCTGTTTCTGCGGACGCATCAGGCGACCGGCGACCTCGAATTCGGGCACATGGTGCGCGAGACGCTGACCAAAATGGCCAAGGGCGGCATCTACGATCAGCTTGGCGGCGGATTCCATCGCTACAGCGTGGACGATCGATGGCTGGTGCCACACTTCGAAAAGATGCTCTACGACAACGCGCTGCTGGCACGGCTTTATCTCGACGCCGGCCGCGCGCTTGGCGAGCCCGAGTTCGTGGGCGTTGCGCGCGAGATTCTCGATTACGCGCTGCGCGAGATGAGCAGTCCGGAGGGCGGCTTCTACTCGACCCAGGACGCCGACAGCGAGGGCGAGGAGGGCAGGTTCTTCGTCTGGACGCCGGCCGAGGCTCGCGCGGTGCTGGGCGAGGAGCTGAGCGTGATCGCGGAGCGCTACTTCGACATCACCGCGGAGGGGAATTTCGAGGGCGCCAACATCCTTCATCGCACGATCGGCGTGGACGACGCGGCGCGGCTGTTCAAGCGAAGTCCGGAGGAGATGGAACGCGCGCTGGGCGAGATTCGCCACCGTATGTTCGAGGCGCGCGAGCGCCGAGTCAAGCCGGCGCGCGACGAAAAGATCCTCGCCGCATGGAACGGCATGATGATCGGCACGCTGGCCGAGGGCTTTCGCGCGCTCGGCGATGAGCGCTATCTC
>Ga0335083_10002154_pt1 | contig 26284 bp, 21 predicted proteins | sample Lox_Sample_42_FD_206716 | JGI IMG/M metagenome (GOLD analysis project Ga0335083, IMG submission 206716) | Soil microbial communities from Loxahatchee National Wildlife Refuge, Florida, United States - Lox_Sample_4.2 | ecosystem: Environmental > Terrestrial > Soil > Wetlands | place: USA...
CTTGCGCGACATGACCAGCAGGATGATGCCCACGGCAATCAGCGGCAACGACAACACCTGCCCCATGGTCAGCCAACCCCAGGCGAGATAGCCCGGTCGCGGAAAGTCGGGCAATCGCACGAATTCCACGGCAAAGCGGAAGCAGCCATACATCAGCGCGAACAGGCCCGAAATCAGGTAACGCGGTCGCGGCTTCATCGACACCAGCCACAGCACGATGAACATCACCACGCCTTCGAGCATCATTTCATAGAGCGGTGAAGGATGACGCGGCAAGGCACCAAACTGGGCCAGCGTCGCCTGCCACTGTGGGTGCGAATCCGCCCAGGGCACATCGCAGGACAGTTCCTGGCACGTCCTTGCATGAGGGAAGATCATCGCCCAGGACACGTCACTGGGCTTGCCCCACAGCTCGCCGTTGATGAAGTTGCCCAGACGGCCAAGGCCCAGGCCGATCGGCACCAGCGGCGCCACGAAATCCACCGTGTCGAAGAAGTGCATCTGGTTGCGGCGCGACCACCACAATCCGGCGGCTAGCACACCCAGCAGGCCGCCATGAAAGCTCATGCCGCCATCCCATACCCGGAACAGCGCAAGCGGGTCCTGCCAGATCCAGTGGATGTCCGCGTAGAAAAGCATGTAGCCCACGCGCCCGCCGACGATCACGCCCATCATCGCGTAGAACGCCAGGTCACCTACCGCATCCTTCGTGACAGGCAGGCGCCCCTGGCGGCGGCGGTATTCGGCGAGAAGCCATGCGCCGAGAAACCCGCACAGGTACATCAAGCCGTACCAATGGATTTGGACAGGCCCCAGATGAAAGGCGACAGGGTCAAAGGCAACGGTATAGGGCTGCGTCATGAGGCGGCGACTGAAGGCAAAGCACAAGTCTAGCCGGCCTTGCCGTCCCCGCGGGCAACCACGGCTGCAACACCTTATCGTCCGCCAGCTTGCCGGCTACACTCCGGCGCCATGTGGCGCGCGCCTGGGGAGGCTGCGCGCTAGTCGGCGGGCCGGAAAGCTCCGGACGGCCAGCTTCTCCATCACGGAGCACTCAGGGGGAAAATCATGCTCAACCGTCTGACGCGGGCCGCGATGTCCGCGGCATTGCTGGCGATGCCGTGCGCCTTGCTGGCTGCCGACCTTATTCCTGTCGAAGATTTCGCCAAGCATCCGCTGGTTACCGATCCAAACCTGTCTCCCGACGGCAAGTACCTTGCTGTGCGCATGGACGACAACGAGAACAATACCTACGCGCTGGTGATCTACGCGGTCGACAACATGCAGAAGCCCGTCAGCATGTTGCGCATGCCCAAGTACGAGTTGCCGCTCGGCATCACCTGGGTCAGTCCGACCCGTCTGGTCGTGGCCAAGGGGCGCCAGCGCGGCTCGCTGGACAAGCCGGAGTTCTATGGCGAACTGCTCGCCACCGACGTCGATGGCAAGCATCAGGATTACATCTACGGCTACGAAAACCTGGGATCGCGCGCTGCCAGCCGCGCCACCGACAAGGGTTGGGGTTTCGTGGTGGGCACACCCGAACAGGCGAACGGCCATTTCTACATGAGCGCGGAATCGTGGAGCAGCCGGGGCAAGTACTCGCTGTATGACGTGGATGCGGTTCAGAACACGCGTCACCTCATCGGCGAGATCGGCGTCACCGGCATGGATTTCATGATCGGCGCCGACGGTGTGGCGCATTTCGCTTTCGGCATGAACGACGACTACGAGCGCAAGGTATTCCACAAGGAGGGCAGTGGCTGGACGGCCATGTCCCCGGCACAGGTTGGCTATACGTTCTCGCCCATCACCTACACGCCGGACAAGCAGCATATCTATGCGCGCTTCAACGCCGGGCTTGGACCGTCGGTCCTCGTGGAGCAGGACGAGATGGGCGGCGACCGCAAGGTGCTCGCCAAGGAAGATTTCGGCAGCGTGGGCAACATCCAGTGGACGTCACGGCCGTACCAACCTTTCGCCACCTCGCCGGCTACGGGCGTTCCGAAGGTCACCTACATCGACCCCAACTTGCCGGCGTCCAAGCTGCACATGGCACTCAGCCTCAAGTTCCCTGGCAGCTACGTTCGCTTCATCAACTTCAGCGAAGACGGTGGCGTGCTGCTGTTCTCCGTGGCGAGCGACCGCGATCCGGGCACGTACTACGTGATCGATACGCACAACTACAAAGTGCACAAACTGTTCGACTACCGCCCATGGATCCAGCCGGCGCGCATGGCTGAGCGCCGCCCGCTGCATTTCAAGACCAGCGATGGCATGGAGCTCGAAGCCATCCTCACGCTACCGCCCGGGGCCGGCGAACGCGACCTGCCGATGGTGCTGCTACCCCATGGCGGCCCGCACGGAATCACCGATGACTGGTTCTTCGACGATGACGCGCAGTTTCTCGCCAATCGTGGCTATCTGGTGTTGCAGGTGAACTATCGCGGTTCGGGCGGTCGTGGCCGCGAGTTCCAACAGGCTGGCTATCTGCAATGGGGCACGCGCATCCAGCAAGACCTGATCGACGGCGTCCACTGGGCCATCGATCAGCAATACGCAGATCCGCAGCGTATCTGCGTCTACGGCGCCAGCTTTGGTGGCTATTCCGCGATGATGAGCACCATCCGCGCGCCGGGACTTTTCAAGTGCGCCGTGGGCTACGCGGGTATTTACGACCTGGCCATGATGTACAAGAAGGGCGATACGCAGGAAGAGAAAACCGGTCGCAGCTACCTGAAGACGGTGATCGGCAAAGACGACGCCGACCTCGCCGCCAACTCCCCCGACAAGCTCGCCGACAAGATCACCGTGCCGGTGCTGCTGGTTCACGGCGAGGACGACGAACGCGCACCGTTCGCGCAGGCCAAGGCTATGCGCGCCGCGCTCGATGCAGCCCATCGCCCATATCAGTGGCTGACCAAGCCGGGCGAAGCACACGGCTTCTACGACGAAAAGAACGTTGCCGAGTTCTACCAGACGCTCGAAAGCTTTCTCGACAAATTCATCGGGCCGCACGCTGCGGCAGCAGCGCCTACGGCGCCTTAAGCCAAGTCGCAGAGAAGGGTGCGACAGCGCCCTTCTCTGCGATCACTCCAAATGCCATGGTCCTTTACCAGCTGAACGTGGCAGGTAGGTTGCACGCACCCGTCACTTTGTTTTAACTTCGGACTTACGTCGCCAGTCCCCCAAGCCCGGCGATGCCGCGGTGCCCAGCCTTCCCCAAGAGCTGCGCGCCATCCCGTACCCACATGTCCAGCCCGTAGAGCGCTGGCTGATGGCTATTTTTTGTTCGGAGTTCCACAACAATGAAGCAAAAGACACTGCTGGCTACTGCCATCGCCGCAGCGCTCGTGCTGCAGACGTGGTCGGTGGCCGCACAGGACGCTGCCCCCGCTGCGCAGGCTGACCAGACCAAGGCCAAGAGCCTCGAGACCGTCACCGTTACCGGTTCGCGCATTCGCAGCGTGGACGTGGAGACCTCGCAGCCGATCTTCACCATGGACCGAGCCGCGATCCAGGCTACCGGCCTGACCAATGTCAACGACATCCTGGCTCGTATGCCCTCGATGGGCACACCGGACATCACCCCGCAGGACACCCTGTCCTCGGGCGCCGACGTCGGCGGCCGCTACGTCAACGTCCGCAACCTGGGTTCGCAGCGCACGCTGGTCCTGGTCAACGGCAAGCGTTGGAGCACCAGCCTCAGCGGCCTGACCGACGTGTCGACCATTCCGGTCTCCATGATCGACCGCATTGACATCCTCAAGGATGGCGCGTCCTCGATCTACGGCTCCGACGCCATCGGCGGCGTGGTCAATATCATCACCAAGGACAAGTTCGACGGCGCTGAAGCCAACGTCTACTACGGCCAGAACGGCAAGGGCGACGGCCAGACCCAGAACTACGATTTCACCTGGGGCCACAGCACCGAGAAGAACTCCATCATCATCGGCGCTGCCTGGCAGCAGACCGACCCGATGTGGGACAACAAGCGCGACGAAACGCGCTACGCCAACGGTGCGCGTCATCCGGAAGACGGTTGGAGCTCGACCGCCCCCTACGGCCGCATCGTCGATCCGAGCGCCCCGGGCACTGCAGGCGCAGGTTCGTACAACTCCGCTGGCAAGTGGGTGCCGAACCAGTACGCATACAACCACGGCTCGCAGACGACGACCGCCGGTGCGCCTGCTGGCTACCACCTGTACAACGGTTCCGACAACGCGGACCGCTACAACTCGACGCAGGACATGACGTTCCGCGCGGGCACCAAGCTGAAGACCCTGTTCGTGCAGGACCAGTACAAGCTGACCGACAACATCACCCTGCACGGCATGGCTGCTGCCAGCGTGCGTGACTCGTCGACCCAGCTCGCGGGCTATCCGTTCTCCACCGGCAACACCGTCGGCGACCTGTTCCCGACCGGCGTGCAGATCAGCGGCCAGAACGCCTACAACCCGTTCCCGGGCCAGGACGTATCGTTCTTCCGTCGCACGGCGGAAATGCCGCGCGTCACCGATACGCACTCCAAGGTCTACAACTTCAATTTTGGCGCGCAGGGCTACTTCCAGTTCCTGGACCACGAGTGGAGCTGGGATGCTGACTACAGCTACTCCCAGAACAAGATCCACCTCGCCACCACCGGCAACCTGGACCTGCGCCACGCCCAGGCCGCGCTTGGCCCGACCACGATGATCGACGGCCAGGTGGCCTGCGCCAACGCCGCCGATCGCGCCGATGGTTGCCAGCCGTGGAACATCCTGGCCGGCCCGGGTGCGACCTCGCAGGCCCTGTGGAACTACCTGAACTACAACGAGTCCGCTCGCCAGGTCAGCTCGACCGACGACTACACCGCCAACGTGTCCGGCGGCCTGTTCGAAATGCCGGGCAATGCTGGCACCGTGAACCTGGCCGTGGGCATCGAACATCGTGGCGTGAAGGGCGCGTTCCGTCCGGACTCCTACGTGGCCCAGGGCTACACCACCGATCTAGCCGCCAACGCCACCTCCGGTGCGTACTTCACCAACGAAGCCTACGCCGAGCTCGACGTGCCGGTCCTGCGTGACCTGCCGGGCGCCCAGGAACTGGGCTTCAACGTGGCCAGCCGTTACTCGCACTACAGCAACTTCGGCAGCACCACCAACAACAAGTACAGCTTCCGCTGGCGTCCGATCGAAGACGTGCTGGTCCGCGGCACGTTTGCCAAGGGCTTCCGCGCGCCGACCATCGACGATCTGTACGGTGGCCCGGGCCAGAGCTTCGAGACCTTCCTCGATCCGTGCGACACCCAGTTCGGTGCCGCTGCCAGCAATTCCGGCGTGCGCGCCGCCTGCTCGGCCGCCGGCGTCCCGGCGAACTACCGCCAGGTCGACGGCTCGGGTACCCCGATCAAGAACAACACCGGTACGCAGACGCCGGTGCCGTTCATCTCGGGCTCCAACCCGAACCTGCAGCCGGAAACCTCGACCACCCGTACGCTGGGCCTGGTCTACAGCCCGCACCAGGTCGAAGGTCTGGACTTCACGCTTGACTACTACAACATCTACGTGAAGAACCTGATCACGGCGGTCGACGCCAGCCAGATCCTGAACCTGTGCTACGTGCAGAACGATCCGTCCTACTGCGGTCGTTTCACGCGCGCCACGCAGGCCGATCCGTCCACCGGCCTGGCGGTTGGTTCGGTCAACAACCTCAACGAGAGCCTGGCCAACCTGGGCACGCTGAAGACCGAAGGCTACGACGTCGGTATCCACTACCGTCTGCCGGAAACCTCGTTCGGCCGCTTCCGCATCGCTTCGGACAGCACCTACCTGACCAAGTACGAGACGGTCAGCGGTCCGGGCGCGACCCCGCAGGACATGGTCGGCTTCTTCGCCAACGGCCAGGACGCGATCTACCGTCTGCGTTCGAACCTGCAGGTGGATTGGGACTACAAGGAGTTCGGCGCCAGCTGGACGGTCCGTTACTACTCGGGCCTGAAGGACCAGTGCTACGACAACACCCCGGGTGCGTACGTCGAGTGCAGCTCGCCGAACTACACCAACCCGTGGTGGGGCACCTACGGCATGAGCCAGAAGGGTTCCGTGGCGTTCAACGACGCCCAGTTCCGCTACACGGCTCCGTGGAAGGGCGTGTTCACCGTTGGCGTGAACAACATCTTCAACAAGAAGGGCCCGTACTACTACAGCGTGCCGACCTCGGGTACCGGCAGCCCGCCGTACAACCCGGCGTTCGACATCGACCGTTACTTCTACGTGTCGTACAACCAGAAGTTCTAAGCTCGAAAGAGCCGAAGTTCTTCGGATGGGGCGGGCCTTAGGGCCCGCCTTTTTTTGTGGCGGAAATGATGTGCGACTGGGACGACATGGCTCTGCGGTCGCGCACTGGGTGCGCTCCTATTGCCGGTTGTCGATGCTCTTGTAGGAGCGCACCCGGTGCGCGATCAGCGTTTCCCGGATCGGGCTGCTACAGCAGCACCGGTCGATCCGGCAGTTCGTCCGGATTCGCTTTGTCGTTGCCGGGAAAATGTCGCTGGAGCAAAGCGTGCGCTTCGGCAATGCCGTCGAGACACCCTTCGCGCCATGCGCCCTGAGCAAAGCTCGCGAGCATGTGGTCGCGCACCGCGTCCCATTCAACCTGCGTAACGGCGGCGGCGATGCCGCGATCCGCGATGATCACCACGCGATGCTCGGCCATCAGCACGTAGAACAGCACGCCGCTGTTGTGCTCGGTATCCCACACGCGCAGCTGGGCGAATACCTGGTGCGCGCGTGCTTCCGGGGTGAGCCCGTTGATCACGGCCGACGGTGCAAGGCGCGACTCGACGGCAAAGCAGACTTCGCCGCGATGCTCCCGCTCTCCGTGGGCGATGGCCGCGGTCATCTCGTCGAGCAGGGTGATGGGAAACCGGCGACGCAACTGGAACCAGCCGTCGAAGAGATTCATCAGCAGCCGCTGCGTACGCGTCATGTCACCAGCTCCCCGACGAACCACCACCGCCGAAACTGCCGCCGCCCCCACTGAAGCCGCCGCCCCCGAATCCACCGCCGCTTCCGCCACCAAATCCGCCGCCCCAGCCTCCCCCGCCGAAGCCTCCCCCGCCGAAGCCTCCCCCGCCGAAGCCACCCCAGCCACCGCCGCCGATCGAGCGACCCGCACCGGCAGGCAACAGCATCAGCACACCGCCTATCAGCGCACCCAGGATGCCAGCGCCGATCGATGCCGCGAGCAGCCACAACAGGCCACCAGTGACGACGGCGCCCAGCGGCGTGCGCAACCAGATGGCCGAACGTCCCAGGATGCCGCGCAGGAAGAACGCCACGAAGACGCCGATCAGCAGGATGTGACCGAAATCGATCCCGCGTCGCTCGGAATGCGCGCTTTCCACCGGCGGTGGCAACGCTTCTCCGTTCACCAGCTGGGTCAAGGCGCCAAGGGCGTCGCTGATGCCACCGTAGTAGTCGTTGACACGGAATTTTGGCGCGATGTATTCGCGGGTGATGCGTGCCGTCGCAGCGTCGGGCACCGCGCCTTCAAGGCCGTAGCCCACTTCTATGCGCACGCGGCGGTCGTTCTTCGCCACCAACAGCAGCAAGCCGTCATCGGTGCCCTTGCGGCCGATCTTGTTCGCCTCGGCGACCGCCAGCGAATACTCGGCGATGTCCTGCGGTTCGGTCGTACCCACCATCAGCACCACCAGCTGCGCGCCCTTGGTTTTCTCCAGGGAGACGAGCTGCGCATCGAGTTGGTCGACCTGCTGCGGCGTGAGCGTGCCGGTGAGGTCGGTCACGTGCCGGCTGAGTTTCGGCACGTCGTCGGCAGCGCGCAGCCATGCGGGCGACAGCAGTGCCATCGCCAGCACGACCAGCAGCAGGCGCGTGAAGCGCCGCGTCATCTCAGTGCGCCGATGCGGCGGGCGCGGGCGTGCCGCCGAAATCGACGGTCGGCGCCGTGGAAATCGCCTTCTCGTTCTCGACCGAGAAGTTGGGCTTGACCTGGTAACCGAAGATCTTGGCGGTGAGATTGTTCGGGAAAGTGCGGATCATCGAGTTGTATTCCTGCACTTCCTTCACGTAGCGATTGCGCGCCACGGTGATGCGGTTCTCGGTGCCTTCCAGCTGTGCCTGCAGGTTCTGGAACAGGCCGTCGGCCTTCAGCTGGGGATAGTTCTCGCTGACCACCATCAGGCGGGACAGCGCGCTGGACAGCTCGCCCTGCGCGGCCTGGAACTGCTTGAGCTTTTCCGGATCGTTCAAGTCAGCGGTAGTCAGCTGCGTGCTTCCGACCTTGGCGCGAGCGTTGGTGACTTCGGTAAGCACCCGCTCCTCGTGCTGGGCATAGCCTTTCACCGTATTGACCAGGTTGGGCACCAGATCGGCGCGCCGCTGGTACTGGTTGAGCACCTCGGACCAGGAAGCCTTGACCGACTCGTCCTGGCGCTGGATGGCGTTGTAGCCACAGCCAGAGAGCCCGGCGACGACCAACAGCAATGCAAGGGCGCGAAGAAGTTTCATGGGGAGTGCTCCAATCCGGTGGAGACACCATTGCAGCATTCCGCCGTGAAGGGCGCAATCTCGGAGTCTCCCCTGTAGGAGCGCACCCAGTGCGCGACCGAAGGGTTCCGGCGTCGCCGTTACGCGACGTCCCCTTGGGGGATTGGCTTATCGCGCACAGGGTGCGCTCCTACACAAGCGGCTCTCAGCCCAGACGGGGCCAGAAGATGAGGCCCCAGCTCAGGGCGGTGAGCATCAGCAGCAGGAACACGGCGGCGGAGCCCATGTCCTTGGCCCGTCCGGCCAGTTCGTGGAACTCCGGGCTGACCTTGTCGACCACAGCTTCCACCGCCGAATTGAGCAGTTCCGCGGAAAGCACCAGCACCGGCGGCACGATCAGGGCGATCTTTTCCAGTGCGCCATGGCCCAGCCACAGGCCCAGCGGCACCAGCACCACGGCAATGCAGACCTCCAGCCGGAACGACGCCTCGTGCTGCCAGCCCGCGCGCAGGCCTTTCATGGACCACCTGAAGGCGTTCCAGATCTGTCCGGGGCCTCTGAAACCGCTGGCTGCCATCGTGTTTTCCTCCGAGCTAGCGGCTTATGCCGCGCCCGACGGGCGGGCATAAGCCCGCAATGATGCCATAGGCCGCCACGCCCGTCCGTGCCGCAGTTTCCTGCATGCGGCATCGCAACGAGACCTGAATGACGAATGGGTTACGCTGCTCGGGTTTTGTGACCCAATTCCGGGCCACGCGAGCCGACCGCCTGGCGGTCGTTGTATGAACCGCAGTACGGACAATTGAATGGCAATCCAGAATCCTCCGGTCTCCCAGACCCGCTCGTTCAGCACCGTGTTCCTGATCGAGATGTGGGAGCGCTTTGGCTTCTACGGCATGCAGGTGCTCATGGTCACCTACATGATGAAGAAGCTCGGCTTCGTCGACACCAAGGCCAACCTCGTATGGGGCGCGGCCGCCGCCCTGATCTATGCCACCCCTGCCATTGGCGGCTGGGTCGGCGACAAGCTTATCGGTACCCGCCGCACCATGGTCACCGGCGCAGTCGTGCTGGCACTGGGCTACATGATGCTGTGGATTCCGTCGGACAACCCGACGCTGCTGTACTGCGCGCTCGGCGTGATCATCGTCGGCAACGGCTTCTTCAAGCCGAACGCGGGCAACCTGGTGCGCAAGATCTACGAGGGCGACGACGTTCGCATCGACAGCGCATTCACCATCTACTACATGGCCGTGAACGTCGGCTCGATGGTGTCGATGACGGCCACGCCGTGGATCCGCGACTACGTCGGCGCGCATTACGGCGATGCGATGGGTTGGCATACCGCGTTCGGTGCCTGCGCCGTGGGTCTGGCGCTGGGCCTGGCCAATTACTCGCTGATGCATCGCACGCTGGCACACATCGGCTCGCCGGCCGACGAGCAGCCGCTGCGGATGAACCGCGTGCTTGCCCTGTTCGGCGCATCGCTCGTACTGGTGTTCGTCTCCGCCTTTATCCTGCAAAGCCTGCTTGCCGCGAAGATCTGCGTGTACCTTGCCGGCATCGTGATCCTGGGCATCTTCGTGCACCTGATCCGCAACGCCGAGCAGAGCGAGCGCGCCGGCCTGATCGCCGCACTCGTGCTGACCGTGCAGACGATCTTCTTCTTCATCTTCTACGCACAGATGGCCACGTCGCTGAACCTGTTTGCACAGAAGAACGTGAACCTCTCGTTCGACGTGTTCGGCCAACACCTGTTCAACTGGATTCCCGAGCAGTACCAGAACCTCAACGCGATCTGGATCGTGCTCCTCAGCCCCGTGCTGGTGGCGATCTACAACTCACTGGGCCGCGTGGGCAAGGATCCTTCCGTCGCCGCCAAGTTCGCACTGGGCTTCGCCGCCGTGGCGTTGGGCTTCTTCATGTACGGCTTCGGCGCGCTGAGCGCGGTGGATGGCCAGGTGTCGTCCTGGACCATGGTCTGGGGCTATGGCCTGTATTCGCTGGGCGAACTGCTGGTAAGCGGACTGGGCCTGGCGATGATCGCCCGCTACGTGCCGGCCCGCATGGGCGGCTTCATGATGGGCGCGTACTACGTAGCCGTCGGCATTTCGCAATACCTGGGCAGCGTGGTGGCCAATTTCGCCGCCATGCCGGAGAACATCACCAGCCCGGTCGAATCGCTGAACATCTATGTCAGCCTGTTCAACAAGCTGGGCTTCGTGGGCGTGGGCTGCACGGTGATTGCGGTGGCCATGCTGCCACTGATGAACCGGCTCTCGCGCAGTCATGCCGAAGTGCATACGCCGTTGCCGGCAGTGCATAGCGAAGAGGTTTAACAGTCCTCCCGATGCCCGCCACTGGCGGGCATCGTCCTTTGGGGCCGGTGCGTTTCATATTGCCGCACCGGCCTGCGCGCGACCGGGGCGCGAGCGCAAACCTACTACTATCGCGCCCATGAAACGTTCCCACTCCCAGCAGCGCATCGGCCCACGCCCCCTGTTCCGCAGCCTCGCGTGGCTGCGGATTTGCGCCATCGCCGGCCAGAGCGCCGCCGTGCTGGTGTGTGCGCTGTGGATGCAAATGGACATCCCCTTGCTGCCGCTGCTGGTCGGCATTGGTGTGCTGGCGACATTCGCGGTTTTCGCCGCCTGGCGCCTGACGCAGCCATGGCCGATCAAGCAGTGGGAAACCATCGTGCACGTGGCGGTGGATACGTTGATCCTCGGCTACCTGCTGCATTTCACGGGTGGCGCCAGCAATCCGTTCATCACGCTGCTGATCATCCCGATTGCACTCACTGCCGCGGCGCTTCCCGTGAGCGCCGTGTTGTCGGTGTCGGCGCTGGTTGGCGCTGCTTACCTGGTGCTGTTGTTCTGGTATGTGCCGCTGCCCGCGCCGATGAGGGGCGAAACCGCCAGCAGCTTCTCGCTCCACGTGATCGGCATGGGCGTGAACTTCGTGATCATGGCCCTGCTGCTGGGCTTCTTCATCAAGCGCCTGGCGCGCTCCCTGCGCTTCCAGCAACTGGAGATGCAACGCGTGCGCGAGCGCGCCCTGCGTGACGAAGGCATTCTCGCCATCGCCACCCAGGCCGCAGGTGCGGCGCATGAGCTCAATACGCCCTTGGCGACCATGCGCACCCTGCTCCCCGAGCTGCGTCGCGAGCACGCCAGCGACGCCGCCCTGGCCGAAGACCTGGAACTGCTCGAAGGCCAGGTTGACCGCTGCCGCACCATCCTTCGGGAGATGGTCGCGTTCGGCAAGGCGCAGCTCTCGCAGGAGCCGGAGCTGCTCACCGTGGACCGCTTCATCCACGGCTGCCTGGAGCGCTTCCAGCTGCTGCGGCCGGAGGCGGACCTGGCCCTGGCGATTGATCAGGAAGCCGCCCGCACGGTGCTGCGCACCCCGCCCGGCCTGCGCCACGCGCTGCTGAACCTGCTGAATAACGCGGCGGATGCATCGGCCATGAAACAGTCGCAATCCGTGGCGCTCACCGTACGGCTGGACCGTGGCCGCCTCGAACTGATCGTGACCGACCACGGCCCGGGCTTTGGCGCCATCGACGAGATCGGCGTGCTGGGGCAGTCGCACAAGCAGACGGGCCTAGGCATCGGGCTGGCGCTGGCCGAGGCCACCGCCGAGCGACTGGACGGCGAACTGATCGCCACCAACACCGGCAGCGGAGCCCAGATGACCCTGCGCCTGCCGCTGGCGGTTATCGCAGCGCCGTAGCACTGTGGCGGATAGCCACAGCGGCGCAAGGCCACATGTGAATGCGTTGTCGCAGCGGTGAGAATGTGCGTGTCCGGCCCTTGAGCCGCGGAGAACCCCATGAGCGACCAACAACTTCTGATCATCGATGACGACGCTACTTTTGCCCGTGTCCTGGCGCGCGCCCTGAGCTCGCGCGGGTTCGAGGTCATCACCGCCAGCAATGCCGACGAGGCACGCGCGCTCACCCGGCGCCACCAGCCGCGCTACTGCGTGCTGGACCTCAAGCTGGGCGACGAGAATGGCCTGCGCCTGATCCCCGAGTTGCAGGCGCTGGTACCGGAAATCCGCGTGCTGCTGCTTACCGGCTACGCCTCGATCGCCACCGCCGTGGAGGCCATCAAGCGCGGTGCGCACGATTACCTTGCCAAGCCTGTCGATGCGGATGCCGTTGTGCGGGCCCTGCTCGATGGCGACACCAGCACAGGCGACGACGATCTGGTTGACGCCCCGGAGGCACCGCTGGCGCTGCGTCGCCTGGAGTGGGAGCACATCCAGCGCGTGCTGACCGAATGCGATGGCAACATCTCCGAGACGGCACGCCGTCTGGGCATGCATCGCCGCACGCTGCAGCGCAAGCTCAGCAAGCATCCGGTCAGGGAGCGGCCAGAGAGCGAAGAGTGAATAAAGAGGAGTAAGGAGTGAGAGTGGGACCTCGTGCGCACCCGCTCCCTTGTCGACTCGAGGCGGGAAGCCCGCGGCAAGAAGTAAGCGGTGCGAGTTCGGCTCTCCGCCTTCTCTCACTTCTCACTTCTCTCATTTCACTACTCGCTCTCAGGCAACGGCTCCGCCGTGCCATCGCTCTCGTCGCCGTAGATCGCCACATGCGGCACGCCGTCTGCACCGATCCAGCCGCGATACATGCCGTCGGTATTGAATGGCATGGCCACGTTGCCGTTGCCATCCAGCGCAATGGCGCCACCGTTGCCACCCATTGACGGAATTTCCTGGTTGATCACCTCGGCGGCCGCGCGCTTCAGCGGCACGCGCATCTGCGTGACACGCATGCAGATCTCGTGCGCCGCAACAGTGCGAAGGTAGTACTCGCCCCAGCCCGTGCCGGAAACGGCGCAACCGGAATTGGCATACGTTCCGGCACCGATGATGGGCGAATCGCCGACGCGTCCCCAACGCTTGTCGGTCATGCCACCGGTGGACGTGCCTGCAGCAAGGTGGCCTTCGGCATCCAGGGCCACCGCACCGACAGTGCCGAAATGCTTGGCCGTCTCGACGTCCGAATGCTTCACCTTCTCATCGTCTTCCTTGAGCGCCCTCTGCAGCTGCTGCCAGCGCTCCTCGGTACGAAAGTAGGATGGATCGACCAGCTCGACACCCACCGTCTTCGCAAATTCCTCCGCGCCATCGCCGACCAGCATCACGTGGTCCGACTTTTCCATGATCGCGCGAGCCAGCAGGATGGGATTCTTCACGCGATGCACGCCGGCGACGGAACCGGCTTCCAAGGTGGCACCATCCATGATGGCGGCATCCAGTTCGTTCTTGCCGTCGTGCGTGAAGACGGAACCCTTGCCGGCGTTGAAGTTGGGATCGTCCTCAAGCACGGTGATGGCGGCGGCCACGGCATCGACGGCCGTCTTGCCCGACTTCAGCTGCGCGTAGCCTTTCTGCAGTGCCTGGGTCAGCGCTGCGCGCACCGCTTTTTCGCGTGCCGGGCTCATCTCGCGCTTGATCACCCCCGCGCCGCCGTGGATGACCAGCACGGGCGCGGCGGCCTGGGCCATGGATGCAATCCCCAGCAGCGCTGCCGCGGCGACAAGACAGCGAGACTTCACGGCGCACTCCTAAAGACGGTGCGCGCAGTATATCCGGCCTATTTCGCTTCGAACCGCACCTGTTTGCCCTCGAACACAGGCTGCATGTTCACCGTGGCCGCCACCAGGCGCATGGCCTCGCGCGCCGGCACCGCCTCGAAGTTGAGGCTGATGACACCATTCCCCAGCGTATCGGGATTGGAAAGCGTCCAGCCGGCCTTGCTGGCCACCGATTGCGCCACGTCCAGCACCTGCCCCCGTTCCACGTGTTCGTTGATCATGGGCTCGGTATCGGCTGTGGCTCGCGCGGGACACCCTTTTCTGGGCGTCACATCGAAGACATAGCTGTCGCCAGCCTGGCCTTCATGCACGGCATGCAGCGGCTGGTCCACGGCTCCCTCAAGCTGTTGTCTGGCGAGCTGCTTTTCTGCGCGACTCACCACCAGATCAATCGCCACCTTGTCGGTGGTGCGCAGCGACTTGGTGGTCGCGGTGATCGACCAATCGCTCACGCGGACCTGGGCCGATTGGCCATCCGCCATGCAGACAGCCAAGGTGGAGCGTTCGTCATGACGATGCTGGCCGTCGTCCGATCCGAACTGCAGTTTCAGGTCAAGCTGATACTCATGCTGCCCGGAAGAGGCGGGCGACGCGCCGGCACCCGGCGCGCTTGTGGCGTAGACCCCGCCAGCGGTCAAGGCCAGGCACAGGGCACCCATCGCGGCGCCCAGGATTTGCTGCCGGCGACCCGGCATCGGTTGCTTCAACATGGCAATACGCTCCATCAGTGGATGTCGTGACGACCAACTACAGCCCACCGGCAGCGCCCACGCCGCCGGCTGAGTCTTCAACAAGGCCTCGGCATAGCGGCGGCGCGAAGCGCCCGATTGCCTCAGCACGGCGGCGTCACAGGCAAGCTCCAGGTCCTGGCGGAAACTGCGCCAGCACCACCACGCCAAGGGGCTGAACCAGCACAGTGCGAGCACGATGCCCGCCAGCAGGCACCAGCAACCGTCACGACGCTGCGCGTGCATGCTTTCGTGGGCGATCACCAGGGCTTGTTCGTCCTGGTCGTAGCGCTGCGCAAAGTCCACCGGCAGCACGATGCAGACGCGCCATGCGCCCACCAAGGCCGGCCCGATGTCCACGTGTGCAGCGATGCGTATCGGCCAATGACTTTGCCTGCCCGGAAGTGCTTCGGCCGAACGCAGGCGTCGGTGATAACGCCATTGCGCGAGCGCGCCGTACACCGTCAGTGACGCGACGCCCGCCAGCCACAACAGCAAAGCCACCACGGGCCACGAAATATCGGGCGCACCATCGGCAGCATTCGACCAGCCATCGGCAATGGTCCGGATCATTGCGACCATGGAAGGCAGATTGCCTGCGCCCGTCGTCAAGCCGGAAGGATGCGGCAACTGGCAGGCCATCATGGTCAGCAGTGGAAGCCACCACAACTGTGCCGCACGTTCGGCACCGAACCAGCGTCGCATGGGTCCGCGCAGCGACATCACCAACAGGCTGGTCGCGGTGACCACCACAAGCAGTTGCACGAACGTCGGCTCGATGCCGCAAGCCCAGGCCTTAAGGCTGCTCATCATCAAGCTCCTCCAGCAGCTTCTTGAGCTCGGCAATGTCCTTCTTCGACAATTTGCGCTGCTCGGAGAAGTGCGCCACCAGCGGCGCTACCCGACCGCCAAACAGGCGATCGAGCAGGCCCTTGCTCTCCTGCGACACGTATTGCTCACGCGGCAATCGCGGTGCGTAGAGATAACGACGGCCGTCGCGTTCCGCCTTCACGGCCTTTTTCTTCAGCAGTCGATTGAGCAGGGATTTGACCGTGCCTTCCTGCCACTCCTGCTGCGGCCCTACTTCGGCAAGGATGTCCTCCGCACTGCGCGGCGACGAGCGCCACAGGACTTCCATGATCACTGCTTCGGCTTCGCTGATGGCCATGAATTTACCGTTTACATGTGTAAGCGAAATTGATGATTACAGACGTAAACGAACGACGTCAAGCCCTCATTGCCGCTACCTGCGCCTCCGTATGGAGCCCAAGGCCCTTTGCGACCTTGGTACAGCATGAGCGGACACCGATCCGTCGTATCCTAGGCAGCTGATTCTCCCCGCAAGAAGGCATCAGCAATGGACAAGGTTTATGCAAGCGCGGCGCAGGCCCTCGATGGACTGCTGTTCGACGACATGACCATCGCCGCCGGCGGCTTCGGCCTGTGCGGCATTCCCGAGAACCTCATCGCGGCATTGCTGAAGGCGGGCACCAAGGGGCTCACCATCGTGGGCAACAACGCCGGCGTGGATGATTTCGGCATGGGTCCGCTGCTGAAGACGCGGCAGGTCAAGCGCGTGTACGCCTCCTACGTGGGCGAGAACAAGGAATTCGAGCGCCAGGTACTGGCCGGCGAGCTGGAACTGCACCTGGTACCGCAGGGCACGCTGGCCGAGAAGCTACGCGCCGGCGGTGCGGGCATTCCCGGCTTCTACACGCGCACGGCGTTTGGCACCAAGCTGGCCGAAGGCAAGGAAACGAAGGTGTTCGACGGCAAGGAATACGTCCTCGAAGAAGCCATCCATGCCGATGTGTCGATCGTGAAGGCGTGGAAGGGCGATCGGCTGGGCAACCTGGTATTCCGCAAGACCGCGCGCAATTTCAATCCCATGATCGCTACGTGCGGCAAGGTCTGCGTGGCGGAAGTGGAAGAGCTGGTGGAGGTCGGCACGCTTGAGCCGGATACCGTCCACGTACCGGGCATCTATGTCGACCGCATCATCCAGGGACCGGCGTACGAGAAGCGCATCGAGTTCCGCACCGTGGCCGGGGCGAACACCGGCAAGGAAAGCCCGATCCGCACCGCCATGGCGCAGCGCGCCGCGAGGGAACTGCGGGATGGCTTCTACGTGAACCTGGGCATCGGCATTCCCACGCTGGTGGCCAACTACATCCCGCCGGGCATGGACGTCACCCTGCAGTCGGAAAACGGCCTGCTCGGCATCGGCCCGTTCCCGGATGACACGCACGTGGACCCGGACCTGATCAACGCCGGCAAGCAGACCATCACCACCCTGCCCGGCTCCAGCTTCTTCTCCAGCGCCGAATCGTTCGCGATGATCCGTGGCGGCCACATCGACCTGTCGATCCTCGGCGGCCTCGAAGTCTCCTGCACTGGCGATCTCGCCAACTGGATGGTGCCAGGCAAGATGGTGAAAGGCCCAGGCGGCGCGATGGATCTGGTCAGCGGCGTGAAGCGCGTCGTCGTGCTGATGGAACACACCGCAAAGGATGGCTCGCCCAAGATCAAGGACGCCTGCGACCTGCCCATCACGGGCAAGGAGTGCGTGGACCTGATCATCACCGACCTGTGCGTGTTCTCCGTCGAGAAGGGCAAGGGCATCACCCTGATCGAGCTGCATGATGGCGTGACGCTGGAGGACGTGAAGGCCAAGACGGGCTGTGCATTCGCGGTGAGCGATGCGTTGAAATCCTGAGAGAAAAGTATCCTGTCGGGCCAAGGCCGCAGGCGTGGCTCGACGTTTCCTGGTTACGTCGAAATCGGCGTGGAATCCGGAAAACGTATGCGCGCGATGTGACGACGGTCTTCGCGCGTCTGCAGTTCCAGTGGCCAGTGGAAGCGTTCGCTGATGCGGCGCGCGATGGCCAGTTCGAAGCCATGTCGATTCGCGCCGCCAAGCGCGGGCACTTCGCCACGGTGGGAAACGGTTACCACGCCGGGCATCACCGTGACGATCACGGTGCCACCTTCGGCCTGCTGGCAGGCATTGCGGATGAGCTGCCAGCACAGCACGGCGAACACGCGCGGCGATCCGTGCAGGATGAAGCGCGCGGGTTCTTCCAGCTCCAGCGTGATGGGGCGCCCTTCCAGCATGCCCAGCACGTCGGGTAGCTCGTGGCGGATCACGTCGTTCACCACGAAGTCTTCTTCAGTCAGTCCGTTGTCGGATTCGCGCGCCAGGATCAACAAGGCTTCGACCAACGCCTCCATTTCGCGCGTGGACCGCTTGATACGCTGCACGGAACGCTGACCGAACTCGCCCAGCGAGGGATCGTCGGCCAGCATATCCGCCGACATCTTGATCACCGTGAGTGGGCTGCGCAGTTCGTGGCTGGCGTCGCGCGTGAAGTTGCGCTCGCGCTGGTTGTAGCCGGAGATGCGGTTGGCCAGGCCGTAAAGGCCATGCGCCAGCGTCATGACATCGGCATCGGTGCGGCCGGGCATCTGCTCGGGGCGCAGGCCATTGATGTCCTGCGATTGCTCATCCCAGTCGCTGAGCGCGCGGGCCAGCCGGCTCACCGGCGCCCATTGGCGTCGTGCCGCCAGCCACGACAGCACGCTGATGATCATGATCAATACGACCACGGCGCTTACCGGCGCCATGTTGTAGAGCCCCATCAGGCACACGATTACCACGGCCATCATCTGCAGGCCGAAGATGATCGCCAGGCGTCGATGGAACAACCCGCGCCGGAGACTCGACGCGGGCCGTGGGTTGCCCCTGCTGGCCATAATCAATTCATGCGCGCGTGATCAGGCCGGCTGCGAGGCAGAAGCCACCTCCGATTCAAGATCGGCGAGGCGATATCCGGCGGAGTGGATGGTATGCAGCAGCGGGCGGTCGAAGGGTTTGTCGATCACCCGGCGCAGGTTGTAGAGATGCGAGCGCAACGTGTCCGAATCGGGCAGCGTGTCGCCCCAGATTTCGCGTTCTATGTCGCGGCGGCTTACCACGCGCGGCGATTCGCGCATGAGGATGGCCAGCAGCTTGAGCCCAATGGGCGACACGGTGAGCTCCTGCCCGCCGCGCACCAGGCGCAGCGTGGCGGTGTCCAGCGTCATGTCGCCGACGGTGAGGATCTCGGTGGACACCTGGCGGCGATCGCGGCGGATCAGGGCACGCAGGCGTGCTTCCAGTTCGCGCACCTCGAACGGCTTCACCAGATAGTCGTCTGCGCCGGCCTCCAGGCCGACCAGCTTGTCCTCCAGCGTGTCGCGTGCCGTCAGCATCAGCACCGGGGTGGACTTCTTGGCATCGCGGCGCAGCTTGCGGCAGACGTCCAGACCGTCCATGCCCGGCAACATCAGGTCGAGCACCACCACGTCGTAACTGTTGGATACCGCCAGATGCAGGCCACTGACACCATCGGCGGCGTAGTCGACCGAGTAACCCCGACGTTCGAGGAATTCACCGACCATCTCCGCAATCTGGCGATTGTCCTCGACCAGAAGTATCAGGCCGGATTGTTCGTCTCGTGCGCTCATCCTTACCTCCTGAAGCTGACTTCACAAAGGTGAAAGCTAACGGGCCACATCGTGCAGGACGCGTGAATTCCATGCACACAGTTCACGAAGGGTTGTGAGCGCATTCACGTTAGCGCAACAGGGGCTGCAGCGGCATCCAGACGTTGTCCAGCACCCGTGGTTGTGCGGAGGCGATCGGATGAAGTCCGTCTTCCTGCATCAGCTCGGGCCGCAGGGCCACTCCGTCGAGCAGGAACGGCAGCAACGCCGCCTGTTCCTTGCTGGCCACGTCCGCGTAGACCGTCCGCAAGCCGTCGCGGTACTGGGGACCGTAATTCACGGGCAGTTCGATGCCCAGCAGCAATACGCGGGCCTTGGCTTGCCGGGCCGCCTCGACCATCGCCGAGAGGTTGTCGCGGAGCTGCGCCAGCGCCAGGCCCCGTAGCCCATCGTTGGCGCCCAGCTCGATGACGACCACTGACGGGTGGTACTTCTCCAGCAGGGCCGGCAGCCGGTTGCGGCCGCTCAGCGAGGTTTCGCCACTGATGCTGGCATTGACCACCGTCCAACCCGGCTCCATCTTGGCGAGACGGTCGCCGAGTAGATGGACCCAGCCGGATTCGACCGGGATGTTGTGCGCGGCGGACAGCGAGTCGCCCAGCACCAGTACGGTTTTCGACGGGGCCGCCTGCGCGGTGCCGACGACGGCGCCCAGCAAGACGACCAGGCAACAAAGGAAACGACGCATGAGTGGCAATGCCTCCGCTTTTTCCAACGGTGTCCTTCTGGACGCGGCCGATGTTAGCAAGTCGGTCCAGGGACCCGAGGGGCGCCTGGACATCCTTGCCGGCGTTTCGCTGCAGGTTCGCGTGGGCGAGAGCTTCGCCATCGTGGGCGCGTCCGGGTCGGGCAAGACCACCCTGCTCGGCCTGCTGGCCGGGCTTGATACACCGTCGAGCGGACGCATCCTGCTGGACGGCCACGCGCTGGAAACCCTGGACGAGGAGGCGCGCGCGGACCTGCGCCGGCGCCTGGTGGGCTTCGTGTTCCAGTCGTTCCACCTGCTGCCCGCGCTTACCGCCGAGGAAAACGTGATGCTGCCGCTGGAGCTGGAGGGTCGCGACGATGCGCGTGCCCGCGCCCGTGAGGCATTGGAGGCGGTGGAGCTTTCGCCGCGCCGGCGCCATTACCCCGCCCAGCTGTCTGGCGGCGAACAGCAGCGCGTGGCCATCGCGCGCGCCTTCGTGCACCGGCCGCGCCTGCTTTTCGCCGACGAACCTACCGGTAACCTGGACCAGCGCACCGGCCATCACATCAGCGACCTGATGTTCGCGCTCAACCAGGATCACCAGACCACGCTCGTCTTGGTCACGCACGATCCCAAGCTCGCGGCGCGTTGCTCGCGCCAGGTGGAACTGGACAACGGGCGCGTGGCCATGACCGCACGGGCGGCATCGGCGGTGTCCCCGTGAACGCGCCATTCCATGCCACGGAGCAGGCCGCGTGAGGTTGCTCACGCTGTCCCTGCGCAGCCTGCGCCGCGAGTGGCACCTGCCCGAACTGCGCACGCTGGGCGCCTCGCTGATGCTCGCCGTGGTGGCGTTGGGCGTGGTCGCCACCCTCTCCACCCGCACGGAGCGCGGCGTGCTGGCCAGCGCCGCCGAACTGATCGGCGGCGATGCCGGCATCAGTTCGCCGCAGTCGCTGCCCGCGGAGTTCGCGGCGGACGCCTCCCGGCGCGGCCTGTACGCCACGCGCGGCGCAAGCTTTCCCAGCGTGGCCTTTGCCCATGAGCAGAGCCAGCTGCTCGACGTGCAGGCCGTCGATGGCGCCTACCCCTTGCGTGGCACGCTGGATTTGCTCGATGGCCACGGTCGCAGCACGACCGGCCACGGCCCGGCCGCCGGCAGCGTATACCTCGATCACCGTGCCTTGGTCGCGCTTGGCCTGCACCTTGGCGACACGGTCCAGCTCGGTGGGCGCGACCTTCGCGTGACCGCCGAACTGGTACGTCAGCCGGACGGAGGCGAACTGGTGGCCATGGCGCCCCGCGCGCTGATGAATATCGGCGATGCCGAGCAGGCCGGCCTGCTGGGTGCAGGCAGCCGCGCCCGCCATCGCTTGCTGGTGGCCGGCGAGCCGGCGCCGGTGCAGGGCTGGCGTGACTGGGTGCAGTCGCAATCGCTGCCGCAGGGCGCCCAACTGATCACGCCCGAGCAGACACAGGAGCGGATGCGCAGCGCGTTCGACCGCGCCAGCGCGTTCCTGCGGCTCACAGCACTGTTGTCGGCCTTGCTCGCTGGCGTGGCCATCGCGCTGGCCGCACAGCGCTACGCACGGCGAAAGACCAACGAAGTAGCCCTGCTGCGCGCCCTGGGTACGCCACGCCGACAGGTGCTGGGTCTCCTGGTCGGCACGCTGGGCTTGCTGGCGATACCCGCGGTCATCGTCGGCGGGGCCGCAGCGCTGGGCCTGGCCCAGCTCACCTGGCACTTCGCCAGCCAGCTCTTCGCCACCGTGCCCACGGCCCTGCCTCTGGGTCCGGCCATCGCGGCTGCCGTGATGGGGCTGGCCGTGCTCGCCGGTTTCGCGCTGCCGCCGTTGGCTCGGCTCGCCGAGGTGCCGCCCGTGGCGGTCTTCCGCGAAAGCGCGGCGCGACGCGTGCGACGGTTCGATGCGCTGTACCTGGTTCCCGCGCTGGTCGCCCTGCTGCTGATCTGGACCCAGAGCGGTTCGGCGAAGCTGGCCGGGATCCTCGCCGTGAGCCTGCTGGGCGTGGCCGTGCTCGCGGCACTGCTGTCCGCCCTGCTGTTGTGGGTGGCACGACGCGTGGCGCCCGGCGCTCATCCGGCGTTGCGGCTCGGGCTGGCCGCGCTGGCACGCCGCCGCGGCATGAGCCTGGTGCAGGCCACGGCGCTGAGCCTGGGCCTGGTGGCGCTACTGCTGCTTGCCATCGTCGCTCCTGCCCTGCTTGAAGGCTGGCGGAGCGAATTGCCCGCCGACACGCCCAACTGGTTCGTGCTCAACCTGCAGGACGATCAACGCCCCGGCTTCGAGCAGGCACTGTCGGGGATGGGCGGCGAGAAGCTCAACATGCTGCCCCTGGCCGTGGGCAAGCTCACCGCCATCAACGGACGCGCCATCGACCAGCTCGGCTTCAGCGATCCGCGCGCCAAGGAATGGGCCGACCGCCAATTGCGTCTGTCGTGGGCGAGCGAGCTGCCGCCGAGCAACGAGGTGATCGCCGGCCATTGGCACGGCGACCGGCCTGCGCAGGCGGAAGTGTCCATCGACACCATGTGGCGCGACATGTTCGCGCTGAAAGTGGGCGACGTCATGAGCTTCAACGTGGGCGAAGGCAACATCGATGCGCGCGTGGGCAGCATCCGGCGCGTCGACTGGACGTCGTTCCGCGTGAACTTCTTCCTGGTGTTCGATCCGGCGCATGCGGCCAGCCTGCCGCACACCTGGATCGCGAGTTTCTACCTGCCGCGCGGGCATACGCAGTCGCTGGCGCAGCTGTCACGCGACTACAGCAACCTCAGCCTGATCGACGTGGACGCCATGCTCGACCGCGTGCGCGACATCGTGAACCAGGTAAGCGGTGCGGTGCGCTGGGTACTCGGCTTCAGCCTGCTGGCCGGTGCGCTGGTGCTGGCAGCGGCACTGGCGGCCAGTGCGCAGGAACGCCGGCACGAAGCGGCCCTGCTGCGCACGCTCGGTGCGCGGCGCAGCCAGCTGCGTGCGGCGGCAGCCTGCGAATTCGCGTTGCTGGGCCTCGTCGCAGGACTCACTGCCGCCTTCGGCGCCGCGGGCACGGGCCTGTGGCTGGGCCACGCGATCTTCCACATCGACCATTTCGTGCCGCCCTTGGGTTCACTGCTGCTGGCTGCCCTGGCCGCGGCCGTGGTGGTGATGCTGCTGGGGCTGGCCGGCACGCGACGCGTGAGCCATACCTCGCCGATGCGCTTGCTGCGGGAAACCTGAGCTTTGGCCGTCTATTCCTGGATTCGCGAACTCGCCAACGAACGTCTGCTGGTGGGCTTCGGCCTGCTGGCTGCCGTGCTCGCCGTCGCCGACCCGCACCCGCTGGCCGACTACCAGCGCTGGCTGCAACTGCCGACGCTGGCCGGCCTGCTCGGCCTGATGATCTGCATCCAGGGCATCCGCGACAGCGGCCTGGTGCAACATGCCGCCGCGGCGCTGGTGGAACGCGTGCATTCGCTGCGCGGCCTGGGCCTGCTGCTGGTATGCACTGCCGCGTTGCTGTCGATGGTGCTCACCAACGACGTCAGCCTCTTCCTGATCGTGCCGCTGACCCTCGCCATCGGGCGCATCTCCAATCTTCCCTTGATGCGCGCCGTGGTGCTCGAAGCACTGGCCGTGAATGGCGGCTCCACGCTCAGCCCCATCGGCAATCCGCAGAACCTGCTGCTGTGGCAATACAGCCACGTGCCCTTCCTGCAGTTCACGCGGGCCATGCTGCCGGCGTTCGGCGTGATGTTCCTGCTGCTGGTCGCGCTGACGCTGGCCTGGATGCCACGCGGCCGCGTGGTGCTGCACGCCCAGGACATCGACGGCCACCCCGTCTCGATCGCGCAGGCCGTGCTCTCGCTGATGGCACTGGCGAGCATGGTGCTGATGATGGAACACGGCCATGCCGCGCTGGGCGCGTTGTTCCTGCTGGTGCCGTTCGCGCTGTTCGACCGCAGCATCCTGGCGCGGGTGGACTGGCTGCTGCTGGCCACCTTCGTCGCCATCTTCCTGGGCCTGGGGCACTTTGCGGAACTGGCGCCGGTACAGCACGCGCTGGAGGGACTGGACCTGGAAAACCCACGCACGCTCTACGTGAGCGGCATCGTGGCATCACAGGTGATCAGCAACGTGCCGGCCACCGTGCTGCTGTTGCGCCATGCGCCGGACACGATGGCGCTGGCGGTGGCCGTGAATGTCGGAGGCTTCGGCGTGGCCATCGGTTCGCTGGCCAACCTCATTGCGCTGCGCCTGGCGAAACAGCCGGGTGCTGCCCGACTGCTTCACCTGGTATCCGTGCCGTTCCTGCTGGTGTGCGCGCCGCTGGTCTATCTCGCGTGGCGCTGGCTGGGCTGATCAGTCATCGTCGCGGTCGTGGGGCACGTTCACCTTGCCCTGCACGCCCGAATGACTCACGTCGCCACTGCCCTTCGCGCCCACGCTGAAGTCGCCACGCACGTCGCGCACGCGCAGGTCGCCCGAGCCGAGCGTGTCCACGCGCACGCTGCCGTCCACGCCGCGCACCGTGACATCGCCGGAGCCCACGCTGCCGAAGCGCGCATCGCCATGCACGCTATCCACCTTCACGTCGCCCGAACCCACCGAGCCCATGTCCAGGCTGCCGACCTCATGCACTTCCACGTCACCCGAACCCACGCTGGCGCTGAAGGGACCGGTGATCTTGCTGACGTGCAGGTCGCCCGAGCCCACCTGCGTGGTGAGGCGCTGGAAGCCCGACACCCAGGCATCACCGGAGCCGACGTTGAGCACCACCGGGATCTGCGAGGGCATCTGCATATTGAGCTCAAGGCTGGTGTAGCTGCTCTTGAACAGGCTGATGGTGATGTGGCTGTGGTTGCCGACTTCGACGATGAGTCGATCACCCTCGCGGCGCTGCGTGACGGTGAGGTCGTCGAGCAACTTGGCATCGGATGCGCAGGCGCGTCCCGTGATGGCGCCGCCCGCACCCGTGGAGCCATTGAGGTGCAGGTCATGGCTGTGCAGGTCCACCTGCACCTCGCGCACTCCGGCAAGATCCAGCGTGAGATTGCGCGGCGCCTGGAACTTGCATTCATCGGCGTGTGAGGCCAGCGGGGCGATCAATAGGGCAGCAAGCAGAAGACGGCGCATGGGTGATTCCTCGGTATTCGGACAGGCATGAGATGAAGCTGGCGGCCAAAAGGTTTAGAGCCCGGGTCAACCCGGAGCAGACCCACGGCGTTTGAGGCGGCACAACCATCGTGGAGATGCATCACCATGCAACGCAAGTCCCTGCTCGCCTCCGCCCTCGCCCTGCTGGTCGCCGGCAGCGCCACGTTCGCCACCGCGCAGGATGCCGCTCCCAAGGCACCGCCGGCGCCCGTGGCCAAGGCATCACCGTCGGCGCCGCATATGGCCCCCGACGGCATGCCGGGCGGCCGCGGCCCCGGTTTCGATCGCGCTGGCTTTCGCGGCCCCGGCTTTGCCGGCCCTGGCTTCGGCGGCCCGGACTCGCCGGTGATCGAAGACCTGCGCGCGCTGGAGCACCTGTACAAGGACAGCGGTCGCAGCAAGGACCTGCCAGCGCTCTACAACGACGTGCTGGCCAAGTCGCAGGACCCTCGCGTGCGCACCTACGCCTATCACCAGCTCGCACGCGTGCAGTCCGCGCCGGCCAACACCGACCAGGCCATCGCCACGCTGCGCAAGAGCCTCGACGAGAACCTCGCCAACGAAGCCAGGCGCCGCGCCGAGTTCGACAAGATGCGTAGCGAATGGGAACAGCGCCGCGGCGACGCCAAGCCCGCATCGGCCAAGCCATAAGCACAAGAAGAAAAACAGGCACTGCCGGCCAGGCAGCGCTCATCACTGAGGCACGGGAACCCCAGAGCCCGTGCCTCCTTTTTCAGGAGGACGGCGCGTCCATTCGCTTGGCCTGCAGCCAAAGCGCTTCCTGATCCGCAAGATCGCGTTCGCCCAGCGGCCGGCCTTCGGCTTGCGCCAGATGTTCCATCCTGCGGAAACGCCGTTCGAACTTGGCATTGGCGTGGCGCAACGCCTGCGAAAAATCCACGCCCGCGTGCCGCGCCACATTCACCACAACGAACAACACGTCGCCGATCTCGTCCTGCAATCGGTCGGCATCACGACCGTCGGCAAACTCCGCGCGAACTTCCTCGACCTCTTCCAGCAACTTGTCGAGCACCGGTTGCTCGTCCGGCCAGTCGAAGCCGACCTTTGCCGC
>Ga0335083_10002155_pt1 | contig 26262 bp, 22 predicted proteins | sample Lox_Sample_42_FD_206716 | JGI IMG/M metagenome (GOLD analysis project Ga0335083, IMG submission 206716) | Soil microbial communities from Loxahatchee National Wildlife Refuge, Florida, United States - Lox_Sample_4.2 | ecosystem: Environmental > Terrestrial > Soil > Wetlands | place: USA...
CACGCCTACCCTCCTCTCCCTTGCACTACTGGCCGCCTTCTCCAGCGCCCATGCCCAGGACACCAATACGTCGACGCCGGAGAACGCCAAGAAGCTCAGTGCTGTCATCGTCACCGGCACGCGCGCTGACAATCGCACCGAAAGCAGCTCGCTCACGCCGATCGACGTCGTCTCTGCCGACACGCTCAAGCAGACCGGCACCACCGAACTCACCACCGCGCTCGCACGCATCATTCCCTCGCTGACCTTTCCGCGCCCGTCCGCGGCGGACACCGCCGATTCTCAGCGGCCTGCGCAGCTGCGCGGCCTCTCGCCGGATCAGGTATTGGTGCTGGTGGATGGCAAGCGCTGGCATCCTGGCGCGATCCTGCTCACGAACGGCGTACTGGGCCGCGGATCGCAGGCGGTGGATCTCAACACCATTCCCATCGGTGCGATCGACCACATCGAAGTGCTGCGTGATGGCGCTTCCGCGCAATATGGCTCGGACGCCATCGCCGGCGTCATCAACATCGTGCTGAAGAAAGGCGCGCAGGGTGGCGATGTCGAAGTCACCGGCGGACAGTATTCGGCGGGCGATGGCCGGCAATGGCAGGGCTCGGCCGACTTCGGCATCCCGCTCAACAACGACAAGGGCTGGATCCGTTTCACGCTGCAGGATGGCAACCAGGATTACACCAACCGGGCCCAGCCCAATCGCACGCGCCCATGGGAAGGCACCACGCAGCGTTACGGCGACCCGGCGGTGAAGGATCACAACCTGTTCCTCAACGCGCAGTACGACATCACGCCCGGCGTGCAGTTCTATGCGTTCGGTCACTACAGCGATCGCGACACGACATCGCCCGCGTTCTTCCGCAACCTCGCCAACAGCAACTCGGTGCCGTCGATCTACCCCAACGGATACCTGCCGCTGGAGCACGCCGACTCCACCGACCAGTCACTGGTGATCGGGCTGCGCGGCAAGACCGCCGGAGGATGGCGCTGGGACGTCAGCGGCAATTACGGCGGCAATCGCGTGTCCTATGCCACGGAAAACAGCGTGAATCGTGCTTTCCTGCACGACTTCGGCTACAGCCCCACGGCATTCCACGACGGCATCCTCAGCGCTTCGCAACAGTCGTTCGACGTGGACATCGCCAAGGAGCTGTCCACCAGCTGGCTGCCCAATCCAGTGACGCTGGCGTTCGGCGCGGAATACCTGCGCCAGACCTACAAGATCGAAGCCGGCGACCTGCCCTCGTGGTACACCGGCACGTCCGGCGTGTCGGGTGGCGCGCAGGGCTTCGGCGGTTACCAGCCATCGAACGCGGGCTCGTTCAGTCGCCATGACGTGGCCGAGTACATCAGCCTGGAAACCAACCTCACCGATCGCTTCGGCACGTCACTGGCGTTGCGCCACGAGGACTACACCGACTTCGGCAACACCACCTCGGGTGCGCTGGCCGGTCGCTTCGACTTCACCAGCAGCTTTGCCCTGCGCGGCAGCATCTCCACCGGCTTCCGCGCACCATCGCTGGCGCAGCAGCACTACGCGTACACCTCGTCGCTGTACTACGGCGCAGGCAACTCGCTGGGGCTTCCGCCCGGCATCTACAACACAGGCCTGGTGCCGGTCGACAGCCAGGTAGGCAAGTTGCTGGGCGCGCAACCGCTGGAGCCGGAGAAGTCGCACAACTACACGCTGGGTGCGGTGTGGAATCCGCTCGATGCGCTGAACCTGAGCCTCGATGTCTACCAGATCGACATTGACAACCGCATCACGCTGTCCAGCAACCTCGCCACCACTTCGCCGACGGTGCAGGCGTACCTGGCTGCGAACGGCGTTACCAACATCAACTACAGCGGCATCGCCTATTTCACCAATGCGGTGGATACGCGCACGCGCGGCGTCGACCTGGTGGCCAGCTACCTCAGCGACTTTGGCAATGCCGGCACGCTGCAGAGCACGCTGAGCTACAACTACAACAAGAACAAGGTCACCGACATCAAGGCGAACCCGGCGATCCTCAACCAGCTGGGAGTGAACCTCAAGCGCATCGACCGCCGCGACCAATACGGCCTGCTGGCCGATACCACGCCACGCAGCAAGCTCATCCTCAATGAGGCCTACAACGTCGGTCACTGGGGCTTCAGCGGCACGCTGACGCGCTACGGCAGCTTCGTGTCGTACAACTCCACCACGGCATCGCTGGACCAGGACTTCGACGCCAAGTGGATCCTGGATCTTGCGGTGAACTACAACGTGGATCGCTGGACCTTCACGGTGGGCGGCGACAACGTGCTCAACACCTATCCGGACAAGGTGATCGCAGCCAACGACAACAACGGCACCATGCCCTATTCGGTGTTCTCGCCGTTCGGGTTCAACGGCGCCTATGTCTACGGCAAGGTGGCGTATCGCTGGTAAGGCGCAACCGGCGTGCGGTGCATGGATGGCGCCGCACGCCTTCACCACACCAAAACGATGGGTGTGCCATAGCTAGCGGACACTCTCATCGGAGACGCCCCATGCCCGCCGAGCAAGCCAACCTCAGCCCGGAATTCATCGCGCAGCAGCACAAGCGGCTGGAAGCCTTGCGGCAGCAGGTCCTTGGTGGCGAGCTTTCCTCCGTGGCCGCGCGGCGTTCGTTCGCCGAAGAGCACGGCGACGAAGCCAGGGAATTTGAGGAAGAGGCGCAGGACTCCGCCCAGGAGGAAATCCGCCAGGCCGAACGCGATATTGATGCCACGCGCATCAGCCATATCGAGCGGGCATTGCAGAAGATCGACGATGGCAGTTACGGCTTGTCCGACCTCAGTGGCAAGCCGATTCCCAAGGCAAGGCTGGAGGCCACGCCCGAGGCCATCCTCACCGTGGAGGAAGAACAGGCGGCCGAGCGCAAGCTGACGCCTTGAATCCGCCTCGCAGGCCACCATGTCGGGGCACGTCGCCGGCCACGGCCGGACGTCCCCTTCAGGATCGCCGAGGAGCATGTCGTGAGTGCACCTGCCCCGTTCGACCTTTCGCCACCATCGCCGCTGCAGTTTGACCAGCTCGTTTCCGCGCTGACGCAGGAGGAGCGCGACGTGCTGCTCGAACACGGCACCGAATCGCCGTTTTGCGGCGTGCTGCTGGCGGAGAAGCGCGCGGGCGTGTATGGCTGCCGGCTATGCGGCTTGCCACTGTTCCTTGCCGGCGCAAAGTTCGACAGTCGTACCGGATGGCCGAGCTTCACGGCACCGTTCGACGAACGTCACCTGACGTATGTACGCGACACCGGCTACGGCATGGTCCGCACGGAGATCCGTTGCGCACGCTGCGGCAGCCACCAGGGGCATGTGTTCGACGACGGCCCGCCGCCGACGCACCAGCGCTACTGCATCAATTCGGTAGCGCTCGAATTCGTGGCTGCCACTGACCGGCTGCCCGACAAGCTGGGACGCGGCGCGCCCGAAGGCGCACCCTGGCACTTGGACGCCTGACGTTTCCAACCCACGATACGGGACATCCATGACCCTGCATTCGCGTTATCGCCATCCGGTGTGGCTTGCGGCGGGCGTGCGCACGCCCTTTTCCAAGGTCGACGGCGCGCTGGCTTCGCACGACGCCATTGCGCTGTCCGTGCCCGTGGTGCGGCACATGCTGGACAGCCTTCCAGACGGAAAGACGCCCGATGTCGCAGTGTGGGGCACCGTGGTGCCCAACCTCACCTGGAGCAACCTGGCGCGTGAAGTGTTGATGGACGCCGGTGCGCCCGCCACCATTCCCGCGTTCTCGACGATCATGGCCTGTTCGACCAGCATGATCGGCATGATCGAGGCGGCCGGCATGCTTGACGATGACAGCATGCAGCTTGCCCTTGTCGGTGGCGTGGACAGCCTCAGCCGCATCCAGCTCGGTCTCAACCAGCGCCTGTCGGACTGGATTCGCCGCTTCCAGAAGGCACGCTCGGTGGGCGAGAAGGTATCGCACGCGCTTTCGCTCAAGCTGGGCGACATCAGCCTGTACATCCCCGGCATCGTTAACCGCACCAGCGGCCTGAGCATGGGCGAGCACACCGAGATCACTGCCAAGGAGTGGAAGCTCACGCGCGAGGATCAGGACCAGATCGCCTATGACAGCCATCGCCATACGGTGGACGCGTGGAACCGCGGCTTCTTCGATGACTTGGTGATTCCCATCGGCGACTTCCGCCGCGACAGCATCGCGCGCGCGGACACGTCGCTGGAAAAGCTGGCCAAGCTGCCGCCGGCATTCGATCGCACCAGCGGACAGGGCACGCTGACCGCCGGCAATTCTTCGCCGCTGACCGATGGCGCCGCGAGCCTGTGGGTTTCCACCCAGAAAGGCCTGGAGCGATTACCCAGCCATGTGCCCCGCGTGAAACTGGTCGACTGGGAAATCGCCGCGATCGATTTCCGCACGGAAGGCCTGTTGATGGCGCCCGCCTATGCCATTCCCCGCCTGTTGGCACGGCACGGGCTGAATTACCAGGACATCGGCCTGTGGGAAATCCACGAAGCGTTCGCCGCCCAGGTACTCGCGCACATCGCGGCGTTGCAGAGCCGGGAGTTCCTCGCGCGCAAGGCCGGCGTGGAGCGCGATTTCGGTACCTTCCCGCGCGATCGGCTCAACCCGAACGGTGGCAGCCTGGCGATTGGCCATCCCTTTGGTGCGACCGGCGCACGCATTCTCAGCCAGGCGGTGAAGGAGCTTGCCGCGCAACCGCCCGGCACCCGCGCCATCGTCAGCATCTGCGCCGATGGCGGCCAGGGCACGGTCGCCCTGCTCGAAGCCGGGTAACCGACGCCGCAGGCCTTTGCTAGGATGCCGCCCACACTCCAAGGGGATGGCGCATGACGCGGCAGCGATCGGTATGGGCAGTGGCTCTGGCGGGCATCCTGTCGACGTCGGCGCTCGCCGCCGACATGTCGACCAATGGCAAGGAATTCGTTGCCTACGGGCAACCCGTCATCGCGTTCACGCACGCGACCGTGGTCGATGGCACGGGCAACAAGGCAGCGCGTGACCAGACCCTGGTGATCGACGCCGGCCGCATCGTCGCGCTCGGTCGAGCCAGCAGGGTGAAGGTGCCCGGCGAAGCCACCGTGATCGATGCGAAGGGCAAGACGCTGCTGCCCGGTTTCGTGATGGTGCACGAGCACATGTTCTATCCGGCGGGCGGCGCCGAATACAACGAAATGAGCTACAGCTTCCCCAGGCTCTATCTCGCTGGCGGCACCACCACGATGCGCACCGCGGGCTCGATGATGCCGTATGCCGACATCAATGTGCGCGACGCCATTGCCCGCGGCGACGTGCTTGGCCCCGACATCGACGCGACCGGCCCTTACCTCAACGGTCCGGGCCTGCCCATTCCGGGCGTGCACGCATTGAGCGGCGTGGACGATGCGGAACGCACGGTCGACTACTGGGCCGACGAAGGCGCGACATCCTTCAAGGCCTACATGAATATCACGCGTGCCGAACTGCAGCGCGTGATCGACGTGGCGCATCGACATCACGCGAAGGTGACGGGACATTTGTGCTCGGTGACCTATCGCGAAGCGGTGCACCTCGGCATCGACAATCTCGAGCATGGCTTTTTCGTGGCCACTGACTTCCGCGACGACAAGCAGCCGGACGACTGTCCGCGCGGCAATGCCACGAAGACATTCCAGTCGCTCGATCCCGCGTCACCCGAGGTCACTTCGTTGATCAAGCTGATGGTCGACCACCACGTGGCCCTCACCTCCACGCTGACGGTGTTCGAGACGTTCGTCGCCGGACGGCCGAAGGCGCCGCAGGGCGCGCTGGAGCTGATGCTTCCCGAGGTACGCAAGGCATACGAGGCCAGCTGGGACAAGGCACAGCACGCGGCGGGCCCGTTCACGCCCGAGGCCTATGCCAAGATCTCGCGCCTCGAAAAACAGTTCTCCGATGCCGGTGGCCTGCTGCTCGCGGGTACGGATCCGACCGGATACGGCGGCGTGGTGCCCGGTTATTCCTCCAAGCGCGAAATCGAACTGCTGGTCGAGGAAGGCTTCAGCTTCGAGCAGGCCGTCAAGGTGGCGACTGCCAACGGCGCGAAGTATCTCGGCCGCGACAAGGATGTCGGCACCCTCGCCGTGGGCAAGCGCGCCGACATCGTGGTGATCGACGGTGACCCGGTGCACGATGCGAGCGCGATCGAACGCATGCCGCTGGTGTTCAAGCAGGGCGTGGGCTACGACACGCAGAAGATCTTCGCGGCCACGCAGGGGACGGTCGGCCTGCACTGAAACCGCCGAAGCGCGATCAACGTCAGGCGTCGCGTGACGCCTCACCAGCAAGCCAGGCGGCGAAGTCCGCGGGCGTGTCGATGTCGATCGCGGCCCGCGGCATGTCAATGGCCATCACGCGGTCAGCATGCCGTTCCAGCAACGGGAGTGCGCCTTGCCTGCCGGATAACGCCTGCAACTCGGCGGCGAACTCCCGGGGAAATACACAGGGAGGCCCCTGGTGTCCCTCATAGCGGCTCGCAACGATCCGCTCCGGTGTCTGCGCATGCGCTTCCAGCAGACGGTGCAGATCTTCGATGCGCACAGCCGGTTGATCGGCCAGAAGCACCATGATCGCCGCATCCGGTGCAAGGCCCGCCAGGGCCGTCGTGCCGACGGCCAGCGAACGACCCATGCCTTGCGCCCATTCGTCGTTGTGACGGATATGGACGTCCAAATCGGATAGGCCATGGATGACGTCAGCGGCGTGCTCGCCGGTGACCACGACGACAGGCCACGCACCAGCGGCCGTGACGATTTCCGCGACGCGGCGAACCATCGGAACGCCAGCGATCGGCAAGCATTGCTTGGCTGCACCAAAGCGACTGGCTTCGCCCGCAGCAAGCAACACGGCAGCCACGGTCGCGACAGACACGCTCATGCGTGTATGGACGAAAGCGAGAGCGACAGCGGCCCGCCTTGCCGGCCGTTGCGCAGAGCCAGGATTTCCGCGGCCACGGCCAGCGCGATCTCCTGCGGTGTTTCCGAGCCCACGTCGAGCCCTGCCGGAACGCGCAGTCGCGACTGCGCGCCAGGAAACGCCTTGCGTATCTTTCCGGCGCGCTGCCTTGAACCGATCACGCCGACGTAAGGCGCGGGGCTATCCAGCAGGACCTTCAGGTATTGAAGATCGCGTTCCAGCTGATGGGTCATGACCACCACCGAAGTCATCGCGTCGATCACCACTTTGGAGGCAAGCGCGCCGGGAGTGGCGATGACATGGCGAATGCCATCAGGCAGCGTGATGTTGGTCGCCGCCGGAGTTGACAGCGTGGCGTGCCAGCCCAATCGCACGGCGATGTCGCACAGCAACCGCGCACCCAGGCCATCGCCCACCACGAGCAGGGCGTGCGGAGGTTCGATGCCTTCGAGCAGCACGTCATGCAGGCGGCCATCGATGTCCAGGCGCAGGGTGTCGGCCGTGGCGTCACGCATCGTCGCCATGGCGGACTCCATCGCGCCGCGCATCGACGTTCCATCCGCGTCGTGCCACCAAACATCGCTTCCACGAACCAGCCGCCGCGGTCGCGGCGTATCGACCACGCCATCCGTCGCAAAAACCGTCGCCATGGCACCGCTTTGCCGCTGCGCGCGCAGTTTGGCCATGGCATGCAGGAAATCGATGTCGGACGTTTCGCGCCAAGGCTCGATGAGCACTTCAAGCTCGCCGCCGCAGCCGGTTTCGATCATCACGTCGTAGTTGGACTCGCGGCCATAACCGACCAGCGCCGCACGGCCATGTTCGATCACCTGCGTTGCGCGCAGGACGATGTCGCGCTGCGGGCAGCCGCCGGAAAGCTCGCAAATCATATGGCCGTCCGGCAGTACCAGCATGCTGGCACCGGCGCGGCGAAACGTGGAACCCCGCGTGCGGGTGATCGTCACCAGCGCGGCCGCGCATGGCCCCTGCCCTAGCGGCAATGATCGCGCGGCGCGATACAGCGGCTCGAACTCCTGCGCAACGTTCATGATCGTCTACCTTCGGCGCTCGCGCCGCATGTTCCGCCATAAGTTGTCACCAGGCCAGCACGGTGGCGTCATGGCGTTGGCTCCGTTCGCACGATGGAAATTTCTCGTTGCGTTCACGGCAGCCCGCGTGGCCTGCATGCCACGAGGTGATACCGGCAAGTTCTTGCCGGCTTCATGGATGCCCAGCGGCCCGCTACCATCGCCCGGTCGCAAGGCCACGGAACAGACCTTGAACCAATTCGCCTCACGGATCACCCGATCGACCGGCGGGCAAGCCGCCCTCCTTCGCTGCCTGTTCGCCTGCACGCTCGCCATCGGCAGCTCGCATGCGCAGGACGCGACGTCGCCAACCCAGTCCCGCTGGGCGCTGTCCAGGGGTGGCAACGACTACAGCCTCTCCGCGTCGGGCAACTCACTGTCTTCGGAAGGCGCGCAGACCCACCTTGCTTCGCATGAAGGCCGGCACGCCCGTTCGGCAGTTCGGTGGCCAGCGCTGATGCCGAGTACTTCCGTGGACACACGGTGCGCCTGTCGGCTGTCATCGATACCACCGACACCACGGGCGGTGCAGGCCTCTGGCTGCGCGCCGATGGCGAGCACGGACCGGTCGCCTTTGCCAACTCGCAAGCCAACGATGTGCGAGGAACGCGCGCCGACGAACGGCGCGAAGTGAGCATTGCCGTGCCGCCCGACGCCACGAAGCTGGTGTTCGGTGCACTGCTCCAGGGCGACGGCGACGCTTCGTTCCGGCACATCGTGCTCGAACGCGGCGACGCCATCGACCCGGCCAGCGCAGGCAATGCCACGCAGGAACTGGAGGCGGCCATCACGCTGGTGAAAGAACAGGCACTGCGCGCCTCCACGGTGGACTGGGACACGCTGGTTCCCAGCCTGCGTGCGCACGTGAGCGAAAACGGCTGGGCCAGCGAAGCCTATCCGGCGATCAAATCATTGCTGGGCGCGCTGCAGGATCACCACAGCCATTTTGTGTCTCGCGAAGAGAACCGCGCCAACCGGTCGGGTGAAAACCGCTGGACGCCCGCCACGGTCCAGCTGCATCCGGACGGTATCGGCTACATCGCGCTGCCTGCCTTCGGAAGCGTCGATGCTCGGGCGGCGAATGCCTATGTGGCGCAAGTGACGGGTCCCTTGCTGCAGATCCAGCCACAGGTGCGACACGGGTGGATCATCGACCTGCGCGGCGACAGCGGCGGCAACATGTGGCCGATGATCGGCGCACTGAAAGCCTTTCTCGGCACTGGCCCGCTGGGTTATTTCAAGGGCCGCGAGGGCCTGTCTGCACCCTGGGTGGCCGGATTGACGCTCTCGGTGCTCCCGCCGATCCCCAACCTCGGCTCCGTGCCACTCGCCGTGCTCACCGGCCCGCATACCGCCAGCGCGGGCGAAGCGGTGGTGATCGCCTTGCATGGACGACCCCACACGCGCTTCTTCGGCGCGCCTACGGCAGGCGTACCCACGGGCAATCGCACCCTTGAGTTGCCTGATGGCGCGGCCATCGCGCTTACCACCAGTGTCGAGCTCGATCGATCGCATACCCGGTACGACGGTCCCATCGCGCCCGACGTGATCACGTCCTCCGATGGCCCGGGCGACGCGGCCTTGCAGGCAGCGCAGGCATGGCTGCTGGAGGCGCCTCGCGATACGCGCTGACCGGCCGCGTCAGAAATACAGCTGCGCGCGCATCTCGAAGATGCGCGGATCTACCTGCAGCGTCCCACGATCGGCAAATGCCCATACGTGATTGAGCTGCAGCTTGAGATGCTCGCCGATGTACCAGTTGGCGCCCACCGTCCAGTCGTGCTCCTTGCCGCCGGTGATGGCGCCATCGTTGAGATCGAGCTCGCTGTAGCGCACGGCCACTTCCACGGCACCCCAGGCATGTGTGGGACGGATGGCCTGCTGGTCGCGACCGGTGTAGCGCCGGTCACCGACATTGCCATCGCTGTAGTAGCGGGCCTCGCCGGTGAGCGTCCAGCTGGTGAAGAGGTAGAACCCGCTGGTGTCGTAGTCGGGCTTGCCGTTGTAGCGCTCCACCCTTGCCTGCAGGTATTCACCCTGCACCGACCAGGGACCATCAATCCACAGCGCTTCGAAGCCTTGCCGATCCACGCGCTTGCTGTAAGAGAGCGTGCCCGAATCGACCAGTCGCACCGGCGTCAGCCCCGCCTCTGGCCTGGCGCGGATGCGCGCAGACGGCGGCACGGTACCTTCATCGGCCCAGTCGAGCTTTTCGCGCGACGCCGACACGCCCAGGTGCAGCACGTTGCCAGGCTGGTTCAGCGGCATCCAGGCCGCGCGCGCTGCCCAGGTACTGCCGGGGTTGTTGCCGTCGAAATCCTTGCGCCAGAAATAGTCGCCCACGTTCACCACGAAGTGCGGCCGGATCCAGGCCCAATCGACGCCCGCGCGCCGACCTTCCCATATGGCCTGCGTCGGCAGCGCAGCTTCGATGAAGGTCGTGGCCGATGAGCTGGTCACGCCCTCGAAGCCCACGGGCGTCTTGGAATAGCCGAAGCGGAGATTGCCAAGATCCTTGCCGAGGACACCGCTGGTGCGGAAACGCAGGAACGCATCGGTCCACTGCCTGGCCTGGTAGTCGTACTGGGCGATGGCGTCGTAGACGCCGGGCTTGCGCAGATACGCGCCCAGGTAACGCCGGCGGTTGGTGCCTGCGTCCTCAAGGCGGCCGGCGTCGTTGGAAAACCGGTTCATGTCGTACTGGTACAGCACCGCCAGTCCGAAGTCGGTGCCGTCCGATGCGGTCACGTGGGTCGGCCAGTTGCTGTAAATGTCATAGTCGGCGGCCAAAGCGCAGGCCGGCAGGCCCAGCGCCAGCAGACCGGCGAAACAGGCGCCACGTAAACGCACTCGTCTGTCCCGATCGATCATGCATCCGCCTCCGGTCGAGTCCTGCTGATGCTGGCCAACACCACCCATAGCCGGAAATGACGATTGTGCATATGCACATTCCCGCTCTGCCGTGATGGATGGCCGCGCGTGTGTAAACCCGACCTTACATGCCCCCTGCCGCCAGACGATCTGCGCGAATCGCTTGACGTGCGCCACCAGACGCAGTCACGAAAACTCGACGCGCTGCCACTTACACCTATGCCGCCCGGACGGTCCGGTACGCGAGGCAAGCGCGATGACCACGCATCCCACGCTCATCGTCCACAACGCGAAGGTCCACACCGGCGTGGCCCAGCGACCGGAGGTACAGGCCATCGCCATCAGTGGCCGGCATGTGTCGGCCGTGGGCACCAACGGGCAGATCCGCTCGCTGGCCGGCCCCGCCACCAAGATCATCGATGCCGGCAGGCGACGCGTCATTCCCGGCCTGATTGATTCCCACATCCACATGATCCGTGGCGGCCTCAGCTACAACCTCGAACTGCGCTGGGACGGGGTGCCCTCGCTGGCCGATGCCATGCGCATGCTGGCGCACCAGGTGGCGCGCACGCCGGCGCCACAATGGGTTCGCGTGGTTGGCGGGTTCACCGAGCACCAGTTCGCGGAGAAGCGGCTGCCGACGCTGCAGGAGCTCAATCATGTCGCGCCTGAAACGCCCGTGTTCGTGCTGCATCTCTACGACCGCGCATTGCTCAATGCGGCCGCGGTGCGCGCGTGCGGCTTCACCCGCGATACGCCCGATCCGCCCGGCGGCCACATCGAATGGGACAGCACGGGCGCACCCACCGGACTGTTGCTGGCGGCGCCCAGCGCGGCCCTGCTCTATTCCACTCTCGCGCTGGGCCCCACGCTTCCCTACGAATACCAGATCAACTCCACGCGCCATTTCATGCGCGAGCTCAACCGCATGGGCATCACCAGCGTGATCGATGCCGGCGGCGGCCTGCAGCACTATCCCGACGACTATCGAGCCATCGAGGAATTGCAGCTTCATCGACTGCTGACCGTGCGCGTGGCCTACAACCTGTTTGCCCAGAAGCCGGGCGACGAACTACAGGACTTCATGCACTGGTCGTCCACCAACCGCTACGGTGCCGGCGACGAGTTCTACCGCCTCAACGGCGCTGGTGAAATGCTGGTGCATTCGGCGGCGGACTTCGAGAATTTCCGACAGCCCCGCCCCGAGCTTCCGCGTGGCATGGAGCACGATCTGGAACAGGTCGTGCGGCTGCTGGCCTCGCGCCGCTGGCCCTGGCGCATGCATGCCACCTACGACGAAACCATCAGCCGTGCGCTGGACGTGTTCGAAAGCATCGATCGCGACATACCGCTGAAGAACCTGCCTTGGTTCTTCGATCATGCGGAAACCGCTTCCGACCGCAGCCTGGAGCGCATCGCGCAGCTCGGTGGCGGCATCGCCGTGCAGCACCGCATGGCTTTCCAGGGTGAATATTTCGTCGAACGGTATGGTGCCGATGTCGCGGCGCGTACGCCGCCCATTCGTCGCATGCTGGACATGGGCGTGCGCGTGGGCGCTGGTTCCGATGCCACGCGCGTCGCCAGTTACGATCCCTGGACGGCGCTCTACTGGCTGACGACCGGCAAGACGCTGGGCGGGCTTTCGCTTTATCCCGAAAGCAACCGGCTCGATCGTGCCACTGCGCTGGCCCTGTATACCCGCGCCAACACCTGGTTCTCCAACGAGGAAGGCCTCAAGGGGCAACTGGACATCGGCCAGCTCGCAGATCTGGCGGTGCTGTCCGAGGACTTTTTTGAAGTGCCGGACGAATCGATACGGCAGATCGTTTCCGAACTCACCATCGTTGATGGTCGCATCGTCTATGCCGATGGCGATTTCCGCCGTCACGACCTGGCACCACCACCGGCGATGCCCGACTGGTCGCCCATCCACGTCGGCAGCCGTTACTGGAAATCGCCGCAGGCCGCCGATGCGATGGTCGCGAGCGCAGCCGTGGCGACGGCGCATGCGCACTGCGGCGGCAGCGCCAGGCACGCCCCGTGGGGCGCGCTGGGCTGCTCATGCTGGGCGTGCTGACGATCAGAAGCGCAACCGAAGGAAAAGCGACGGGCCCTTCAGCTTCATGTCGAGGTCGGCGCGATAGTTGGTGCGGTTCTGGTCAAGCTTGATGCGCGTGTAGCCGTACTCGCCGCCGATGCCGAGATTTTCGATGGGAAACCACTCCAGTCCCACCGCGGCGTTGTAGATGTGACCCGCCAGATTGCCTCCGTTCTTCTTCACGCCATAGGCATCCACGTACATGCGGAAATCGCGCGTGAAGGCATGACGCCAACCAAGTTGCAGCACGGGCGCCCACGCGGTTTCATGGGTCTGCGCCGACGCTTGCGCCGTCTCCCCGTCCAGCGATGCCTCACCCGCGATGCCCGCCTTTACGCCGTAATACGCGGCACCGATGCCCACGCCGAAGACGTCATTGCTCTGGCCGAACCACCAGCGGTACGAGGCGCTGCCGAAGTTGAAGTTGAGCTTGCTGTCGACGCGGGCGGAGGCATCGAAGTGGTTGCCGTCGTAATCGATCGCGCGGCTGATCGAGCGGCTGTGCGTACGGTCGATGCCGAAGAAGTCGAACGAAAATCCCTGATGGTCGCCGATGAGGAAGTCCAGCCGCGCTCGTGGCACGGCCTTGTGCTTGCGAAACCCGAGGTCGTCTTCCAGGCCGAACGAACCGCCGTATTGGCCACTCTTGTCGCTGGCGCCGATGCGCGTTTCGGTATCGGCGTAGAAGCCGCCGATCCAGATACTTGCACGATCGAGCGCTGGCGAAGTATCGGCGAATGCCGGAGCACTGCAGGCTGTACCAAGAACGAGAAGTGCGCCAAAAGCGCCGCGGCGGCGGAACGGTGTGCATCGAATCATCAGAACATCTCCCTGGGCGGTGACGGGAACCTAGGGGACGAAATGTCGACGCAAGGTCCGCATGCCGTGACCGCGATGCGCAGACATTGCACGTGCGGTCATCAATGTCGTCCACGGCAGGACGCGCTCTGCACCTGCTTCGGACTTTTTCTGCACGCAGGGTGGACACCACGCCTACGCAACCTGCACATCTGCGGTGCTGATGCGCGCTTCAACACGTTCGCACCTTTCGAACGTGTTCGCCAAAAAGGCGGTACGGCAGCGAACCCATGAAAGCGCAGCATGCATCCATCGATCCAAACACCTCTCAGGAGAAAGCTCGTGAACCGCTTCCAGAACAAGAACGTCCTCGTCACCGGTGGCACCAGCGGCATCGGCCTGGCAACCGCCCTGGCGTACGCTGCGGAAGGTGCCCGCGTAATCGTCACGGGCCGCGACCAGGCCGCGCTCGATCAAGCTGCGTCGTCGCTCGGCGCCGATGCGCTCGCCATTCGCAACGACGCCGCCTCGATCGCCGGCTCGCGGGAACTGGCCAATGCGCTGTCCGCCAAAGGCATCAAGCTCGACGCCGTCTTCCTCAACGCCGGCGTGGCCAAGTTTGCGACGCTCGACGCCGTGGACGAGTCGCTGTGGGACCTCACCTTCAATACCAACGTGAAAGGCCCCTACTTCCAGATCCAGGCGCTGGCGCCACTGCTCAACGCGGGTGCGTCGATCGTCATCAACGGCTCGATCAACGCCCACATCGGCATGCCCGCCTCGTCCGTGTACGCCGCAAGCAAGGCCGCAGTGATCTCCCTGGCGAAGACGTTGTCCGCCGAACTGCTGCCCGCGGGCGCCCGCGTGAACGTGCTCAGCCCCGGCCCGGTGGAGACGCCGCTCTACGGCAAGCTCGGCATGGACCAGGCCACCCTGGAAGCCACCGCGGCGCAGATCCAGTCGCAGGTTCCGCTCGGCCGTTTCGGCAAGCCGGCCGAGATCGCCTCCACCGTCCTGCATCTGTCGGCGCCCGAGTCCGCCTTCATCGTCGGTACCGAAATCGTGGCTGACGGCGGCATGAGCCAGTTGTAATTGCAAACGCCCGGCGCGGCGACGAGCGTAATCGTCAAAGCCCCGGGCCACTGGCTGAAGGAAGAGGCACCGGAACAAAGCATTCTCGTCCAGGGTCGGTTTCATCCAACAGCCAGCACCCTGAGTACACTCAAGCGCGGCCCACATGGCGTGATCGTGTGGGTCGCGAAGGGTATTTCTGACCCAGATCATAGTCGTGGCACGGACAGCGCTGACAGACTGCGCCCCGCCTGCGGCCTCCCGGACCCCGTCTTTCCCCATGAATGCCGCTACATCCGACAAGCCACGCGCCGCCGATCTGAGCATGTTGCTGGCGGCGCCCCACCGGGCCATGTTCCTGATCGGCGCGTTGGCCCTGCTGGCCAACATGATCTGGTGGACCGGGGTGTTGTCGGCCGCGTGGTTTGGCCTTCCGTTCGCGCCGCAACCGATGCCGTCGGCGTGGGCGCATGGTTTCCTCATGCAGTACGCCACGCTGTCGCCTTTCGTGTTCGGCTTCCTGCTCACCGTCTTCCCGCGCTGGCTCAATCTCCGCGACATCCCCAAGCCCGTGTACGCCGCCGTCTTCTCACTCGTGCTGGGCGGAGGCCTGCTCGTGCTTGGCGCCCACAGCGGCATGCCCCGCCTGCTGCCCTTCGGTTTCGCCGCCATGCTGGCAGGCTGGCTGGTCGCTATGACGGTGCTTGGTCAGCGCTTGCTGCAGAACCACGGCAAGGATCGGTGGGCCGTATCGGCCTACGCCGCGCTGGCTTTTGGTGCGGCAGGGCTCGTCCTTGCGCTGGCTTTCGCCTGCGGGGCACCGGCGAGATGGATGCAGGCATCCATCTCGATGGGTACGTTCGGCCTGCTGGTGCCGGTCTACTTCACCGTCGCGCACCGCATGGTGCCGTTCTTCTCAAGCAACGTGGTGCCCGGCTACCGCGTGGTGCGCCCGCTGGGTTCGCTGGCGGGGGTATGGCTTTTGACGCTCGCTCATCTTGCCTTCGACCTGTGCGACGCCAGCGCATGGCGCTGGATCGCCGATGTCCCACTGGCCTGCCTGCTGTTGTGGCAGTGGCTCGCCTGGCAACCGTGGAAAGCACGCCGCCCGGGCCTGCTGTCCGTGCTGTATGTCGCCCTGGCCTGGCTGCCGCTTTCGTTCGCGTTGTTTGCCGCCGACAGCATTGCGCTGGCCTGGCACGGCAGCAGCGGCTGGGCGCGGGCGCCCCTGCACGCGCTGACCATCGGTTTCTTCGCTTCCATGCTGGTGGCAATGGTGACCCGCGTGACGCATGGGCACTCCGGTCGGCCGCTGGCCATGGGCGCGATACCGTGGATCGCCTTCATCGGCATGCAGGCCACCGCCGTGGTCCGCGTACTGGCAGACGCCACGCGACATCCCTGGCCCTGGTACCTCGCCGCGGCCGCGTTGTGGCTGCTGGTGCTCGCGCCATGGGTCGTGCGTGCGGCCTGGATTTATCTCACGCCCCGCAAGGACGGCAAGCCGGGCTGACCCGGCCAGCAACCAGGAAACCCCGTACATGGCAATCTTTGAACAGGCCAGCGAAGTAGGCATCGCCACGCTGGTCGACCGGTTCTACGACAAGGTGCGCGCGGACGCCGAGCTCGGCCCAGTGTTCAACATGGCCATCCATGACTGGCCAGCGCACAAGGTCATATTGCGCAATTTCTGGTCGTCGATGGTCCTGCGTTCACGGCGTTATCACGGCAATCCCATGGGCGTGCATCGCGCTTTGCCCGCCTTTCCGCAGGCCCTCTTCCATCGTTGGCTGGAGCTGTGGCGCGAAACCGCGCACGAGGTATTCGAGCCACCCGCGGCGGAGTTGTTCATCGGTTCGGCGGAGCGCGTGGCGCAAGGGCTGAGCATGGGCATGAACCTGGGCAGGTTGTCGCTGGACCATCCGTCGCGCGTGCTGGGCCCGCTGCACATCCTGCCCTGATACACAGCGGACTACCTTCTCCTGCCGGTGCTAGCGGATCAACAGGTCGCGTTTGCCCGGCTTGCCGTCCCACTGTGCAGCGTCATCGGGCGCGGGAATCTTGACGGAAATTACAGGCCATTGACGCGCAAGTTCGGCGTTGAGCAGAACGAACAGGCTCTGCTCGGCGGGGACCTCTCCTTCCGGATAGATCGCATCGACAGGGCATTCCTCCACGCACAGCGTGCAGTCGATGCATTCGTCCGGATCGATGACCAGGAAGTTCGGGCCTTCGTGGAAGCAGTCGACGGGGCAGACCTCGACGCAATCGGTGTGCTTGCAGTTGATGCAGTTTTCGGTGACGACGTGGGCCATGCAACACCTCTTGCGCTGACCGCGTAGTGTGGCCGTCTCCCACAGCCGCCTCGCTGACTCACATCAGTAGAAACTCGGTGGCAACCTACTTGGGAAAGTCGCATCATCCGGATGGGGCATCTGATCTGCGTCAATGCACCACGCCGGCAATACGGTAGGCCGCGTGGAGAATTTGACTTGCGTCATCGAAGCGCGACGTTTCAGAAGGGCAACATCCTTTCATTCCCAGGGTGGTTTCCGTATGCCAAATACCGAGTATTACGACGACAAGGTCGTCCGCCGGTTCCTGCTGGCGGCCGCGGTGTGGGGCATCATCGGCATGTCGGTGGGCGTCTATGCCGCCGCAGAGCTGATGTGGCCCGCGCTGAACTTCGACACGGCCTGGCTGACCTTCAGCCGTATCCGACCCGATCACACATTCGGCGTCATCTTCGCCTTCGGCGGCTCGGCCCTGATGGGCACCTGCTATTACGTCGTGCAGCGCACCGGCCATACACGCCTTGCGCTGCCCAAGCTCGCAGGCCTCACTTTCTGGGGCTGGCAGCTGATCTGCGTGCTGGCCATGACCACGATGCCGCTGGGCATCACCCAGAGCAAGGAATACGCCGAGCCCGAGTGGTTCATCGACATCTTGATTGCCGTGGTGTGGGTGTCCTTCGGCGTGGTGTTCTTTGCGAGCCTTGCGCGCCGGCGCATCCGCCACATCTACGTGGCCAACTGGTACTACGGGGCGTTCATCATCGCCGTGGGCCTGTTGCACATCGTCAACAACATCGCGCTGCCGATCAGCCTGACCAAGTCGTATCCGGTTTATTCCGGCGTGGTCGATGCCATGGTGCAATGGTGGTACGGCCACAACGCGGTCGCGTTTTTCCTGACCGCCGGCTTCCTTGGCATGATGTACTACTTCGTGCCGCGCCAGGCGCAGCAGCCGCTGTGGAGCTATCGCTTCTCCATCGTGAATTTCTGGGCGCTGATCTCGGTGTACATGTGGGCGGGCTCGCACCACCTGATGTACACGGCGCTGCCCGACTGGGTGCAATCGGTGGGCATGGCGTTCTCGCTGATCCTGCTGATGCCGAGCTGGGGCTCGGCCGCCAACGGCCTGCTCACCTTCAACGGCTCCTGGCACAAGCTCAAAACCGATCCGGCCGCCAAGTTCATGGTGCTGTCGCTGGTGTTCTATGCGGCGGCCACCTTCGAAGGCTCGATGATGGCGATCAAGACGGTGAATTCGCTGTCGCACTACACCGACTGGACGATCGCCCACGTACACTCCGGCGCCATCGGCTGGGTCGCGATGATCACCATCGGTTCGCTGTACGCCATGGCGCCTCGTGCATTGGGCCAGCAGGCGATGTACTCGCGCATGGGCATGGAAGTGCACTTCTGGCTGCACACCATGGGTCTGCTGCTGTACGTGGGTTCGATGTGGACTGCAGGCGTCACCGAAGGCCTGATGTGGCGCGCCACGAAGCCGGACGGTTCGTTGACCTATTCGTTCCTGGACAGCCTCATAGCCATCAAGCCGATGTACCTGATCCGCTGGCTTGGCGGCGTGCTGGTGCTGGCGGGCATGGTGGTGATGGCCTGGAACCTGTGGCACACCGCGGCGGACGCGCGTGCACGCCTGATCAAGCCGATCCCCGTGCCGATTCCCGAGCCCGAACCGCACCAGGTTCCCGCTCCGCTCCCGGCGGTCGGTTGAGGAGCGCGTCATGTCCTATCGTCATTTCGAAGCGATCGAAAAGCACGCGGGCCTGCTGGGCATCCTCACCGCCGTGATGGTGTCCATCGGCGGACTGGCCGAGATCACCCCGCTGTTCATGGAGGCCCACGCCGTAAAGGCGCCTGCGAACGTGAAACCGTACGACCCGCTGCGGCTGGCCGGCCGCGACGTCTACGTGCGCGAAGGCTGCTACCTGTGCCACTCGCAGATGATCCGCGCGCTGCGTGCGGAAACCGAGCGCTACGGCCACTACTCCGTGGCCGAGGAATCCGTCTACGACCGGCCGTTCCAGTGGGGTTCCAAACGCACCGGCCCGGACCTTGCCCGCGTGGGCGGCAAGTATTCCGACCAGTGGCATCTGCTGCACCTGATGGATCCGCGTCAGGTCGTGCCGCAGTCGAACATGCCGAGCTACCGCTGGTTGGCCGAGAAGAAGCTGGACTCCGCCGATATCCAGGCGCGCATGCGCGGCCTGCGCAAGCTGGGCGACCCCTACACGGACGCGGACATCGCAGGCGCACCCGATGCCGTCAACGACAAGACCGAAATGGACGCGCTGATCGCCTATCTGCAAGGCCTGGGCATCAAGAACGAACCCGTGGCATCGGCACAGGCCAACGCCGCACCAGCCAATGACGGAGGTGCGCCATGATGCAGGAACTGTGGGGCCACCTGACCGGTGTGCTCATCGTATTCATGATGGTCACTTTCATCTGCATCTGGGCGTGGGCCTGGAGCGGTCGTCACAAGCGATCGTTCTCCCGCATGGCCATGCTTCCGATGGAAGACGACAGTGAGGGTAACCACGATTCGGCGGACACCCACGCAAAGGACACGCAGCCATGAGCCTGTTCTGGTCGGTGTGGATCATGTTCCTGGTGGTGCTCAACCTTGGCATCACGCTGTTCCTTTTCCTGTGGGCGCCACGCGCGAAGATCCCGGTGCAGGAAGACGGCACCAGTGGTCACGTGTGGGCTCACGGCGTGCTGCGCGAAGGCGTGCGCAAGCTGCCGCTGTGGTGGGTGCTGTTGTCCGCCGCCATGTTCATCGTCGGCTTCACCTATCTCGCCCTCTTTCCGGGATTTGGCGCCTTCAAGGGCGTGCTGGGATGGACCTCGCACGAAGAACTGGCCGAGGCCACCGCAGCCAACGAGGCGAAGCTTGGCGAGCTGATGAAGCGTTTCTCGCTGTACCCGATAGAGCAGCTGTCCAATGACCCCGCGGCCCAGCAGCTGGGCGATCGCCTGTTCCAGGACAACTGTGCCGCCTGCCACGGGCGCGCCGCCAAGGGCAACGTGTTGCTGGGCGCGCCCGATCTCAGCGACAGCGACTGGTTGTACGGCGGCGACGGCAAGGACATCTATACGTCCATCCACGACGGACGCAGCGGCGTCATGCCGCCGTGGGCCAGCCTGGGCGAGGACAACGTGAAGAACCTCGTGCAGTACGTGCTCAGCCTTTCCGGCGCTCCGCACAACGAGCAACAGGCGCAGGTCGCCAAGCCTCTGTTTGCCACGTGCGCGGCCTGCCACGGGCCCGATGGCAAGGGCAATCCTGCACTTGGCGCGCCGAATCTCACCGATAACACCTGGCTGCATGGCGGCACCGCGGCTGATATCGAGCACAGCATCCACGACGGACGCCAGGGCCACATGCCCGCATGGAGCCCACGCCTGACGGATGACCAGATCAGGGTGCTCGCCTCGTACGTGTACCACCTGTCCCACACCGATCATGCCAGCAACTAGAACCGCAACCGCCCCCTCGCCGTGGTACCGACAACCGGTACTTTGGCTGGGGGCTGCCATCTTCGCGACTTCGCTGGCCGGATGCGTATGGATGATCGTCCTTGGTGCGCGGCATGCGGATGAACCCGTCGATGCGCCGCACGCGGTTTTCGGCGTGCCCTCCAGTTCGCACAGCAGCCACGGCCCCTCGCCATGAGCCGTTACGACGCGTGGGCGCATCCGCGCCTGGCGGCGCAGGTGCTGCGTACCCGGCGTGACGGCCAGAGCGAGGTGACCGTGCGCGTCGGCTCACTGCAGGGTGCGCAGCATGTATTGCGACTGGAGCAGGCCATCCATGGCTTGCCTGGCGTCCGTCGGGTCAGCGTGGATGCAGCGGCGCAGCGCGTTCGCGTGGTGTGGGACAGCAACCGCACGTCCCTGCCCGCGCTGCTGAAGGCGTTTGCATCGATGCGCTGCGATGCCCGTCCACTGCGCAGCGACAGTGCCATCGACGCCCGCGCACGCGACGCCCACGACATGCTCAAGCGCCTGCTGGTCGCGGGCATGTTCGCGATGCAGGTGATGACGTATGCCTTCGTTATCTACATCGGCGTCGTCGACTTCGTCGATTTCACCACGCGAGGACTCTTCCGCTGGCTGAGCATGCTGTCGACCGTGCCGGTGGTGTTCTACGCCGCCCACCCGTTCACCATGGGCGCGGTGCGCGAGCTGCGCGAACGGCGGCTCGGTATCAACCTGCCGGTGGCGCTGGCAGTGTGGCTGGTCTTCATCGCCAGCACCATCAGCACGCTGCGTGGTGCTGGCGAGATCTATTTTGACTCGGTGAGCATGTTCGTCTTCCTGCTGCTGGCGGGACGCTATGTGGAGCTGCGCGCACGGCATCGCAGCGTGTCCCTGGGCGATGCCGTGATCGACAGCACACCCCTGCTGGCAGAACGCCGCGCGCCGGACGGCCGGCTGGAAACCGTGCCCGCTGCCGAGCTGCTCGCCGGCGACCGGGTACATATCGCCGAAGGCTCGGTGGTTCCCGCGGACGGCGTTCTCGAATGCGACGTGGTGGACGTGGACGAATCGCTGCTCACCGGCGAATCGCTACCCGTCACGCGGCGCCGAGGCGAACGCCTGGTGGCCGGCAGCGTGCTGCTGACCGGGCCGGGCCAGTTGCGCGTGGAGCATTTCGGCGATGACACCGTAGTCGCCCGCATCGGCGAGCTCAGTACACGTGCCCGCCAGGCCCGCGACGCCGTCCTGCCCGGCACTGATTTGCAGCTGCGCCTGTTCGTTGCCCGCGTGCTGCTGCTTACCCTCGCCACTGCGATCGGCTGGTTGCTGGTCGATCCTGCGCGGGCGTTCGCGTCGGCCGTTGCCGTGCTCGTCATCGCATGTCCGTGCGCCTTCGCCCTCACCGCACCAGCCGCGCTCACCCGTGCGCTCGGCGTGCTGGCGCAGCGCGGCGTACTCGTCACCGACAGTGCCGCGCTGACACGGCTCGAACGGGTGGACTTGGCAGTGTTCGACAAGACCGGCACCGTGACCACGTCCCAACTTGCGCTGGCCGATGTCGAAGTGTTTGGCGACACGAGCCCCGTCACGAGACTCGCCGAGGCCGCAGCACTGGCGCGCGAAAGCTCCCATCCTGTTGCCCGCTCCATCGCGCAGGCCTCCGTGTCGCACACGTGGCTGCAGGCGCATGGCGTACTCGTCGTGCCCGGCGAGGGAGTGCGTGGCCGGCTCGACGGCCGCGACCTTCGGTTGGGACGCGTCGAATTCGCGCTGCCCGCCGGCATGGCATTCGATGAGCGCGTATGGCTTGCCGACGACGATGGCGCTCTTGCAGCTTTCTGCCTTCGCGAAGAACTTCGCGCCGACGCCGCACGAACGCTGGATGCGCTGCGCCAGCATGGCATCACGCCGGTGCTGGCCAGCGGCGATGCGCCGACACGCGTGGCCGGCATCGCGCAGATGCTGGACATCGTCGAGTGGCATGCACGACAGAAACCCGCGGACAAGCTGTCCCGATTGCAGCAGGCGCGCCATGATGGCCATGTCACCCTTGCCGTAGGCGACGGCACCAACGACGCGCCCGTACTGGCCGGCGCCGATGTCTCCGCAGCCATCGCCACGGGTACCGACCTGGCCCAGGCCCACGCCGACCTGCTGTTGTTGCATGGCCGGTTGCATGGCCTGGTCGAGGCGCGCGAGATATCGCGCCAGATCCGCCAGGTGATCGCGCAAGGACGGCGCTGGTCACTGGGCTACAACCTGTGCGCCATTCCGTTCGCCGCGCTCGGGCTGCTACCGCCATGGCTTGCCGCGATCGGCATGTCGCTCAGTTCCCTGGCGGTGGTGCTCAATGCCTGGCGCATAGGTCGCGAGGACCAGCAGCCTCCGGTGCTGCACGCATGAACATCATCCTGGTACTTATCCCCGTGACGCTGCTGATCGTGATCGTGGCGATCGGCATCTTCTTCTGGGCCGTCAATCACCAGCAGTTCGACGACCTGGACAGCCCGGGCGTCCTTCCCCTGATGGAGGAAGACCCGGTGCGCCCCGACGTTCCCACCCCTCCAGCGCCCGCGGAAGAAAGCGAGCCGCACTGAACGCGCAGTCAGCCGGCGGGCATCGCCTGCCGCATGGCCAGGCCTGTTTCACGCAACGCATCCATGCGTATCAGTTGGACATGCCGCCCCTCGATCGCCACCCAACCCTGCTGGCGAAAACGAGTGAGTACGCGGCTGACGGTTTCCGGCGCGAGCCGCAGATAGCTGGCGATGTCGCTGCGCGACATGCTTAGGCGAAAACGCGAGGACTGCAGTCCGCGCCTGTCATGGCGCTCGCTGAAATCCACCAGAAACGCCGCCACCCGCTCATCGGCCGTATGTTCGCCCGCAAGCAGGCTCACCATGCCCAGCTCCTTGCTGAGCAGGCGGAACAAATGCTGCTGCACCACGGGCAGCACGGCAGCCAGGCTGCTCATCGCCGGGAAGGAAAACCGGCAGAATTCGGTCTTTTCGAGCGTGATGGCATCGCACGGATAGAGATCCGGATAAATGCCGTTGAGGCCGATGATTTCACCCGGCAGGTAGAAACCCAGCACCTGTTCGCGTCCGTCGCGACTGAACATCAACGTCTTCACGCTGCCCGAGCGCACCGCGTACAGCGCCTTGAACGGCTCGCCACGTCGGAACACGTGTTCGCCCGCACGCTGGGTCTGCACGTGCTCCACGAGACAATGCAATGCCGCCAGGTCCTGCTTGCCGTAGCCGCTGGAGAGACAGGCCTCGGAAAACGCGCAGGTGCCACAGAACGTGGCTTCGTCGCCGCTCTGTGTCGATCGAACGATCGGCCCTGGCGCAATGCGGTTGGTATGGGTATCCATGGACACGTGGCCTGACTATCGCAATCAGTTTGCTGCGACATTGTAGCCAGCACGTGCGCATGTGGCTGGCCTGCGGCCACGTGCCACAAGCCGTCGCGAAACGGGATCACGGCAACAGCAAGCCGCGATGTGTCAGGCGATGACCTTGTCCACCACAGCCTTCCCCGCGCGCGCGTGGTATTCGCGGCACAGCTGTTCCACCAGCGCGCGATGCCCGGGCAAGTCCTTCGCCGCGTGCTCGCCCACCTGCTGGATCATCGCGAATTCGCGCCGCGCATCGGCGGCGTGCGGATACATGTGGCGCATCGGTTCCAGGTCGGTCTTGAACTCCATGCCATACAGCACGTATTGCCAGCTGGAGACCATGAACATCTCCAGGTCGGTCACGAAGTCCAGGCGGTGCGGCGGGCGATGCTTCCACAGCGCCAGCTTGTCCTGCAGCGTCTGCGGAATGCTGGCCGGGTCGCAGTTGTCGATCCAGAACGGCGAATCGCGGCGCTGGCTGAGGCAATAGTGCATCTTGATGAAGTCGATGATGCGGTCGTAGCGCGCCACCATCATCTCGTTGAAGTGACGCGCCGCACGTTCCATGTCGTCGGTGTCGGCGGGCAGCAGGTGCGTCAGGAGGTAGGTGGCCAGTTCGATCAGTGCAATGCCGGTGGATTCCAGCGGCTCCACGAAACCGCCGGCAAGGCCAACCGCCACGCAGTTCTTGCGCCAATGCTCCGGGCGATAGCCGGTCTCGAACTTGATGTGCATGGGCTTGAGCTCGTCCGCCGCGGGGCCGAGATAGCGGCGGAAGACTTCCTCGGCGCGCACTTCGTCGCTGTGCCGCGAGGAGTACACATAACCCACGCCGCGTCGCTTCTGCAGGCCGATGTCCCAGATCCAGCCCGCCTCCTGCGCGGTCGAAATCGTATACGAGGGGATCGGTGTATCCGGCTGCTCGTAGGGCACCTGCATGGCCACGGCGCGGTCGGCGAACAGCACATCACGTCGACTGCGAAACGGCGACTGCATGACGCTACCGATCAGCGAGCCGCGCAGGCCGGTGCAATCGACATACAGATCGGCCGTCAGTTCGCCCAGCTCCGTGGTGATCACGCATGCGATGGCGCCGTTCTCATCCAGCTCGGTGCGTTCGACGGTGGCGACGTGGCGTTTCACGCCGAGCGCTTCCTGTCCATGCTCGGCCAACACCCGGGCGAAACAGGCAGCGTCGAAATGGAACGCGTGGTTCATCGGCCCCTGGTAATCGGGATCGGTCACGCGCTTGGGACCGCGATTGAGGTCCACCAGGCGGCTCTGCATGCTCACCGCATCGGCCAGCGCCATGCCCTGGGGCGCTTCGCCGAGCAACCAGTACGGCAGCAGTTCCGGGCTGCCGGGCTTCTGACTCGGCAAGCTGAAAGGATGGAAGAAATGGTCGTTGCCAGGCGTGCCCGGGGGGCGTACCCAGTGACGGTAGTGGATGCCTTGCTTGTAGGTGGCGGTGGCGCCCACCAGGAAGCGGCGCTCGTCCAGACCGATGGCCGACAGCGTGCCGCGGATGGAAGGAAACGTCGCCTCGCCGACACCCAGCAAGCCGATGTTGCTCGATTCCACCAGGTGCACCTGCACCGCTTCGGGATCGACCGCATTCATCGCCTTGGCGAGATAGCAGGCCGCCAACCATCCGGCGGTACCGCCGCCGACCACGAGCACTTTCTTCAGCCGCGACATGGATGCACCCCTCGGTGATGGCGGCATCCGCTGCCGCGAACCGCATGATCGTGAAAGAGACCGGGTCCCCCACCGGGACCCGGCCAAATGCCATTCTGGGGAGGGAGATCCTGCCCCTCACCCGGGGCAGGATCAATAGAACGGCAAACCGTCAGCGGCGCGTATCCGGTGGACGCCGCCCTATCTTCAGAACCAGACGCCGAGCTGCACGCCGAAGGTCAGCGGCGCGAGGTACTGCGACACGTACTGGTACACGCCTGGCGTGATCTGGAAGCGACCCGCACTGGTACGCACGCGACCATCGGTGAAGTTCTGCACGTAGGCATTCACCCACCAACGGTCCTGCGGCTCGGTGTAGCGCAGCGCGAGATCGCCGCGGAAATACGCCTTCTGCTTGTCGCCATCGCCCAGGTTGAACACGCTCAGATACTGGTCGGTCTGGTACTGGCCGCTGAAGCGCGGGGTCAGGCGACCGCCGTTGCCCAGGTGGAAGTCATGCT